>Ga0207667_10007476_pt1 | contig 13126 bp, 11 predicted proteins | sample KBSCornC52_FD_184301 | JGI IMG/M metagenome (GOLD analysis project Ga0207667, IMG submission 184301) | Corn rhizosphere microbial communities from Kellogg Biological Station, Michigan, USA - KBS Corn C5-2 (SPAdes) (version 2) | ecosystem: Host-associated > Plants > Roots > Rhizosphere > Soil ...
ACCGCGGCACAGGGCGCGTGCGGCACCGGTAAGGACTTCCAGGCCAACTCGGATGGATATATCGTCTGGACCGGCGCCGGCAACACTCCGTCCGATGGCATCACGAAGAATCTGTGGCAGGCGCGTCTTCCGCTCAACAGCCCGTTCTTCTCGTCGTCAGCGGGCGGCGACAAGTCGCACTTCAATACCGGCCAGGTAATCAACTGGGGCATGCCGATGGTCCAGCGCGACTCCACTGGCGCGGCGATGATCGTCCCGCTCGGTCACGCACTGCCAACTTATCGGTGGAGCATCGGTCAGAACGCGAGCTACAAGCGCCTCAGTGGATCGGTTCTGTTCGATGCATCGAAGGGACGCAGCGTTTACAATCAAGGCCGCGGCTGGGGCTTCCTCGACTTCCTGTCGGTCGATGATCAGCAGACGGGCAAGGATGTTTCGACCGTCAAGCCACTCGGTTACTACTACCGCGCGGCATTGCCTGACAACGGCTCGGGAACTGGCGGACTCTACGACATTCTCGGACCCAACAGCGCAGTTACCGAAGACGCAAGCTTTGTGAAGCTTCGCGAAGCAACGGTTGCGTTCCACATCGGTGCATTTGGCCGATTGGGCGGTGACTGGTCGATCTCCGGTACCGGTCGCAACCTCAAGACGTGGACAAAGTACAAGGGCTTCGATCCTGAAGTGGGTTACGGCGCCGTATCCGGCACCGGTGGTGCCAGCGCGAACTCGCCAGGTTCGGCGGTGCTCAACGCCGTCGATGCCTACCAGTTCCCGAACCTGCGGACGTTCACACTATCACTGTCCACGAACTTCTAAAACCGCGAATCCCTGGCGGGCGTGAGTCCGCCAGGGTACCCATGAGGAGAGAATGCGAAAGCTGTTCTATATCGCTGTCGCGGTAACAGGTCTCGGCGCTTGCGCCGGAGACCAGGTAACCGCACCCAATCTGAACAATCCCGACGTCGCGCGTGTTCTGGCGCGACCCGGTGACGTCGAAAGCGTGATCGCCAACTCGTTCGGCTCGGCGTACAACGCCGCGCAGGGCGCGACTGGCGGATCGGGTATCGCCGGACATATCGAGCCGGCACTGCTCACCATGGCTTTCGAGAACGCGTCGTCGCTAGCAAATGACGGCCTGGGGCCGCGCGGGAGCATTCCACGTTCCCCCATCGCCAACAACAGCACCGATACGTACGCGGGAAACAACGCGTACAACTATCAGGGAAGCCAGCGTGCCGCACGCACCGCGGCAAACGGGTTGGTCCAGCTCAACTCGAAAGGCTTCACTCTGGGAAGTGCCCAGCAGGATCTTCGTGCCCGCGCATTCGCATACTTTACGATGGCATTCGCCAACGCCACAGTCGCGATTGCGTACGACTCACTTTCGATCGTGAGTGAGACGGACACTATCGCGAATCCGCCGAGCAAGTTCGTTGGCGGGGTGGCTGCGATGCCTGTCATTCTTACTCAGATGGATTCGGCGATCGCAGCGGCGAATCGTGCCATCGCGCTTGGAAGCGCGCCAAACGGCGCCGGCGGTGGTGCTGGCTTCACGCTGCCCAGCACGTGGGTGAACGGAAATGCGTTCACCGCTGCACAGTTCATTCAGATGGTTCGCGGCTTCAAGGCGCGCTTCCGCGCCGAGGTCGCGCGCACTCCCACGGATCGTGCTGCAGTCGACTGGACGCAAGTCATCGCGGACGCCAACGCTGCTCTGCCGAACGATCTGAACATCACGATGACGACCGTCGCCCCGTGGCGCGTTGGTGACGAGCAGCACTATCTGTTCGACACCTGGGCCCAGCAGAGTCCGATGATCATTGGCATGGCGGACAGCGTACGTGCTGGCTGCTCCGCTGCAAACCAGGGCGACCCGAACGGCGGAAACTGCTACGACGCCTGGATCGCAACGGCACTTGGAAACCGATACGCCTTCATCATCCGCACGGCGGACCAGCGCTTCCCCGCGGGCGACACCCGCGCGGCGCAGCAGGTCAGCTCTGGCGCCGGAACTGCGCAGCAGCCTCCACGCACCAACCTCTACTTCCGAAACCGCAGGTCCAGCGACCCGTCTGGCGATCCGTGGAACCTGTCGCAGTATGACTTCTATCGGTTCCAGCTCTGGAACGACGGCGGTCGCGCAGGCCCGTATCCCATCATGACGCGCGCTGAACTCGATCTCCTTGCCGCGGAAGGCTACATCCGAAAGGGAGACTTCGTAAACGCGATGGCAAAGATCAATACTTCCCGCGTGGCCAAGGGCAACCTTCCGCCGATCACCGGGATCACAAGCGCTACGCAGCCGATCGCTGTCGGTGCAGCGGCGAATTCCTGCGTCCCACGCGTTCCCACGGGTCCCGACTTCGCTCACGCCACGTGCGGAAATATCTTCGAGGCGATGAAGTGGGAAAAGCGCATGGAAACGGCGTATACATATCTCGGGTCGTGGTTCTTCGACAGCCGCGGCTGGGGCGATCTGCCGCAGTATACCGCGCTCAACTTCCCCGTTCCGTATCAGGAGACGGACGTGAGGAGTATGAAGGCGTGGACGACGGGTGGGCCCGGTGGCAAGGACGCCGCTGCACTCGGATCTTACGGCTACTGAATAAAGGCTAGGTGCGACGCTCAATGATCCATCGAGCACTGCCTGACGCAGTGAGGTGCGTGGCGCGCTTTGCGCCACGTGGCCTCGTTGCGCTGATGGCGTCGGTCGGTGTCTGCGGTCTTTTGCTGACTACTGGCTGCTACACCTACCAGATGCAGGCGCCGTCTGACCTCACCGCCGGACAGAACGTCCAGATCCGCGTAAACAACGTCGGCCGGGTTGCTCTTACGGCTGATCTTGGTGACGATGTCGCGACGTTTGATGGCAAGGTGGTTTCGGTCACAGACAGTTTGCTCGGTGTCAGTGTCACTCACATAGACTACCTCGACGGAAGCTCTACCGGCTTTCCCGGGGGGACGGTGATGCTGTCGCGCAATTCGATCACGAGCGTAAGCACCAAGACGTTCTCTCAATCAAAGACGACGGTCACGGCGATCGGGTTGGTTGCCGCGATCGTCGCGATCATAGCCGTCCTGCATGCAACCGGATTCGGCGATTCAGGTCCTGGATCGAAGAACACCGGTGAAAACCCACCGACGCAAATACAATGACGTCGTGCTCACCCTTGGAGAGGAATATTCAATGAAAGTTTACCGTCTGCTCCCCGTGGCAGGGTTGGTGCTGTTCGCGGGGTGCTCCGGCGATAGTGTCTCGACCGTCATAACCCCCGAGCCGCATGCAGCGGTTCGCTGGGTGAATGCTGTTCCCGACACGATCGACATGGATTACCGCATCGTTGATGTCGTTACCAACGCAAACGAAGCGAGCATCAAGTACCGCGGCAACAGCGGCGCCTATCGTGCCGTTCCGCCCGGAACGCACCGGATCCGCGTGTTTCCGTCCGGTACGACTACGGCGGCCTGCAATGGCCCGTCGGTCGTCAGCCAGGTACTTCTCGATACGACCTTTGCGTTCGCTGCAAATCACTATTACACGGTGGTGCATGCAGGGTACATGAAGGCGGGCGCCACGCCCAAGCAACGGCTGATAATCACTGACGATGCATTCCCGGCGGCTGCTACTGGTTCGTTCGCCGCGCGCGCCATCGATGCGGTCGGTAACGCAGCGTCTGTCGATGTGTTCGTTACTGCCGCAACCGCTGCGGGTGGCGCGGTATCCGGTACGCCTGCGTTTACTGGCATGGCGTTCGGAGCGGTGAGCCAGTACGCCAACTTTGCAGTGGCAGCTTCTTCGCCGGCGGCATCGACCTACCGAGTGACTGCCACTGGCGCTGGTACCACAACGCCTCTGCTCGCGGACGGCCTCATGCCCGTCGGTGCCGCCGCATTCGCAGGATCATCGTCGGTGCCACCGCTGGATCCGATCGGCGGCGCGCAACAGGCGGGATCCGTCCTTACCGCGATTGCTACTCCACCGGCCGTGTCCTACACGTTGACGAGCTCAGGCTCGGCTCCGAGTTGCCCGGCCGCCGGCACCACGACCGTAATCGCAGGCGGCACCTCTGGTGCGGTCGTGTCGCTGGTCGACAAGAATCCGAACGATAAGCTGCTCGGACAGTAGCAGCACAACGCACGTGGCCTGACAAGAAGTTGCTACGTTGCAAAACAAGGAGCGGGTTCCGGAAGTCATGCCGGGACCCGCTCCTTTTTGCTCGCGCTCCGGCCAGCTGGATCGGCGCTCGCTTGCGGTCGACGCGCCTTCACTACACCGCGCCGAATCGTCCTCTCAGCAACGCCCGCAGATCCACCACGGGCCCTCGCTGTTCCACCGATACGGGCTCCGCCACCCTGTCATCCGACCCCAGCGCAACGTGCTGCATCGTCGCGCGAACCTCTGGATCTACGAACCGCGATAGCTGCGTCAGAGAGTAGTCCGCGCCACGTTGGCTTCCATATGAGTTGAGCGGATGTACCACACTCAGATGATCTCTCGCCCGCGTCATGGCGACATACATCAGCCGGCGCTCTTCCTCGGTGTCATCATCGCTGCCGAGTGCGCGTGTCGACGGGAACAGCCCATCGACTGCGGATATCACGAACACCGCATCCCACTCCTTGCCCTTCGCCGAGTGGACGGTGCTCAGCACCAGCGCATCGTCCTCGCTGTCAGCCGACGCACCGGCAAAATCCTGCGTCGCGCTCGGCGGCTCCAGCGCGAGCGCCGACAGGAACGTCGTGCGATCGGGGAAGCCAGCCGCGATGGTCTGCAGCTGATCCAGATCGGCAAGGCGCGGCTCCGGACGGTCGTAGCGGTCGCGCACTATCGCGTCGTACATCGTGCGTACATGCCCGATCTCGCGCGCAACGCGGGCGTCGTCCGCCTCGGGGGCTGATCGCAACGTTCCGAGCAACGCCACAAGCGAGGCGTGTGCCGCGCGGGCACGCGGAGGAGGCACGAAACCGCCAAACGCGGCCGAGTCCCACGCAGCTGCAGCGAGCGCCTCCATTGCGGCGCGTGCGGTCGCCTCACCGATCCCCGGAAGCAGCAACAGCAGCCGATACCAGCTCACCTCGTCGCGCGGATTCTCCAGCACACGCAGAAATGCGAGCACATCCTTCACGTGTGCGGCTTCGAGGAACTTGATCCCGCCCCATTTCTCGAATGGGATCTTCCTGTTGGCCAGCTCGATCTCGAGGTCGGCGGACATGTATCCAGCGCGAAAGAGCACGGCGATGTTGCGAAGCGCGATGCCTTCCTCGTGCAACTCCAGGATCCTGTCCACCACGTATCGCGTCTGCTGCGACTCGTCCCGCGCCGTCACGAGCAACGGCCGCTCGGCGGCGGCGCGATCAGTCCAGAGCGTTTTCGCGAACCGCTCGCCCGCATGCGCGATGAGAGTGTTGCTGGTGCCTAGTATCTGCGGTGTCGATCTGTAATTGCGATCCAGCGTTACGACGCGCGTTCCGGGAAACTGGGCAGGGAAGTCCAGGATGTTGCGTATCGTGGCGCCGCGAAACGAGTAGATGCTCTGCGCGTCGTCGCCGACCACTGTGACGTTGGAGTGCACGCGCGCCATCCCGCGGAGTATCCGGGCCTGCAGCGCGTTGGTGTCCTGATACTCGTCCACGAGGATGTGATCGTACAATCCCGCGATGTCGCTTGCCAACTCGGGGCTCGCCTCGAGCAGCATGGCCCACAACAGGAGGAGGTCGTCGTAATCGACGAGATTGCGCTCCTGCTTGCGCAGGGTATAGTCGGCGTACAACCGGGTGAAGTCGGGGATGTACTCGATGAAGCGCGGATACTCATCGCGTACGATGTCCTCCATCGCAATGCCGGTATTCACATGGCGCGAGTACACGTGGTGCAGTGTTTCCTTCTTCGGAAAACGCTTCGCGCCGGCACCGAACCCCAGGGCCGCTCGAGAGATCTGCATCAGATCGGCCGAGTCGCCCTGATCCATGATGCTGAAGTCACGTGGCAGGCCGGCAGCCGGTCCGAAGCGTCGCAGCAGCCGATGAGCGGTCGCGTGGAATGTCCCGCCGTGCACGTTCCGGCTGGCGCTCCCGATGAGCCGCTCGGCGCGCGACAGCATCTCGTGAGCGGCGCGTCTGGTGAAGGTCAGGAGGAGAATCCGCTCCGGCCGTACACCGCGATCCACGAGGTGGGCCACGCGATACACAAGCGTGCGCGTCTTGCCGCTGCCCGCACCCGCGACGATCAGCAGCGGGCCGTCCCCGTGCGTCGCCGCCGCGAGCTGGTCCGCGTTCAGCTCCGCCGAGAAATCGCGACCGCTGGCAGCCGGCGACACGACGCGCTCATGGAGCGGAATAACAGTGCGGCCATCGTCCGTCATACCCGAAATATACCCGAAGGCGCCGGCAGGTCGCACGCCGGATCGGTGACCGCCGACATCGCATTTCCGCCGACGCCCGACCACGCGCCGCATTGATGGTCGCCCGGACGACGCCCGCCCACGCGCCGAATTGGTGGTCGTGCGCGACGATGCCCGACCACGCGCCGAATTGGTGGTCATGCCCGCCGACGCCCAAACAACGCGCCGAATTGGTGGTCGTGCCCGCCGACGCCCAAACGACGCGCCGAATTGGTGGTCGTGCGTAGGGCGCGGATTCTTCCGCGCCTGGCCCCGTTACGCGCGATCGAAATTGGATGACCACCGCGTCGACACGCCGTCGCCCAACGCCTGGCCCATTCAGGTGCGATCGAAATCGGATGATGCCGCGATAAATCCGCCCATCGCCCACCCCGCGCCTGCGCGGCCCACGGACAACAATCGGATTCAACACCATCACGTCGCCGGCGTAACCGATGCCACGCGTAGGTGGGGCACTGATGCATCAGTGCCTGTCACCTCTAATGCAATCGAAACCGGATGATCGCCGGATTCAGCCGCACCGCCCCATTGATCCGGATGGGCCAGGCGTTGCGCGATTGTATTGACCCGCGGTGGTCATCCGATTTCGATCGCGCGTAACGGGGCCAGGCGCGGAAGAATCCGCGCCCTACGCACGACCACCAATTCGGCGCGTCGTTTGGGCGTCGGCGGGCACGACCACCAATTCGGCGCGTCGTTTGCGCGTCGTCGCGCATGACCACCAATTCAGCGTGTCGTTTGCGCGTCGTCCGGGGGGCGTTTCAAACCGTCGCCACAACCCTCGGCGTCAATTCGAACAAATTCCCAAACTGGCGCGCGGTCTCGGCCGCCACGTCGTCCAGCGTCAATGTCCGTTCCGGCTGCTCGCGACTCATCGACGTCATCACGACGCCATCGATCCCGCACGGCGTCATCAGGTTGAAGTATGACAGATCTGTCGTGACGTTCAGGGCGAATCCGTGCCACGTCACCCACGTGCGCGCGTGTACTCCGATCGACGCGATCTTCCGTCCGCCGGTCCATACACCCGTAAAGCCGACGTTGCGCTCACCGGGAATGTCGTACGCCGCGAGCGTGCGGATCAAACCCTCCTCGACCTGCCGCAGGTACCAGTGAAGATCCAGCTTGTGGCGCTGCAGATCGAAAATGGGGTAGCCAACCAGTTGCCCTGGGCCATGAAACGTCACGCCCCCGCCTCGCTCCACTTCGAACAGCTCGATTCCGCGCGACGTTAGAAAATCTTCGGTGACCGGCAGCTTGTTGTCTGCCTTCTTGCGGCCGAGCGTCACTACGGGAGGGTGCTCAACCAGGATCAGCAGATCCTGATCGATCTCGCCCGTAATCCGCCGAGCGGCTGCGTCTCGCTGAAACGCAAGAACCTCGGCGTACGACCGCTCGCCGAGGTTCAGCACCAGCAACTCCCTGTCAGCCATGATTAGAAGTTGATCATTTTTCCGAGCGTGTCGAGAGTCGCTTCGGCTATCGCTTCCGACAACGTCGGGTGCGCGTGAATCGCCAGCTCCACTTCCTCGACTGTGAACTCGTTCTCGCGAGCCACCGCCAGCTCATGAATGATCTCGGTCGCGTGTGCGCCGATGATGTGCGCGCCGAGTATCTCGCCGTACTTGGGGTCGGAGATGATCTTCACGAAGCCCTCCGTCTCGCCTGACGTGCGCGCGCGGCCGTTGGCGGAGAAGGGGAACCTACCGATCTTGTAGGGGACGTTCTTCTCCTTCAGTTCCCGCTCTGTCTTTCCGATCGACGCAACTTCCGGATGACAGTACGTCGCGTTCGGAATGTTGCCGTAATTCACGTTGTGCACGTGCGGCTGTCCGGCGAGATACTCCGCGAATACAATTCCTTCGCGCTCGCCCTTGTGCGCAAGCATCGGTGGCCCGGCGACGTCGCCGATTGCGAAGATGCCCTTGACCGACGTCTCCATCCGCTCGTTGATCTTGATGAAGCCACGATCGGTCATCGCGACGCCGAGCTCCTTGATTCCGATATCCTCGACGTTTGGCGCGCGGCCAGCGGCGACAAGCACCTTCTCGACTTCGATATCCTGCTTCTTGCCGGCGATCTCGATGCTGAACTTGACCGAAGCCTTGCCGACTTTCACGTCGCCGATCTTTGCGCTCGTGTGCATCGTGATACCGCGCTTCTTGAACGCCTTGGCGAGCTCGACGCCCACGTCGTCATCCTCGATCGGCAGAAGCTGCTTCGCGACTTCTATGATCGTGACCTGGGTACCGAACGCCGCGAACACGTCAGCGAACTCACAGCCGACTGCACCGGCGCCGATGATCGCCATCGTCTTTGGCGCCTTCTCGAGAGCGAGCGCCTCGTCAGACGAGATCACGGTCGTCTTGTTGAGCTCGAGTCCAGCCTGCGGCAGGCCTTTCACTCGCGAGCCGGTGCAGATGCAGATTGCCTTTTTGGCCTCGTGCTTTTCTTCCTTGCCATCTGCAGCCTTTACCGTGACGGTGTTCTTCGCCGTGACGCGCCCGTTGCCCTTGATCCAGGTGATCTTGTTCTTCTTGAACAGGAACTCGACGCCCTTGGAATTCTGATTGCTCACGTTGCGCGAGCGCTTCATCGCAACGCCGTAGTCGAGCTTCACCTCGCCGGCACTGACGCCGAATTCCGCGCCCTTCTTCACCTTTTCGGCGATCGACGCCGATTCCAGCAGCGCCTTGGCGGGAATGCAACCCCAAAGAACGCAGGTGCCGCCGAGCCCGTCGCGCTCGACGACCGCAACGGACAACCCGAGCTGTGCGGCGCGAATTGCGCCGACATATCCGGCCGGTCCGCCGCCGATGAAGATCACATCATAAGAAGACATGGATATTCCCAGAAAAGGTCATGTAAGGCGCGAATACATCTGCGCCTGTCGTCATTCAAGCGTCCCACCTCGTCATTCCCGCGAAAGCGGGAATCCATCTGAAGCCGACCAGCTTCTCGCTCTCATCACATCCAAAGACCGATAGCCTGGATTCCCGCTTTCGCGGGAATGACGATTGAACCAGAATCCCCCGCTTTCGCGGGGATGCCGGTCATCAGAACACCAACATCAACGGGTTCTCGATCAATCTGCGCAACGTCTGCAGGAACTTCGCTCCCGTCGCTCCGTCGATCACGCGATGGTCGCAGCTCATCGTTACCCGCAGGCGCTTACGTATCACCAGATCGCCATCGATTACAACAGGCTTTTCTTCGACTGCTCCGATCGCAAGTATCCCTGCTTCGGGCGGATTGATTATCGCAGTGAACTGGTCGATCCCGAACATGCCCAAGTTCGAGACGGAAAAAGTCGAGCCCGTGTATTCCTCAGGCTTGAGTCTCCGTTCGCGCGCGCGTCCGGCCAGCTCTCGTGCCTCCGCTGCAATGTCCGAGAGTCCCTTTTCGTTTGCATCGAAAATGACGGGGGTGATGAGGCCTTCTTCAACAGCGACAGCCATTCCGATGTGTACACGATTGAACTGCCGAATCGCGTCCCCGGTCCAGTGCGCATTCACTTCAGGGTGCTGCGCGAGTGCGGTCGCAGTTGCCTTGATGATGATGTCGTTGAATGACACCTTGTACTCGGCGCCCTGTGCGATCATCGCCTCGCGCAGCTCGGCCACGCGGGTGAGATCGAACTCGGCAGTGAGATAGAACGTCGGAATGGGCCCGATCGACTCGCCGAGTCGCTTGGCGATCGTCTTCCGCATCTGCGTGAGCGGAATGTCCTGGTAATCACCAACACGCGCGTTGCGCGGGGCGGTTGTAACCGCGGCAGCGGCGGGCGCCTGCTCGATGTCACGCTTCACGATACGGCCACCGGGGCCGGATCCGCGCAGCGCGTTGAGATCGACGCCGCGCTCCGACGCCAGACGACGTGCGAGTGGAGACGAGCGTGGTCGGCCAGATGGCGTAGCGGCGCCGTTGCCCTCCGCGTGGTGCGCGCTGGTATCGATGCGCTGATGTCCGCGTCGCTCCTGTTCCTGCGGAGGCGTCGAAGCCTCGCCCTGAGATTGACGCGCGGCCGTCGGAATCGATGTAACTCCCTCGAACTCCTTGGCCTTCGCGATTACATCGCCCGCATCGGCTGGCTTACCCAGAGGCTGCTGCGTGTTGTCGGACGGCACAGGTGTCGGCTGGGCGCCCTTGACCAGCGCGGAGATGTCTTCATCCGGCGCTGCGATAACACCGAGCAGAGTTCCGACTGCGGAAGAATCACCCTCGTTGGCGAGTTGCTTTCGCAGCACACCCTCACCACGTGCAACCAGCTCCATCACCGCCTTGTCCGTCTCGACTTCCGCTAGAACGTCGCCGCTCTTGATCGGGTCGCCCTCGTGCTTGAGCCACTTGACGAGGCGGCCTTCTTCCATCGTGGGTGACAGCGCTTCCATCAGAACTTTTGTCGCCATGATCGTCAGTCCTCCAGGTACATGACGCGCTTCACCGCCGCGACGGTCTTCGCAGCATCGGGCTTCGCGAGCTTTTCCAGATTCTTGGCGTACGGCATGGGTACGTCAGCCTGATGCACGCGGACCACCGGCGCATCGAGATCGTCGAAACACTCGCGCTGGATGAAGTCCACAACCTGCGCGCCGATGCCGCAAATCTCCCAGCCTTCCTCGACGACTACCGCGCGGTTGGTCTTTGCGACTGACGTTGCGATTGCCTCGACGTCCATCGGTCGTATCGTGCGCAGATCCACCACATCCACGTTCACACCCTGCTTCGCGAGCTGATCCGCAGCCTGCAGTGCAACGAGAACCATCTTCCCGGAGGTGATGATCGAGCAATGGTCGCCCTCGCGCTTGAGCTCCGCCTTGCCGAGTGGAATGACGATGTCCGGATTCTCATCGACCTCGCCCTTCGTGTTGTAGAGCATCTCGCCTTCGAGCACCACGACGGGGTTGTCGTCGCGGATCGCGGCCTTGAGCAGTCCCTTTGCATCGGCAGGCGTGCCGGGAGCGACAACCTTGAGACCGGGGATATGTGCCAGCCAGCTCTCCCAGGCCTGCGAGTGTTGCGCCGACAACTGCAGTGCCGCGCCATTCGGTCCGCGGAACACCATCGGCATCTTGTACTGTCCGTTGGACATGTACAGCATCTTGGCCGCCGCGTTCACGACCTGGTCCAGCGCAAGAAGCGCAAAGTTCCACGTCATGAATTCGATGATCGGACGCAAGCCTGCCATCGCCGCTCCTACGCCTACGCCTGCGAATCCGAGCTCGGTGATCGGTGTGTCCACGATCCGCTTCGGGCCGAATTCTTCCAGCAACCCGCGCGACACCTTGTACGCTCCATTGTACTCGGCGACTTCCTCGCCCATCAGGAACACCGACTCGTCACGGGTCAACTCTTCGCGCAACGCCTGATTGAGCGCATCGCGATATGTCATGACGGTCATCGTCCGGCCCCCGCGAGCTCGGCATCGTTCGCGGCACCAACCGTCGATTCGTCGCTCAGCACGTGCGTGAACAGCTCTTCAGGAGACGGCTCCGGTGATGCATCGGCGAAATCCCATGCGGCCTGTGCCGCCGCCTTGGCCTCGTCGTCCATCTTTTTGTAGTCGTCTTCCGTGATCATTCCGTCGCTCAGCATCTTCGTCTTGAGCAACACGATCGGATCGCGCTGCATGCTCTGATCCAGCTCTTCCTTGGAGCGGTAGGTTCCGCTCGCCGCGTCCGACATGGAGTGTCCCATGAAGCGCGTGGTGCGGACCTCGACCAGCGTCGGGCGCTGCTCCTTGCGTGCACGCTCGATCGCCTCGTCCATCTCCTTGCGCACCGCGAATACGTCCTGACCGTCGACGGACGTGCCGATCATCGCGTACGATGCCGCGCGCTTCACCACATCCTGCTGCGCAGTGGAGCGGCTGATCGCCGTTCCCATTCCGTAACGATTGTTCTCGATGATGAACACGACCGGCAGATTCCACAGCGATGCCATGTTCAGTGCCTCGTGGAAAGCACCGATGTTGACCGCCGCTTCACCAAAAAAGCAGACGCAAACCTGGTCGCCGCCGCGATACGAAATCGCGAATGCCACGCCCGCGGCGATCGGAATGTGGCCGCCCACGATGCCGTGGCCGCCCAGGAAGTTCAGCTTCTTATCGAAGAGGTGCATCGAGCCGCCCTTGCCGCCTGAGCAACCTGTGGCGCGGCCGAACAATTCCGCCATGATCTCGTTCGCCGTCATTCCGCGAGCCAGCGCCAGTCCGTGATCGCGGTACGCGGTGATCACATAATCGTCTGGTCGAAGTGCGGCCATCGTGCCGGTGGAAACCGCTTCCTGGCCGATGTAAAGGTGACAGAAGCCGCCGATCTTGCCGATCGCGTACGCTTCCGCGCTTTTTTCCTCGAAGCGGCGCTGTATCAGCATCGAGTGCAGATATGCGACGGCGGTCTCGCGAGCATTCGCGGCTGCCGGAGAGGATGTGTTTTTCTTAGCCATGACATTTATACGTGCAGGTGGTACTGGAAGCTGTGATCGTAGCGTAACGGATCGTTGAGCTTCTCAGTTGTCGTGCCGCGCGTGATTGTGCGTGTGAAGCGCGGGGCGGATGTGATCGCAGCTCAGTTGACTCCAGCCGCCTGAACCTGTTCCCAGGCGTGGTAACTGCTGCGCACAAGGGGACCTGACTCGACATGTCTGAAGCCCATCGACATGCCGATTTCATACAACTCGCGGAATTCAGCGGGTGTCACGTAACGATCCAGCGGAATGTG
>Ga0207667_10007489_pt1 | contig 13105 bp, 9 predicted proteins | sample KBSCornC52_FD_184301 | JGI IMG/M metagenome (GOLD analysis project Ga0207667, IMG submission 184301) | Corn rhizosphere microbial communities from Kellogg Biological Station, Michigan, USA - KBS Corn C5-2 (SPAdes) (version 2) | ecosystem: Host-associated > Plants > Roots > Rhizosphere > Soil ...
GAGAGGCCGTAGCCGACCGCGGACGAGTGAGCGAGACAGGAACCCCCACCCGCCCCGCGACACGCGGTCTCCGAGCGCCGGCCTCCCACCCGCGCTTCGCTGCCCGGCGAAGCGCACGTGCGCCGCAGGCAACCACCCACGAGGACACGTCGCTCAGTGCGCATGCAAGACCTGACCCCAAACCTCGACCCACCCGCGCGCCGTGACCGGCGTTCCCGCTCGCCTGCGCGAGCGCATACTTTTCGTCCTAATCTCAACCAAGCGAAGAGTCGCTGAGCGGGGTGGGTGGGGGTTCCTGTCTCGCGATCTGGGAAGCGGCGACGCGCGCAGGTGCCCAGGGTCGCCCCGCGCAGCGGGGCCGAGGAGCATGAGCGGCGCTGTGCGATCGGCCGCCAGTAAGGGCCTGCTACGCCGCGATCTTGCGACGAAGCCCTGGGCGCCGAGCACCGCAGCGCAGTCGCGCGAAGGCCGACAGGCCGTAGCCGACCGCGGACGAGTGAGCGAGACAGGAACCCCCACCCGCCCCGCGACACGCGGTCTCCGAGCGCCGGCCTCCCACCCGCGCTTCGCTGCCCGGCGAAGCGCACGCGCGCCGCAGGCAACCACCCGCTCGATGACATGTCACTCAACGGAGTGCGCATGCAAGACCTGACCCCAAACCGTGTGGATGGCAGCTCCGGTCTCCGGTGCGCTCGCGCAGGCGAGCCGACCGCCAGGCGTGTGGCCGTCACACCTGCTTTCGATGACCGCTCATGCACGCCGTGGTGTCTGCCAGCGCGACCAGCCGGGCGTGATCTCCGATGAACCGGGCGACCTACGGCGTCGCTCGCGCCATGGCCTCGGCCACCGACACCAGCCGTCGCGCCTTCAAGTCCCACAACACGTGCTTCAGCGCGGCGGGGATCTCGCGCAGCCGCACGCGCGTGACGCTCGCGAACAGCAGCTCGTGCTCCCGGTGGCAGGCCGCGAGCCGGTAATTGGGCACGCCCGCGGACAGGTGGTGCACATGATGGTACGCGGCGTCGGCGGTGATCCAGTTGAGCCAACGCGGCAGGACCAGGAAGCTCGTGCCGCGCAACGCGGCTTCGTCCCGGCACCAGCCCTCGTCCGCGCTCGCGTACGCGTGCTCGAAGTTGTGCTGCACCGTGAACAGGACGATGCCGTAGCCGCCCGCCAGCGAACCGCTGATCACGTAGCAGACGAAGAACAGGAGCGGTCCGATCGCCCAGGCCATCGCCACCCAGGCCGAGAGCAGCGCCAGGTTGTTCCAGGTCATGTAGCGGTAGTGCGCCATCGTCACGCCGGCTGGCGACCCGGCGCCGGCCTCGCGCGCGAAGCGTCGGCGCAGCAACTGCCAGGTGGCGCGCAGCCACGTGATGCGCGGGTTCACCAGGAAGTACAGGCAGCCCGCCACCGGCGCCATCAGGATGTCGCGCGTGAAGCGGTAACGGCGCCGCTGGCGTGCATCCATCGCCAGATAGTCGGTGACGCAGACCACGTTGAGCGGGCCGCGGTACTTTGCCCAGTTGCCGTTGGTGACGTGGTGGTAGCGGTGGTTCTCCGCCCACACCTGCTGCGGCATGCCGGCGAGCACCCCCAGCAGGAACCCGCCGAGGCGGTTCAGCCGGCGGCTGCGGAACAGGCTGTGGTGGCCGCAGTCGTGCATCAGCACGAAGCCGCGCAGCATGAACAGGCTGAGGCCGGCGGTCGCCGCGGCGACGAGCCAGGGCGAATCCGTGGAGGCCTGACGTATGGCGATCCAGAGCAGGGCGATGGGCGCGATAACGGACAGCATCTGCAGCCAACCGCGTCCATCGCTCGGCGTGGCGTAGCGTGCCACGATGGCGCGTTTGTGCGCCTGCCATTGGGCCTGGGAGAGCATGGGGGCCCTTGGATACGATTGAGCAGGCCGCACTATCCCATGTCCGGACGGATCCCGCATCCGGGTTGAACGCCATCCCCGGGCCGCCGCTCGCTCCCGCTGGCCAGTCGACGCGTCGCGGCTCGCGCAACTTTACCGGGGGCCCTGGGGCTTTGCGAGGCAAAGTCGACCAGCGCGGCAGGCACTCCGCCGCACGGTCCCGGACCTGACACCGCAGGTCGCGCGCTGGCCAACGCGATCGGCGCGCTCGTCTCGTGACACGCGCGGCCGTCATCCAGGGGGTTCCCTTGAATGAGCGTTCATGGCGTCACTTAGAATTCAAACCAGAAGTACAGCGGTGCAGCTCGTGCAGGCCGCGGCCGATTTCCGGCAACAGGGAGAATCATGTCGACCATCGTCAACGGCGCCAGCGCGCGCCGCCTGGCGGCGCCTTTGTGCGCGGCCTTTGTCTCTACCATGCTGGCCGCGTGCGGTGGCGATGGCGGGGAAGCCCCGCCGCCGCCGCCACCACCGCCACCGGCGAACACAGCGACCCTCTCGGTGGACGCCGGCGCCACCAGCACCGCATCTTCGGGCGCGACGATCCCGCTCCATGCGGTACTCACAAATTCGACTGCGACGCCGACCTGGACGCTCACGGGTCCGGGCTCGCTGAGCACCTCGACGGGCGGTGACATCACCTACACGCCGCCCGACGCCGAGGATTTCGCGCAGGCCGCGACGGCGCAGGTCACGGTCAAGGCGGGTGATCTCACGAGCAACGTGTCGATCGCAGTCGCCGTCGGCGGGAAGCCGGGCTTGCACTGGACGACGGTGCACCCCTTCACCCCGCCATGGACGTCCGTGGGCTATGCCAACGGGAACTTCGTCGCGGTCGGGCGCCAAGGTGCCATGGGCGTCAGCGCCGACGGGCTGCACTGGACGTGGCATTTCACGTCGGCCGATCTGAGCTGGGCAGCGCTGGTCCACGCGCCGAGTGGCTGGGTCGCGTTGTCCAACGACGGATACATCGCAAAGAGCCCGGACGGCGCGCAATGGACGATCTCGACGTCGCGCCTGCCGGGCGCCGATGCGACGACCTGGGTCTCCTCGATGGCCTATGGCGACGGCCGCTATGTCGTGGGTGGCTATTCCGGATCATGGACGTCGACCGATGCGGTCACCTGGACGAATGCCAGCGACGTGATGAACTCGCTTTCGTTCGGGGCCGGAGAATTCATCGGCCTCGGAGCCGCGTCGGAGCTCGTCGCCGGAACAGACGGGTTCAATTGGACCCAGACCTTCTTCAACTCCGGGGCCGAGACGACCGCCTATGCGAACGGGCAGTTTGCCGCGCGTTTGGGCAGCTACATGATCACCAGCGTCGACGGCCAGACGTGGACGACGCCCGTCGCGACGGGCTACAGCGACAGCCCCTTGCTGTCGACCGGCGCCGAATTCCTCCAGTACGCCGGCACCAACACGATCTTCCAGGATGGTCAGCAGTTCGACGTGAACTACCTTGCGACGTCGACGGATGGCTTGACGTGGGCGCATCATGACGAGGCCCTCATCGGCCCCGCGGCGGGCGCGGCGCGTGGCCCCAGCCAGGTGGTCGTGGTCTCGAACGACGGCTCCATCGGCAGCGGCCCGGACTTCGATCACCTGCAGCAGGCGGTCGCGTCGTCGGGCAGCTTCCTCTCGGCGGTGGACTATGTCCACGGCAAGTACTTCGTGCTGTCCGACGGCGGCCAGCTCATGTCGAGCACCGACGGGCAGGCCTGGAGCCAGGTCTCGCTCGCGGCCGTCGCCGCGATGCGCCAGCCGTACGGATTCCATGGCCTTGCGCTGGCCCACGACGCGTCCGGACGCATGGTGGCCCTGGGCCTGACCATGGACAATGGCTCCGCGTTCTACGAGGCGTTCTACAGCGCCGACGGGTCGACCTGGCATCAGACGACGACGCCCTCCACCATGACGACGAGCATCGTCGTGAACGACGGCAGCCGATTCCTCGCGCTGAGCGACCACGAGGTCTACACGAGCGCCGACGGCAGCGCCTGGGCGCTCGCGTCCGCCATCCCGCTGCAGTCCGGCCAGTGGGTGAACGGCGCGGCGTATGGCAATGGCCGCTACGTCGTCGTTGGCCAAGGCGGTCTCGTCGCGAGCAGTGCCGACGCTGTCAACTGGTCGGTTGCCGGCACGCTGCATCTGCCCGGCGATGCCTCCACGGCGCTCGACCTGTGGCGCGTCGTCTTCACGGGCAGCCGTTTCGTCGCGGTCGGCATCCAGGGCGTCGTGGCGAGCAGCGCCGACGGCGTGACCTGGTCCGCGGCGCCGTCGGCGACCGGTTCCGACCTGCGCGGCATCGCCGTCTCGCCCCAGGGAGAACTGGTGGCCGTTGGCCTGCTGGGCGTCGCGGAGACGAGCATGGACGGCGTCCATTGGACCGTGCGCAGCACGCCGAACACGGCCCCGATGTGGGGGGTCGTCTACGGCAACAACGCATTCCTCAGCGTAGGTGAGGGCGGCTACATGGGCTTGTCGTCGAACTGAGCCAACGGGGCTGCGCGCCGCGCCCCTTCGTGCATCCTGGCAGCGTCACACCACCGAATCCCACGGGGCGGACAGCCGCAGCGCCCCGTGGATGATGCCCACCATCGAGTACGTCTGCGGGAAGTTGCCCCACAGCTCGCCCGTATCGGGGTTCATGTCCTCGCTGAGGATGCCCAGCGGGTTGCGGCGCGACAGCAGGGCCTCGAAGGCCTCGCGCGCCTCGTCGCGGCGGCCGATGCGCGCGAGGGCATCGACGCGCCAGAACGAGCAGATGTTGAACGTCGTCTCCGGGCGGCCGAAGTCGTCGGCTGCCTCGTAGCGCCGCATGAAGTGGCCGTCGCAGAGCGTGTGCTCCATGGCCTGCACCGTGCTGATGAAGCGCGGGTCGTTGGGCGGCACGAAGCCGACCTCGCCCATCAGCAGCACGCTGGCGTCCAGCTCGCTGCCGCCGAAGCTCTCCACGTAGGCCTGGCGCTTGTCGTTCCATGCGAACTGCAGGATCTTGCTGCGGATCACGTCGGCGCGCTCGCGCCAGTAGGCCGCGCGCTCGGGCATGCCGACGCGCCGTGCGATGTGCGCGAGGCGGTCGCAGGCCGCCCAGCACATCAGCGACGACGAGGTGTGGATGCGGGCGCGGGTGCGCAGTTCCCAGATGCCGGCGTCGGGCTGGTCGTGCAGGCGCCAGGCCTGCTCGCCCATCGTCTCGAGCGCGGCGAAATCGGCGGCGTCGCCGCGCCGGAACAGGCGATGGTCGTGGAACGACTGCGCCGAGGCGAGGATGATGTTGCCGTAGGTGTCGTGCTGGAAGTGCTCGTGGGCCTGGTTGCCGATGCGCACCGGCCCCATGCCGCGGTAGCCGGACGCATGCGGCACGATGGACTCGGCCAGTTCCCGCTCCAGGCCGATGCCGTACAGCGGCTGCACATGGCCGCTCTCGGCCTCCTTGTGCAGCACGTTGGTGAGCCAGCCGAGGTACTTCTCCATCGTGCCGACCTCGGACAGCCCGTTGAGCGCGCGCACCACGAAGAAGGCGTCGCGCAGCCAGCAGAAGCGGTAGTCCCAGTTGCGGCCGCTGTGCGGCGCCTCGGGCAGGCTCGTCGTCATCGCGGCGACGATCGCGCCGGTCTCCTCGTACTGGCACAGCTTGAGCGTGATGGCCGCGCGGATCACGGCGTCCTGGTAGTCGAGCGGCACGGCCAGGCGGTGCGTCCAGTGGCGCCAGTGCAGCGATGTCTGGTCCTCGAACTCGCGCGCGGTCTCGTCGATGGCGCCGGCCATCGTCTCGTCGGGGCCGAGGAACAGGCTCATCTCGCGGTCGAGCGCGAACCAGGTGCCGTCCATCAGGTAGGTGATGGGCACGCTGGTGTTGAGCCGCACGGTGATCTCGGGCATCACGAAGCGCACGTGGTGACTGCCGCGCGTGACCTGCGGCGGCTCGGCGCCCCAGGCGCCGTGCGGGCGCACGGTGACGCGCACGCGCGGCCGGCCCGATAACGGCCGGATGCGGCGGACAAGCTGCGCCGGCCGGAACACGCGGTCGCGGGTGACGAAACGCGGCGCGAAGTCCACCACCTCGACGCACTGCCCCTGGCCGTCCCACATCCGCGTGCGCAGGATGGCCGTGCCGTGGTCGTAGGATTGCTCGCTGCGGGCGAGGCCCTCGATCTCCAATGCCATGGCGCCGGACTCGGGTATACCGTTTGCCGACTGCATCAACGCGTCGAAGACCGGTGTACTGTCGAACCTCGGCATGCAGCACCAGACCACGCGAGCCCGGGCGTCGACCAGGGCACTGACGGCGCAGTTGCCGATCATCGCCAGATCCAGCGATGCGGCATGCGCGTTCGAAACGACAGGAGGATTGCTCATGTTTCCTTGGGCGCCTTCGGTTTCAAGAATATGGATCGTCCGTTGAACAAAGACAGAACCTCCGGAACGTTGGTTCCGCCGGCAAGCGCCGGGCCCGCATTCCTGCGTTGGCCGATCGTGCAGACGATCCGGCTGCAACTTCGTTTCCTGCTGCCGCTCAGCGCCGTGGTCATCGCGACCGCGTACCTGGTGCTGCCGTTGGTCGATGGTGTCACATTGCGCTGGTTCTCGCGCGACCTCGATAGCCGCGGTGCCGTCGTGGCCAATGCGCTGTCCGACTCCGTGGTGGAGGCGGTGCGCTCGAACAAGCTGCGCCAGCTGGAGAAGTTGTTCGACCGCGCCGTGCAGGACGAACGCCTGTTCGCCATCGGACTGTGCAACCCCGATGGCCGCATGCTGGTGCGCACGCCCGCCTTCCCGCCCGACCTGAACTGCTTCGACGCGCTGCAGATCAGCTCCAAGCGCGACCCGCGCCTGGTGCTCAATGGCGGCGCGGTGCACGTGGCGATGCACGAGGTGATCGACCAGCCGCATCCGACGCCTGCCGCCGAGGCGGCGAGCGAGGCCGTCGCGGCGGCCAGCGCGGCCCTGGCCGACGGCAGCGCGTCCGCCGCAGGCGACGGTTCGGCGGTGGCCGCCGCGGCCGCCGCCTCCGAGGCCACGGCGCAGACGCCGCCGGTCACCGTCGGACGTCTGGTGCTGCTGCACGACCTGAGCTTCATCGAGAAGCGCAGCCAGGACACGCGGCGCTATCTCGTGGGCCTGATCGCGGTGCTGGGCTTCGTGATGGCGCTCATCACCATGGTGGTGGCGCAGCTGAGCTGGCGCGGCTGGGTCAGCGGCGTGCGCGCACTGCTGCGCGGCGAAGGCATCATCAGCCCGATCACGGGCAGCGGCAATTCGGTGGCATCGGTGGAACTGCAGCCGTTCGCGGCCGATCTGCGCGAGCGGCTGCGCGACCTGGAGGACGAGTACCGCCGCATGCAGGGCCCGGAGGTCGACTGGAGCGCCGAGCGGCTGCACACCCTGCTGATGACGCAGCTGCGCGGCGACCAGGTGATCGTGGTGTCCAACCGCGAACCGTACATCCACGAGCGGCAACGCGACGGCAGCATCGTCGTCAAGCGGCCGGCCAGCGGGCTGGTCACGGCGGTCGAACCCGTGATGCGCGCCTGCTCGGGCACCTGGATCGCGCACGGCAGCGGCAGCGCCGACCGCGACGTGGTGGACGCCGCCGACCGGGTCGCGGTGCCCCCGGGCCACGACGACTACCAGCTGCGCCGCCTGTGGCTGACGGCCCAGGAGGAGCAGGGCTACTACTTCGGCTTCGCCAACGAGGGTCTGTGGCCGCTGTGCCACGTGGCGCACGTGCGCCCGGTGTTCCGCGAATCCGACTGGGAGACGTACAAGGCCGTCAACCAGCGCTTCGCCGACGCCGTCGTGGCCGAGGCACGCAGCGAGGATCCGGTCGTGCTCGTGCAGGACTACCACTTCGCGCTGCTGCCCGCCATGGTGCGCGAGAAGCTGCCCAACGCCACCATCCTCACGTTCTGGCACATCCCCTGGCCCAACCCCGAGTCGTTCGGCATCTGCCCGTGGCGCCGCGAGATCCTGCAGGGCATGCTGGGCAGCACCATCCTGGGCTTCCACACGCGCTTTCACTGCAAGAACTTCATCGAGACGGTGGATCGCTTCCTCGAGGCGCGCATCGAACACGAGCATTCGACGATCTCGTTCCGCGAGGACGAGACGCTGGTGGAGTCCTACCCGATCTCGATCGAGTGGCCCGGCGACGCGACCATCGCCTCCTGGTCGTCGGTGTTCGACGCCCGCCGCATCGTGCGCGAGCGCTTGAACCTGCATCCGGACACGACGCTGGCCGTCGGCGTCGACCGCTTCGACTACACCAAGGGCATCATCGAGCGCCTGAACGCGGTCGAGCGCTTGCTCGAGAAGCATCCCGAGTGGATCGAACGCTTCGTGTTCGTGCAGGTGGCCGCGCCCACGCGCAGCGCGCTGGAGGAATACCGCACCTTCCAGGAGCGCGTCGAGCGCCTGACGCTGCGGATCAACGAGCGCTTCGGCCGCGGCGGCTACCAGCCGGTGCACCTGCTGGCGCAGCACCACGACAGCCACGCCGTCAACGAGCTGTTCCGCGCGGCCGACATGTGCATCGTCACCAGCCTGCACGATGGCATGAACCTGGTGAGCAAGGAATTCGTCGCCGCGCGCGACGACGAGCAGGGCGTGCTGATCCTCAGTCGCTTCGCCGGTGCGGCGCGCGAGATGACCGAGGCGCTGATCGTCAACCCGTACCACGTCGAGGAGACGGCCGATGCGCTGCACCGCGCCGCCACGATGCCGGCTGCCGAGCAGCGCGCCCGCATGGCCAGCCTGCGCGCGACGGTGCGCGAGTTCAACGTCTTCCGCTGGGCCGGACGCATGCTCACCGACGCCGGCCGCTGGCGCCTGAAGGCGCGGGTGGATGCCCGCGTCGCGCGCTACCGCGAGGCGGCGGAAAGACAGGGGTTGTGATGTCCGCAGGCTCGACGATGCTCAAGCCGCTGCTGGGCCCGCAGGGCATCGCCGCGCTGACCGCGCTCGTGCGCGCGCCGGCGCTGTTCGCCTTCGACTTCGACGGCACGCTGGCGCCCATCCGCCCGCGGCCGGACGACGTGCACGTGTCCGCCACCATCGCCCTGCGGCTGGAGAAGCTGGCGCGCGCACGGCCGGTGGCCATCGTGACGGGGCGCCAGATCGCCGACGTGCGCGAGCGCCTCGGCTTCACCCCCTCGTGGATCATCGGCAACCACGGCGCCGAGGACGACGGCGACCCCGAGGCCGCCGCGCGCGCGCACGGCGCGCTCGACGCGTTGCGCGAGCGCCTGCGCGCCCGCGAAGACGGCCTGGTCGGCGCGGGCGTGCTCGTCGAGGACAAGGGCCAGTCGCTCGCGCTGCACTTCCGCACCGCGCCCGACCGCGCCGTGGCCAGCGCGCTGATCGAGGAGGTGCTGGCCGGCTTCACTTCGACGCTGCACGTGTTCGGCGGCAAGCTCGTCTACAACGCCGTGGCGGCCGACGCGCCGGACAAGGCCGTGGCCGTGCAGCGCCTGATCGAGCGCGCCGGCGCGCACGCCGCCTTCTTCGCGGGCGACGACGTCAACGACGAGCCGGTGTTCGCCGCCGCGCGCCCGGATTGGGTGACCGTGCGCATCGGCTGCGAGCGCCGCGAATCGGCGGCACGTTGGTGCGTCGACGGGCCGCACGAGATGGCCGGCGTGCTCGATCGGATCCTGGCGTTGATCGGCTGAGCGTCGGCCTGCGGACGGCTGGCGCTCCGCCTGGCGCGGCGTCGCATTCAGGGCGTCACGGCGAACACCGGGATCTGCCGCGCCGCGCTGGCCGCCTGGGCGCCGCCGTCGGCATCGGCCGTGGATCGGCCTGGCCGGAATCATATTGAACACGACGCGAGTGTGCCTGCGCCCCTGGCGCCGGGGCGTCATCGGCACCGCACCGACAACGTCTCCGACGGGTCGCCCATGGACGTCAGCCGCAGGACGGTGGTGCACTGGTGCAGTCCGCCCGGGAGCGGGCGCGCGACCACGGCCGTGGCGCCGCGATAGAGGCAGCCCAGCCACACCTGGCCGGAATCCCCGGGGGTGAAGGACCAGGTGGAGGTTTCCGTGAGCCCGCTGCGATGCGTGGTGTCGGGGGCGAGGGTGCCCAGCCCCACCGGATCGCCGTCGTAGAACGTGGCGCGCTGCAGCTGCAGTTGGTCGGGGGCGGCGTGCAGGACCCAGCCGCTGGGCAGTCCGTCGGCCACCGGGGCCTGCGCGAGCGTGGCAGGGCAGTGCAGCTCCATGCCGGCGGGGCCGGGCGATGCCGCTGCCGCGGCGCGAAGGAGCCCGGCGGCCAGGGCGAGGAAGACGGCAAGGAAGTGGATGGGCACGGGCTTCATGCGGGCGACGCGGAGGGATCGGTGGGCGGGAGCGCCATCGATTCATTCTCGGGTCGGTCGCCCGATTCCGCGCCGCGCGGAATGGCCGATAAATGGCGATTCGGCGCCTGGGGCCGATCGCGGGTTCGTGCGAAGCTCTGGACGTGCGGCGGCCTCAGAGGCGTCGCTGCGGCAGCGCCAGCGTCTTCAAGGCGAAGCGCCCGTCGTTCTGGAACAACCACACCTCCACGAAGCCTTCACGATGCAACTGCTCGGCCATCGCCGCGGACATCTCCATCGCGCGCGGCAAGTGCTCGACGCTGGCGATGGCCTTGCGCGTCAGGCCGGGCTCGACGTCGTTCTCGCGCATCACCTCGGCGTGCCAGCGGTCCTGCGTATCCAGGCGCACGCGCAGCACCACCACCGCGCGCAGCAGCGGCTGCGGGGCCTCGCGGTTGATGTCGGGGCCGGCGTCCTCGTAGACCATCTGCGCGAACCCGCGCCGCACCTGGTCGATCGATTCGGCGCGGGCACCCGCGGCGGCGAGAGGCGCTGCGGCAAGGCACAGCGAAGCGGCGAACGGACGCATGGCGGCTCCTTCGGGGACGGGCGGCACGCGGTGGCGGCCCTGCCCGGGTCATCGGCGGGGCGCGCCCGCGATGGAGGGCGCCGCAACGTAAAGTTCGCGTCGACCGGGCAGGCGTTGACGTCCGGTCACCGCTGTTCCGCGCGGATACCGGCCGCGAGGACGGCGACCGCGCCTTCCCGACCGGTTAGCCTTGCGTCCATGGATTCGCTGATCGCCGCCTCCGCCCGCGCGCTCGCTGCGGGCGACGCCCTCGGCGCGCTCAAGCACGTCGCGCTGCGCGACGACGCGCCCGCGCTCGCGCTGCGCGGCATCGCGATGGCGCAGCTGGGCGACTACGCGCGTTCGCGCGAGCTGCTCAGGCGCGCGGCGCGCGCGTTCGGCTCGCACGAGGAGCTGGCACGGGCGCGTTGCGTCGTGGCCGAAGCCGAGGTGGCGCTGGCGATGCGCGATTTCGCCGGCTCGCCGCGCGCGCTGGCGGCCGCGCATGCCGCGCTCGCGGCGCACGGCGACCGCGGCAACGCCATGCAGGCGCTCCTGATCGCGGCGCGCCGGCAACTCCTGCTCGGGCGCCTGGACGACGCTGCGGCCACCCTGGAATCCCTGGACGCGGGCGCGCTCACGCCGGCCCTGGCAGCCGTCGCCGAGCTGAGCGCCGCCGAGCTGGCGCTGCGCTCGCTGCGCGTCGCGCACGCGCAGGCGGCGCTCGCGCGCGCGCACGCCGCCGCGTCCCGTGCGCGGGTGCCCGCGCTGCGCGCGGAAGTGGAGCGCGCGCGCGCTGCCCTGGAGCATCCGGCCGCGCGGCGCGTCGGCGCCGACGGCGAGCGCTCGCTGCGGCTGGGTGAGGTCGCCGCGCTGCTGGCGTCGGACGCGCTGGTGGTGGACGCGTGCCGGCGTGGCGTGGGCGTGGGCGGCCTGTGGTGCCCGCTGGCGCGCCGGCCCATCCTGTTCGCGCTGGCGCGTGCCTTGGCGCAGGCGTGGCCGGGCGACGTCGACCGGGAGGCCTTGATCGCCGGTGCGTTCGGCTTGCGCGATCCGGACGAGACGCACCGGGTGCGGTTGCGGGTGGAGATCGGCCGGCTGCGCGCGCTGGTCAAGGACGTCGCGCAAGTCGAGTCCACGCCGCGTGGCTTCACGTTGCGGCCGCGGGGCGACCGGGGAGTGGCGCTTCTGGCGCCACCCATCGAAGGAGAGCAGGCGTCCTTGGTCGCCTTGCTGTCGGACGGGGTCCCGTGGTCGACGTCGGCGCTCGCGCTCGCGCTCGGGGCCAGCCAGCGCACGGTGCAGCGCGCGCTGGCCGAGCTGGAGGCCGCGGGCCGGGTGCGTGCGCTGGGCCATGCGCGGGCGCGGCGCTGGCTGGCCTCGCCGCTGACCGGATTCACGACGATCTTGTTACTCCCCGTGGCGCTGCCGTCTTAGTAGAGTCCATTCCAACGCGCCGCCCTGGCGCCACGAAGGATTCGACGATGCCGACCCCCCGACCCGCCGCTGCCGTCCGCCCTGCCCAGATCGTGCGCGAGTACGCGTTCGACGGCGTGGGCAACGTCGCCGGCGTCACCTTCGACGGCCGCCAGGTCTGGGCCGCCACCGACAACGGGCTGCAGGCCTTCGACCCGGCCAGCGGCGCCCTCACGCGCCGCATCGACCAGCCCTGCGACGCCGGCACCGCGTTCGACGGCAAGCACTTCTGGCAGATCACCGAGAAGCGCATCGACAAGATCGACGCCGCCACCGGGCGCGTGCTGGGCTCGATCCCCGCGCCTGGCAACGGCAGCGACTCCGGCCTGGCCTGGGCCGAAGGCAGCCTGTGGGTGGGTCAGCACCGTGACCGCCGCATCCACCAGGTCGATCCCGCCTCCGGCGCCATCCTGCGCACCATCGCCTCCGACCGTTTCGTCACCGGCGTCACCTGGGTCGACGGCGAGCTGTGGCATGGCACATGGGAAGGCGACGACAGCGAGCTGCGCCACGTCGACCCGTCGGACGGGGCGGTGTTGGAGCGCCTGCAGATGCCCGCCGGCGCCGGTGTCAGCGGGCTCGAGTCCGACGGAGCCGGCCTGTTCTATTGCGGCGGCGGGCGCAGCGGCAAGGTGCGCGCCGTGCGACGACCGTAGGGCGGGTCGCGGCCCGCACGTTCCGCGGACTCCCGTCGCCCTCGTGCAGGAGCGCGACGCCTGCGTCCGATCCGCGTTGCAAGCGCGGCAGGGCGATCGCGGCCTGCTCCTGTCCCCTGGAGCGCACGTTCCCCGACGCGTGCGCGCGGATGCATGAGGGTCACGTTCGCCCTGCCGCGCGC
>Ga0207667_10007499_pt1 | contig 13095 bp, 9 predicted proteins | sample KBSCornC52_FD_184301 | JGI IMG/M metagenome (GOLD analysis project Ga0207667, IMG submission 184301) | Corn rhizosphere microbial communities from Kellogg Biological Station, Michigan, USA - KBS Corn C5-2 (SPAdes) (version 2) | ecosystem: Host-associated > Plants > Roots > Rhizosphere > Soil ...
GCGCGCGGGGCCCCTTGCGATCGCCGGGGGACGGGCGCTTGCCGTAGGTCTTTTCCTCGAACACGATCGGCTCGCGGCCGTCGTCGTAGTGAATGTGACGCACCGGCTCGTCATCGCCGGCTCCCGGGCGCGACGGGGCAGCGCGGCGGGCGCCGCTATTGGCGCCCGGCCGATCGGCGCGGGGACGCTGGCGGCGGACCTCTTCCATTTCCTCGGGGGTCTTTTCCGCCCGGTCGGTGAAGCGGAAACGCTGCCGGCCGATGGCGACGGTATGGGTGCCGCGGCCGAACTGGCGTTCCTCGGTAGCGGCGGCCGGCGCCGGGCGGCGGCGCGGCGTATCGCGACTCTCGGGCATGTCGGAATCAAAGTCGACCGCCGCTTCTTCGGCGAGCTTGCGGCCGAGCTGATCCTTGAGCACGCGCGCCTTCACCACCTCGACGCCGCCGACCGGCAGGTCGCCGAGCTGGAAGGGGCCGAAACTGATGCGGATGAGCCGGTTGACCTCGAGCCCCATCGCCATCAGGACGTTCTTGACCTCGCGGTTCTTGCCCTCGCGCAGCGCCAGTTCGAGCCAGACATTGGCGCCCTGGTCGCGCTCCAGCGTCGCCTGGATCGGGCCGTATTTGACGCCGTCGACGGTGGCGCCGGCCTTGAGGCCGTCGAGCTGGGCCTGGGTGATGGTGCCGTGGGCGCGCACGCGGTATTTGCGCAGCCAGCCGGTGGCCGGCAGCTCCAGCACCCGCTTCAGGCCGCCGTCATTGGTGAGCAGCAGCAGCCCTTCGGTGTTGATGTCGAGGCGGCCGACGCTGACGACGCGCGGCAGCCCCTCGCGCGCCAGCGTTTCGAACACGGTGGGGCGGCCCTCGGGATCTTTCTCGGTGACCACCAGCCCGCGCGGCTTGTGATAGAGCCAGACGCGCGTGCCCTGGCGGGCGGCGAGCGGGGCGCCGTCGACGACGATCTCGTCGTTCTCGGCCACGTTGAACGCCGGCGTCAGGATCTTGCGGCCGTTGACGAGCACGCGCCCGGCCTTGATCCACTCCTCGGCGTCGCGGCGCGAGCAGAGGCCGGAGCGGGCCATCACCTTGGCAAGGCGGTCGCCGGCCATGGGCGTAGAGCTGTCATTCATGCCGCGTTCCCCCAGGGAAGATGCCGATAGAAAAGGGCCCGGCACTGGACCGGGCCCGCCTGCGATGACCTGACTATTGGCGTCCGGCCTTTTTCAATGGTCGCGTCTTCGAACCGAAAACCGCTCCGCGCTGAAAGCGCTTTAGTGGCCGTTGTACTGGACGTCGTTCGGATCGTTCGGGTTGATGCCGTGGGCCATGTCGTATTGCTGCTGCTGCATCTGGTTGACGACGCTCGGGGCCTCGGGCGCCTGCTTGCGCATGGCATCCTTGACCGCCGCCGGGCAGCGCTTGTCGTTGAGGGCAACGAGCGTGCCGTCAGTGGCCTTGCAGACCGTGTCCTTGCCCTTGTAATCGCTGAAGTACGAGACCGGCGGCAGCGTCAGCGGCCGGTCGCCGTTGGAGCGCGGGGTCATGTTGGCGGCCATCATGCGCGCCGTGAGCTGCTTGCGCTCGGTGTCGGTCAGCGGCCGGCCATCGAGCGTGTGGAGGTCGACCACGCGGGCGCCGCGCAGGCGCTGCAGGTCGCCCGGGCTGAGGCTGGCGGTGTTGATCTGCGGGTTGTTCGAATCGGTGGGCAACGCCTTGTTGTCGCCGGTGCTCGGCGGGGGCAATTGGCCGACCCGCTTGGGCAGCACCAGCGGCGCCCGCGGCTGCAGTGCACCCTTCTCCGGATTCGGCGGCAGGATGTCGAGGCCCTGCAGGGTCGAATCCATCACCTCGCGCTCGAAGGTACCCGGGTCGACAAGCGCATTGGTGCCGTCGGCGGTGGTGCAGGCGCTGAGTGCCGGCATCAGCAACAGCAGCGACAAAGCCGCAAGTCGCGTCACCACGGTCGCCAAGGGAGCGGCGCGCCGCCCGATCGTCTTGCTCGTCATTCAACTTCCCTGTGCAATCGGGCCGCAGCGATGCCGCCTTATACCCTATCGATCCCGGTAAAACCAGATTCTGGCGGTAATAGGTCCCCGCCTATTCCGGGGTGTGGCGCGGCCGCCCCAGCCCGAGAAAATCGAGCACCAGCACAATCACCCCTAGGGTGATCGCCGCGTCGGCAAGATTGAAGATGTAGAACGAATACGGTCCGTAGTGGAAGTGGAAGAAATCGGCAACGCCGCCATAGAGCCAGCGATCGAGGGCATTGGAGGCCGCCCCCCCGATGCAGAGCGCCAGCCCGGCGCGCAGCACCGAGGATTTCGCCTGCCACCACCATACCGACAGCGCGACGATGGCCACCAGCATCAGGAGCCCGAGCACGAGCACCGGCAGGGTAGCGAACAGGCCATAGGAAATGCCGGTGTTCCACACCAGCACGTAGTCGAAGAAGTTGGTCACCGGCACGTATTCGCCGCCTTTCCAGCCATAGACAGCGATCTGCACGAACTTGTGCAGCCGGTCGGCGCCGAAGGCGACGAGAAAGAGGGTGAGGCTGACCCAGAGCGAGGTGCGGCTGTTCACTGCCGCGCCCCCAGGGCGAGGCGCGAGCGATGAGGGACCAGCGGTGATCGCCGGGGGTCCTTCGAGGCTTGGCCTTTGGCCTCGCACCTCAGGATGAGGGCGTGACGAGGATCGGTTGCAGCAGCCCTCACGCGGCCAGCCCCGCCGCGGCGCGCTCGCGCATCGCCGCGGCGTCGCGCGGCGACAGGTCGGGATAGTCGGGGTCGCTGCCGACGTCGGGCGAGATCTTCCACGAGCGGGCGCAGCGGCGGCCTTCGGCCAGCGCCGGGACCACCGCAACGCCCGGAACCTCGGCGAGGCGGAAGGCGGTTTCGGGCCCTTCCCCCTCGATCACCTCGATCGAGGACGTGATGCAGATTTCCGCAAAATCCTCGCCGGCGAGCGCCGCCAGCAGTTCGGCGTCCCCGATGTAGACTTTCGGGCCGGCCTCGAGCGAAGAGCCGATGCGCTTGTCGCGCCGCTCGATCTCGAGCGCCCCGGTGACGACGCGGCGGACCCGCATGAGCGTGTCCCAGCGCGCTTCAAGGGCGGGATCGAGCCAGGTCGCCGGCAGGTCCGGAAACAGTTCGAGATGTACCGAGACCGCGTCGGGATGGCGGGAGAGCCAGGTTTCCTCGGCGGTGAAGGCCAGGATCGGCGCCAGCCATTTGACCAGCGCATCGAAAACGATCTCGATCACCGTCAGCGCGCCCTTGCGGGTAACGCTCGAGATCGGATCGCAATAGAGCGCATCCTTGCGGATGTCGAAGTAGAAGGCCGAGAGGTCGTTGATCATGAAATTGGAGATCGTCGCGACGACCCGCTTGTAGTCATAGGCGCGGTAGGCGGCGGTAACGGTCTGATCGAGACCCTTGAGCCGGCTCAGCACCAGCCGTTCGAGGTCGGCCATGTCGCTGACCGGCGTCGTGGTGTCGGGCGTGTAGTGGGCGAGGTTGCCGAGCAGCCAGCGCAGCGTATTGCGGATCTTGCGGTAGCTGTCGACGGTGGTCTGGATGATCTCCTTGCCGATGCGCAGATCCTCGGCATAGTCCGAGGAGGCGACCCAGAGGCGGAGGATATCGGCGCCGTACTGCTTGATCATGTCCTGCGGCGCGACGGTATTGCCGAGCGATTTCGACATCTTCTTGCCCTCGCCGTCGAGGGTGAAGCCGTGCGTCAGCACCGAGGCATAGGGCGCATAGCCGTTGGTGGCGCAGCTTTCGAGCAGCGAGGAATGGAACCAGCCGCGGTGCTGGTCGGAGCCTTCGAGGTACATCGAGGCCGGAAAGCTCAACCACGGCCATTTCTGCTTGTTGCGCAGCACCCAGGCGTGCGTCGTGCCGCTCTCGAACCAGACGTCGAGGATGTCGTCGACCTTGCGCCACTGCGCGGCGTCCGGCACGCCCTCGAGGAAGCGCTCGCGGGCGCCGGGCTTGAACCATGCGTCGGCACCCTCTTCCTCGAACGCCTGGGCGATACGGTGGTTGACCGTCTCATTGTTGAGGATATGGCCGTTCTCGTTGACGAACACGGCTATCGGCACGCCCCAGGCGCGCTGGCGCGACAGCACCCAGTCGGGCCGGTCCTCGATCATCGAGCGCAGCCGGTTCTGTCCGGCCGGGGGATAGAACTTAGTCGCATCGATGGCGGCGAGGGCGCGGTGGCGGAGCGTGTCGGGCTGGCCCTGCCCGGTCCCGCCGATCGGCTTGTCCATATAGACGAACCATTGCGGGGTATTCCGGAAGATCACTGGCTTTTTCGAGCGCCAGGAGTGCGGATACTGGTGCTTCAGCCGGCCGCGGGCCACCATCATGCCGCGCTCGGCCAACGCCGCGATGACCTTGTTGTTGGCGTCGCCCTTGTTGCCCTTGTCGTCGAGGATGCGGGCGCCTTCGAAGCCGGGAGCGGCCTTGGTGTAGAAGCCGGCGTCGTCGACCATGAACGGGATCGAGGTGTCGATGCCGCGCGCCGAAAGTGCCCGGGCATTGGCCATCCAGACCTCGAAATCGTCGGCGCCATGCCCCGGGGCGGTATGGACGAACCCGGTGCCGGCGTCGTCAGTGACATGGTCGCCGTCGAGCAGCGGAACTTCGAACTCGTAGCCACCCGCGAAACCGCGGAGGGGATGATTACAGAGCGTCGTTGAGCCGCCGAAAAATGCTTCATTCAGCGACGCCTCGCGCTCAAAGCTCGTAACTTTGGCCTTTGCCATGACTTCTGCGGCCAACTTGTCAGCGAGTATCAGCCGCTCCCCGGCCGACACCCAGTTGCCTTCGGGGGCACCGGTGACGAGGTACAGGCCGTAGGAAATGCGCGAGGAATAGCTAATCGCCCGATTGGCCGGAATCGTCCACGGAGTAGTCGTCCAGATAACGACACTCGCCTGGGCAACTTTCGCCATGAGTTGCTCAACTCTTCCCGCACCATATTCGGCAAGAGGTCCTAGGATGCGGATCGGAAACTTCACCCAGATCGTGTCGCTCTCGTAGTCCTGGTACTCGACTTCGGCCTCGGCCAGCGCGGTGCGCTCGACCACGCTCCACATGACCGGCTTGCTGCCGCGATAGAGCTGGCCGCTCGCGGCGACCTTCATCAGTTCGCGCGCGATCTGAGCTTCGGCGTCGAAGCTCATGGTTAAATAAGGGTTATTCCAGTCACCAAGCACGCCGAGGCGCTTGAATTCCTCGCGCTGCACGTCGATCCAGTGCTGGGCGAAGGCGCGGCATTCGGCCCGGAACTCGATGATCGGCACATCGTCCTTGTCCTTGCCCTTGGCGCGATAGCCCTCCTCGACCTTCCATTCGATGGGCAGGCCGTGGCAATCCCAGCCCGGAACATAGGCCGAGTTGTAGCCGAGCATCTGCATCGACCGCGAGACGAGGTCCTTCAGCGTCTTGTTGAGGGCGTGCCCGATATGGATGTTGCCATTGGCATAGGGCGGGCCGTCATGCAGGGTGAAATTCGGCCGGTCCTTGGCCTGCTCCCGCTGGCGAGCGAAAATATCCAGTTCCTCCCAGCGCTGCAGCCATTGCGGCTCGCGCTGTGGGAGCCCGGCGCGCATCGGAAAATCGGTCTGCGGCAGAAACAGCGTCGACGAATAGTCGGTCTCGGTCTGTTCGCCCGAAAGGGTATCGGTCATCGTGGTCCGGTCAACCAAAAGTTGAATTGGGCGGCTTGTAGCAAGCGAGGTGCGGCCGTGCCAGTTTCTTTTCCGGCGCCCTTGGGGGCAGGCCGGCTCAGCCGAAAAATCCCAGCCGCTGGTCGAGGTCGCTGAGCGGGTGTGCTGCGGCGAGCACGCGCCGCGCCGCGCGTCCATCCGCGTCGATGGCGGCGATCAACTCATCAAGGCCGGCGAACATCTGCTGGGGGCGCAGGTGGGCGATCATCGCGATGCTGATGCGCTGGCCGTAGAGGTCATCGGAAAAGTCGAAAAAATGCGTCTCGAAGGGCGGACGCTGATTGTTGAACATCGGCTTGCCGTAGGCGGCCACCCCATCCACCAGCCGATCACCGATCAGGCCGCGAACGGCATAAACGCCCTGCGCCATACCAAATCCCACGGGTTCGGCGAGATTGGCGGTGGGGAAGCCGAGTTCGCGGCCACGGCGGTCGCCCGGCACCACCTCGCCTTCGATGAACCAGTGATAACCAAGCAGACCGTTGGCGGCATCCAGTTCCCCTGCCCCGAGCGCGGTGCGAATGCGCGACGAGGAGATCGGCGCGCTGCCGTCGGCGACGATGTCCAGCACTTCCACGGCACAACCCCAAGGGGCCATTTCGGCCCGCAGGAAATCGGGCGTGCCGCGACGATTGCGGCCGAAGTGGAAATCGGCGCCGATGATGACGCCAGAGGCAGCCAACCCATCGATGAGGAAACGACGGACAAACTCCTCCGCCTCGATCTGGCTGAAGGACCGGTCGAACGGCATCACCACCAGGCCATCAAGGCCCAGAGCCTCGGCCAGCCGCGCCTTGGCGTCGGCATCGGTGAGGCGGAACATGAACGGCGCCGGCGCCAGCACATCGCGCGGATGCGGCTCGAAGGTCAGCACCACTGCCGGCACGCCGCGCTCCCGCGCGCGCGCCAGAACGGCGGCAAAGACATGCTGATGGCCCCGGTGGAAGCCGTCGAAATTGCCGATCGCGACGATGCCACCCCTGAGCGCATCGGGCACCGCATCAAGAGCCGAGAGACGGATGAAGCCTGCCACTGTCCTACCGAAGAACGGATTCGCCATTGCAGCAGTCATTCCGACAGAGTCGGAACGACTGCGCTAGGCTCTTGAGTTGTCGCGCTTCCGAACCGCAAAAATGGTACCCACTTTTGCTGGAAGCGCTCTAGTTGCCAAGAAACCGGTCACCATGCAAGGCGCGACATGAAGCCGGCGAGGCGGGCCCCGCTCGGCTCGACCAGCCGCTGCACGGCGTGCGGATCGGGCTTGCCGAAGGCATCGAGCTCGCCGGCATGGATGGAGCCGGTGATGAACAGGAGATCGGCGCCGAAGGTCGCGGCGCCCACCGCATCGGTGCGGACGCTGTCGCCGATGCAGAGGATGCGGGTCACGTCGATGCCCTGCCCCGCGGCGCTCTCCGCGAGCTTCTTTGCCTCGTCGTAGATCGGCCGATAGGGCTTTCCCGCCATCAGCACTTCGCCGCCACGGGCGGCATAGATATCGGCCATGGCGCCGGCGCAATAGACCAGCTTGTCGCCGTGTTCGACGAATTTGTCGGGATTGGCGCAGATCATCGGCAGGCGCCGGCGCCGCCACAATTGCAGCTCGGCCTCGTATTTTTCGGGCGTGTCGTCGTCGTCGGGCATGTCGGTGCAGACCACGACTTCGGCCTCCTCGGCCGGGCCGCGAATGACCCCCAACCCCTCGTAGAGCGCGTCGTCGATCTTGTCCGGCCCGAAATGATGCACGACCCGGCCCCGATAAGGGGCGATCATCACTCGGCTGGTATCGCCGGACGAGATCAGCGCGTCATAGGCCGTGCGCGGCACGCCGAACCGGTCGAGCATGGCAATCAGTGGGGCCGCCGGGCGCGGCGCATTGGTAATCAGCACCACCCGGCCGCCGCTGCGGCGATAATCGACCAGCGCCGCGACAGCGGTGGGGTGCGCCGCAACGCCGTTGTGCACCACGCCCCAGACGTCGCAGAGCAGCGCATCGTAGCGATCGACCATCTGGGACAGCCCGGTCAGGGGGCCGGCAGGTTCAGGCATGGCAATTCCTCTACGGTCAGGCCTGGGCGCGATGCGCCGGGATGTCGACAGGGCGGCGCTCAGCCACCAGATCGGGTCGCACCGGGCCGGGTGCGGCTAGGTGCAGCCCTTGCACCAGCACCACCCCCGCCTCGAGCAGCAGCAGCACCTGCTCCTCGGTTTTGACCCCGGTCAAGACGAGATCGATCTCGAAGCGCTTCACATAGCTGGTGACGTCGGAGCTGTGGAAGTCGGTGAATCGCTCCGGCGCGGCGATAAAGGCCGGTGCATCGACGCGGACCGAGCGCACGCCGTCGCCGGCGAGCGCGGCAAAATCGAGGCGCAGCGAGGGCACATCCGTCAGCGCTAGACGGATGCCGTGCTTGACGAAGGCGGCGAGCGCGGTCTTTTCGCCTGCCGGCATGACAGTCCAGTCGGCCTCGGCCAGAGTCAACACGATGGCGCCGGCGACGGCGCGATTGGCCTCGAGCAGGCTGGTCAGCTTGTCGACGGTGAGGGCATCGGCGAGCGTGGCGCGCGACACCGGCACATAGAGCGGCGCGGGCTGGCCGCCGGTGCGGGCGCGGCGGGCGATGGTCACCGCCTCCTCCAGCGCCAGCCGTTCGATGCGGCGGATCACTGCCTCGCCGCCGCGCACGGGCATGAAATCAGGCGGGTCGGCGAACTCGCCCTCCGCCAGCACCAGCCGCGGCACCAGGTCGTAGCCGTGCGCCTTGCGCTGCGGCAGCGTGACGATGGGCTGCAGGTGAAACACCAGCCGGTTGTCCGCGATCGCCTGCTGCAGCATTTCGAGCGGGATGATCGGCTCGGGCTCGGTCGCGGCGAAGAGAACCGGGTCGGCGGCGACCGGCGCAGCTACCGAAGTCTCGGCCGGGCGAAGGCGGTCCGCCGGACGCATGGCGGGGGCGGCCGCGTCGTGGGCGGGGTGCTTGCGGGCCGCATCGAGATCGGCGACCGCCTCGGCCACCTGGCGCACCACCGTTCCCAGTACCGAGACGTCGGCCTCCAGCGCATCGAGGCGGCGGCTGGCATCCACCCCGTCGAGGGCGGCGAGGCGCTGGCCGAACACAGCACTGGCTTGCGCCTCGCTCGACACGAGGCGCGACAAATCTTCGAGCGCCCGCTGGAGGTGGGCTTCCGTCCGGCGCCGTAGGGTGCGTTCGAGCAGGCTGACCGCCACGGAGACGAAGGCGACGGCGGTTACGAAGCTTTCGATCGGCGAAAAGGTGAGGCCAAAATAGGCTGCGGCGCCTACTCCGAGGCCGGCGAGCACGATGAACAAGTAAACCAGGCTCTGCACCAGCTGCCCCGAGGCGAAAGATTCGGTCGGCCTGTCATAGCATCGCGCCGCGGCAACGCAAAAGCGCACGTACTAATGGTTTGCTGCCGGGGGTTCGAGCCGGCAGACGGGTCCGAATTCGCCGCGTCTCGAACCCTTTGTTTACCCTGTTCGGCAACAATCGCGCGACGTGCCCAAAACGAAGATGAGTGCCTCAATGCTCCTACGTGCCGCAATGCGACCGGAAGCCGTCCTCAGGCTGTTGCTGATCGAGAGCGGAACGACCGACCCGCAGGTGCTGGCCGATGCCCTGGCGCAGACGCTGGCGACGCCGCCGCAGGTGATGACGGCGGGCGGCGGCCGCCGGGGCGCCGAGGCGCTGCGCGCCAGCCGCTTCGACGTGGTGCTGATGGACCTCGACAGTCTCGGCGATCTCGCCAGCCCGCCGGCCGACGCGGTCGCCCGGCTGGTGAAGCTGGCCGAAGGTGCCCTGACGCTGGCGCTATCAGATGGCAGCTCGGTATCGGCGAACCTCGAGGTGATGCGGGCCGGGGCGCATGATTGCCTGACGCGGCCGTTCGCAGCATCGGTGCTGGCGGCGCGGATCGCCGAGTTGTCGCGCCGGCACGGCACGGCACGAATGCGCGGGCTGGCCGATGCACCGCCGCCCGACGCGGCAGTGGCGTTCGAAGGCAGCCGGGCGGTGCGGCGCCCGGTGCTGCCGATGTGGCGCCAGGAGCAGCGCATCATCGAGGAGGCAATCGCCAGTTTTTCCGGCAACATCTCCCTCGCTGCCCAGGCCTTGGAGCTCAGCCCCTCGACCATCTACCGCAAGCGCCAGCACTGGGCCGAAAGTAACGGCAAGCGCGGCGCCGCCTAGACGCTTCACCCGCCGAGGGCCCCTCACCGCCAGGTGAAGACGCGGGTGACGGCGTAGTTGAAGACGACGCTCATGATGACGCCGATGATGCCGGCAACGTAGAACTGCGCGTCCTGGCGATAGATCCAGCTGGCGACCGACAGGTTCGCCACCAGCCCGAAACTGCACACGACATAGAAGGAGAGCAGGCCGGTCCACAGCCGCCACCCCTTCAGCTTCTTGTCGGCATAGGTCAGCACGTTGTTGAGAAAAAAGTTGGTGGTCATCGACACCACCGCGGCACCGACGATGGCCGTCGTCAGCGGCCAGTTGGCCACCTCGTGCAGCAGCGCCAATACCGCCATGTGCACGAAAACGCCGGTACCACCGACCAGCCCGAACAGCAGGAAGCTGGTGGGCAGCAGACCGCCGGTCATCTTGGAGAGTAGCAGGCCGAGGAACTGCACCACGATCAGCGGGCTCATCTTGGACGTGCCGGCGTGACGCTCGCGGAACTGGTAGGGCACCTCTCCGATGGCCAGTGGTTTGCCGTTGGCCTTGCGGTAGCGCAACGTGGTGACGATGATGTCGAGCAGGATCTTGAAGCCATCGTCGGAAAGCGACGGCGCCACTTCCTCGAACACCTCGCGGCGCATCAGGAAGAAGCCGCTCATGGGATCGGAGAGGCTGATCCCGGTCAGCCGGGTCGACAGGCGGGTGGCGATCTGGCTGCCGGCGGCGCGCGTGGTGGAGAACCCCTCCCCGGCCGAGCCCCCCGCGGCATAGCGGGTCCCGACTACGACGTCGTCGCCGGCGATGGCCTTGGCGAGCATCTGCGGCAGAATCTTCTCGTCGTGCTGGTGGTCGGCGTCCATCACCGCAAAGAACGGCGCGGCGCTCGCCGAGATACCCTCGATGCAGGCCGAGGACAGGCCGCGGCGGCCAATGCGCTGCAGGCAGCGCACGTTGGGATGCTCGCGGGCCAGCGCCTTCACCGCAGCGGCAGTGCCATCGGGAGAATTGTCGTCGACGACGATCATTTCGAACGGCGTATCGCCGAGCGCCGCCGCGAGATGCGCGTAGAGCAGGGCAACATTGTCGCGCTCGTTGAAGGTCGGCACGATCACCGACAATTGCGGCGGCAGCCACAGCACGGCGCCGGCGGGCGTGGAAATCTCGGATTGGGCGTTCATCGGGGGGAAACTTTCAGCCGCGAGGTGCGGGGCATGGGCGGGTGCCTTTCCGCTATCGATTTGGCAGGATCATGGCAATCGCGGACGTGACATGGCCGGGGTGCAAAAATCTCACGCCGGGCTTGTGGCGTAGCGGATCTGGTCGCCCCAGAAGGCCAGGTAGTCGCGGATCGGGGCAACCAGCGGACAGGGATCGGGGTAGTGCCAGACCGCATCCTTCGCTTCGGCCTTGGCGGATCTGAGCGAGTGATAGGAAGCCTCGCCCTTATAGGGGCAGGTGCTGCGGGTGGCGGAGGGGGCGAGGACGGCGGCCTCGACGTCCTGACGCGGAATATAGATGCGCAGCGGCGCACCGGGCTCTTCGAGTTCGAGGGCGCGCGTCGTGTCGGCGATGATCCTGCCATCGAAGGTGACCGTGACCCGGCCTTGGCTCGGGGTGATCCTGATGTCCTTGGCGAGGCAGGGGGTCGGCATACGGCGAATCCTTCCTGGAAGCTTGGGCGCGCGGCCCCGATTGAGGTTCACGCGACCTCAAATGCGGCGGAGCGGGCCAAGGTTGCGCGAACGCGGGTTATTCGTATATCGAGCCGACATTTGGCGCCATCGCGCCGAGCCGAGGATATGCCATGGCCGAACCTGCTGCCCCGCCGAGCGGAGCGGTTGCCACCGCGGGGCGGCAAGCGCAGCACCTGCGCCTGCTGCAGGCCATTGCGCTCGTCTTCCTCCTCATCAAGCTCATCTACATCCTCAAGGCCGGACCCATCGCCGACGAGGCCTATTACTGGATCTGGGGCCGGCATTTCGAACTGAGCTATTTCGACCATCCGCCGCTGCAGCCGTGGCTGCTGGGGGTATCGGACCTGATCTTCGGGCGGAGCCTGCTGGCCCTGCGCTGGCTGACGCTCGCGACGCTGGCCGGCACCTTCTACATCTATCATCTGTGGGCCAAGCGCTTTGCGGGCGCCGACTGGCAGGCGTATTTCTGGCCGGGTGTCGTCATCTATCTGGCTTCGCCGACCTTCGGCTTCTTCTCCTCGCTCGCCATGCACGACTATCTGCTGGTGTTTCTGGCGCTGGTGTCGGGGCATTTCTTCATTACCTACTTTGCCGATGTCGCCGAAAAGGGGCGTGGCCGGCTGGTCGACCTCTATCTCGGGGCGCTGTTTCTCGGGCTTACGGGGCTGACGAAATATTCGGCGGTGCTGTTCGGCCTCGGCGTGCTCGGCTTCGTTCTGGCGAGCCGGCCGCTGCGGCCGCTGCTCAAATCGCCGCATCTTTACCTCGCGGCGCTGCTCGCCCTGGTGCTGCAACTGCCCTACATCGTCTGGAACGTGCAGAACGGCTTTGCCTCGTTCCGCTTTCATCTCGAGGACCGGCACCCCTCGGGCTGGCTCGATTCGATCAAGCTCAACACGCTGGGCGATTTCATCGGGGTGTCGATCCTGCTGGTCGGGCCGTTTCTGGTGCCCGCGTTCGTGCGCTTCCTGATCGCCCGCCCCGCTGCCCCTTTCGAGCGCAGCGCGCAGGGACTCGGCCGGTGGGTATTCTGGGTCTCGAGCGGCTTCTTTCTCGTTGTCGCGCTGTTCGACGAGGTGTGGTGGTGGTGGAACCTGCTCGCCTATGTCCTGCTGCTGCCGTTCGCCGCCAAATATATGGGCCAGCGGCTGCTGTTCTATGGGCACGTCGTCTTCGGGCTCGTGGTGCAGGGCTTCCTGCTGATCTCGTCGGTGGCAGTGCCGCTGCTTATGCTGTGGGGCGGCAGCGATTTCCTGCACGCCAATCTGTTCGGGTGGGATCAGTTGCCGGCACCGATGGCGGCGCTGGAAGAGAAGTACCATCCCGGTTTCATTGCCGCGGCCGGGGCTGATGTCGCCAGCATTGTCGGCTACGCGCTGAACGACGCCAATGTCACGACGGTCGTCGACGGCAACGAGTTCCAGTTCCTCTTCGATCGCGCGGCGCATCGCGGCCAGTCGGCC
>Ga0207667_10007500_pt1 | contig 13094 bp, 15 predicted proteins | sample KBSCornC52_FD_184301 | JGI IMG/M metagenome (GOLD analysis project Ga0207667, IMG submission 184301) | Corn rhizosphere microbial communities from Kellogg Biological Station, Michigan, USA - KBS Corn C5-2 (SPAdes) (version 2) | ecosystem: Host-associated > Plants > Roots > Rhizosphere > Soil ...
TTCGACTCGGTCCAGGGACCCGAGTGCCTTCTTCAGCTGCGCGAGGATCATCAGCCCGCATGCGCGCGCCGCCTTCTGGCCGAGCGCGACATCGGCATCGTCGCCCAGCTTGCCGGTGATGAGCTGACCGTCTTCATCGACGCAGACCTGCCCGGAAACATGGGCGAAACCGCCCGCGATCACGACGGGCAGATAGGCGGCGACCGGAGAAGCGGGTTCGGGAAGAGTGATGCCGAGTTCGGAAAGGCGCTGATCAATGCTCATTGGCCGCTCCAAGCACCGCGATGGCGGTGAATCAAGCGTTGCGGTGGACTGCGAAGCCGGCCCAGCTCTGGTTTACGGGCATCAGGTCCAGCGCATTGATGTTGAGGTGCGGCGGCAGGTTGGCGACCCACCAGACGGTCTCTGCGATGTCCTCACCTGTCATCGGGTCCATGTTTGCGTAGAGCGAGTCGGAAGCCGCCTGGTCCCAGCCGGTGCGGACCAGCGTGAACTCTGTCTCCACCATTCCGGGTTCGATCGATGTCACGCGGACTCCGGTTCCGGCGAGATCGCAGCGAAGATCGAGCGAGAACTGGCGAACGAACGCCTTTGTCCCGCCATACACGGCCCCCCCCTTGTACGGGTAGGTAGCCGCTACGGATGAGAGGTTGATGACCGCTCCCCTCCGCTCGACCAGCTTCCGCTGGAAAGCGCGAGTGAGCGCCACGAGGCCGGTGATGTTGGTTGCGATGGCGGCTTCGTAAGTCGACCAGTCCGTCTCCGGAAGAGATCCGAGCGGCGGCGCGAACCCCGCGTTGTTGAGCAGCAGATCGACGTCTCCCCACGGCGGCGAAAGCTCGGCCAGCGTCCGAACGGCTTCAAGGTCCTGCATATCGATTTCGAGCGGAAGGAAAACATCCCCGAGCTCGTCTGCAAGGGCCCGCAGCCGCTCGCCGCGCCGGCCGGTCCCGATTACCCGCCAGCCGCCCTTCGCGAATTTGCGAGCCGATGCTTCGCCGATGCCTGCCGTCGCCCCGGTGACCAAAATCGTCTTCATCATTCCTCCTGCCCTTCCAGAATGCGCCGTGCCGAAACCAGTTCATCGGGCGTGACACCGATTTCGGCCGCGACCGCGATCAGATCCGGCTCATGAGCTTCCAGGAAGCCGATCAGGGCGGCCAACAGGGCCGGTTCACGAACGCTTCTTCTTAGTTCATCCGTCCCAATTCCGGTCAAATCGAGGAAACGCCGGGTCAAATCAGGTTTTCCGAGCGTTGTTGCAAGCGCTCGGAGTGCTGTTGCCTCGGCATCGATTGGTGTCTTTGGCAGCATCGCGCTAAATCCGATGGTGAATTGCGGGGGAGCAGCTTGGCCAGGATCATGATCGTCGAGGACAATGCGCTGAACGTCAAACTGTTCTGCGATCTCCTCGCTGCCCATGGGCATGAAGCGAAACCCGTGATCGACAGCCGGCAGGCGCTGGACGAGGCCCGTGAGTTTCATCCCGACCTCGTGATCACCGACATCCAGCTCCCGCATGTCAGCGGGCTTGAACTGATCCAGATGATAAGGGACGACAGGAATTTGAAGGTGGTGCCGATCATGGCGGTCACGGCCTATGCAGCAGCGGCCGACGAGGAGCGCATCCGCGCAGCAGGCGCAAATGCCTACGTCTCCAAACCCATCTCAGTGAAAAAATTCGTCGCCGTCGTGGAAGAATTGCTGAGCGGCGTAGCGTCGACAGCCGAAGCTATTTGATCTTCGCTTCCTTGAACTCGACGTGCTTGCGAGCAACCGGATCATACTTGCGGAAGCTGAGCTTGTCGGTCTGCGTGCGCGGATTCTTCTTGGTTACGTAGAAAAAACCGGTGTCGGCGCTGCTGACGAGCTTGATCTTGACGGTTGCCGGCTTGGCCATCGCAAATATCCCAATCGCAAAATGAATAAAGCGGCACTCTCTGGCGCCGCCCGGTCGGTCGCGCACATGGCTTTGTAGCGGTTTTTTGTCAAGCCGATGTGGCCTTTGACGGCTCGTTAACCCTTTGCGGCGACTATCCGTTCAACGGGGGCGGAAAAATGGCGCAAGAATCACTCGGGCCAGTCAGGAATCAGATCGGCGAATGCGTCGCTCAAATCCAGAGCCGCGCCGAACGCCTCTCTCCACTCGATATTCACGCGCGAATGGATTCGATCCGGCAGATCGCGGCGCTCAACGGACTCGATGCGCTCGAGGGGCTGATGTACCGATCGGCGCAACTTGCCCTTCTTCCGGGTCATCGGGTGGCGACGCGCTATTGCCTGGAGCATGTCGAAGAAGCCCTCAGCGCCGAATCCCCGAGCGATTGCACCGCGATCCTCGCGGCCCTCGCGCTTCGCCTGCATTGACCTGAGCAACCGTGCCGCACCAGGGTTCGTTACGGACCCATGCGCGCTTTCTCGGAGCTTCTGAACGACCTTACCTACACAAGGTCGCGAAACAGTAAGCTGAAGCTCATCGGCGATTATCTCAGGGAGACGCCGGACCCCGACCGCGGCATCGGACTTGCCGCCTTGACCGGCAGCCTGAGCATCCCTGCCGTAAAAGGCGCCGCTGTTCGCGCGATCGCCGAACAGCGGGTCGATCCGGTGCTGCTCTACATGAGCCGCGACTATGTCGGCGACATGGCGGAGACGGTTGCGCTGTTATGGCCAACGCCGAAGGGCGAGCCGGAGCTGGACGACGGCACCCTTTCGATTTCCGACGCGGTGGGGCGGCTCGCCAGCGCCGGACGTGTGAACGGGCCGCGAGTCCTCGCCGAAATGCTGGACCATCTGGATGCAGGTGGCCGTTTCGCCCTCCTCAAGCTGGCGACCGGCAATCTTCGGATCGGCGTGTCTTCGCGGTTGGCGAAGCAGGCGCTTGCCAACGCCTTCGGCCTCGATGTCGACGCTGTCGAGGAGGTCTGGCACGGAATTTGGCCGCCCTATCTGGAACTGTTTGCATGGGCGGAAGGGGGTGGACCGCAGCCACCCGCCGGCGACGTTCCGGTGTTCCGCCCGTTCATGCTGGCGCACCCTCTCGACGATCAGGAAGTCTCGCTCGAGGAGTTCGCGGCCGAGTGGAAGTGGGACGGAATTCGTGTCCAGCTCGTCTGCACCGGCGGGCAAGCGCGCCTGTACAGCCGCACCGGCGACGAGATTTCCGGCAGTTTCCCCGAGATCGTCACTTCGTTCCAAAGCGAAGGCGTCCTTGATGGCGAACTGTTGGTGCGGGGCTCCGATCAGGGAAATGCCGATCTCCACGGCGGCGCCGCGGCCTCGTTCAATGCACTCCAACAGCGTCTCGGCCGGAAGACCGTAAGCACCAAGATGCAGGCGCAATATCCGGCCTTCGTCCGGCTCTACGACATTCTGTTCGACGGCGCGGAAGACTTGCGCGGCCTGCCGTGGACTGAGCGCCGTCAGCGGCTGGAGGCGTTCGTCCCGAAACTCGACTCGGAACGGTTCGATCTCTCCAAGCTGATCGACGCGGGCAATTTCGGCGATTTGGCCGATATCCGCGCCGGCGCCCGCGATGCCGCGATCGAAGGTGTGATGCTCAAGCGGCGCGACAGCCCCTATGTGCCCGGACGGCGAGTCGGCTTCTGGTATAAATGGAAGCGCGATCCGCTCACCGCCGACTGCGTTCTCATGTACGCCCAACGCGGCTCCGGCAAACGCTCCAGCTATTACAGCGACTATACATTCGGCTGCTGGAACCAAGACGGCGAGCTGCTGCCGGTCGGCAAAGCCTATTTCGGCTTCACGGACGAAGAGCTTCGTTGGCTCGACCGCTGGATCCGCAATCACACGACCGAGCGGTTCGGCCCGGTGCGCGAGGTGGAAAAGGACTTGGTCCTCGAAGTCGCCTTCGACTCAATCCACCTCAGCAGCCGCCACAAATCCGGCCTTGCGATGCGCTTTCCACGCATCAGCCGAATCCGCACCGACAAGCCCGCCGCCGAGGCTGACCGGGTCGAGACTCTCAAATCGATGGTGATTTGACCGCCATCACAAAACAAAGCGCCCGCCCGGAGCTGGTCCGGACGGGCGCTTCTCCCCCATCGGCGCGGTGGGTGGGTCTAGCCGATGGGCTGTAGGTTCACCGCTGCATGCTTGCCGCGACGATCGACTTCGAGTTCGAACGAGAGGCGATCGCCTTCATTGAGCGTCGGCAAGCCCGCACGCTCAACCGCGGAAATGTGAACAAAGGCATCGGGCTGCCCATCATCCCGCTGGATGAAACCGAAGCCCTTCATCGAGTTGAAGAACTTGACGGTGCCCTGCGCCTTCTCGCCGGTCAGCTGGCGCTGCGGAGCTTTCTCTTGGCGCTCAACCGCAATCGGCTCACCTTCGATCTGGATATTCGTCGCGGAAATGCGTCCGCCGCGATCGACCAGAGTGAAGCCGAGCGGCTGCCCTTCCGCTAGGTCGCTGAGGCCGGCCTGCTCGACTGCCGAGATGTGAACGAAAACATCTTCCCCGCCATCATCTCGAACGATGAAGCCGAAGCCTTTTTGCGGATTGAAGAATTTGACGACGCCTTTGGCCTCGCCAACGACTTGCGGGGGCATTCCGCCACCTCCTCCGCCGCCGCCGCCACGGAATCCACCTCCGCCGCCGCCGCCGCCGCGGTCACCGCCGCCGAATCCGCCGCGATCGCCAAAGCTGCGCGGCTGGCCGAAGCCTCCGCGCTCCTGGAATCCACCGCGGTCCTGGAAACTGTCTTCACTGAAAAAGCCGTCGCGCTTATCTCGGCCGCGACCGCCGCGGTCGCCCTTACGCCCTCTGTCGAAACCCATGCCGTTCAAACATTCCTTGTGCCCCGAAATCATAAGAACCAACGCGCTGGGGAGCACGGCGCAACCGGTCTTAGGTGTGTTTTTCTCACACACCGCTGCCAGCCTTACATGAAAAAAAAGCCATGCTCTAGTGATTCGATCATCTCGACCCTGCTATGGGCGATCCCATATTGTCCGTTGCCGGCGATGAGGAGCTGATGAGCATCTATTTCCACGAAGAAGATCTGGCCGAGGATGTCCGCTTCGCCGATGGCCCGATCGCCGTCGATACCGAGGCGATGGGCTTGGTCCCGGGCCGCGATCGGCTGTGCCTCGTCCAGCTATCGGACGGCACCGGCGACGAACATTTGGTTCGATTCGGCCCCGGCAGCGATTATTCGGCGCCGCGCCTCAAGGCGGTGCTGTCGGAGCCCAACCGCCTCAAGCTCTATCACTTCGCCCGATTCGATGTTGGGATCATGAGCAAGTATCTCGGCATCGTTGCGGCTCCCCTCTATTGCACCCGCACTGCTTCCCGGCTCGTCCGCACTTACACGGACCGCCACGGTCTCAAGGATCTCGTCAAGGAGCTGCTCGGACATGACCTGTCGAAGCAGCAGCAGACTAGCGACTGGGGTGCACCGCACATCAGCGATGCGCAGCGCGACTATGCGGCGAGCGACGTTCGCTTTCTTCACGCGCTGAAGGAAAAGCTGGACGAACGGCTGCGGCGCGAAAACCGGACGGATCTGGCGCAGGCCTGTTTCGATTTCCTGCCTCATCGCGCCCTGCTCGATATCGCTGGATGGCCCGATCAGGACATCTTCGCCCACGACGGCTGAGGAAACCGCAAAGGCAGATCATGTCCGAAGCCGCAAACAGGGAGCGCACGACCAAGCAAACATGGGCCGTGCCGGGAAGCAGTCACGACCGGGTCATCCGGATCGCGAAGATCGCTCTGCCTTCGGCGGTTGGCGTTCTGATCGCGATCCTCGCGCTCGCTCCGCTGGAGAAGAATGGCGACGTCAGCTTCATCCTCGACAAGACGAAAGTTGCCAACGCGCCGGAGGCGATGCGGGTGGATACCGCGAAGTACACGGGCGAAGACAATCAGGGCCGACCCTTTGCCATCCTCGCCCAATCGGCGATCCAGCGGAATTCGAATGTGCCGGTCGTCGACATCTCGGGCATGAAGGCTCGGCTGGCGCTTAGCGATGGCCCTGGAATCGTGATCGCAAACCACGCCCGGTATAATCCGAACACGCAACAAGCCGCGGTCGTCGGGCCGGTGCAGGCGACCGGCCCCGACGGGTACAAGCTTTCAACAAGCAATGTGACGCTGGATCTCAAGCAAAAGCAGATCACCGGAAGCGGCGGAGTCCAGGGGCAGATGCGCCTTGGCCAGTTCACCGCCGGCAGGCTGCAGGCCGATCTCGACAGCCACACCGTCGACCTCGATCATGGGGTTCGCTTGAAAATCGAGCAAGGGGCGGTCAGATGATGGCGATGTTTCGAAAGCTCGCCTTTGCGATTGCCGCAAGTGCTGCGGTTGCAGCCTTCGCCCAAACGCAAACGCAGGCGCCTGGAGTGTCGGCTTTGAAGGGCCACAACACCAACGCGCCGGTCAATGTCAGCGCCGACCGCCTCGAAGTTCAGGATCGCGCCGACCGCGCCGTATTCGCCGGAAACGTCCATGCAACCCAGGGCGATCTTACGCTCGACACGCAGCGCCTTACCGTCGCTTATTCAAACAACGGCGGCGCGCAGCCCAATGCTTCCGCCGCGAATGCCGGAAGCAGTCCAAACGGCACCGGGATTCAAATCGACCGGCTGGACGCCACCGGCGGAGTGACGGTGCACAGCCCGTCCGAGACTGCAAAGGGCGATTTCGGGGTTTACGACCTCAATCGCAAACTGATCACCTTGGTCGGGAATGTGGAACTGGTCCGCGGGGATTCGAATATCCTTGGGTCTCGGCTCGTTATCGACCTCAATTCCGGCCGGGCGGTGGTCGACGGCGGCCCTCCCGGAGTCGCTCAGAGCGGCGGCCGAGTGACCGGTCACTTCACAGTTCCGCAGCATGGGCAAGGCCAGCAATCCAAGTGAACGAAGCCACCCTCCTTGTTCATTCGGGCTCGAATGAGACGGAGGCAAACCTCGGCCTCGAAGTCCGCTCCATCGCAAAATCCTATGATCGGCGAGCCGTTCTTCACGACGTTTCGCTCGCGGTGCACCGTGGCGAGGTGGTCGGCCTTCTCGGTCCGAACGGTGCCGGCAAAACGACCTGCTTCTACTCCGTCATGGGGCTGGTGAAGCCGGATGCCGGCCGAATTTTCCTCGACGGTCAGGACATCACCAACCTGCCGATGTACCGGCGCGCTATCCTCGGCCTTGGGTATTTGCCACAGGAAACGTCGATCTTCCGCGGGCTCTCCGTCGAGCAGAATATCCTGTCGGTTCTAGAAGTCAGCGAGCCGGACAGGCAGGCAAGGCACCGGCGGCTCGAGAAGTTGCTGGATGAATTTGGCCTCACCGGTCTTCGCACCTCGTCGGCAATGGCGCTTTCGGGCGGTGAGCGAAGACGGTGTGAAATTGCGCGAGCGCTTGCTGCCGATCCCACGATCATGCTGCTCGACGAGCCCTTTGCCGGGATTGATCCGATCTCGATTTCCGACATTCGCGAACTGGTCCGCGAATTGAAACAGCGGGGGATCGGTGTGCTCATTACCGATCACAACGTGCGTGAGACGCTCGACATCGTCGATCGCGCCTGCATCATCTATGATGGCCAGGTGCTGTTCCAGGGCACGCCCGAAGCGCTGGTGGCTGACAGCGAGGTACGCCGGCTCTACCTCGGCGAGACCTTCGCTCTGTAACTCTGGGAGTATCGCGCGTGGGGCTCGGCCCGCAGATCCAGCTTCGCCAATCGCAGCAGCTGGTCCTGACTCCCCAGCTAACGCAGGCGATCCGGCTGCTGGCGCTGAGCAACGCCGAGCTTGAGGCAGCCATCGCCGAGGAGGTGGCGAAGAATCCTCTGCTGGAGGCGCAATCCGGCGACGATGACGGTGAGCGCGGTGGCGTCGAGACGTCCAGCGACGATTTCGAAGACGCGCCGGATGATCCCGGTGCGGACGATCTGATCCTTGCCCGAGCCGACGACGATCGCCCGCTCGACGTGGACTGGACTGCCGAAGCGCTTGAGACGGACAGCTACGCGGATGTGGTCGGTTCCAGTGGCGGCGGCGAGGAAGCATTCGATTTCGACCGGCTCGAATATTCGGCAGGCTCGCTCTCCGAGCATCTGCACGACCAACTCCATGGTGTCTCTGGCGCTGAAGGCGAGCTTGCCCGGCTGATCGCCGAGGCATTGGAGGAAACCGGCTACCTGACCGTGCCGCTCGGCGAAATCGCGGAGCGGACTGGCGAACCTTTGGCGGCCGTTCAGAAGGCGCTCGCGTTGATCCAGGATCTCGACCCCCCGGGCGTCGGCGCCCGCGATCTGGCCGAATGCCTGGCGCTGCAGGCCAAGGCCGCAGACCGCTACGATCCCGCGATGGCTCGGCTGATCGACAATCTCGATCTGCTCGCCCGCGGCCGGATGAACGACCTCAAGCGAATCTGCGGGGTCGACGACGAGGACCTTGCCGACATGGTGCGCGAGCTTCGCGCCTATGACCCAAAGCCGGGCTGCCGCTTCAGCCGATCGGCAAGTGAAGAGGTCGCCCCCGACGTGTTCGTCCGTAAGACACGCGCCGGTTATGCCGTCGAGCTCAACACGGCCGCGCTTCCGCGTCTTCTCGTCAACCGCCGCTATTACCAGGAGCTTAAAGCTGGGCCGCAGGACAAAGCGTCGAAAGCGTGGCTCAGCGAATGCTTCGCGAACGCAAGCTGGCTGGTTCGGGCTCTCGACCAGAGGGCGCGAACAATCGTCAAAACGGTCTCTGAGATCGTGAAAATCCAGCAGCCGTTTTTCGATGAAGGACCAAAGGCGCTAAAACCGCTGACGCTTCGCCAGGTCGCCGAGGCGATTGAGATGCACGAATCGACGATCAGCCGGGTCACCTCGAACAAATATATGCTGTGCGACCGTGGTCTGTTCGAGCTCAAATATTTCTTCGGATCCGGAGTGGCTTCGGACGACGGCGACGGAGCGGCTGCCCAAGCAGTGAAGACCGCGATCAAGGGCATCATCGACGCCGAGACGGGAATTCTCAGCGACGATGCGATCGCCGCACTTCTGAAGCAGCGCGGTATGGACATCGCCAGGAGAACCGTCGTCAAATATCGGGAGGCGATGGGGATCGGCTCCTCGGTGCAGCGCCGCCGCCAGCGGAAGATTAGCGGAACCCGCTAAATGGGCGGTCGTCCTGAACTTGTTTCAGGACCCATTTTCGTGAAGGGCGCCGCTCGTCACCAACATGGATGCTGAAACGAGTTCAGCATGACGGAGCACCCTTATCCGCAATCACAAGCGCCCTCACCCGCTCGCCTTTCCCGCGCTCATCCTGGGCAACGTCGCGCTTGCGTTCGGGCCATGGCTCGTTCGACTCACCGACGTCGGCCCGGTCGCCACCGGCTTTTGGCGCGTAACGATCGCCATTCCCTTCCTGTGGGTCATTGCCAGAGCTGGCGGCCAAAGGCTGTATTGGCCCAAGCGCGCATTGCTTTTAACCCTCTCCGCAGCCGCCCTTTTCTATGCTTTGGACCTCGGCGGCTGGAACACCGGCATCAGGCTGACCAAGCTCGCCAATGCGACGCTCTTTGGAAACATGGGCAGTTTCGTCCTTGTCGGCTGGGGGCTTTGGCTGTCGCGCCGGCTGCCCACCCGGTTTCAAACCCTGGCATTGCTTCTCGCCGCGGGCGGTGCGCTCCTGCTGATGGGGAGAAGCTTCGAGTTCAGTCCGCGCTACGGCCGCGGCGATCTGCTGACGTTAGGAGCCGGGCTACTCTACGGCGGCTATCTCATTTTCATCGAACGCGCACGGACCGAGTTGAAGCCGTTGCCCACGCTGATCCTGGTCAGCGCCTTCGCGGCCCCAGTGTTGCTTGCGATCAGCCTTGCGGCCGGTGAACGCGTGTGGCCCCATCAGTGGACTCCGCTGCTGATCCTGGCGCTTTCAAGCCAAGTGGTGGGGCAGGGGCTGCTGGTCTACTCGCTGGGGGTCTTCCCACCGCTTGTCGTCGGGCTGGCTCTGCTCAGCCAGCCCGCCATCGCGGCGCTCGTTGGCTGGCTCGTCTATGGCGAGTTGCTTTCGACGACCGATTGGATAGGTGCGGTCGCGATTGGAGCAGCGCTGATCCTGGTGCGGCTTCCCAGCCGGGGCTTGCCACGCACCCCGCCCGAGCCCAGTTGAGCCCGCATGAAGGAAACGAGTCCCCTGCAGAACCTTCGCGAGCGGCTGGCGCTCGCTGTGGGCGAGAACGCCGTGTTCGACGGCTGGACCAGGGCTGCAGTCGAATCCGCAGCCAAACAGCTCGAAATCGAACCAGCGCAGGCGCGGCTCGCTTTCCCGAGGCATCAGGCCGGGATGATTGATGCCTATATTAAGAGTGTCGACCGCGCGATGGCCGAACGGCTTTCACCCGCGAAGCTGTCCGCAATGAAAATTCGCCAGAAGATCCGCACGCTGATCTGGATCCGGCTTCAAATCATGGCTCCGGCCCGCGAAGCGGTGCGAAGGGCGCTGGCAATTCTGGCCATGCCGCAGAACATGCCGCTGACGATGCGAATTGGCTGGCGCTCCGCCGACCTGATGTGGCGGCTCGCGGGCGACACCAGCACCGATTACAATCACTACACAAAGCGCATCACGCTCGGCGGGGTCTATGGCTCAACGCTTCTCGTCTGGCTCGACGACCAAACCGAAGGCTGGAGCGAAACCGCCGCTTTCCTTGATCGCAGGATCGAAAACGTGATGGAATTCGAGCGATGGAAGGCCGGGTGGCGCACTCAAGAGCATTTCAGTGTCAGCCGGTTTTTGGGGCGGCTTCGCTATCCGCCGAAATAAGGGAAATCCCGGATTGCCGCCGTGCCGGCCACGGCACTATTCCCTTTTGCAGTCGTTAATGATAATCACTCGCAAAATGAACGCCCCATTCAAATCCGAATCCGTCTCCCTGGACGAGCTCAAGCTCGGCACGCGGGCGCACATCGACACAATCGACTGGAGCTCGCTCGAGCATTCGGAAGCCTGCCGATTGCGGCATTTCGGATTTGATGAAGGCGTCGCCGTCGAGCCGCTTCACCTCGGGCCGTTTGGCCGCGATCCCCTGGCGATCCGGGTCGGCCGTATGACCGTCGCGATCCGCCGTGCGCATGCCCGCGCCGTGCGCGTCGTCCCCGCCTAGCGGCCGATGAACCCGATCCCGCTGGTAGCAGTCGCCGGCAATCCCAACGCCGGCAAGAGCGCGCTCTTCAACGCTCTCACCGGCGCTCGCCAGAAGGTCGGCAACTACCCTGGAGTCACCGTCGAGCGGAAATCAGGGCGGCTTGTGCTGGCCGATGGCCGGCCGGTCGAGATGGTCGACCTGCCCGGTGCCTACAGCCTGGATCCCGCGAGCCCTGACGAAGCTGTGACTCGCGACGTCTTGTTCGGCCGCCAGAAGGGCGAGCGCCGCCCTGACGCCTTGGTCATTGTCCTCGACGCGTCGAATCTGGACAATCACCTTCGCTTCGCTCTGCAGCTGATTGAACTCGGCCTTCCGACGATCGTCGCTCTCAACATGGTTGATCTTGCCAAGCGTGACGGCCTCGACCTGGACGCGAAGCGGCTCGAGCGGGAACTCGGAGTTCCGGTGGTGGAGACTGTCGCCGTCCGCCGACGCGGCATAGTCGAGCTTCAGTCGGCGCTCGACGATATGTTGTCCTCGCCGCGGTGCCCGGCCCATCACGGTGCACCAAGCGACCTTCTTCATTTGCAGCGGCGAGCGCGCGAACTGGCGACCGCGGCCGTGGTTCGGGAGAGCCCAGTTCGCCGCTGGACCCATCGGCTCGATTCGATTCTTCTGCACCCGATTGCCGGCCCTCTGATCCTCGCCGCGATTTTGTTTGTGATGTTCCAGGCGGTGTTCGCCTGGAGCCAGCTTCCGGCGGGCTGGATCCAGGATGGGTTCGACGCCCTCGCGGGGCTAACCACCGGCGTCCTTCCGCCTGGCCTGCTCCGCTCATTGATTGTGGATGGCGTGATCGGCGGAGTGGGGGCCGTCGTCGTCTTCCTGCCGCAGATCCTGATACTATTCCTCTTCATCCTGCTCCTGGAAGGCACGGGCTACATGGTCCGCGCAGCCTTCCTTATGGACAAATTGATGCATTGGGCGGGCCTTTCGGGCCGATCCTTCATCCCGCTGCTCTCGAGCTTTGCGTGCGCGGTGCCGGGGATCATGTCGACCCGAACGATCGACGATCCCAAGGACCGGCTGACCACGATTCTCATCGCGCCGCTGATGACCTGCTCGGCTCGGCTCCCCGTCTATACGCTCATTATCGCCGCCTTCATCCCGGCCCGAAGCGTCGGTTATGGGGTAGGTCTCCAGGGACTGGTGATGTTCGGCCTCTACATCGCCGGTGTGTGCGGAGCGATGCTGGCAGCACTGATCCTGAGGCGAACGGTGGTCCGCGGCGGCGGCGGCGCGTTCATGATGGAATTGCCCAAATACCAGCTGCCGGCGGCGAAGGACGTGGCGATCGGTCTGCTCACCCGCGCGCAAATTTTCCTGAAGCGCGCCGGAACAATCATCCTCGGCACGACGGTAATCCTCTGGGCGCTTGCCAGCATTCCGCAAGCTGCTCCGGGCCAGAAGCAGAGCGACGTTTCTATTGCCGGAAAGATCGCCAGCGGGATCGAGGTCGTTGTCCACCCGATCGGCTTCAATCACGACATCGCTATGGCGCTTCTTCCCGCCATGGCCGCGCGCGAGGTGGCGGTCAGCGCGATCGGCACCGTCTATTCGATCGATTCGCCCGACGATGCAACACAGGCGAAGACCCTGTCCGAGCGGCTCCGGAACGCGTGGCCGCTTCCCACCGCGCTCGCCTTCCTCGCCTGGTTCGTCTTCGCCCCGCAATGCATCTCGACGATCGCCGTCACCCGGCGCGAGACCAACGGATGGAAGTGGCCGCTCTTCATGGTCAGCTATCTTTTTGTGCTCGCCTATATCGCCGCCGGTCTGACCTACTGGACGGCGACCGCGCTCGGCTTATAGCTGTCCCGACACAAAGGAGTCGGACATGGCGGGCGTGAACAAGGTGATCCTGGTCGGGAATCTCGGGGCGGATCCGGAGGCGCGCTCGCTCAACAACGGCGGCGAGGTGGT
>Ga0207667_10007501_pt1 | contig 13094 bp, 8 predicted proteins | sample KBSCornC52_FD_184301 | JGI IMG/M metagenome (GOLD analysis project Ga0207667, IMG submission 184301) | Corn rhizosphere microbial communities from Kellogg Biological Station, Michigan, USA - KBS Corn C5-2 (SPAdes) (version 2) | ecosystem: Host-associated > Plants > Roots > Rhizosphere > Soil ...
CCGGAACCATTGCACACGTCGCACGTCTCGAGCTTGGAAACCTCGATCTCCTTGTCGCAGCCAAAGGCCGCTTCCTCGAGGCGAATCTGCATGTCGTAACGCAGGTCGGAGCCGCGCTGCTTGCCATCGCGATCGGGACGTTGACCGCCACCACCGGCCGCGGCGCCGCCAAAGAACTGCTCGAAAATGCCGCCGCCACCACCACCGCTGGCGCCGAAGACTTCGCGAAAGATATCGAACGGATCGTGGAAGCCACCAGCGCCACCACCCCGCGCAGCCCCCCCGCCTTGGGCAAAGGCCTGGTGCCCATAGCGATCATAGGCCGAGCGCTTCTGGTCATCCGAAAGGATGTCGTAAGCCTCGCCGAGTTCCTTGAATTTCTCCTCCGCGGTGTGGTCGCCCGGGTTTTTGTCCGGGTGATACTTCACGGCCAGCTTTCGGTACGAGCGCTTAATCTCCTCGCCGGTCGACGTGCGAGTTACCTCAAGGACTTCGTAATAGTCACGCTTGGTAGCCATTGGCATTTTACGTTACTTCGCCGGGGCGCCCTTGGAGACCACCACCGTCGAGGGACGGAGGAGGCGATCGCGCAGCTTGTAGCCCTTGCGGAGCTGACGAATGACCACGCCATCGGCCACGGTCGCGCTTTCTTCCTGGGCCACCGCTTCGTGCAGGTTCGGGTCGAACGGCTGGCCTTCGGCATTCACGGCTTCCACACCGCAGGAAATCAGAAAGTCGAAGAGCTGCTTCGCCACCATATCCATGCCGGCGAGGATGGGCGAATTCGCCGCACTGCCGCGGGCGGCATTCAAGCCGAGCTCGAAGTTGTCGAGGATGGGGATGAGCCGCTCGAGGAAGCTGGCGTTGGCGTACTTGATCGCGTCGTCCTTCTCGCGCGCGGCGCGTTTGCGGAAATTGTCGAAGTCCGCCTGGGTGCGCAGGGCATGGTCGCGGAAGCGTTCAATGTCCCCCTGCAATTGCGTGAGGAGGGATTCTTCGGTCTGTTCGGCGGCTTTCGCTTCCGCGGCTTCAGAGGCGGCGGCGTCGGTGGTGTCGTTGCTCATTTTTTACGGATAACGATTAAAGTGATGTCGTCGTGCTGCGGATGGTTTCCGACGAACGCCCGCAGGTCGTCCGTCAGCCGTGTAATGATCCCGGCCGCACCTTCGGACGCGCTCGCCTGGATCGCTTTGATGACACTGGCCATCCCGAATTCCTCCCCTTGGCTGTCGAGAGCCTCGGTCACGCCGTCGGTGTAAAGCACCAGGCAGTCGTCGGTCTCCAGCGTCAGGGAAAAATCGTTCGTGACTCTATTGAACACGCCCCCGCTGTCAATGCCCAGCGCCATGCCTGGCGGGTTGATTTTCGACACCGTCTGGTCGCGCGCCGAATAGAGCAGCGGGGCATCGTGCCCGGCCCGGCAGAGGGTGATGGTCCCGCTATCCTGTTGGATGATCGCGTAGGCCATGCTGATGAACATATCCTCTTTGATGTCGGGGAAAAGTTGCGCGTTCACTTCCCGCAGGACCGCGGATGGGGACAGCTGATTCGAGGCCTGGCTGCGGAGCACGCTGCGGCACATGGCCATGATCAGGGAAGCGGGCACGCCCTTGCCAGAAACGTCCGCGATGGCCACGCCACAGTGAGTGTCGTCGACACAGATGTAATCGTAGTAATCGCCGCTGACCTGCCGCGCGGGGACATTGATGCCGCTGATCTGGAAGCCGCTGATTTCCGGCGCATTCGCCGGCAGGAGGATGCGTTGGATCTCGTGGGCGACCTGCAAATCCTGGTCGAGCCGCTTCTTCTCCGCGGCCTCCGAGAAAATGGTGGCGGTATAGAGGGCGAAGGCGGATTGCTCGGAGATTGCCTTGAAGATCTGGAAATCGCTGGGGATGAAATCGTCACTCCCCGGACCCCGTGCGATGGCCAGCACGCCGAGGCTTTCCTCGCCGTAAAAAAGCGGGCAGAGCATCGCCGACTTCGTCCGCAACGGGCCGATGCGCAGCGCCGTGAGCCGGCTGTCTTCGCCACGCAGCAGCAGCGGCTCCTGCTCGCTCCAGACGGAACCGAGCACGCCATCCTCCGGCGCCACGGTCCGGAGCCGCAAGTAGCCCGGCCAGGAGAAATTCGGCTCGCGGGTGAGTTTCTCCGGGACGTCGAAGAAGGGCGGGCAATTTCGCGTGGCAAAGGCTGGGCGCAGGATATCGCCGGCGCGATCCGAGAGATACAGCGCGCCGCCGTGGCCATCGAGAATGCGCAACGCTCCCTCGACGATGAGGACGTGCAAGTCGGCCGGCTTGCTGACCGCGGTCAGCGCCGCGCCGAGGCCGTGCAGGAAATCAAAGACGCGTGTCTCCTCGAGCTGGATTTTCTCCCGCGCCTTGCGTAGCGCGTCGATCATCAGCCGCTGCCGCCGGTATACGTAGGCAAATGTGCCCGCCGTCAAGGCAAGGAGCGCTAAGAGGACGGCGGACCACATCAGCGCCTAGCTGGCGAGGTGGAGATCCTGTTTCAGGTATTCGAGGACGTCCTTGAACTTCGCCGCATTCGCTTCGTTGGCTTCGACGCAGGCCTCGTGGGCCTCCAGCATCGTCTGCGCCTGCGTGGTTTTGTCGGGCGCGGCGGCGGCCAGGGCGGTCTGCGTCGCCGCGACCGGGGCCGAGTTCCGCGCTTCAATCAGAAAAAGCTGGTCGAGACCGAGATTGCTCAGGAGGTCGCTATTGCGCTCGTTGAGATTGGTCACGCGTAGGTTCCCCTGCCCCAACTCGCGGAGACGGAGGGCAATACCGGCGAGAGTGCCCATGAAGGTGGAATCCATCACGGTGCAGTTCTTGAGGTCGACCGCAAATTCACGGAAGCCGCGGTTGATCATTTCCTTGGCAAACTCCTTCAGGCCAGTGCTGTTCAAAAACGAGCCCTTGCCTTCAACCCGCACCCACACGGTGCGGTTGGCAGTGCCTACGAGAATGGATGGCTGAACGTTCACAGCTTCAAAAAGAAATTTGGGTGGCCACGGTGGACGCAGCGTCAGGCTTTACCTGACGATGAGACAATAACGCCATGCGTGAAAATTGCATCTCCCAATCAGTTCCAGAGGAAAGATTGGTTGAGTCCGACGATTTTGCCGTTCTCGATCAGAATGACGCGCCAGCCGGCTACCTTGCCGTCCTCGATATACTGGTCGCCGAGGACGTCGAATTCCGACACGTAGGAACCTTTGGCATCCTTCACATGATATTCCTTGGCTTGCACGAAAGCGCCCAGGTTCTGTTGGCGATACTCGAAGCGGATCGTGAGGTCCGCTTTGCGTTTCGAGCGCCAGAAGAACTTGAAGTAATGACCGTAACGAGAACGGCGTTCATAGCTGTTTAACGCGCCGTAGTTGAGCCGCGTCCGCTCGAAGTTGATCATCGGATCAAAGGACGGCTTCAGGATTTGGGGATCATTCAAGATAATGATCTGTTTGCGGAATTGGAACGCGTCGTCCAAAGCCAACGGCAGCACGTTGGCTTTGTCGATGGCAGTTGACGTATCACCACCGACAATATTGCGTCCATTTTCGCCAAAAGCAGCCGTGGCGGCGAGAAGAGAGGCCAGCAGCAGGAAATAGCGTTTCATTTGGGGGGGGAAATTAAGCTTCTTAAATAAAGCGTGTCAATCATGGCACTGGGGGAATATGCGGAGGTTAAACAATCGACACCGATCATGTGACGGATCATTTTACCCGCGCGGCGGGGCGATGCGCTCGACGTAAGTGCCGAGCGCATCATGGACTCCCTCCACGGCGGTGCCCCCTTCGCCGACCGCTGCGGCACAACGTTTTACCGATCCGGAACGGACATCGCCCGCGGCAAAAATTCCCGGACAACTGGTTTCCAAAGCCCCGGGCGGACGCTCCGATTTCTGCCAGGTGAGAGCTTTCGCTACGGCCTGACCAGTCTTGATAAAGCCCTTCTCATCGACCTCGATTTCCGGCGGGAGCCAATCGGTGCACGGCTTGGCGCCGATCATGGAAAAGACCGCCGGAGTCTGAACGCTGCGCCGTTCGCAGGTCGCGGTGTTTTCCAGTTCCACCTGTTCCAGGCATCTTCCACCAGTCATCTTGCGGATCTCGGTGTGGCGCAGGATTTCGATATTCTCCTTCGTCTCCACTCGCCGGGAGAGATAGCTCGACATGCTCTTCGACAAATCCGCGCCGCGAATGACGAGCAGCACTTTGGCCGCGCACTCCGAAAGGAACATCGCTGCCTGACCGGCGGAATTACCGCCGCCGGCGACGATGACAGTGGCTCCGCGGCAGAGGGCGCCCTCCATCGCCGTGGCCGCATAGTAAACGCCCAGGCCTTCGAAATCCTCGCGTCCTTCCGCCTCAATGCGCCGATAAGACGCGCCCGTGGCGATGATCGCGCAACGCGCCCGCAAGGTCGCGGGACAACTCTCCACCTGGAACGCCGCGCGATATTCACCGTCCGTCAGCGTAAGCGAAAGCGCCTGGGCGGGCGTGGAAAATTTTGCGCCGAAGCGGTAGGCCTGGAGTTGCGCACGGTGAGTGAGATCGCCGCCGCTGATCCCAGTCGGGAAGCCGAAGAAATTTTCAATGAGCGATGAGGACCCGGCCTGGCCGCCGGGGGCGTAGCTTTCCAATACGACCGTCTTCAGCCCCTCGGAAGCCGCATAGACCGCGGCCGCGAGACCGGCCGGGCCGGCGCCGACGATCACCAGGTCGCAAAAGATTTCCAATTCATCCTCGCGCTCGAGCCGGCGCAGCAGACCCGCCACCTGCGCCACTTCGCGTAGCGAAGGCCGGCGCAACGGCGCGCCATTGACATCGATCAACGCCGGCAGATCGCGATGAGCGAGATGCAGGCGCGCGGCCAGCGCCTTGCCATCCTCGCTTTCCACGTTGATCAGCCGGTGCGGAATGTGATTCTTGTCGAGGAAATCGTGGATGAGATGACCATCCTGCGAACCGCCATCGGCCAATACACGCAGGCCGGCAAACTCGCGATCCCGCCGCAACCGCTGGCGGCGCATGATGAAGGCATCGACCAGCGGCCGGCCGAGTCCCGGCAACTCCACCAACGCCCGGCGCAAGTCCGCTGCCGGCACTTCCAGGATTTCCGCTTCCGGCGATTTTCCCCGTGCCGAAGCCACGGCGGAGGTGCCGTTGAGCATGGCGATATCTCCCGCAAAATCACGCGGCCCGCCGCTGGCCAGAATCTGCTCCACGCCATCGCGCACCGCGAAGACTTCGATCTCCCCGGTGATGACCACCGCCATGGCAAAGTCGCGCTGGCCCGCGCGGTAGATGATCTCGCCTTGTTTGACCCTGCGGCGGTGCCCCAAGCCTTCGAGCATCGCCATCTGGCGATCGTCCAGCTTGGGAAAAGCCACGCTCTCGGTGTCGCGATAAAATTGCTCGTCGGGATCTGGTGAATTCACGGCGACGGCAAATCAAACATCGATTCGCCAGAATTGCACGTTTTCAGCGTGAGTTCATTGCCCTCCAGCCCAAATCCATCGAGTTGATCCAAAAGCCGAACACGCAGAAAGACTCGCGAAACGCACTCCGCAGGGGGTTCTGGAACGCTCCGGACCCTACGGCACGGTTACCCGAAAGTAAGCGGTGGATTCCAATCCCGAGGCGAGTTCGCGTGCGCGAACCTCCCACACACCAGGGGCGTCGTTGGAGGCGATATCCACCGGCACCGCGATCTGCCCCTCCTTCGCTCCATAGTAGCCGCTGAACTCCGCCGTTCTTCCCGCGGGATCGGAGATTTGCAAATGCACCGGCACCACTGCCGGGATCGGCTGTCCGTCCCGGTCGCAAACGCGCACGGATAAATTGCAGCGTCCTCCTTGCCTTGCGGTCTCGGGCGATTTCACTTCGAGATGATCGATCGCTTTCGGCGTCACGAGATAGATACGCCCCTCAGCCGGCCCCAGATCGACGGGCCACTGCAATTGTCCGGCTCCGGGCGTGACTTTGATCTCGCGATGGGTGGTGAGATCGTAAACGCGTCCTTCCGGCCGTCGCAGGGTCAATTGCGCTTGGGACGGCAGTCCGTTTTCCATCACCAATCCATGCTGGCCGATGTAGGAGCCAAACTCACGCCGGTCATTGACCACAAAGACATACTCGCACGCCCCTGCTTCGCGACAGCGCGAGACGACTTCCGGACTCGAGCTTTCGGCGTGGCGCACGTATTTTCCATCGAGCGCAGTGCGCAGGGCTGCGGCATTGGCGAGCAGCGTCGCTTTATCGGCATCCCCCTTCTTCGTCCGCTTCACCTTCGGGATGAGAATGTCCGCCTTGATCGCCGGCGCAAGATTTTCATCGCCGATCACGATGCCACCCCGGCGCTGAAATTCCTCAATGTGTTTCGCCTCGCTCGCCGGCAGCACGTCGCAGTCCGCCAGGACGAGCACCTTGTAATGATCCAGCGGCTGGCCTTCGTAAATCACCTCCGGCTGGAGCTGCGCATAAAGTAGCGTGAGATAGGCCTCATCGCCCGAGTATCCGTAGCTCCCCCGCCGAGCGAACATCTGCGAGGTGAAGCTGTCGAGATAAGCGACGTCAGCGGGCCGGTCGCCGACTTGCAACAGGGTCGGCCCGAGCGGTTCGACAACGCCATGCAGAAGCTCGCGCAGAACGCCCTGCGTGTCGGGATTGGTGTAACGATAGCCGCCGGTGCTGTCCGTGGGCACCAGGGATTGCCAGCCGTGAAACATCAACCCATTGAGCGGCCGGGCGATCTCCGTCCAAAACGCCTCACGCACGTGCATCGGCGCCGTGGTGATGTAAGCGGCGTCGGGATCATGATCGTCGAACGGCGAGGCGATCTTTTTCGTGCCGTTCTGCTTCGGCGCGGTCTGCGAACGATACATGATGAGCTGCGTCATCTTCATCACCCGCGGATGCTGTGCGGAATTCGCCGCCATCGCGCGGAGCTCGTCCGTAAAAAACCCGATGCGCAACGGATCGGGATAGGTGTAAGTCCACTGCTCGAGCACATCCACGCCTCCGCCGCTGCCGCCAATGCTCGGGGCGCGGATCGCCGGATCGAACCACGTCCAGACGTCGTTGCGGCCCGTGGACTTCACCCCGCGATGCACCGCGGTGTGCAAGCCATTCCAGCCATCGCCGGTCGTCCAGAACCAGCGGTAGAATTTCAGGATGGGATCATCATCCGCGATCACTCGATTGACCGGAAAGGCTTTCAGCTTCGACCACTCGACGCCGCTCTTCTGCATCACCTCCGGGGGGAAGTCCGAACCGGAAAATTTGCGATAAGCCTCACGTTCGGCGCGCGAAAAGCTAATCTGTGAATCGTCCCGGTCCTCGGAGTTGATCAGCGTCGCCTGCCACGCCGGAAAGTGATCGTAGGTCTGCGCAAGGGACGCGCCGACATTGAAACAGAAATCCGTCAGTCCCGGCAGCGCGGCGTCCACATCGGTGCGCGGGTAAGGTTTGCCGTTGCGATCGAGCCGCGCGAGTTCGGGACGCTCTCTCAGCCAGCGTCCGGGCGAGAGCGGGAAAGCAATGCCAAAATCGTTCGCCAGTGCATAATCGAGCGTCTTCTTTTCCTCCGCGATTTGCTCCTCCTTTTCCGGGCGTGCGGGTTTGCCGGCATCCCAGATGGCGCCGTAATCCGCCCCCGGCCCCATGCAGAGCGTGAAGCCGATGTCCTTGAGCCGGGCCATTTCCTTGCGCACACCTTCTCCTCCCGACAGCCCCCACATCACCACCGGCATCCGTTGTGGAAGCGGCCGAGGCACCAGCGTGATCTCGGTTTCTTCATCGCTGACAAATGGCGTCTTACCAGGCACCTCGAGGTGCGCTTCCAGCCGATAGGTATCCGGCCGTAGCGTCGTGTCGACCGGATAGCTGATTTCCTGCGCACCACCCGGCGCGAGCGCGGTAATCTCCGCCGTCTTCTCATTTCGCCCATCGAGCGACAGACGCAGCGTCACGTGGCTCATCGGTGTCTTGCCCAGGTTGTAGACCGTCACGCCGACCGACTGTCCGCTTTCCATGCGGCGCCAGACTTTTCGCTCGGAATGGAACTCGACCGCCGCGGGGCGAAACTCCAGCACGCCATCGCAGATGCGCACTTCATCGATGAGGCCAGGAAAACCCGCGAAGGTGCTGCCGCCACGATCACCAATCGACAGCGGATGCTTCCCCGCCGCGATCGCCCCCCTGCCCGGCTTGCGCACCACCCCGATCGGCACGCCGTTGCGGAAGAAGTGGACTTCACCCGCGCCATCGTAGGTAAGGGCCAGATGCTGCCAATCTTCGCCCGGTTGGAAGAGCTCCGACGCGATGGTCTCCGAGTCGTCACCGAACCCGAGGCTCAGGATCAGCCGGCGATTCCCCGCTTTGTCCGCCGGGGAGAAACGCAGTTGGTAATCCGTCTGCGTCACATATTTCTTGTCGATCAATACTGGTTGGAGCGCCGTCGCGATGTCCGGCTTGGGCTTGATCCATAGCTCGATCGTGAAGGCCCCCTTCGGGGAAAGCTCCGGCTTGTTCGCCGCAATCGCGGCGTGGCGCTTGTCCTCGCCTGACTTGTTGGAAAACGATTCCAGCGCGCCATCGATCTTTCCCGGCGCCGCGGGCTCGGCGCCCGATAACGTGAGGTCGTTGCCCTTACCCGAGGAGTCACGAGTCACGGCGTCTGGTTGAAATTTCCAATAGCCGAGAACATGCGTGCCGGTAGCATCCGCGCCCGTATAACCGATCTGCCAGGACTCGCAACGGCGCGGCGCGGCCGAAGCTTGCGCGACAGCGAAGGTGACCAGGCCGAGACCGCTCAAAGCGCCCAATTGCAAAAGAGATCGTCCATTCATACGTGGGGAGAATTTCACCGGGGTTAAGACCCACCGGGCGGGATTGTTAGAGGGTCTCTCGGGAGTAATTTCCGATGCATCGGCATTAGAAGGTCTCATGTCACGCCCGCCACCGTGTGATTTTGCACACCTGCCGTGGCATTCTCGCTCGACCCATGGGAGACTGCGTTGCCCATGATTTCCGTCCGCTACCATCGAGGCCTTGAATTGCCCGAACATGGCCTCTGGCTCGATCCGGAGGATCCGCGACCGTTCGCCTTTGTCTCGCACGCGCACGCCGATCACATCGCGCGGCATCCGGAATTCATCGCCAGCGCCGGCACCGCGCGGCTCATGCAGGCGCGACTCGGCGGCGAGCGCCAGGGGCACATTCTCGAATTCGGACAGCCGGCCAGCTTCCGCGACTTTCAAATCACGCTGCTCCCCGCCGGCCACATCTTTGGTTCCGCGCAATCGCTCATCGAAAGCGAGCACGGGTCACTGCTTTACACCGGCGATTTCAAACTGCGCCGTGGGCTCTCCGCCGAACCCGCGGAGTGGCGGCACGCGGAGACGCTCATCATGGAGACGACCTACGGGCTGCCGAAATATCGCCTGCCGCCGACCGAGGAGGTCATGGCGCGCATGGTGGCGTTTTGCCAGGAGTCCTTGGAAGATGGCGCGGTGCCGGTGCTGCTCGGTTATTCGCTGGGCAAGGCGCAGGAAATCCTTTGCGCGATTCTCCAGGCCGGACTGACGCCGATGCTCCACGGCGCAGTCTACCAGATGACGGAAATCTATCGACAACTGAAACCCGACTTCCCCGATGGCTACGAGCGCTACTCGGCCGGCAAGGTCGAAGGCAAGGTGCTCATCTGCCCGCCGAGCGCCAATCGCACGATCATGCTCACGCGCATTAAGAATCGGCGCGTGGCCGTGCTCACCGGCTGGGCGCTCGATCCGGGCGCAACCTATCGTTACCAATGCGACGCGGCGTTTCCGCTGAGCGATCACGCGGACTACACCGATCTCGTGCGCTATGTGGAGCTCGTGCAGCCCAAGCGCGTGCTGACGTTGCATGGCTTCGCGGCCGCCTTCGCCGCCGATCTGCGCGAGCGCGGATTCGATGCCTGGGCGTTGAGTGAGGAAAACCAGCTCGAGCTTTTGCTGCGACGCGCTCCCACGGCGCCTCGAGCCGAGCGCCCAGCGGCGCCCACGGCCACGGCCCAATCGGAGTTCGGCGCCTTCGCCGCACTCGGGGATCAGATCGCCAATACCACCGGCAAGCTGAAGAAGATCGCGCTGCTCGCGGATTATCTGCGTTCGCTCAACGAGGCACAGCTTCCGATCGCGGCGCGCTTTCTCACCGGCCGCGCTTTTGCCCAGAGCGATATGCGCACGTTGCAGGTCGGCTGGGCGGTAATCAAACGCGCGGTGCTGGCCGCGGGCGGACTCGCCGAGCAGGAATTTCGCGCCATCTCCCGGCAATACGCGGACGCGGGCAAGGCGACCTACGAGGCGCTGCTGGAACGCACCACCCCGCGGGACTTTTCTCTCGTCGATGCCCTCGCGCTCTTCGATCAACTGCACGCCGCGCGCGGTCCACTGGCCAAAGGCGAATTGCTGCAGCAACGACTCGCGGCGCTCACGCCGCTCGAAGCGAGCTACGTGGTTAAGATTCTCACCGGAGACCTGCGGATCGGTTTGAAATCGGGTCTCGTCGAGGAAGCGATCGCGGCGGCTTTCCAGGCGGATCTGCATACCGTGCGCGAAGCCCAGATGTTCACCGGCGATCTGGGCGAAGTCGCCGCGCTTGCGGCAAAGAACAAGTTGGAGGAAGCGTCGCTCCATTTGTTCCGCCCCATCCAGGTGATGCTCGCCAGTCCGGAACCGACCGCGCAGGCCGTGTGGGAACGCGTCGCCGCCCATGATGCGCCAGCGGCGTGGACCGAGGATAAATTTGACGGTATCCGCGCGCAGATTCATCTCGGGCACGGTCGCGCGGAAATTTTCACCCGCGACCTGCGGCAGATCACCGGGCAATTCGCGGACCTCGCGCGCGCGGCGCGAAGCTACGCCGGCGAAGCGATTCTCGACGGCGAAATCCTCGCTTACGAACAGGGTCGCAAGCTCACCTTTTTCGATCTCCAAAAGCGGCTCGGCCGCAAGACCGAAGACGACCTTTTCCTCGGCGCCAACGATATCCCCGTGGTCTTCAAAGCCTTCGATCTTCTCTACCTCGACGGTACTGCGTTGCTCAAACGTCCGCTCGCCGAACGCCGGCTCGCCCTCGAATCGATCACCCTTCCAGCGAGCCTCGAAGTCGCGCCGATCCATCGCGTGGCCTCCGCCGAGGACATCGAAGCCGCCTTCCAGGCCGCTCGCGCGCGCGGCAATGAAGGGCTCATGATCAAGGACGGTGCGAGCTTTTACACACCAGGCCGGCGCGGACAGGCGTGGCTGAAATTCAAAAAGGAACTCGCGACGCTGGATGTCGTGGTCGTTGGCGCAGAGCAGGGCCACGGCAAGCGCAGTCATGTCCTCAGCGATTACACCTTCGCGGTGCGCGATGACGTCAGCGGACATTTGCTCACCATCGGCAAGGCCTACTCCGGCCTCACCGACGAGGAGATCGAGGAACTGACCGAGCATTTCACCGCGACCACGATTGCGCGGCACGGCCGCTACCGCGAAGTCGTTCCCGAGATCGTGCTCGAGATCGCCTTCGACTCGATCCAACCCAGCGACCGCCACGCCAGCGGGCTGGCCATGCGCTTCCCGCGCATCAAAGCCATCCGCCGGGATAAGACTGCCGAACAGATCGACACCCTCGCGCATGCGCGGCGATTGGTGGCGAATGAGACATTCCCGGAAATTGCAAATCGAACGTAAATCCGACCGCGGGCCGCATTCCTGACGTGCTGGTCTATTTTCTTTCGTCTTACGGGCTGGCCGCACCGCCGGCGAAATCAACATAAGAGAGCAGTCTCGAAAGTAATTTCCGAATCACGGGACGCGCTGGAGGGCATCGCGTCGTCGGTGCTGGGAGAAGACTTTCATCGGGAAGCGACGGCGCGCTTTCCTCCAGCTTGCATAGGGAGATTTATTTTTAGAGGCGCCGCAGCCGCGTTCGGCGCGCTCACGTTTTTCTCACGATCCGCACTGCCAGAATATCGCTGTGATAAGCGGAGAGCAGGCCGAGGGTGTGACCATCGCCGAGCGGGTCTTTCATGAGGTATTCCTTTCCGTCGCGTCCGACGAGCAGCACCCAGTGCAGCACCCCCGGGCGGTAGACGATTTTCACCAGCACCGGATTACCGGCGGCCAGCGCCTGGTCGATGTCGCGGTGCGTCGGTCTTTCGGGAATGTCGATGCGCACGCGCTTTTGCGAGACATCTTCCACGGCGTCCCACTTGATCCAGCCACGCTCGGTGTAGCCATCGGCCTGGATGAGCTTTTGATTCAGCTCCGCGGGATCCAGGACGATGCCGTGCTGCGCGAGGGCCATGCAGAGGCAACAATTCGTGCAGCCCACCGCGCGCAACTCTTCGCCGCTGCCGCCGATTTTTTCGTGCGCCCATTGCGGATCGGTCTGCAGGTAGATCGTCGGCGTGGCCAGCACCGTGCGCGGCACGGCTTCCTCCGCCCAAGGTGACAGACCTTGGGCCAGATGCTTCCGATGCGGACGCAGCCAATACCGCCACGCGACAATTGCGACGAGCGCCGTCAGCAAGACCACTCCGCAAACGGCGGCGACTTTCCACCGACGATTCATCGGTCAGTGCAGGAGAAACGATAAAGGGACTCGCCCCGGGTGTTCTTCAATATTTCCATTCGCCTTTCCGAGAATGGGGAACGCGCAGGAGCGCATCCCTCCGTATGGCGTTCCTACCTTCCACACCGCTTACGATGCCGCGTAGTATTTCGGATAGCGATAGTAATAGTAATCCGGCATCTCGGCATCGATGCAGTTGAGAATGAGGCCGAGGACGTTAACCTGCCGCTGATAGAGCATGTTCAGCGCATTCTTCGAGAGACGCGCGGACGTGAAGGCGGCGCGGACGACCATGAGCGCGCCGTCGAAATTCGGCGCCAGTGTCGGCGTGTCGTCCGCGGCGAGAATCGGCGCGGTGTTGAAGATGGTGAGATCGTAGGCGTCCTTGAATTCCTCGAGCAGGCCGACCAACTCAGGCTTGAGCAGCAGTTCGCCGGACTGGTTGGTCACCGGGCCACGCGGGATGAGTGAGAGCGTCGGATAC
>Ga0207667_10007505_pt1 | contig 13091 bp, 14 predicted proteins | sample KBSCornC52_FD_184301 | JGI IMG/M metagenome (GOLD analysis project Ga0207667, IMG submission 184301) | Corn rhizosphere microbial communities from Kellogg Biological Station, Michigan, USA - KBS Corn C5-2 (SPAdes) (version 2) | ecosystem: Host-associated > Plants > Roots > Rhizosphere > Soil ...
TTCGGGCTGAAACCGGAACCATGACGACATCCCCGCCCCAATCTTCGGCAAGCAAGCCGCGATCGGCGAGCTGTTGCTTGATCCGCTCGGGCTGGGCGTCGCCCTTATCCATCTTGTTGATCGCCACCACGATCGGCACTTTGGCAGCCTTAGCATGGTCGATCGCTTCGACCGTCTGCGGCATCACGCCGTCGTCGGCCGCCACCACGAGCACCACGATGTCGGTGACTTTGGCTCCGCGGGCGCGCATGCGAGTGAACGCTTCATGGCCCGGCGTGTCAATGAACACAATCTTGCGGCCGTTTTTCTCGACGCGATAAGCCCCGATATGCTGGGTAATTCCGCCAGCTTCTTTGTCGGCCACATGCGCCAGCCGGATGGCATCGAGCAGCGATGTCTTGCCGTGATCGACGTGGCCCATAACGGTGACCACGGGAGCGCGCCTTACACGGTCCTCGTCGATTTCCGCCTGCTGGATCTCGTGCGTGGCCTCTTCTTCATAGCTCACCTTGTTGGTGGAAGCTCCGAAATCACGCGCCAGTTCCTCGGCCAGCTTGACGTCCAATGTCTGATTGATGGTGGCGAAAATCTTCTTATCGAAGAGGCGCTTCACCACCACATTGCCCTTAATCCCGAGCTTTTCCGAAAGTTCTTTTACGGTGATGCCTTCCGCGATAGTGATTTCGCGATCGATGGGCGGCGGCTCGAAGGCCTGTTGCTTGCGCGAAACCTGGCGGATACGACCCTCTTCCGGATCTGCATCGCGCCGGCGGTCGCGAGATCCGGGCTTAATGGCATGGCGACGCCCTGGATCGGCCGGCAGCGGAGCGGGTTCCGCGCGCAGCGGTGATGTCGGATGCATCGGACGGCCACGCCCACGCAGGCCACCGGGGGCGCCGGGGCCTCCTCCTTGGTAACCTCCGGGACCTTGACCGGGCGCACGCATCATCGGCTGACCGGGACGAATCGGACCACGATAAATCGGCTGGCCGGGAACCGGACTTGCGGGGCGCGTCGGCATTCCCGGACGAGGCGCTCCAGGCATCGCTGCACCGGGCGGGCGTGTCAGTTTCGCGACTAAGTCCGGGCGCGGCGGAACAATCGGGCGCGCAGCCGGCTGCCCAGCAAGATTCGGTTTGGCTGGCGGACGCAGCGGGCTACCACCGCCGACGGGAGCTCCCGGCAGGATGGTCGCCGACGGAGGAGCAGCGGGCCGAGGCATGGGACGGGGGGGCGCCGGCATGCTGGGAATCGTTCCCGCACTAGCCTGCGCAGGTGGGGCCGGATGCCCCGGAGGAGGCATGGAGGGCCGAGGTTCGGACGACGCGCCCGGCAAGGGCTGACGCGGACCCGAAAGAATCTGTCCTGGTCTGGGGGCCGGTGGAGAAGGCCGCGCCGGAATCGGAATGCCACGCGGGGCGACGGGGGGCGCGATCGGCCGTTCTGAGACATGCCCAGGAGTGTGTCCTGGCTGTCCTGAAGCAAGCGGCGGGCGCAGCGGGGCCGATCGCGGAGCCGGAGGCGGAGCTGCCTCGGCGTGAACCTCACGAGCTGCCGGTTGCGGAGTTTCTGCTACCGCTTCATGCTTAGGAGCCGAGGGCGCGCGCGAAGGCTCGGCGGGAGCTTCGGACACACGCTCAACTGCAGTTTCCGTTTCAACCGCTGCGGAGCGAGACGATCCGTTCGCTTCCTCTGCCAGCCGGCGCTTGATCTCTATGGCGACAGGTTCATCGACCGAGCTGGAGTGGGTTTTCTTTTCAGTGACGCCCAGCCCGGGGAGCATGTCGAGGATCACGTTCGGTTTCACCTCGAGCTCGCGCGCCAGCTCGTTAATTCGAATTTTGACCATACTGTTTGCCCCGCCGTCCAATTCCGACACCGGGGTTGTCAGATTAAACCCTGCTCCTTATCCAGAGCCCCCGCGCCAGCCGGAGTCTCTGTAATGTCTATCGTAACAGATTGCTCTTGCGCCGCTTCCGCTTGCTTCTCTTCGGTGAGTCCGCTTTCCGCGGCCGGCGCCGGCTCCGCGGGCGCATTTTCTCCCTCGCCACCCGATTCAAACTGGCCGTAATAACTCACCACGGCCGATTGGATTTTTTCCACCATCTCGACGCCTATGCCGGGGATTTCTTCCAGTTGCTCAGGAGTCATTCCACCCAGCATTTCGACGGTGGCTACGCCCGCTTCCATCAGCTTCTCGATCAAGGTATCGGGGATCCCGTGATCGGCTAGAACAGAAACCGGAGCGCCGGGAACCACCAGCGCTTCCATCTGCGATTCCACTTCCTGACGCTTCTCTTCCTCGCTCTTGATATCGATCCGCCAACCCAGAAGCTTGGCCGCAAGGCGCACGTTCTGGCCTTTCTTGCCGATGGCCAGCGACAACTGGCTGTCATCAACAATCACTTCCATGTGCTTGCCCACCGGGTCCAGAATCGAAACCCGCGAAATCTTAGCCGGGCTCAGCGCATGAGTGGCGAATACCACGGGATCGTCATTGTATTCGATGATGTCGATCTTCTCTCCGCGCAATTCGCGAATAATTGATTGCACGCGCATGCCCTTCATGCCGACGCAGGCGCCGACGCTATCCACGTCGCGGTCGCGGCTGGATACGGCGATCTTGGTCCGCTCCCCGGCTTCCCGGGCGCAGCCTTTGATGACCACCGTGTTGTCGTAAATCTCGGGAACTTCCTGCTCGAACAGGCGCATGACCAATTCCGGCGCCGCACGCGATACGATCACGCCCGCATTCTTACCGGCCTTCTCCACACTGCGGATGACGCAGCGAATGCGATCGCCCACACTGAAGCTTTCCAGGCGCGACTGTTCTTTCTTGAGAATCCGCGCTTCGGTCTTGCCCAGGTCGGCCACCAGATCGGGACCTTCCAGGCGCTTTACTACGCACGTCACTAGCTCGCCAACCCTGCCGGAGAATTCGGAATAAATATTTTCGCGCTCGGCTTCGCGCACCTTTTGCAAAATAACCTGCTTGAAGGTTTGGGCGGAGATACGGCCCAGAGCGTCCAACGGTTTAGCAGTGCGGATTTCCCCACCGACCTCGATTTCCGGATTAAGCTTCCTTGCGTTGTCGAGCGAGATTTCCTTATCCGGATCAGTGACAGGATCCGTCACTTTCTTCACGCCATAAATCTGGATCGCTCCTGTCCCGTCTTCCATTTCCGCTACTAACTCTTCGTTGGCGTGGAAATGTTTACGAGCGGCCACCAGCATGGCGTCTTTTACTGCATCCCGAATAATTTGCGGATCGATCCCTTTCTCCTTGCTCAGGATCTCGATGGACTGATAAATATTGCCCAGGCTGGTCATGTCAGTTAATTGCTCCGATTCGGGGGATTACCACTCGAACTTGAGATTGGCCCTCTCCACCAGTTCCAAGGGGAACTGGACGCTCCTGCCAGGAGAAGGCTCGAGTGTGATGATTCCTTCGGCGAAACTCCGCAGCGCGCCGATCCAGGTCTTCTGGTCTTCGACCGGCTGGCGCAGGACGATTTTCACCTTGTGGCCCACAAACCGCTCGAATTCCTGAGGCTTGGCCAGCTTACGCTCGACGCCGGGCGAGCTCACTTCCATGGTGTATCGTCCGCCTGGAATCACATCTTCTACGTCCAGGATGGTGCCCACGTTTTGCGTGATGTACTCGCAATCGGCATGCGTGACACCTTCCGGCTTGTCGATGAAAATGCGCAGAACCCTGGTACCGCCGCCGCCCAGCATCTGGACATCGACGACTTCCAGCGCCTTATCGGCGCCGACACGCTCGGTTATTTCCCGCACTTTTTCTACGATGGTCGCCCGGTCCGCCATGTTTCACTTCCCGACCCATCACTCGACTCAAGCAAGGAATCCGAGCAATAAAAAAGTGGGCTTTCGCCCACTGCCACTGCTCGTCCCTAGAACTTAGTATACACCCTGGCTTAAAACGACCTCCGCGGAGGCCCGCCAGGAGCGGCATTGCGACAAAACGAACCCAGGAACTCACTGAAACCAAAGGGATCAAGAATATATACTGGGGGCAGAGGAATCCGGGTGATGCGAACCACGATTCTCGCCAGTTTACTGATTTCCGCACAACTGGCCGTGTTCGGTCAGGGCGCGGCCGCGCAGGCGGCGCCGATCGGTCCCAAATTCGAAGTTGCTTCGATTAAACTCGCGGCTCCCGACGAGCACTTCATGTTCGGCGTTCGTCCTATGCCGGGCGGCCGAATCAACGCCATGAACGTGACTCTAAAACTGCTGATCGAGACCGCTTACGGTCTTCAGGATTTCCAGCTTTTCGGCGGACCGGGATGGATCGAGACCGCGCGCTACAACATCGAAGGCAAGCCCGATTCGCCGGTGGGTCCGAACGAGTGGAAGGAGATGCTCAAAAATCTCCTGGCCGACCGCTTTCAGCTCGTCTTCCATCGAGAAACCAAGGAGCTTCCCGTTTACGCACTGGTGCTGGCGAACAAGGACGATAAGCCGCGTCCGGGGATGGTCGAATCGAAAGAAGGCAGTTGCGCCGCGCGCGATCCGTCGAAGCCGCTGGCGCCTCCGGGTCCGGGCCAGCCGCCGTTCTGCGGCAACGTCTTGGGGGGAGCGTCGATATTGACCGCGACTGCGGCGACCCTCGGCGACATCGCCCCGATGCTGTCGCGAATCGTCGGCCGCAAGGTGATCGATAAAACCGGTTTGACCGGCAAATACGATATCACGCTGAAGTACACGCCCGACGAAAATCAGCTCGCGATGATGGCGCCGCCGGGCGTGCCGCCGCCTCCGGCGCCCGCCGACGCGTCCAGTCCCTCCTTATTCACAGCGCTTCAGGAACAGCTCGGATTGAAACTCGAACCACAGAAAGCGCCGGTGGAGATTTTCGTCATCGACCGGGCGGCTAAGCCCTCGGACAATTGATACGGAGCCTGGTCCGCTGGATTCCGTAACGCCCTCTTACGGTATTGCGTCCCACATTCGATGAAGTTTCAGGAGTGCTTAAGACTATGAAAAGGCTGCTTGCCGTGTTATCCGCTCTTTTAGCGGTAGCCCTATGTGGATTCGCCGCCCTGGGCGGTTCTGAAGAATCTGTAATGTCCGACCAGGTTAGGTTCCAGGCGAGCCGAAGGATAGTGCCGGAGCATGGTTATCGCATACACGAAATCAGCCGCGGCGATGGCACCTTGATAAAGGAGTACGTGTCGCTCGACGGAAAGGTGTTTGGCGTGTCCTGGAAAGGGCCAACACTCCCGGATTTATCGCAGTTGCTGGGATCAAGCTTCGTGGAGTTTAAGAATAGTGTGCATCCCAGGGCGGGCCGGCGCAAGACGGCTGTGGTCCGCAACGGTGACCTGGTTGTGGAAAGCACGGGACACATGCGAGCGTTCCAGGGGCGCGCATACCTTAATTCGCTGCTGCCGCCGGGCATAACGCAAGAGGTCGTACGGTGAGGCGCGGCCTCGCAGCCGCCACAGTCGCTCTGATGGTGGTGAGTCTCGCCGCCTGCGGTGACGGAAACAGCAGTAGTTCGAGCGAAACCGCTTCCGCGCCGCCACCCGTGAATAATGTTCAACCTGTGATCGTGGACGCGGGTCCTTTGGTCAACGGCCAGTCTCTCGGTGACGAGGATATTCTCTTCACTACTGTGACGATCTGCATCCCCGGTACGGTCACTTGCCAAAGCATCGACCACATCGCGGTCGACACTGGTTCCAGCGGCTTGCGAATCGTGGCGTCGCAGTTGGCCTTGGCTCTGCCAAACAGCATGAATTCCAGCGGCCAGCCGATCGGTAACTGCGTCCAATACGCCGACAACAGCTACCAATGGGGACCAATTGCCAAGGCGGATATAAAGATGGCCGGTGAAGTGGCTTCTGCGATTCCAATCCAAGTGGTGGGAGCCGAGAATTTCCCGGCGCCTCCGGCGGATTGCACTGCTGGCGGGACGCCCGCGCAAACCGTGTCCGATCTAGGTGCCAACGGCATTCTGGGCGTCGGTCTGTTTCGGCAGGATTGCGGCCCAGCGTGCGCTTCCACGGCTTCCCCTCCCGCCATTTATTTTAGTTGCGCGTCGTCGGGGTGTTCCATCGCCTCCGTCAGCGTCACGGAACAACTGCAGAATCCTGTATGGATGTTTCCGCAAGATAATAACGGCGTGCTCATCGTCCTTCCTCAGAGCGCGGCCAGCGGCGCGCTATCCGTGCAGGGTTCGATGCTATTCGGCATCGGCACGCAATCCGACAATACGCTTGGTAGCGCGCAAGCTCAGGCGGCGGACGGTTTTGGCAACTTCACCACCACTTTCAACGGCACGAAATACTCCAACAGCTTCATCGATAGTGGCTCGAATGCGCTATTCTTCCTGGACTCGGCGACTACGGGACTTCCCGATTGCAGCGCACGCAGCCAAGCGGTGGGCTTCTATTGCCCTGACTCCACGGCCAACTTCACGGCGATCAATAGCGGACCGAATCCAAGCGCATCCACCACTCAGGTGTCGGTAAATGTCGCATTCTCGATCGCGAACGCCGTATCTCTTTTTAACAATTCGGTAAACACCGCGTTTAACAATGTAGGCGGAGCGAACCCTGGCGCGTTCGATTGGGGACTGCCCTTCTTTTTCGGGCGCAACGTTTTTATCGGGATCGAAGGACAAAGCTCGGCGGCGGGCAAGGGGCCGTATTGGGCCTACTGACCGGCCGTGTCAGTTCTCCGTCGGGATCTTTTCGGCGCGATCGACCACGATCACGTCAAGGTTCCCCTTGGTGGATGTGAGCTTCAGTCCGAGCTGTTTTTCGACGGCGGAAACGATGTCCGAGCCGGGATCGCTTGCCCCATTTCCATCCTGCCGGGAGAATGCGGGCGGTAACGGGATTCCGGACAGGTCCGGCGTGAATTCGAGGATGAAATCGTACTTGCCGGTGAGCCCCGTCTTGTCGATTACCGGGCGGCGCAGCGTTGCCGCCAGCCTGCTCGCGATGTCCGGTAGCGACAGCGCCTTGGCGACCATACGCGCGTTGGCGCCGTTGGCGGTAGGAAATATGCTGACAATTGCACCGCTCCCGTTCATTTGCGGAAGGCCGTTCGTATCGACTTTTAGCGGTCCTGCATTTGGCGTGAACGGCTCAATATTGGGATCTCCGGTCTCCTTTAGCTTGGAGCCGCCCTTCGCCACCGTTAGCTCCGCTACCGGGAGCTCTTTCGATTCGTGGTGCAACACCACGCCGAAGCGTTCCTTCAACAGGTTCTGCCACATCACGTTGACTTGAGCCTTAGTCGCTCCGGCGGGAACTTTGGCGATGATGTCGTAACGCTCCGTTCCAAGCCAGTCCGGCGCAGTGACCTGATTGGTCTGGACATCATAGGCAGTCATCAGAATGTTTCTCAAGGCCGCGTTGGTCCAGGTGATTTGTGCGGGGTCGGCGGTTCCGGGACCGCCCCGCGGCGGGCCGTAGAATACTCGTGCGCCAGGTTCCGGCGGAGGAGTGCGTTTCACCGAAGCGACTTCGAACGTTAAATGGTCCGGGGTCTGTCCCACAGCGGGCAGCGACAAGAAGAAGATAGCTGCGGCGATCCAAAGAGTCTGGCGCATTTGATGACTAGACGAGCGCCTCCCCTAGTAGTTTGATGCATTTTGGAAAAGGTTGTGAGATTACTATCAGGAGGTAGTGGGCTAAATGTTGGTTGATCGTTCGCGGGCTTCGTTTTCGCGCTGGCGTGCGATCCAGTATGTAATGGCACCATAGATCAAATAGCCAAAAATGCCACCGACGATCACCGTCCAAGCTGGAAGCCCAGTTAGCAAATAGATGAGCAGCCACCCAAAGAAAATAGTGCCGTAGAAAATAAACGCGATACGTCGGTTTGCAGCGGCGATATCTTTCAATTGGCGATCTCCGTGTATACTATCTTCGCAAACCCGGCCAGGGGCCGGTTTCGTAGGGTTTGGTGGCGGCCTGGCAAGAAGATGGCATATCATGCCGCCTCCAGTAGTTCACGCACGCTCCAGATGTGATCGCTGATTCCAGCGGCCATGGCGGGAGTCATCCTGATCGACTTGTGGACACGGCAGAAATTGTAGAAGGTGTACCAGAGGCTTACCGCAGCCCAGTGGTTCTCCCACTTCTTACTGAAAGCGTTAGTTAGGCGAGTGAATCTCCGCAGGCCCATTCTCAGGGAAAGATTCGAGCGTTCGATAATCGAAGTGCAAATGCGCTCCGGATCGGGACGGCCCATGACTGGGACCACTTCCACGGACTGGACCTCGGCGGGACTGTACCGCGCTTCGCCTTCGCTGGATGCACGGTAGACCTTGATGAGCATGGCGAAGTCGCAACGGTCGCCCAGCGTGTCGGGAATCGCATTACGGTACGGGGCGAAGCCATCCGTGGTGATCTGGAAGCGGTTGCGTGCTGTGGCCTGCCGGATGCCTTCGACAAACACATTAGTCGTTTGCTGATCGCGCTTGCCCATCGTGATATTCAGCACCAGCTTGGTATGCCGCTCGATGGCAACGAAGGTGTAGCAGTCGCCCAAATTCTGATCGTCCTCGGGACGGACACGCTTTTGCTTCTTGCCGATGTAGGCCCAAACCTCATCCGCTTCCACGTCGCGTACTTCGACGTTGCGGATCTTCTCAGCCATGATCCGCTCGCACTTCTCACCGGCCAGGGCGAGCAGCTTCAGGATCGTGGTGTGGTGAACGTCAGTAACGCGCTCCACGGTGGATACGCTGTTACCCTCCAGCAAGAGGCGCAGAACCATCTCGGCCTTCTCGATGGGTAGGTACATGCCATCTAGAGTGGCGTCACGGGCATCCGTGAATACCTTGCGGCATTGCGAACACTGGTAGCGTTGGCGGTTTTGGCGTTTACCGAACTTTCGGCATTCGGTACGGCAGTTGTGACAAGTCACTTTGGACCTTGCTTTCTTCGAGCAATTGCGTCCAAAATGACAGTGGGTCTAAGCAACCCTGCCTTTGGAGCAATCCCGAGGCTAGGCCCCATGAGCAGTTCGCGCTGCAAGTGGGGCTGTTTAATCTGGCGGCGGGTGTAGGATTTGAACCCACGGGCCGTGTTACTGGCACGGTCACCCGATTTGGAGTCGGGAGCATTAGGCCACTCTGCCAACCCGCCAAAGGAACAAAAGCTAGGGCCAGCAGTTCAGTTTCGCGACTGTTCCGCTGGCCTTTTGCTTTGTTATCTATCACGTAAGTAGTATCGCAAACTTGAGATATAATGTCAATATACGTTTGTTGAGATATCGCAAACTTGTGGTATGATGATTCCAGGAGTTCCACCGGATGGCTGGCGGTTCATGTCGATGTCAGACAACCAGGGCCGGGATACGTTCCGGAGGTGGCTTGAGAAGGACGTTGATATTGGCCAACGGAAGGGCGTTGAAACTGCACTAAAGACGACGATGCGCTTCTTGATGGTTGCCAGGAAGGAACTCTGGAGGGAGCCGCACTTCAAATGGCTATCCGATGGAATTGGTGAAATACGGTCAGATTTTGGAAATGTCGAGTATAGACCCCTTGGTTGTAGCGGGCCAGACCCGGATCAATTCACAATTCTTATAGGAGCGAAAAAGAAGGGCAAAGTATGGACGCCAGCCGATGCCAAGAAGACGGCAACTAAGCTCAAGGATGAGTTACTGAAATCCCCAGAACGGGGTAGGAAATATGAAATTAGCCTCCGAAGAACAACCCCTAGCACTTGAGATCCGCGATCCCGAGATTCGGGAGCACACGGTTGCATCCCAAATCAAGATTGGCATTCCCTTTCAGATTAGGGCGATCCGCGAAAAGCGCGGATTGACGCAGGATGATCTTGCGAAAAAGATTGGGACGACTCAGAACACGATATCCAGGCTAGAAAACCCCAAAACCGGCAAGCCGACCATTAAAACCCTCCTGCGTCTCGCCCGAGCGTTTGATGTGGGGCTGCTTGTTCGATTTGTACCATTCGGATTCTATGGGGATGTAATCAACGCCACGGACTCAAGCCACATTGAAATCCCGTCGTATGAGGAAGAGTTCCAGGAGCAGCAAGAGCAGGAAAAGGCCGCTGACCAAGTTGAGCAGGAAGCGTTAACAGCCGGGAAGCTTTTCCCCATATCAGGGTCTACGGCGAATAAAACCGGCAAGACAATGGCCCCGGGCATGACATCAAGCGCAGTTCCGGTGCCAGAAGATTCCCTTTCGCAGGGGGTGACGATCAAAAAACCTATAGCGCCTGAGACGCCAATCCGTTTCATGAAACTTGAACAGGCCGCGAGGACAACATATGCCGGATAACAACGAGGTTGCGTTTAAGTTAGAAACCGGCCCGACAAAAGCCGTCGAGTTTACCATCCAGATAAAGCGTCCCGATTCCTACGCCTACTCCAATGTCGCGGGCATCGCTTTAACACCATGGGATCTGCGAATACACTTTGCGGACGTTAATCCGGATTCGCCGGAGCCGCAGGAGTTTAAGGCTCATACTGGAATTGTGATGCCTCCCGAACATGCGGCTGGTCTCGCTTTCTTGATATTCGATCAACTGAAACTCTATGAGAATCAGTTTGGCCCGATCCGACAGGATCGATGGCGCGCAATGATCGAAAAGACGAAAACCAAAGCTGCCGTTTCGGAAGCGCCAGCCAAACCAGAGAAATAGAATTTGTCTCAGCCGTAGAGAAGCGATTGTGAATCGTACGGGCGCAAACGACATCCCCAGCGCAAAAGGCCGTTTCAAGATATACAACAAGACGCGCCTGGACAAGTACGCTCGCGGTCTCCATGAAGGCGGTCCGTTCTTTTGGGAACCAGTTGACTGGGATCGAGTCGAGCCGTACCAGAAAGGGTGTCGGACCGCGCTAGAAGCTGTGAACGAGGCCAACTACCAGGAAGAAGTCCAGGACGGCGAGCATCCTCCCGCAGTTTGAGCCATCAACCAACATTTAGCGCACTACCTATCAGGATGGAGACTGGTTTTGTTGAGGTTCCATAAACCAGCACCGGTGGCGGCTGCGGCTGTTCTTCTGGCTCTATCGGCTGCGGCAGAAAGCCTGCCGATCGCCGATTACATTATGCGCGCCTGGACTGTACTTACACGATCGAACAGAGATTTAGCAGCCGCGGCGGTAGATCCGAAGTTTCGCGTAGGCCCCAGCGGGCGCTGGCCGGTCTATGTTGCGCGAACCGAGAACCTGGAACGAATCGAGGGCGAACTGCGTATGCAAATGCCGGCCAGCGGTTTCGCCCAAATCGACATCCGCCGGCTGCCCGAAGATCTTACGCGCATCCGGGAGCAAGGGTTGCTGTATCTGCCGAAGCCATACGTGGTTCCGGGTGGAAGATTTAATGAAATGTACGGATGGGATAGCTACTTTATCCAGCTTGGCTTGCTGCGGGACGGCGAGATCGAACTGGCCAAAGATATGGCGGACAATTTCGTTTACGAGATCCGGCAGTACGGCCAGATTCTCAATGCGAATCGCACGTATTACCTGACACGGTCGCAGCCGCCGTTTCTGACGGAGATGCTGCTCGAGGTCTACCGCAAAACGGCGGATCGGAAATGGCTGGCAGAATCGGTGGACGCAGCCGCGAAATACTACGATTACTGGATGCGCGAGCCCCACCTGACGCCGCAAACGGGATTATCGCGATACATGGACCTGGGAGAGGGACCGTCGCCCGAAGTGTTGGCTTCGGAAATAAACGATACGGGCCATACCCACTATGACTTGGTTCGGGAGTACTTTCGGACACATCGTGTAGAGGCATATGATGTGTCGCGTTTTTACGATCGGCAGCGCAATGAGCTGACACCAGCCTTTTACAAAGCCGACCGGTCGATGCGGGAATCGGGCTTCGATCCTTCCGCGAGGTTCGGACCTTTCAACGCAGATATTGTCGCCTATGATCCCGTGTGCTTGAACTCGCTTCTCTATGTGATGGAGAAGGACATGGCGGAGATCTTACAGATCGTCGGCCGGGAGACAGAAGCGCCGGCTTGGCGGAAGCGGGCGGAAGAGAGAGCCGAGCGAGTTAACCGGCTCATGTGGGACGCCCGCGACGGAATATATTACGACTACAATTTCGAGCAAAAGCAGATCCGGCGGTATCCGTTCCTGACGACGTTCTATCCTCTATGGGCGGGAATTGCGAGCGCGGCTCAAGCGGCGCGCGTGCGGGAGTCGTTAGGAAAGTTCGAACGGCCGGGCGGACTGCGGACCAGTACGAATCAAAGCGGGGACCAATGGGATGCGCCATTCGGCTGGGCTCCCCTGCATCTGATCGCGGTGGAGGGTTTGCGGCGATACGGATATAACAATGATGCCGACCGCATCGCGGAGAAGTTCTTGAGCATGGCGCATCACGAGTTCCGCCAGACCGGCACGATTCTGGAGAAGTACGACGTGGAGCGGCGAGCTGCTGATATCCGAGGCGAGGTTCGCTACGGATACAGTTCGAATGAAGTGGGTTTTGGATGGACGAACGGCGTATTCAAGGTGTTGCTGGATGAACTGTCGCCGGCGGGCCGAGCCCACGTCCTCGGAGAACGCTGACTGCGGCTCTACCCCGAACGGCGGCGCATGCCTGTTCTGGCGATAAATTCCCGGAGCACCTCCTGGTACTTCGCGGCGGCCAATTCCAACTGGTGGTTGGCGTTAAACAGCGCTGTCATCCCTTCGGGGCCTTTGAGATGGGATGCTTCCGCTTGGGCCTGTAACGCGCGTTTATAAGCGTCGCGAGCCGCATTCAGGGCGGCATTCGTTTCGGAGAGACCCGCGTCAGAAAATTGCGGCGGTTTCCGGGTAGGTGGTTCGTTTTTGTCTGAACAGGCAATGCAGAGGGGCGAACCGTTCACGTATAGTTCGGTTTCGGCGGCGCAAGTGACACATCGTGCCATGGAGGACGCTTGCACAAAATATATCACTCCTCAACACTGCGGGCCATCGTCTTTTGGCAGTATGAAAGCGATTGGTAGAATCAAGTGGGACTCCCATGAAGATTTTTTTAATTCTGCTGCCTGTCACCTTCGCTGTATGCAGCTTCGCGCAAGCGCTTAAACCAGTGGCCGTGCCGAACCCGTCGGTTGCCG
>Ga0207667_10007506_pt1 | contig 13090 bp, 8 predicted proteins | sample KBSCornC52_FD_184301 | JGI IMG/M metagenome (GOLD analysis project Ga0207667, IMG submission 184301) | Corn rhizosphere microbial communities from Kellogg Biological Station, Michigan, USA - KBS Corn C5-2 (SPAdes) (version 2) | ecosystem: Host-associated > Plants > Roots > Rhizosphere > Soil ...
CGCCTGCGGCGTCAGCGTGATACGCCCGACCAGTTGCTTGCCCTCGAAGACGTCATAGTCGTCCGATGACCATTCGCCATCACGGTTTCGCGAGGCGCGTACGAGTGTCAGCGATGCCGGCATAGGCGTGCGGGCCATGGTGTGTCCGGGCGACCATAGCCAGTATCGCGCTACGGCGCGACCGGTGCGCCTGGATGGACAAGGCGCAGCAGGCCGCTATCATTCTGCGATCCGATGTTCGGTCGATTGCAAAATGAATAAAATATTCGCCTGTATAGTGTTCACGGCGACGTCTGGTTTTTCGTTTGCCGTTGCAACGGCGATGCCGCTTGTGCCGATGGGGACGGAGCAGGCGAGGTTGACGATTCCGGTTGCTGACGGTTGTGGTTTCAACCGGTACCGGGACGCGCGCGGAATATGCCGCAAGAAATACGTGATCACGCGCCACCAGGGCCGACAGCCTGTTTACACCGGATGTGGCGGCCTAAATTCCCACCGCGTCTGCAATCTATATGGCCACTGCTGGATGGTCTGCGACTGAGATCGCATTTGTCGCAGGCCGGCGTGCCCCTGTTTGAGGTCGGGACCCCGAGCGTGCCTTGATTTAGGTTGATTCGCGTTACTAAGTGCCGCAAGCAAGGCCGAAAGCGCAGGTGTCTCGGGTGCAAATCGTCTCCTTCGTGGGCGCAGTGATTATCTCCGGCTGCGTCCTCTGTGGGGCGCCTGCCGCAGGCGGTTCGGCCAATGCGCAGACCGCCGCGGTGACCACCGCACCAGCCGCATCGCCCCCCGCCACAACCGCACTTCCGCGCGGGCGCGTCTATTTGTTCCGGGGCGCGCTGGGTCTGATCTTCTCGCGGGGAATGGACAAACTGGCTAAACGTATTGAAGAGGCCGGCGTAGCAGTGGACGTCAATGAATTTACGGTTTGTGCCTACGTTGCGGAGCGGGCCATTCGCGAATACCGCCAGGATCCCGCGCCCATCACTCTCATCGGGCACTCAATGGGTGGCTTCTGCGCTCTGCAGTTTGCAGAAAAACTGCGAGCCGAAAATATTCCGGTTAGTCTGATCGTCACGATCGACCCTGCTCACCTGATGCCGAAATTGCCGACGAACGTCGAGCGTTACATGAACATCTTCCTGGCACGCGACGTCCTGGGTGGCGGCGACGTCGAGCCTGAGAAAGGTTATCAGGGACACTTTTCAAGCTTCGATCTCTCGAAGCTAAAGGGAGTCCTGCATATCAATATCGACAAGATGGACATCATCCATACGCAATTGCTCACCAAGATTCTGCAGATCCCCGAGACGCCGGCCAGGCTCGAAGGCGAGGGCGTGCCCATCCGCTATGTTGTCCCGCCCGATGCCGCGGTCGATTTGTGGGACAGCGGCATGCCGGCTGTTGTTAGGCCGGGCGACACGCTGGAGACGGTTGCGATCAATTACCGCGTGCCTCTCTGGGCACTCACGCAGATCAATCAGATTCCGGAGGGCGCTGCGCTCGTGGCGAACCAGCGCGTTATCGTCCCGCGCCACCTCATTCCGCTCGTCGCGGTTACCGGGCAGTCACCGTCCAAGCGATAATTGCGGAAGCATGCGACTATTCGACGACAGAATTCACCGTGCCTACCGGTGATCCATTCGCATCCGGCTGGGCTTTGAAAGGCGGCGGAACGCCGATCCTTTGAGATACTGGCAGTGACTTCGATTCAAGTTGGCTGCTCACCAAGACCAAACCCGTAAAAAGAATAATTCCCATGGCCAGGAAGTAGGCAAGAAGAGGCATTCGCATTGAATTCTCCAACAAGACGCGCACTCGCTAGATTTATTTGCTCGTCGGCGCAAGGGAGCCCGACCATTAATCTTAAGCACAGGGGGCGATCGTCCCGCTAACGGCCGCATTTCCAAGCGTTTGCTGGTCGTTGCAGTCGAACGCAGACCAGCCCCTCGCCAGCCGCATATGCCCGGCGTGATTCGTCAGCGTCGAATTGCTGCCTGTTCAAACTCGAAGTGCCGAACTGATTTGGTGAGCGCGGATGGGATCGAACCATCGACCTACTGATTAAAAGTCAGTTGCTCTACCACTGAGCTACGCGCCCGTTTCCAGGATTGAGGGGTCGGTGTAGGGGCGGCCACCTGCCTGGTCAATAGGCCGATCCCGCCTATTTCCTTAACTCGCGCCTGTGCCCGGTGATTTGCTACACTGGGCCCGCCAAGGAGCGAGATCATGCCGATCGTGAACCGCGTCGCCGACCTTCATGCCGACATTACCGAGTGGCGGCGCGATCTGCACATGCATCCCGAGCTGCAGTACGACGTGCACCGCACGGCGGGGTCCGTCGCAGAGAAGCTCAAGGCGTTCGGCTGCGACGAGGTCGTGACCGGTCTCGGGCGCACCGGCGTGGTCGGCGTTATCCGGGGCAAGAAGGGCGTGCCCGGCAAGACCATTGGCCTGCGCGCCGACATGGATGCGCTTCCGATCGAAGAAGCGAACGACCTGCCGTACAAGTCGACTGTTCCGGGAAAGATGCACGCCTGCGGCCATGACGGCCATACCGCCATGCTGCTCGGTGCTGCCCGCTATCTTACGGAGACCCGGAATTTCTCCGGCACGGCCGTTGTCATCTTCCAGCCGGCGGAAGAAGGCGGCGGTGGCGGCAAGGCCATGGTCGACGATGGGCTGATGGATCGTTTTGGTATCGAGGAAGTTTTCGGGATGCACAACTATCCAGGGATGCCCGTCGGCGCATTCGGGATCCGTCCCGGACCGGTGATGGCGGCCGCCGACGCGCTGACCATCGATATCCAGGGTGTCGGCGCACATGCGGCGCGACCGCATTTCGGTGTCGATCCGGTTCTGGTAGGTGCGCAGATCATCAACGCTCTTCAGTCGGTCGTCTCGCGCAATGTCGACCCGCTTAAGTCGGCGGTCGTATCGATCTGCATGTTCCGCGCCGGCAATACCGACAACGTCATTCCCCAGACCGTGCAGCTGCGCGGCACCGCACGTAGTCTCGCCCCCGAGGTCCGCGATCTTCTGGAGAAGCGTCTGCCCGTGGTTGTGGAAAGCACGGCCACAGCGTACGGCGCAAAGGCCAAGCTGACCTACAAGCGCGGCTACCCGGTGCTGGTGAACCACGACAAGCAGACGGAGTTCGCCGCGTCGGTTGCCAGCCAGATTGCCGGTCAGGACAAAGTCGATACCGGGCTGCCGCCGATGATGGGCGCGGAGGATTTTTCTTTCATGCTCAACGCCCGGCCCGGTGCCTTTATCTGGATCGGCAACGGTGCGAGCGCGGGGCTACATCACCCATCATATAATTTCAATGACGAGGCGATTCCATTCGGAACCTCGTACTGGGTGAAGCTGGTCGAAACGGCGTTGCCCGCCTAGCGGCGGACGTTACTGGACGAGTTCGCCGGGGTTTTGTGTCGGGACGGGTTGCGGGGCTTTTGCCAGCGCGCCGTTGCGGCGCAGGACGGGAAGCAGCCGCGTGACACGCGCCTCGACGTTGCGCCAATAGGCGAAGTCATTGAGCTGCGTGCGCTCGATCACAGCAAGCCCGACTGCCGCGATGAACGGAAGGCTTTGCACGACGAGCACCAGTGCGAAAATGTTGATCTCACGCACTTCCTTGTAGTTCGTGAAGACCAGCACGATCGCTCCGAGTATCAGCAACCCGGCCAGCACCGCTTCCCAGAATGCGTGGAAGTCCGTGGTGCGGCGCAGCCCGCCTTTCGATGTACGCACGAAGGGTAGGCGGTCCTTGATCATGCCGAAACCGACGGCGCGGGCAACCGTCCATTGTACCGACATCGCCGCGAAGACTGATCCGAGCAGCTGACCGATGCGCGGCCGCACGCGCAATTGGTAGAGCGTGGCAAAATGCACGACCGAGACGATGAAGCTGACGATGATCGGCGTCGTCAAAATGCGGTCGGGCACCGCAATGTCGAGGAACGCCACGACTGGCACCCAGATGATATTCAGGATCGCCACCACGACACCGATGCTTTCGGCGCCGAGCCAATTGAGCCAGCCGAGCGCGAATTCGCGCTTTTGATCGCGGTTGAGCCGGCTGGCGCCAGGCAGGAATCGGCGCCAGTGCTTCTTCATAATCTGGAAGCCACCATAGGCCCAGCGGTTGCGCTGTTTCTTGTAGGCCTCGAAGCTGTCCGGCAGCAATCCGTGACCGTAACGACGATTGGTGTAATGCGTCTTCCAGCCGAGTTCGAGAAGAGTGAGCCCAAGATCTGTGTCTTCGCAGATTGTGTCGCTTGACCAGCCACCGGCCGCCTCGATCGCCTGGCGCCGGATCAGGCACATCGTGCCGTGCACGATGATCGCATTGAACTCATTGCGCTGAACCATGCCGATGTCGAAGAATCCGGCGTATTCGCCGTTCATCGCGTGGTGCATGACGCTGCGCTCGCCATCGCGATGATCCTGCGGCGCTTGGACAAGGCCGACCGCCGAGTCGTTGAAAAGCGGCACAAGGTCCTTGAGCCAGTCGGGCTGCACCACGTAGTCAGCGTCAATGACGCCGATCACCTCGGCATTCGCGGCCGTATGCGCCAGAGCGAGACGCAATGCGCCTGCCTTGAAGCCAGCGAGGTTGTCGTCACGCACAAATTTGAAGCGGTCGCCGAGTAGTCGGCAATGTTCTTCGACTGGCAGCCACATGGCCGGATCGGGCGTGTTGTTGATGACGATGATGCACTCGAAATTCGCGTAGGCGAGCCGTGAGACCGCGTCGAGCGTCTGTTTGAGCATCTCGGGCGGCTCATTATACGCCGGGATATGGATCGAAACTTTCGGCAGATAGGCCTCAGGGACGAGCGCCGGGCTACCGATCAGGCGCAGCGGCTTGCGGCCGAAAGCGATGGCGGCAATTTCCTCGATGCGCGCAAGCGCAATGATGATCAACGGGATCAGGAGAATTATGCCGAGGCCAAGCGCAAACGCAGCGCCCGGAACAAAATAGTGACCGTTCCAGTACGCAAAGACCGCGGCGAACCACGCGCCCACGACGTTCGCGGCGCCTGTGAGAATTGTGGCTTGCCACAACGTGACGGCACTCATCGCAAGCAGCGGCAGCGAGAGCAGCACGCTCACGAGAATGGCAATCGCCGCAAGCTTCCAATGATCGGGTTCGGTGATCGGGCCGGTCCAGCTGAATTTGGGATGGCGCGACGCGTCGAAAATTCCCCAATAGGGTCCGACCCCGCCTTCGTTCGTCTTCCACTGCTGGTCGATCGCTTCGACGATGTTGTAGTCCATGCCGTAGGCTTCTGCGCGCGCCACGAAGTCGCGCAGCACGACGGCCTGCTCGATGCGGCCGGGATTGGCTCGATGCATATTGTAGCCGGCGCTCGGCCAGCCGAACTCGGCGATGACGATCCGCTTGCCGGGATATGCTTTGCGCAGCTTGTCGTAGATGATGACGGTCTGATCGACCGTCTGCGTCTCTGAGAAGCCTTCCCAGTAAGGAAGAATGTGCGCGGCGATATAGTCGACGGCGGAAACGAGCTCGGGGTGCTCGATCCACACGTGCCAGATTTCGCCGGTGGTGACCGGAACGCTGGTCGAGCGCTTCACGCGCTGGATCATCTGAATCAGGTCGCTGACCTTTTGCTCATCGCGGTAGATCGTCTCGTTGCCGACGATGATACCGTTGACGTTACTGTGACGCTTTGAGAGATCGATCACCGAGCGGATCTCGCGCTCGTTGCGATCCTGATTTTTGTCGATCCATGCGCCGGCTGTAACGCGCAGCCCGAATTCCGAAGCTATGCCCGGTACGAGTTCGACACCGCTGGTCGCCGAGTATGTACGGATTGCGCGCGTGTAAGGCGCGAGAAGCTTGAGGTCGGAACGGATTTGGGCGGCTTGCGCCGTGGTGCCGGAATCAGGATGCGCGGATCCTTTGAACGGCGCGTAGGAAACGCTCGCGAGCTGCCCTTCGAAGTTGGGGGCGCGAACCTCGTCGCGCATTAACGCCCACAACCCGACATGCACGCACGCCACAAGGGCGATCACGGCAGCGACGGTGCGCATAGAACTCAAAACCAAGCGGGGCAGGATGGCAGACCCCTGAGCCCGTCCCCTGGGCTCAGCCGATACTCCGTCTGCGCAAGCAAAAGGTAGCGCGGCATAAGGTGACGATTCAAGTAACTAGCCGACATGGCAATTCCTAGGCACTTGCATGGCGCCCCGATGAAATTCAGTCGTTAGGGAAAACGCCGGCTAGCGCTGGGTGGTTCCGCCCGACGTGGCCGCTGGCGGTTGGGCCGGCGGCGCGGCAGCCGTGGCAGGGGCGGGCTCAAGATTAGGGTTAAGCCAGCACCCGTGAACGCGGCCGTTCAGCGTCTCCTGCTGCTTCGGATCGATGTTTCCTTGCCGGACCAGGCAGCGGAAAGTGGCCTGGATATGCGGACCCGGGCAGCCGAAGCGGTCGTAAAGGTCGAGATGCCGGAAGGCCGTATCGAGGTCGTCGCGCCAGAGCAGGCTAACCACGCGGCGGCCGAGCCAGACGCATTCCGGGTTGCCGGCCGGCCCGCTCAAGGCGCGGGAAGCCTCGGCGATTTCGTCGATCTTCTTCTGGCCTTCCTTCGCGGTATCGGCCTTCGCGGCATCGGTGGCCGGTTTCTGCGGCTCGGGTGGCTTGCCGTTCCCGCTTTGCGCAAAGGCTGCCGGAGCGAAGATAGTCAGAGCGGCCGCACAGCAAAGCACGGCAAAAACCTGACGCAACTCGAAAGAAAACAGCATTGTCCCCGTCGGATGTGTTTTTACTTGGTCTTACGCCGTCCCTCGCGCCCTGTTTGCAACCGGATTGGGACGCTAATACGGCGGTGTTTTCTCTGATGAATTTGCCCCGCGTGCACTGACGGCGCGCATTAACCTGAATTCCAAGTTCCAAGACTTGGCCTCAACCCGGAGCCTTTGTCCAGCGTAACCAGAAACCTTGCTTAAGACCGATCGCCTTGGCAGGGGCGGCCACGCGCGATAAGTCGGGCAGCAACCATCGACCTCATTGTTCGGGCTTCAGATGCGTCATGCTCTCACCTGCCTCGCCCTTGTGGCGATGGCGATTGCCGGTGTCTGGGTTTGGCTGGGTAGCCCGGTTCTCATGCCGTACCCCCAGGCGGGGCGGGCGGAAAAGCTCTATTGCGTGTCCTACACGCCGTTTCGCGGGCTGCAGACGCCCCTTGACCCGTCGACCATGATCCCGGCGGCCCAGATCGACGACGACCTGGCCCGGCTATCGGAAATCACAGACTGCGTCCGCACATACTCGGTCGATTTTGGTCTCGACCAGATCGCTGGAATTGCCGCCAAATACGGCCTGAAGGTTATGCAGGGGCTATGGCTGTCCAGCCATCCCGCGAAAAACAACTACCAGATCGAGACCGCGATCGCGCTTGCGAACAGATACCCAGGCACCATCCGCGCCCTCGTGGTTGGCAATGAGGTCCTGCTGCGCGGCGACATGACCGCGACCGACCTCGCGCGGACGATCCGGACGATCAAGGCACGCGTCCGGGTGCCCGTGACCTATGCCGACGTCTGGGAGTTCTGGCTGCGCAACAGCGACATCGCCAATGCCGTCGATTTTGTCACCATCCATATATTGCCCTATTGGGAGGATTTTCCAATTTCCGCCGGCCGGGCCGGAGCGCATGTCGATACTATTCGCCGGCAGGTCGTCAACGCGTTTCCACGCAAGGAGGTTCTCATCGGCGAAGTCGGCTGGCCGAGCGCCGGCCGCATGCGTGAAGGCGCGCTGCCATCGCCGGTGAACCAGGCAAGGGTCATCCAGGATGTGCTCGCGCTCAGCAAGCGTGAGAATTTCCACGTCAACGTCATTGAAGCTTTCGATCAGCCGTGGAAACGCGCTCTCGAAGGGACGGTCGGCGGTCATTGGGGATTGCTTGACGGCTATTCACGCGTGCCGAAATTCGGCTGGGCGCAGCCGGTCTCCAATCATCCATTCTGGATATGGCAGGGCTTCGGCGGGATCTTGTTTGCCGTCATTATCTTCGGCGCGGCGACCTATGTGCGCGACGAAAACGTCGGCACTTTGCAATGGCTGGGCGTCAGCGCGAATGCGCTCGTTGGGGGAGCGCTCATCGGGTGGACGATCGAAAACATTCCGATCGAGAGCCTCGGCGTTGCGGGTTGGGCTCGTTCCTTGATGCTCGCCGCAGTCGCATTCTTGGCGCCGGTCGTTTTGAGCATGGCGATCATGCAAAAGGGTCTCGTCCCTAGCTTCGCGCAATTGCTCGGACCGAAAGAGCAGCGTGCGAGCGAGCCGCTCGGTCGCGCCGCCGGTGCCGTATTGCTCGCTGTGATGCTGCTGGCTTTCCTTGTCGCGCTCGGTCTGGTGTTCGATCCGCGCTACCGTGATTTTCCCTTTGCACCGTTCACTGCGGCGACCCTGCCTTTCGTCGTCCATGGATTTCTTGTTGGCCGCGCGAAAGGGACACGTGGTATTGCGGAAATGTCTGCGGCCTGCGTGCTGGCGCTGTCAGCGGTCTACATTGTCTTCAACGAAACCTTTGCCAATTGGCAGTCGCTATGGGTCTGCGCGGTTCTGGCGGCTCTGGCATTCAATCTGGCTCAGGTGCGCGACGCGCAAAGCTGAGCACCAGCAGGCCGATGGCGAGGGAGGACAGTCCGACGTTATAGAGAACGACTCCGAAACAGGCCGCTGCGAGCGCAATTGCGAACAAAAAAAGCGATGGCCTCAGCAAATTCACTGCGGCCACCACCAGCGCGGCCCAGCCAAAAGCGGAATACGTGAACAGCGCGATGGTGATCTGGCGCGTAAAGCAGAGCCACGTGTTTAGTCCGGCCTGGCAGGCAAGTCCGACCGTCGATTGCTCGACCGCGAGATAGCGCATGTAGAGCGCGTAACCGATCGAGCAAAGTCCGACGATCAGCAGCCAGTTTGTCGCCCGCGCGCTCGGAAGAAACAGTTTCATACGGTCAGTATGGCGGTGCAGTGCCGCGGCAATCAACGCTGCGCAATCTGTTCGCCCTCAAACTTGACTGCGCGGCAAGGCGTGTGTGCGGCATTGAAGTGCGCGCAGAGCCCGGTGGCGGCCGGGCTGTTGGGCAGCGGGCCGACCACGAGCCGGTAGCCCGTTTTGCTCTGGCGGCGCTCAGGCGCTGCCAGTGGGTGCAAGTTGATCAGAAGCGGACCAAAATTGGCCTTCACGGTTGTCCAGCGTTGCTGCACGCCATCGAGCGTCAATGCACCGCCGAGATCGAGACCGAACTCGTTCGTGCTCGGCTCCGGCCCGGCGGAAGCCTGCGCAGCCGCGGCGCGTTCGGGCGGCAGAGGCACAGATGAGGTGATGGCGGGGTCGATTTTGGCTTCGGGTACAGCCGCCGCTGGCGTCGCAGTGGCCCCCGGTGGGGCAGTGCTCGGCTGTGGCTGTGATGCGGGGGCTGCCGCTCGTGTGGCAAGGACGGCCGCAGTGGCAGCGGCCTGCCGTTTGATGGCCCCTGTCATGTCGTCAACGCTACTTTGAAGCAGCGCGATGCGCCCGGCGAGCCGGTCACGGTCAGCATTCAAGGCGCGGACCTGCGCGGTCAACATCTGGGTTTCCAATTCAAGCTGAGCGACGCGGGGAGGCATTTGTGCGACAGCACTCGGCTCGCTAGAGGCGAAAATCGAGCGCAGACGGTCGGTTGCGGTCTGGGTCTGACTCGTTATTGCAAGCGCGCTCAGCGCAACGGCCGTCGCCAAGCCCCAACCGCACAGCCAGAGCAGGGTGGAAAAGTCGCGCCCGCGTTTGCGTGGCTCGCGCAAATCGATTTCAGCCGACGCCGGCTCGCTCGCCATGGGGTCCTCGATGGACGAATCATTGAAAACATTAACAGAATCCGCCCAATCCCGCTTTTGCCGTCTTTCACGATGTCTTGGTATCGGGCTTTTGCCTGTCAGCCACCTCGGCTATGGGATGCGTCAAGTACGGTAACGAGAACCAAAATCCGGATGCCTCGTCGATCATGCCTTGCCATTGTGCTCGCTGCCGGCGAGGGCACGCGAATGCATTCGCGCAGGCCCAAGGTCATGCATGAATTGGGCGGGCAGACATTGCTGGCGCATGTCATTGCTGCCGCGAAGTCCGCAGGTACCCGCTACATCGCCGTCGTCGTGGGACCTGACCACGATACCGCTCGCGGGGAGGTGGAGCGGATCGCGCCAGAGGCGCAGATTTTTGAGCAGCGCGAGCGGCGCGGCACAGCCCACGCCGTTCTTTCGGCGCGCAAGGCGATCGCCCGCGGCGCTGACGATATTCTCATTATATTCGGCGATACGCCGCTGGTGCAACCGCAGACGCTTGCGAAACTGCGTCAGGCGCTGGCAGATGGGGCCGCCGTAGCGGTGCTTGGATTCAGCCCGGCGGATCCAAAGGGCTATGGCCGGCTTTTGCTGCATGGGAACGAGCTTGTCGCAATCCGCGAGGAGCGCGAGGCCTCGCCGGAGGAGCGCAAGATCGGCTTCTGCAATGGCGGGCTGGTGGCACTTGCCGGCAATCACGCGCTCGGCATCCTGAGCCGGATCGGCAACAAGAATGCGAAAGGCGAATACTATCTCACTGATGCCGTGGCCATTGCCCGTGACATGGGCTTGAAGGCTAAGGCGATTGAAACCTCGGAGGACGACGTGCGTGGAATCAACACGAAGACGCAGCTCGCCGAGACTGAAGCGGTGTTGCAGCAGCGGCTGCGCGCTGCCGCGATGGAAGCAGGCGTGACCATGGTCGCACCTGAAACGGTGTTTCTGTCAGCGGACACGAAATTCGGCAAGGACGTCACCGTCGAACCGAACGTCGTGTTCGGACCGGGCGTCACGGTGGAGGACGGTGCAACCATCCGATCGTTTTCCCATATTGAGGGATCGCGTGTCGGCAAGGGCGCACGCGTCGGCCCGTTTGCACGGCTGCGGCCTGGCGCCGACCTTGGCAAGGACGTGCACATCGGAAATTTCGTCGAGGTCAAGGAGGCCAAGATCGAGTCTGGTGCGAAGGTCAATCACCTGACCTATATCGGCGATGCGCGGATAGGCGAGGGTGCAAATGTCGGAGCCGGCACCATCACCTGCAACTATGACGGCGTAGCAAAGCATCGTACCGAGATCGGGAAAGGCGCGTTCATCGGATCAAACACCGCGCTCGTTGCACCGGTCAAAGTGGGCGACGGAGCCTATATCGGTACCGGAACTGTCGTGACCCAGGATGTTCCGGCCGGCGCGCTCGCGATCGGGCGTACGAAGCAGACGGTTAAGGAAGGCTGGGCAAAGCGCTTGCGGCAGGTGAAAGCCTTGGGCAAGGACCTGACAGGGAAGAAGCCAAAAAAGTCATGAAGCCTGGGCGTCCGTTGTCGAAGAACAATGTCACACGGCGAAATGCGTTTTGATTTCCTCGGGCTTGGTGGCAGCGGCTAAACCATAAGCGAGTGGGCAAAGGGGCCATCCAGGCGGATGTGCGGGATCGTCGGAATTCTCGGAAACAATCGGGTTGCGGGCCAATTGGTCGACGCGCTCAAGCGCCTCGAATATCGCGGCTACGACTCGTCCGGTGTCGCCACGCTTGAGAAAGGCGTGCTTGGCCGCAGGCGTGCCGAAGGAAAGCTCCGCGCGCTCGAAGATCGTCTAGAGCGAGAACCACTCGGTGGCACGATCGGCATTGGTCATACGCGCTGGGCGACCCATGGCCGGCCGACTGAGGACAATGCCCATCCGCACGCAACCGATCTGGTTGCCGTCGTGCACAACGGCATCATCGAGAATTTTCGCGAGTTGCGAGAGACGCTGACCAAAAGCGGCAGTAAATTTTCCAGCGACACCGACACAGAGGCGGTGGCGCATCTCGTCACGCAGGAAATGAAAAGCGGCAAGTCACCGGAAGACGCCGTTGCGGCCTCGCTCAAGCAGCTACGCGGGGCTTTTGCGCTCGCGTTTCTCTTTACCGGCAAGGACGATCTCCTGATCGGAGCACGAAAGGGCTCTCCTCTTGCGGTCGGTTACGGCAATGGCGAGATGTATCTCGGCTCCGACGCGATCGCGCTTGCGCCATTTACGGACACGATCAGCTATCTCGAAGACGGCGACTGGGCGGTGCTCACGCGCAAGGGCGTGCAGATTCGCGACGAACAGGATCGTAAGGTCGAGCGTCCGGTTCTCAAATCCACGGCATCCGCGCAACTGGTCGACAAAGGCAACCATAAGCACTTCATGGCGAAGGAGATTCACGAACAGCCGGAAGTGGTCGGTCACACGCTTGCGCATTACATCGACATGATCAACGAACGGGTTGCGCTGCCGGGTGCACTACCGTTCGAATGGAAAAAACTGAAGCGGGTCTCGATCTCGGCCTGCGGCACGGCATTCTATGCGGGGCTGGTCGCCAAATACTGGTTCGAGCGCTTTGCGAAGCTGCCGATCGAAATCGATATTGCCTCGGAATTCCGCTATCGCGGCGCGCCGCTTGAACCCGGCGATCTCGCCGTTTTTATTTCCCAGTCGGGGGAGACCGCCGACACGTTGGCGACGCTGCGTTATGCGAAAGAGAACAAGCAGCACATTCTTTCGGTGGTCAACGTTCCGACCTCGACGATCGCGCGCGAAAGTGACGTCGTCATGCCGACATTGGCAGGACCGGAAATCGGCGTCGCGTCCACCAAAGCCTTCACCTGCCAGCTTAGCGCGCTGGCCTGCCTTGCGATTGCGGCGGGGCGTGCACGTGGTGTGCTGTCGGCGGCCGATGAGCAGAAACTGGTGCATGCGCTCGTCGAGACGCCGCGCCTGATGGCGGCGGCGCTTGCGCTTGAGCCCCAGATCGAGAAACTCGCGCAGAATCTTGCGAAAGCCCGCGACGTGCTTTACCTCGGCCGCGGGACCAGTTTTCCGATCGCGCTCGAAGGCGCACTCAAGCTCAAGGAAATTTCTTACATTCACGCCGAGGGCTATGCGGCAGGGGAGCTTAAGCACGGGCCGATCGCCTTGATTGACGAGACGATGCCGGTCATCGTGATTGCGCCTTATGACAATGTGTTCGATAAAACCGCATCGAAC
>Ga0207667_10007512_pt1 | contig 13084 bp, 8 predicted proteins | sample KBSCornC52_FD_184301 | JGI IMG/M metagenome (GOLD analysis project Ga0207667, IMG submission 184301) | Corn rhizosphere microbial communities from Kellogg Biological Station, Michigan, USA - KBS Corn C5-2 (SPAdes) (version 2) | ecosystem: Host-associated > Plants > Roots > Rhizosphere > Soil ...
GCCGCTGGCTGTCCTTCACCCGCACGTCGGTGAAGAAGACCTCGTTGAACCCGGAGCCGCCGGACATCTGGTGGATCGGTTTCACCTCGATGCCGGGGTCGTGCATATCGACCCAGAACATCGTCAGCCCCTTGTGCTTGGGCGCGTCGGGATTGGTGCGGCAGATGACGATGCCGTAGTCGGAGAACTGCGCGCCGGTCGTCCACACCTTCTGGCCCGAGATGAGCCAGTCTCCGGAACCGTCGGGAGCCCGCACCGCCTTGGTCCTGGCCGCGGCCACGTCGGATCCGCCCGAGGGTTCGGAGAACAGCTGGCACCAGATCTCCTCGCCGCGCAGCGCGGGGCCGACGAAGCGGTCCTTGGTCGCCTGGTCGGCGAAGGTCGCCACCGTCGGGACGCACATGCCCAGGCCGATCTGGAACGGGTTTCCCGGCACCGGATATTTGGCCTCTTCCTGGTTGAAGATGACCTGCTGGATCGGCGTACCGCCCTGCCCACCCCATTCCTTGGGCCAGGTGATCTGGGCATAGCCGGCCGCGGCCTTCTTGGCCTGCCAGGCCTTGGAGGCGGCCATCGAGCCACCGCCCTCGCCATCGTCGTCGGCCGCGTGGACCTTGGGCGCGTTGGCGTCGAGCCACGCCTTCACCTGGGCGCGATAAGCGGCTTCTTCGGGCGTGTCGTTGAAATCCATCTGTCCGCTCCTTAGGCCGCGTTGCGCCGTTCGAGGTGGCTGACCAACCGTTCCTTCCAGACCCGCGGCGCGCCCGCGACCAGGCCGAGCTGACGCGAGCGGCGGTAGTAGAGGTGGCAGTCCATCTCCCAGGTGAAGCCGATGCCGCCGTGGGTCTGGATGTTCTCCTTCGCCGCAAACCAGAAGGCCTCGGAGGCCGCGATCCGCGCCGCGCTGGCCGCCAGCGGCGTCTCCGCCGCATTGGTGTTGAGCGCCCAGGCCCCGTAGTAGGCATTGGAACGGGCGAGCTCGTTCTTGACGTAGATGTCCGCCAGCTTGTGCTTGATCGCCTGGTAGGAGGCGATCACGCGGCCGAAGGCGTAACGCTCCAGGGCGTAGGCCTTGGCCATCTCGAGGCACCTGTCGGCGCCGCCGCATTGTTCGAAGGCCAGCAGGATCGCCGCCCGGTCGAAGACCTGCTCGACCAGCTCCATCCCGGCGCCGGCCTCGCCCAGCCTGCGAGCCGGGGCGTCCTTGAAGGTGAGCCGGGCTGCGTCGCGGGTCGGGTCCAGAGTCTTCAGCGTCTCGCGCGTGACGCCCGCGCCGGCCAGATCCACGAGGAATAAGCCGGGCTTGCCGTTCTCCTTGGCCAGCACCAGGGCGACATTGGCGGTGTCGCCGTCGGTGACCGGCAGCTTGACGCCGTTCAGCCGTCCGTCCGTGACCGTGGCCTTGAGCGTGGCGGCGGTCGTGGCGCCCGGCCCTTCGGAGGTGGCGATCGCACCGATGACCTCGCCGGCGGCGATCTTCGGCAACAGCTCGGCCTTCTGCTCGTTGGAGCCCGCCAGCAGGATCGCCTCAGCCAGGAAATAGACCGTGGACGCAAAGGGGATCGGCGCCACGGCCCGGCCCAGCTCCTCGGCGATCACGCAAAGCTCGAGGTGGCCGAGGCCGAGCCCGCCGAATTCCTCGGGGATCGCCGCGCCCAGCCAGCCTTGGGCGGCGACCGCCGTCCAGAGCGCTTCGTCATAGGGCTTGGCCTCGTCGTCGAGCACCTTGCGCACCCGTTCGGTCGGCGAATTGGCCTCGAGGAACTTTCGCGCCTCGGACTTCAGGAATTTCTGGTCGTCGGAGAAGTCGAAGTTCATGCGCCGCCTGTCCCGCCGGTTTTCCCGGATTTCCGAGGTTTCCTCCGGCGGCAGCATACGCGCCGGGATGGGGGTGGAAAGCGTGACCTCGCGTCAGGCGGCGAGCTAGTTGTCGCCCAGATGGAAGACGCCGGATTTCGAAACCTTGCCGACCAGCCGCCCGCCTTCCCAGAGTTCAGCGACCTGGCCGCGCGTCGCCGCGGCCTCGGCTTGCGCGCCCGCCGCCCGGTCGTCTGACGCCTGGAAGGCCAGCCCGAGCTGCAGCCGGCCGTCGAGACCCACGATGTAGATGCGGTATGACTTCACTTCGAACGCCCCCCGGCGCGCGTCCCTTGTAGAACCTTATGCCGACGCGTCTGTCACATACCTGACCCGGTTGAGAAAAATCGGCGGAGCCAGGCCCCGCCTTGGCGCCGCGGCTGGCGAAGGACTAGATGCTTGGCATGCGCACAGACACGCCCCAGCCCATCCGGCTCACCGATTATCGCCCCCCCGCCTTCCTCATCGACGAGGTCCATCTCACCTTCGACCTGAAGCCCAACGCCACGCGCGTGAAGGCGCGGCTGGCCGTTCGCCGCAACGGCGCACACGCCGAGCCGCTGAAATTCAACGGCGAGCGGCTGAAGGCCATTTCCGTGGCGATCGACGGGCGGCCCCTAAGCGAGGCCGAACGGACGATCGACGGCGAGTTCCTCACCATCCCCGACGCGCCCGACACCTTCTCCTTGGAAACCGAGGTGGAGATCGATCCTGAGGCCAACAAGGCGCTGGACGGGCTCTACATGTCCGCCGGCCGCTTCTGCACCCAGTGCGAGGCGGAGGGCTTCCGCAAGATCACCTTCTGGCCGGACCGGCCGGACGTGCTGTCCCGCTTCACGGTCAGGATCGAGGCCGACAAGGCGTTCCACCGCCTGCTCTCCAACGGCAACCTGATGGAGAACGGGCCCCTGCCCGGCGGCCGGCATTTCGCCGTCTGGAACGACCCGTTCCCCAAGCCCTGCTACCTCTTCGCCCTGGTGGCCGGCGAACTCGATGTGCTCGAGGACAAGCTGGTCACCATGACCGGCCGCACGGTGATCTTGCGCATCTACGTCGACCCAGGCATGGCGACCCGCGCCGCCTATGCCATGGACGCGCTGAAGCGCGCCATGAAGTGGGACGAGGAGACCTTCGGCCGCGAATACGACCTCGACCTGTTCATGATCGTGGCCGTACGCGACTTCAACTTCGGGGCCATGGAGAACAAGGGGTTGAACATCTTCAACTCCTCGCTGCTGCTGGCCGACCCCGCCACCGCGACGGACATGGACTTCGAGCGCATCGAAAGCGTCGTGGCCCATGAATACTTCCACAACTGGACCGGCGACCGGATCACCTGCCGCGACTGGTTCCAGCTCTGCCTGAAGGAGGGTCTGACGGTCTTCCGCGACCAGAGCTTCTCCGCCGACATGCGCGGCCACGCGGTCCAGCGGATCAAGGACGTGAAGGCGCTTCGCGCGCGGCAGTTCGCCGAGGACCAGGGCCCGCTGGCCCATCCCGTGCGCCCGTCGAGCTACCTGAAGATCGACAACTTCTACACCGCGACGATCTACGAGAAGGGCGCGGAGGTGATCCGGATGCTGAAGACCCTGATCGGGCCAGACGCCTTCCGGGCCGGCATGGACCTCTATTTCGAACGCTGGGACGGCCACGCCACCACGGTCGAGGAGTTCATCCGCTGCTTCGCCGAGGCGAGCGAGGAGGACCTGTCGGCCTTCTTCGCCTGGTACGAGCAGGCCGGCACGCCGAACGTCACACTCACCAGCCGCTACGACTCCGACCGCCGCGAGCTCGAGCTGGAGCTGGTCCAGGAGACGGCGCCCACGCCTGGCCAGCCCACCAAGCGGCCGCTGCCGATCCCGGTCGTCGTGGGCCTGCTCGACAGCGACGGCCGCACCCAGGCCTTCGTGCGCGACGGCCACGCTCTCGACGAGACCGTGATCGTGCTCAAGGGCGAGCGCGCGACGGTTACCCTGAGCGACATCGAAGAGCGGCCGGTCGTCTCGGCTCTGCGCGGCTTCTCCGCGCCGGTGAAGCTCGCCAGCAACGCCGAGGCCCGCGACCGTTACCTGCTGCTGGCCGGCGATCCGGACCTCTTCAACCGCTGGGAAGCCGGCCAGGAGCTGGCCCGCGCTCTGATCCTCGCGCGAGCCACCGGCGAAACCGACGAGGTAGGCGAGGAGCGCTATGCCGAGGCGGTGGGGCGCGCGCTCGCCGACCAGGCCGCGGACCCTGCGTTCAAGGCCCTGCTGCTGAGCCTGCCGTCCGAACCGGATCTGGCGCTGGCCATGAGCCCGGCCGACCCCGCCGCGATCCATGCGGCGCGCGAGGCGCTGCGGACGCGGCTTGCGCTGCACCTCTCCGACGAGCTCAAGCGTCTGCATTCGGGCCTGCAGGACATGGGCGAGTTCTCGCCCGACGCGGCCGGCGCCGGACGCCGCGCCCTGCGCAATGCGGCGCTCGACCTGATGGCCGCGAACCCCCGCGCGGAGGTGGGCGACCTGGCCTATGGCCACTACGAGGCCGCCGCCAACATGACCGACGCGATCGGCGGCCTCTCCGCCCTGACGCTGATCGGCGGCGAGCTCTACGAACGCGCGCTCAGCGACTTCTACGAACGCTGGAAGGACGAGCCGCTGGTCATCGACAAGTGGTTCGCAGCCCAGGCCCGCGATCCCGACGAAGGTGCCCTGGGCCGGGTGATGGGCCTCACGGCCCACCCGGCCTTCGAGGCCAAGAACCCCAACCGGCTGCGGGCGCTGGTTTCGACCTTCGCCAACTTCAACCCGGTGCGGTTCCACGACCCGAGCGGGGCCGGCTATCGTTTCCTGGCCGATCAGATCCTCGCCACCGACGGCTTCAACCCGATGACGGCCGCCAGGCTTGTCGAGCCGCTCGGCGGCTGGCGCCGCTACAAGCCGCAGCTGGGCGCCTTGATGAAAGCCGAGTTGCAGCGGATTCTGGCGACGCCGAACCTCTCGAAAAACGTCTTCGAGCTTGTCAGCCGGTCCCTGGCGGAGGACCAGCCGCCAGCTTGACCGTGACGAGACAATTCGCCGCTGAATGACGGTGACGCTGTTTACGCTTCACGCGTAGACTCGCGCCCGTGGATCGGGGTGATTTGGTTTTGCATTCGGAGGAGCAGCGGCCCTTGGCTGCACGCGACAGGGAGAGCGCGGCCCAGGCGCGGTCGGAGGAGGCCTCGCGTTCGGCGGGTCGTTCCGCCGACCTGGCGCTTGCCAAGCCGCCGACGCAGCGTTTCGTGCGCATCGCGATCCTCGGCGCGCTGCTGCTGCTGACCATCTACACGGGCCTGGCGATCGCGCGCCTGCTGCGCGGGCCGCTATCGCCGGCCGAGCAGTTGGTTTCGCTGATCGTGCCGTTGGTCGTCGCGTTCTCGCTCGGCGTGCTGCTGCTGCTGGAATCCCGCAGGGTCGAGCGCGCCCACGCGGCGTTCAGCGACAGCGAGCAGCGGTTCCGCCTGGCCGTAGAAGCCGCTCGCTGCGGCATCTGGGAGTGGGACCTGGCGGCCGACCGCATCTTCATGTCCGAAGTAACCGCGGCCCTGTTCGGATGGCGCGGCGGGGTGGTCGACGGCCAGGCGGTGCTCGACCGGGTGTCAGAGGGCCATCGCGACGGCTTGCGAGAGGCGCTGGGCGCGGCCGCGGTCTACGGCGGGTTCGACGTCTCCTTCCGCGTGCCCAGCCTGACCGGCGGCCGCCCCGTCTGGATCGACGCCCGTGGCCAGGCCTTCGGCAAGAGCCCCGAGGGCGGCTATTCGCGGATCATCGGCGTCGCCCTCGACGTCACCGAGGAGCGCCTGGCTCAGGCCCGCGCCCAGGCCGCCGAGACCCGCCTGCGCGACGCCATCGAGAGCGTCTCGGAGGCCTTCGTGCTCTGGGACCGCCAGGGCCGGCTCTTGATGTGCAACCGCAACTACCGCAGCTTCTTCCGCCTGGAGCCGCACGTGCTGAAGCCCGGCGTCGCGCGCGCCGAACTCGACGCCCAGGCGAAGCTCGCGATCCGCCAGGAGTTCGCTGACCTTGGCGGCCGCAAGGGCGTGCGCGAGGCCGAGTTGGTCGATGGGCGATGGGTGCAGATCTCCGAGCGCAGCACCGCCGAGGGCGGCCTGGTGGTCACGGCCGCCGACATCACGGCGCTGAAGGCCCAGGAAGAAGCCAGCCGGCTCAACGAGGAGGAGTTGCGCCGCGTCGTGGTCAACCTCGAGCGCAGCCAGGAGCAGCTCTCCGAACTGGCCCGCAAGTACGAAACCGAGAAGGTCCGCGCCGAGGGCGCCAACCAGGCCAAGAGCGAATTCCTGGCCAATATGAGCCACGAGCTCCGCACCCCGCTCAACGCCATCAACGGCTTCTCCGAGATGATGGCCGCGGAGATGTACGGCCCCTTGGGCGACCCCCGTTACCGCGACTACGCCCGTGACATCCTGAACTCCGGCCAGCACCTGCTGGCGCTGATCAACGACATCCTCGACATGTCGAAGATCGAGGCCGGCAAGATGAACCTGCGTTTCGAGCCGGTGAGCCTGGAGGACGTCGCCGAGGACGCCCTGCGGCTGGTCCGCAATCGCGCCGAGGCGGCGGGCCTGGCGCTGCGGCTCGACTTCAGCGACCTGCCGGAGGTCGAGGCCGACTACCGGGCGGTGAAGCAGGTGCTGCTGAACCTGCTCTCCAACGCCATCAAGTTCACGCCGCGCGGCGGCATGGTCACCGTCGCCGCCGAGCGTCGCGACGACCCGCTAGGCGAGCGGGTGCGGATCAGCGTGCAGGACACCGGCATCGGCATCCCGTCCGAGGACCTGGCGCGGCTGGCGCGGCCCTTCGAGCAGATCGAAAGCCAGCACGCCAAGACCCAGCAGGGCACGGGCCTGGGCCTCGCGCTGACCAAGGCGCTGGTCGAGATGCACGGCGGCCTCCTCGACCTCAGGAGCGCCCCCGGCCAGGGCACCAGCGCCACCTTCTCGCTCCCCGTGCGCCAGAGCGGCGCGATGCAGTTGATGGCCGCGGCCGGCTGAGCAGGGCGGGCGGCCCGGGAGGCGTCATTCACTACGCAAAGAGCGGGGCGCGATCCGAATTCCGCCTACGCCACCACCGCCTCATAGGCCGTGTGCGCGGCGGCCTGCGCCTTCTCCAGCGCCGACCGTAGCTGGCGGAAATCCCGCGCGCCGCCAGCGCGGGCCAGCAGCTTGCGGAAGGCGGCCGGTTCGGCGGCGGGGTCGGCGCCGTCCTCCAGCGCGACCTTCAGAAGCTGGGTCAGGTCCTGCTGGAGACGCCAGGCGCGCTCCAGGTCAGCGAGGGGCCGCGCGGGGGCGAGGCCCGCCGCGCCGATCGCCGCCAGCGCCTGCGCGGTGTTGGGCTTCAGCGGGCCGCCGCCGGCGGCGTGGGCGAGTTGCAGGAACTGGGCGGCGAATTCGATGTCCACCAGCCCGCCAGGGCCCAGCTTCAGGTCCCAGTCACCCTTCGGCGGGCGTTCGCGGGCCATCAACTCGCGCATCTCGCGCACCTCGCGGACGGTCCCGGCGCGGTCGCGCGGCCGGCGCAGCGCCGCCTCGATGGCCGCCTGCGCCTGGGCGGCGAACGCCTCGCTGGTCGCCCAGACGACCCGCGCGCGGGTGAGCGCGAGGAACTCCCAGGTCTCGGCCTCCGCCTCGTAGTAGCCTTCGAAGGCCGCGAAGCTCACCGCCACCGGCCCCTTGGTGCCGGACGGGCGAAGCTGCATGTCGACCTCGTAGAGCCCGCCCTCGGCCGTCTGGCTGGACAGGGCCGCGATCAGCCGCTGGGTGAAGCGGCCGTAGAAGGTCACGCCGTCCCAACCTTTCAGGGCCGACGCGCCGCCCGGATCGTCGGCGCGGTAGAGGGTCATCAGGTCGAGGTCGGAGCCGGCGCTCATCTCCCGCGAGCCGCATTTGCCCAGCGCCACCACCGCGACCTGGCCGGCGAAAGCCCCGCCCAGCCGCTCGGTCTCGGCGAGCGCGACCTTCGCCAGGGCCGCGATGCAGAGGTCCGCGAGGTCGGCGAACGCCCTGCCGGCGATGACCGCGCTCGCCGTCCCGCTCATTACCTGCACGCCGACGCGAAAGGCCTGCTCGCGATGGACGATGCGCACGGCGTCCATGGCGCCCTCGAAGCCCGCGGCGCGGGCGACGGCGGCCTGCATGAAGGCGCCGTCCTGCGCGATGTCGATGGGCTCGAAGAATTCGCCGTCCAGCATGGCGTCGATGGCGGCCGGCCTTCGCGCCAGCGTCGCCGCCAGCCGCGGCGCGAAGGCCATCACCTGCACGATCAGCTCGAACAGGCCGGGCTGCGCCAGGAACAGCGATTGAAGCTGCACGCCCGACGAGAGATTGGCGAAGAAGGCGGCGAACCGGCTGAAGGCGGCATCCGGCGCGCCGGCGGCGTGGGCAGCGTCCAGCAGGCGCGGCGCGAGCCGCGTGAACAGCTCGCGGCCCCGCTCGGTGGCCGTGGCCGGGATGTGGCCGTGGTGCCAGCTTCGGATCGTGCCCGCCACGTGGGCCGGGTTGGAAAAGCCCATGCGCTTCAGCGTCGCCAGGGTCGCCGGGTCGTCCTCCACCCCGGTGAAGACCAGGCTGCCGAAGCGGGAGGACAACGGCTCCTCCTCCGGGAAGAGCTCGCCGTAGCGGGCATTGACGCCCTTCAGCGTCCGGGTGATCGCCGCGTCGAAGCTGCGCAGCTGGTCATAGCCGCTGAGCGCCGCCACCCGCCGCCGATCCAGATCCGATTCCGGCAGCCGGTGGGTCTGTTCGTCGGCCAGCATCTGGATGCGGTGCTCGACCGCGCGCAGGCGACGGTAGGCCTCGCCCAGCTCTTCGGCGGTGGCTGGGGCGACATGTCCTGCCTGCGTGAGGGCTGCGAGCGCGTCGAGCGTGCGGCGGCTGCGCAGCTCCGGATTGCGGCCGCCCAGGATGAGCTGCTGGGTCTGGACGTAGAACTCGATCTCGCGGATGCCCCCGCGGCCGAGCTTCAGGTCGACGCCCTTGGCTGAGACGCGCTCGTCGACCTTGTGGGCGTGGATCTGGCGCTTGATAGAATGGATGTCGGCGATGGCGGCGAAGTCGAGGTTCTTGCGCCAGACGAAGGGCAGGAGCTCGGTCAGGAAGGCCTGGGCGGCGGGCAGGTCGCCGGCGCAGGGCCGGGCCTTGATGAAGGCCGCGCGCTCCCAGTTCTGGCCGACGCTCTCGTAGTAGTCGAGCGCCGCAGGGATCGGCACCGCCGGCTGGGTCGAGGACGGATCGGGCCGCAGCCGCAGGTCCATGCGGAAGACATAGCCGTCGCCGGTGCGCGCCTGCATCAGGTCCGACAGCCGCTGGGTCAGGCGCACGGCGAAGGCTTCTGTCTCGACGCCCGGCGCCAGCGGCATTCGCTCGGGATCGAAGAAGACCGAGACGTCGATGTCGCTGGAATAGTTCAACTCGAAGGCGCCCTGCTTGCCCATGGCGATGCAGAACCAGCCGGGAACGGACCCCTCGACGCCCTCGCCCAGCCGCGTCAGCCGGCCGGCCTCGAACTCGCCGCGCGCGGCGACGGCGAGCGCCGCGGCGACCGCCGCGTCGGCGAAGCGGGTCAGCCCGCCGGTCACCTGGTCCAGGTCCCACACGCCGCCGAGGTCGCAGAGCGCGGTCAGCAGGTGCAGTTCCGCCTTCAGGACGCGCAGGCGAGCCTTCGCCGGCTCCAGGTCCAGGTCCTTCGCCGCCGCCGTGCGGCGCAGGATGTCGTCGAGCTGTACGTCCGGGTCGGCCGCCAGCAGCGCGTCCAGCCGGGCCGGATCGCGGCGTGCGAGGCTGGCGAGATAGGACGACGCGGCGAACACCGGCTCGAGCGCTGGCCAGGCGCGCTCGAGCCGATCGGTCCAGAGCGCCTGGGCGATGAAGTCGCGGGCGCGGGCGGCCGCTTTGTCATCGACGACCGGGCCGCAGGGGTTGAGAGAGTCGGCCAGCGCCATGGGCGAGGATTAGCAGCCCTCGCTGGCCGGGGAGAAGGCTCAAGCTCTTATCTCCCCGTGAAACGGTGCGAGGGGGCTGGCGCTCAGGCGGCGCTGCGCCTCAGCCTATGACCCGGGCCTCTCGGACATAGTCGAACCCGCCCACGCCGGACCAGGCCTGCCCGTCGGGATAGCGCACCTCGACGCCGCGCAGGTCGCGCTCGTCCGCCAGCCACATGTTGACGCCCATCAGCGTGTTTCCGAACTTCGACACGGCGGCCTTGGTCAGGACGAAATGGGTGGTCGAACCGCATCCGGCGCAGAAATGGACTTCCGCATTCGGGTCTTCCTTGTCCGCCCGGCAGTATCCTGTCGTCGAGCCATCGACGACCACTTCCGCTGGAGAAAAGTAAGCCCAGCGCGCACCTGTCTTGCTGCACAATGTGCAGTTACATTCATTGATGAACTCCGGCTGCCGCTCAACCGTGACGTGGACTTGGCCGCAAAGACAGGAAAGCGTCATCGGATAATCACCATGGCAGGCACGAGACTGGAAAGTAGCGGCTAACGCGCACCCCAGCAATCCAGCCCTTCGCCGGCGTGCAAGGTCAGAGTGAGTGCGCGCCTCGGCTGATCACTTGCCTCACCTGGACTCCGATGGGGACGCCGGGCAGGCGCCCCCATACCGCGGACAGCAAATCCGTCACGGCTCCTTCTTGAACAGGTCCTGGAAAATCAGCGGGGCCCAAGTGCGGCCACGTGCCTGCGCCAGCGCGCCACCCTCGTTGAGCTTTCCCAGGTTGACGGGTGCGAACCCGAGCTGTTTGGCCAGGGCCGCCACGCGCGCGGTCGCGTCCTCGTCGTCGCTCGACAGAAAGACGACCCGGTGGCCGCCCTCGACGCTCGGATCGGCGGCCAGGGTGGCCGCAGCCAGGTGATTGAACCCCTTCACGAGCCTGGCGCCGGGCAACGCCTTCGCCAGGAAGGCGGAGGACGGGAGGCCGTCCAACTCTTCAGGGGGAACTCCAAACGCGTTCGTCGCGTCGATGACGGTCTTGCCCGCCCAGTCTGGCAGAGCCTTCGCAACCTCGCGATGCTCCCAGAACGGGACCGCCAAGATGATCGTGTCGGCCTCGACTGCGTTCTGCAGAGACCTGGCGATGACCGTGGGTCCGATCGCCTGAGCCTGCGGCGCCAACGCCTCGGGCGGATGGCGGCTCGCGACGGTCACCTCGATGTTCTTGCGGGCGAAAGCGTGGGCGAGAGCCTGGCCTACCTTGCCAAATCCTATAATCGCGTAGCTCACAATACTTCTCCGATCCTTGTTGATGTTGATGCCTAGGTCATCGACGGTGCTGGATTGCCTGTTCCGCTGTGCGGAGCCCGTCGGGTCGTCGTCCTGCCGTGAACACGGCGTTCCCTGCGGATCAGCCGCTTCCGGCGATCCGCCGCGATGTCAGATGGCCGAGAAGCCGCCGTCGACCGACAACTCCACCCCATTCACGAAGCTCGAATCGTCTGAAGCCAGAAACAGCGCGGCCGCCGCAATTTCCTCAGGACGCCCCATTTTTCCCCGCGGGATTAGGGTTTCGAACATGCGCTTCGCCTCTTCGGTGAGGACCTGGTCCTGCATCGGCGTGGCGATCGGCCCTGGGCTCAGCACGTTCACCCGGATGTTCCTGTCCTTCAGTTCGTTGAGCCAGGTGCGCGCGAATGAGCGCAACGCCGCCTTGCTCGCGGCGTAGACGCCGTAGCCCGGAAAGCCTTTCACCGAGGCCACCGACCCGGTCATGAAGATCGATCCGCCATCGTTGAAAAGCGGCAAGGCCTTCTGGACCGTGAACAGCGTGCCGCGGGTATTCAGACCGAAGGTCGCGTCGAAATGCTGCTCGGTGATCTTGCCCAGCGGGACGGCTTCGCCCACGCCGGCGCTCGCGTAGAGGACGTCGATCCCGCCCTTTTCCCGCTTGACGGTGTCGAACAGGCGGTCGAGGTCGTCGAGATTGGCCGCGTCGCCGCGCACGCCGGTCACGTTGCGGCCAATCAGCTTGATGGCTTCGTCGAGCGCTTCCTGCCTCCGGCCCGTGATGAAGACGTAGGCGCCTTCTTCGACGAACCGCTTGGCGCTCGCCAGCGCCATGCCGCTCGATCCGCCCGTGACGACGGCGATCTTACCCTCAAGCTTTCCCATGACTTTACCTTCGAATTCCGTCTTTGGTCGTTGGGGGTCCGCCCCCGGGACGCTGAAGATGGGTCGGCCGGTGTCAGGCGTTGAGTGCGGAGGCGCGCACATCGGTGGTGCAAAATCGATCCAGCTGGGCGGCTGCAACGATCGGTGTCCGGCGCCCGGAAATCGGGCCGCGCCGTTCGGCATGGGTTATGACGAGCCCCGCGCCGGCGTTCGAGGTGTTCGTTGCGGGGGTTGGTCGGCGCACCGCGTCGCGCCGGATTGCACCATGATCGACTGGGATGACGTCGCTACTTTCTCGCCGTCGCGCGCGCAGGCTCGGTGCGGGCCGCCGCCGGGCGCCTCGGGGTGAACCACGCGACCGTGCTGCGACGCATCGCCCAACTCGAGGAACGCCTGGGCGCGCAGATGTTCGAAAAACTGCCTTCCGGCTACCGCCTGACGGCGGCGGGCGAGGAGGTCCTCGACCTCGCGACCGAGATGGAAGCGTCGTCGCACCAGCTGGAGACGCGCGTCTTCGGGCGCGACCAGAGCGTGCGCGGGCTTCTGCGGGTGACGTTGGCGCCGACGCTGGCGACACACCTGCTCATGCCGGACTTCGCCGACTTCGCGCGGCTGCATCCGGACATCGAGATGGAGATCTTGTCGTCCGGCGAGCTGGCGAACCTGACCAACCGAGAGGCCGACGTGGCCATCCGCGTCGTCTACGACCGCAAGACCCTGCCGCTCAATCTCCACGGCCTCAAGGGACCGGAGCTGTTCGGCGGCGTCTACATGTCCCGCGACCGACTGGCCGCGTGGCGCGCGGGCGCGCCCGATCCCACGAGATGGATCGTCATAAGCGCTCATGGAATTCCGGATTGGGCCAGCGAGGGCGAGGTTCGCACCGCGGGGGCGCCGCTCAGGACCACGGACGCCGAGGCGCAGATCGTCGCGGTGCGGCAAGGGCTCGGAATAACGACATTGCCGTGCTTCGTGGGCGACGCCGACCCCCTGCTGGCGAGGGCGCCGGGCGCAGACCTGCACATGCACGGGACGCTCTGGCTTCTCACCCAGGGAGAGACACGCAAGACGAAGCGCGTG
>Ga0207667_10007514_pt1 | contig 13083 bp, 16 predicted proteins | sample KBSCornC52_FD_184301 | JGI IMG/M metagenome (GOLD analysis project Ga0207667, IMG submission 184301) | Corn rhizosphere microbial communities from Kellogg Biological Station, Michigan, USA - KBS Corn C5-2 (SPAdes) (version 2) | ecosystem: Host-associated > Plants > Roots > Rhizosphere > Soil ...
CGTTACGTTCCACACGGCGGCTTCCACGGCATTTCCGCAACCCAAGCCGGGATCTGCGCCTTCACCGGGGCCAATGAAAGTTCCGGCGGAACAATTGAAGAGCCTGCTGGGGATTCGCGACGTGAATTATGTCCAGGGCAAGCATGCGCTGGGCATAACCGATTCAACTCTGGAATAGATCGCAAGAACCTAAGGAAGACAGGAGAACAGCAAGTCATGAAAAGAACAGCTTTAACATTGGGTCTCGCCACGCTCGCCATCTTGATCATCATGATGGCGGGCCGGTCCAGAACTTTCGGCGCGACGGTGGACGAGAAGCCAGCGACACAGGTCAAGATCGACAACTTTGTCTTTTCACCCAATCCATTGACGGTCCCGGCGGGTACCACGATCCGCTGGACCAACCAGGACGACATCCCACATAACGTGGTGAGCGACGACAAGAGTTTCAAATCCAAGCCGCTTGATACGGATGAGACCTTTACTTACACCTTTACCAAACCGGGTACGTACACCTACTTTTGCTCGATCCACCCAAAGATGACCGGCAAGGTTGTGGTGCAGTAAATGAATCCTTTCGATCTGAAATCGGTCCTGTTGGCGCGCCATGCCCAGCATGTAGTGCTGATTCACTTCCCGATCGCGCTATTTCTGGTGAGCGTTGCTTTTGATTTTGCGGCGCAGTGGTGGCGCACGGCAGCATTCGCGGCAGTGGCTTACTACAACCTGACCGTGGCCGCCTTCGCGTCAGTGCCAGCGGTGGCAACGGGACTGATGGCATGGCATTGGCAGCTCGAAGGTCAAAAAATCAAAGGTAATCTCCTGTTGCACTTAGTGCTGGGACTGGCATCGACAGCTTTGATCTGGCTGGTGTGGTGGTTACATTTTCGCGGCCGCAAGCCGGAGCGCACGCTGCCCATGTACCGCTTGCCTTTGGAGATAGTCGCGGCTGGCGTAGTAGCTCTCACGGCTCATCTTGGCGGGTTCCTGAGCGGCGTTAACGCGGGGTTGTGAAGGAACCTCGAATGACGCAGCAAGAAGCTTGTGGTCTGGATGCGCACACCAGCATTTCAGGCCGGGAACATTCACCAAAGGGGAGTAAAATCATGGCCGCCACCGTTGTTGCGCGAGGGGATGTGAGCGGCTTGGAAAACAAGGACTTTGAAAGGCTGGCGGTCCCGCTGCTGGACGGGCTATATAACTTTGCCCGCTGGCTATGCGGTGACCCCGATGAAGCCCGCGACCTGGTGCAGGAAACTTTTTTGAAGTCGCTGAAGGGCTTCCCGTCGTTCCGCGAAGGCACAAATTTTCGCGCATGGATGTATCGGATCCTGCGCAACACGTTCCTGACCAGCCGCACCGGACTGGAACGGCGCAACACGCAGCAGGAAGATGAAGAAGGTTTTGAAGAAAGCTCTGTCAGCCCGGAAACTCCGGAGATCGCACTGATACGGCGCGCGAACACTGAGCTGGTGCAGTCCGCAATTGCACAACTTGCGCCGGCGTTCCAGGAAGTGATCCTGCTGGCCGATTTGGAAGAAATGAAGTACCAGGAAATTGCCGAGGCGCTGGACATACCCATTGGCACCGTGATGTCTCGGCTGGCGCGAGCAAGAAAGCAAGTGCGAGAGCATATTGTGCTGACGCTGGGCGGTAGAAGAACTGTGGGTGTGAAGTGACAAATTGCGAATGGCGGGAAAAAATCGGGCTGTATGTGGATGGCGAGTTGGAACCCGCAGCAGAACAGGCGTTCGCCGGGCATCTGCAAAGCTGCGCCGATTGTTCCGCGGCAGTGCTGGAACAGCAGGAGCTGAAGAAGACCGTGCGCCTGGCCGCGAAACGCTTTACCGCGCCACCGGAACTTTATGCCAGCGTGCAGCGTCAGATGGCCCCGAAGAAGACCAGAGGCTTGTGGCTGAGAGCCAGCGCGCTTGCGGCTTCTGCAGTCTTGTTGGCTGTTGTTGCATTCGCATGGATCTCGCGTCCTTCGGCATCCAACGCCACGGTTGCGCAATTGATTGACCAGCATGTGACCATGCTCGCCAGTTCAAATCCTGTTGACGTGATCTCAAGCGACAAGCACACGGTGAAGCCGTGGTTTCAGGGCAAGCTGCCCTTCACCTTCAATCCGCCGGAACTCGCTGCCGGATCGCCGTTCACTTTAATCGGTGGCAAATTGATTTATGCGCAACAAACTCCAGGCGCGGAGCTGGTGTATCAGGTGCGGCAACACAAAATATCCGTCTTCATCTTTCAGGCGCGCGATGTACACGGAGAGCCCCCTGCCGGCAACCAGACGTTTGTTGTGAATGGCTGGCAACAAGGCGGACTGCAGTATTACATTGTGACGGACGCGGCCCGCGAAGATGCCGACCGGCTACGCGCATTGCTGGAAGACGCGAACCGGTAATGGAGCTATCGTACTGCAGTTGCAATGTCTGTTGTCTTACTTCTTCCCTGTTGGCTTCACGTCGGCTTTGGGCATGTACGGGACAGAGCTTACTTTGGAAACATAGCGACTGGCCAGCTTCCAATTTTCTCCATCTTTCTTCCATACATCTACCACAAAAAATTCGCCGCCGTCTGGCTTGCCTTTAAAGCTGGATTGCTGCACGCGGTCGAATTTGACCACCATCACATCCGCCCCATCCACTACCGAAAGCTGCCGTATTACGAATGTTTTCAGCACATAGTCTTTGGACAAGACCGTTTTCATCCAGTCATCACCAGGCAACGGATCTGCATCAGGCATCTCAATGATGCAATCGTCTGATACCAGCTTGCTCAATCCCGCTTGATCTTTGCTTTGAACAGCGTGGAGCAACTGGTTTTCCAGGGCGTTAAAGATCGTGACCTGGCGGGTGGCGGTAATGATTCTGGGGTTCAGCGAGGGCTTCACGGGTTCCTGAGCGGAAGTAAACACAAAGGCAGCGAGCACAATTGTTGCAATGAAAATAGAATTGCGAATCGGCATGGAATCAACCTCGGGGATGAATTCATTGTAATGAAAAAGCCGTCCGGGAATGCCGGACGGCTTCAAATCGAACCATGAAAACTAGTTTGTGAAGAACGGGCCGCCCAAGGTCTGGTCGCAACCGCCGCCGCGGCTGTTTTCCCATTCCATCTGGATCATCCAGTTCAAGCCGCCGAAGGTCTGGTTGAACTTGGCGCCATTGCCGGCAATCGAGGTCGGACCGAACTTGAAGTTGCATTTGTCTGCGTCTTCATTGCCGCTGGAGTCAAACCATGCATTCAGATCGGGATCGGTAATGGCTTCTTCAGTCTCGTGGGTGAGCACGTTGGAGATGCCATCGATGCCGCCTACGCCGACCGCCGGGCTGTTGGGACCGGTGGCCTGGATTTCGCAGCCGCTCTGGCACTTATCAACGTTGCCGACGAATGCGTATTTGAGGTCATTGCCGCCGATGGTGGCATGCGTGTGGAAGCCGCAATAGGTCCGGCAGAAGCCAGAGGTTTCGTTTACGTCAGAAGACGTGAGAATGACATAGATGCCGTTGGGATCATTCGGCAACCCGCCGCTGATGGCCTTGCTGACGATTCCGGGAAGTGAGCGGTCGCCGAACTTGGTGCCCGCGGAATAATTATCAAAGGAGTGGCCGGAGAAATTCAGATGGCCGCTGACATTGCCGGTGGGGTCACCGTAAGTGGTATTGATGGCTTCATAGCTGGAGCCGCCGAGCGCGCTGCTGCCCAGGAAAAGTTCAATCGTGCTGACCGTGAGCTGGCTATCAGAGGGCTTTGCACCGTTGGTCCAGTTGCCGTACCAGATAACGTAAATCGGAACCGGATTCGCTTTCAGCACAACGCCGCCGGTGTGATAGTTGATGCCATTGCCCTGTACCACCGTGTTGCCAGTCGGCTTGGCGGCAGGAAGGGTTTCTTGTGCGGCGCCCTGAACGTGACCTGAGGGCCTTATATCTCCGTCCGAACCCGGACGCAGGCTTTGCGCTGCCAGAAAATTCATGGACAGGATGACGAACAGAAGAACCGACGCGAATCTGATTGTTGCTTGGGAACTTTTCATTGTTGCAATGACCTCGCTGTTAGGTGTTGCTGCGTCTGTTGAATGAAATGAACAGAAGAAGCCCAAAAATATAAATTTTGATCCAGTTTTATTATTGGTTTCGCTGATTCTGATTCACGGCCCCCCGGAATCGAGCAGAACAGAATGTCCGGAATCGTACCACGAGATTCAGATGAGCACAATCACAATTAAACCGCCTTTATGCGCCAAATATGCGGCTTTCAAAGCATCGGCAAGCCGGCAATCCAGCCATGTTTTGTTTTCCCATTACAAGCAACTTCCAGCACAATCCCCCAACTTTTAGCGCTTTCTAAAGGGGGAACAAAGGGCCGCCATGAGCAGGCGGCCCAAAAATAAAGTGTTTACAGGTGCTGGGCGCAAGCGCCGCCACCGGAATTTCTCCAGTTTTGCTGCAGCAACCAATCATTGTTCCCGAAGGTCTGATTGAATTTTGACGCGGCCGCCTTCCCCGCGGCGCTGCAAATGCTGGTGGATGTGCACGTGCTGGTTGCGCCGAAGTTGAAATTGCACTTGTCGGCGTTTTCCTGACCGCTCGAATCAAACCAGGCGTTCAAGTCAGGATCGGAAATTGCCTCTTCCAATTCATGAGAAATCACGTTTGCCATGCCGTCCGCTCCGCCAACGCCTGTTGCAGGGCTGTTGGGGCCGGTCGTCTGGGCTTCGCAACCGCTGGGACAGCGATCGGGATTGCCAACAAAGGAGTACTTGATGTCCGAACCACCCAGCGAGGCATGAGTATGCCAGCCGCAATATTGCGTGCAGAAGCCTGAAGTCTCGCTGATGTTGGAGGAAGTCAGCACAAAGTAAACGCCATTGGTGTCTCTGGGCAAACGGCCGCTGGTGATGGCGTTGTTGACCTGCGTCTGCACGCCCGAATCGCTCAGATTGGTGCTGCTGCTGACAATCGTGCTGCCGGAGAAGCTAACATTCCCGCTCACATTGCCGGTCGTGTCCCCGTACGTAGTATTAACTTTTTCAATGTTCGAACCACCGATGGTGCCCAGAAAATGCTCGATCAGACTTCTGGTCGCAGCCGTATTCGATCCCGTGCCGCTCCAGTTGCCATACCAGATAATGTAAGCGTGGACAGGATTGCCCTTCATGACTGGGCCGTTGTGATAGCTGATCCCATTGCCCGTGACAACTGTTTCGCCAATGGGGCCGGGTTTAGCAGGCTCAATGGTTGTTGGAAGAACGTTGGGAACGTGGCCGGTGGGGGCCGTGTCAGCTGTCTGTCCCGGATTGTCAACATGCTGGTTGAGCTGCTGCGCGGCCATAAAGTTCACAGCCAAAATCGAAAACAGAAAAACGCATGCGAATCTGATTTTTCCCAGGGGAAGTTTCATTTCTGTGACCTCATTTTTGTTGGGTTGTGCTGCGTCTGTCGAATCCAGATGAACAGATGAAGCCGCGATGAATAGAAGTAGAGTTCGCCAAACTGAAAATCCAGCGTTATGAAATGATCATTCGTCTTTCTGGCGGAGAGAAAAACCAAAAAGTCGGTTGAGTGTGCTGGAGCTTAGCACTCGTAAAATCAGCTTCGAAAAAAATCTCGAAAAAATCCGGAATGCGGAAATGGGAAAGAGGCGCAAGAGAAATATAGGATTTCTGTAACTTTTTCGGTTTTCAGTGAAACTCACTCGGATTCAGGCCAGGTGAAGGCTCCGATAAACGGCACTCTGTCGTGGCGGTAAAAGATCTCGCGCGATGGCTTATTAGGCGGGCAAAATCTTGCCTGCTGTTACGAAATCACGATTTTCTGTTCCCATGGGTCCTCGCCATCAGGAACAGAAGCGGCAGGCGATGAAGGCGTGTGCGGGATTGGAGCAGCAGCGGATTGAGTTGCAGAAGATGTTGACGAACTTGGTTCCTCTGCTGGTTGGTCGAGTGGCGGAGCGATAGGACGTGGATCGACCGGCAGAAGGCTGGGGTTTTGCGCTGCCCACTTTGCCGCCAGCCCGTTTAAGGGGCTCTTGGTGTTGTACTCCTGATACGAGATCATTCGGCCAATGCGAATAATAAGGTCGTCCAGGGACTCTGAGGCTGCCCAAAAATCGCCGATGCATACCGAACTGTCGTCGAAATTGGGATGAAACACGGGCGTAAGCATGCGGCACTGCGGCGCGCGGCGAGGATAGCCCAAAGAAAGATTCACCTCAAGCAAATGATCGTTGCGTTCCAAAATGGCGCCATCCGGGGCCACATACAGCCCGCGCACCAGATACTGAAAGCGATACAGCTCCGGCGGCATTCCGGCGGTTCCCACAATGCGAATCAAAGGCCATCCGGAGAAACGCTTGAACAGCGAATCGTGATCGAGTTTTAGCCGGCGAATTCTGGGTGACAACATAAGCAACTCAAAAAGCGAACATCGTATTTCTGGCGATCGTGAACAAGACAACTGTAACGATCAGGCAAACCGCCAAGCTGGGCGGAAATGCCAGCTTGGGAAATTGATCATACCGCAAGGTCCGATAGCAAACGAAACCAAGCCACAGGCAGACAAAAGGAAACAACAATGTGAACAAAGCGTTGTAATGGAGCGCGCCCTGAATATCGAGATGCAAAAGGGCATGCAGCGCGCGCGTGCTGCCGCAACCTGGGCAAAGCCAGTGAGTCGTGAGATAGATGGGGCATCGCGGATAGAAGGAATATTCAGCTGGGGGAAACTGATAGACAATTGCCAGCCCGCCAAGAATCGCGGCGACCGCAATGCCGGTCATGGTTCGCTGTTTCATCAGCCCTGCGGCGCCAGAGTCCCGGTTTTCTTCCATTGAGCAATCCGGGAAAAGTGGTGCTGGAAATAAAAGATGGCGAAGAAGAAGGTCATCACTCCGTTGAGTTGGAGGTTGATTGGTTCCGTTCCGTTGTAGTACTCCTCCAGATCGCTTCGCATCTGGAAAGCTCCCACCAGAAAGGTCAAGCCGAATACGATCGTGATCAGATGTCCTAACGGTTGCGGACTCGTATGGTTGATTGCACTGATGAAGCCATTGGCGAACCCGCCGAGATAGGACCCCACAACGGCGATGATCACGAACATCAGCCCTTTGCTGTCCGGCTTAATTTTGCGCACGAACACCGCTTCAACGATCATCCAGGCACTGAAAAACAACCCGCAAGTGAAAATGCCGATGAGCAGCACCAGACCCCAATGAAAATCGGGAGGAACGAGTGGAGTTCCCTGCATTGGTACCGCCTGGACGCCGAAACCTGTGGTCGATCCGTCGTAAACGGTCCCGCTGCCGCCGTAGACCGTCCCTCCGGCGTATGCACCCGCGGCGGTCCCGGCAGCCAGCGGAATGGGAATATTGCCGATGACTTGCGATACGGGTGTCCACTCCGTCATGCCCTCACTACGCGTCAGGTCAGTTGGCAAGATGCTTCCTTGCGCGACGTAGCGTTGGAGATCGGCCAGCGTGTAAGGGCCATACTCATTCAATTGGCGCTGTATGTAATATTTCAATCGTCACTCCGTGCACTCAGCTAAAACGCAGGCCGGTGCTGTCCTTTTCAACGGTACAGATTTCAATGATGGCCCATATCCACGAAACGATACCGAGATAACCAAGCGTCAAAACAGTAAGGCAGAGTTGTCCGACCGCGCGGCCGGTGTATCCGGCATAAAAGTTGTGTATCCCCAACGACCCGAGAAAAATACCGAGGACAATGTAGCTTGTCCGGCTCTTATGGGTTGACGCGTAGACCGGCGCAGCATAAGCGCAAGCCGGCGGGGCTGTCGGAAATGGATTAGGCGCGGCGGTTGCAACTTGCGCGGGCGCGGCAGCAGCCGCTTGCGACAAACCCAGCGGTCCGCTATAACGCGATGGTTGATAGCCTTGCACCGGAGCGGGCTGCTGCACCATTGGAGCGTATTGCTGCGCAACGGGAGCGTACTGTTGCGCCGGTATCGGCACGGCGCTTAAATCGCTGAGCGCAACCTGTACCTTGGGTTCGTCGGCGGGCGCGCGCTTGCAGCCGAAGACGGTGCAGCCGCCATTTTCCTGGTAGCAATCTTCATGATGCGGCATGCCGCAGGCGGTGCAGAAAATCCGTGGCGGAGAAGCCTCGTCAAAAGGCATGCGGCAATAGGGGCAAACCGGCTCGGCCATTATTTCCTCTGCCTTTCGCGAAAATGAAACGCGTACCGCCCAATCTGTATGAGGTCACCGCTTTGCAATGCGCGATTGCGCGCGGGCGCTCCGGAAACAAATACCGGCGCATCGGCGCGGATAAATGTCTGTGCACCTCGCAATTCGATGATGCCGTGCTGAGGAAGAATGCTGGTGTCCTTGAAGAGATAAATGTCGGACGACTGGCTGCTGCCAATGGTGGTAATTGGTTTATAAAGAATGAATTGCTTGCCTGCCAACGGCCCCGACGCCACATAGAGCCAGCGATCTTTTAGCGCGCTTTCAACAATGCCTATGGCAACGCCGGTAGCCAGGCCGAGCAGCGCAAACCCAACGCCGCGGCTGACTGCGCCGGTTTTAGTGGCAAAGCTGATGGGATCGAAGACCATGCCGCCCAGCGCAGCGCCAATCAGTCCGCCGAAAATTCCGTACTTCGTCTTGGTCATGGATCGGTCTACCAAGCCGTAAATAATTCCTCCGGCAACGCCGAAAACGGCCCATGCGAGGCCCCGGACGATCCAGAAAGCGGGATTCTTTGCTGTCTGGACACCCAGAGAAAAGAGAATCGCCGTGCCGATGGCAAAAAAAATGTTTGCGATCCAGTCAAAGATGAAACCGCCCACCAGTCCAAGCGCCAGGCCAAGCAAACCACGGACCATGGCTTTTTTTGCAGAGCGCTCAACGATGCTTTCCGCTACTCCAAGGCCCAGACAGGTAAACATGACGACAAAGGGGAGAATGACGATGTTTCCCCAGCGCATTCCGGCATGTGAATCGATGAAGAAAGGCTCACAGATGCCCCAGCCGGCAAGTGCGCCAAGCATCCCAGCAATGCCAAGATAGAACCATCCCTGTAAAAAGATGCTGCCTTTCTCTTCTGTCACCATTGCAGGCCCGTCAGCAGGGGCGGCAATGTTGCCGTACTGTTTGGTTCCGGCCGCAACAGGCGCCATGTTTCCGGCGGGGGCGGCTGCCGGCATTTCTACGCTGGCCAGATCTTCCAGCGTAATCTTTAGCGTCGGTTTGTCGTCAGTGCTTGCCATTGTTTCCTTTTGCTGCGGGCTCTTTCTGCTGCGGAGCTTGCTGTTGTGGCGATTGCCGAGGCTGGGGCTGGGTTCGTTGGGGCTGGGTTTCCTGAGGCAACGCCTGCTGCGGGACTTGTGGGGCCGCCACCATCCCATTTCGTTCCGGATCCATTGTGAGCAGGATGCGGCACGCTTCAAGAGGGTGATTCATGATCTGCTGGTAGGAATCGAGCACTGGAGACACCTGCCAGTTCCGCAGCATGTATCCGGATACCAGTCCAAAAAGCACGATTGCCAGATAGCCCAGAACCCGCGTCGTCCACTTCATCCATGCCGGCTCCGCAGATCGTTGTTCACGACCGGTAGGAACCATGGGATCCAAAGCGCCGTCGTCATCTTCTTCAAAGTCTTGAGCAGAGGAGCGGGTAAGCTCAACGTCCTGGGAATAGCCCACGCGAATCGCGGAAAGCTTTTCTATATTGCCGCCGATCCAGCCGAAGCAGCCTTCTTCATCCGTGTGCGGATCGTAAACCCATGCCACCTGCTGCGGATTGGAGAAGAAATTCTGCTGGATGAAGAGATCGTGCTCGGAAAGAAATACGCCAAAACCAGGATGCGAGTGATACCAGCCGACGATCTTGTCTTCCGGGTATTCCTTGTCCTTGATCTTATATATATGTTCCCAGGTGTCTTGGGTGAAGGTAACGTGAGCGCCGCCCTGCGCGGCATTGATGCCAGCAATGCAGGCTTCCACGGTCATGCGTTCGTGCTCGGTATTGCCGATCAGTACGCCGCAAACTTCAGCCTTCATCGACGTGCGGGCATGCTGGCGGATTTTGCGCGCGACTTCCGCCTCCATCACTACCACAGGCTGCGTGGAAACCCTGACCTTTACTTTGGCTGGCTTAGGCATCAGCGTGCCGCTCCCATGGCGCTCTGCGAGAGCACCTGTTTTTCATCGCCGCCGATTAAATACGCGATTTCGCGCTCCGGCGAACGGGCGGTTATCGCGTCAAAAAGCGGAAGACCGAGCTGGTCGAGAGTGCGGTCGCCGAAAGGTTCGTGGCCGGAATATCCGTGCGCGGTGATTACGGCGCGCATCTGGCCATCGGTGGCGCATCTGCCTTTTGCGTAAGGGACGGTGCCGACAGCGGCAAACAATTCTTCTTCCGCGCCGCAGCCCGGACACGCCAGTTTGTGAATCACATCGCGGCTGAACTCTAGCGCGACATCCTTAGATCCAAGATCGAGCCGGGCACGATCAAGCAATGCAGTAAGCGACAGATCGCGCGACATTTCCTGAAGCCGGATCACCTCAGCAAAGGTGTAATGGCTCATGCAGTCACGGTTCTCTGTGTATTCAACCTTATAAGAGGTATGGTTCAACCCCTCAAAGATGAAGCCCTTCCCTGCCAGGACCGGAAGACCGTGCAGCAGCTTCACGGCTTCCTGCACCTGCAATCCGGCAATAATGGAAGAGATAGTGGGGGTGGTGGCGACTTTGCCTTCAGTATCGTTTTCCAGCGCCAGCAGATTGCAGGACATGCGCTTGTTCAGGATGGCCCAGTCGGTCTCGCCGAGAGTGCATTCATAGCACGGCGGCTGCCCGGCCTTAAATACGCGGGCGACGCCGTTGATGCCTTCAATAGCGCCGTCTATCCACGGCTTGTTCATTTTCCAGCAGGCGCGATTGATCCATAGGCGCGCTTCGCGATTATCGAGACCGGCAATAACGACATCGGCCCAGGCGAACAGTCCCAGTCCAAGACCATGAACCACGTTGGCTGTGATCGCGTGCACCTTGGCCTCAGGAAAGATATTTCTGACGGCATCGGCCGCGACGTCGGCTTTGCGGCGGCCAACATCTGACGCACGATAGAGAATGCTGCGTGAGAGATTGGACGCTTCAATGGAGTCGAGATCGACAACAACAATATTGGCGAAGCCGAGCAACGCCATGTTTTTGAGAATCTCGTTGCCCAACGCACCTGCGCCGATAACCAGCACACGCGCCGAGCGGAGTTTTTCCTGGTCCCACCAGCCAATGAGACGAAAGCGGCTGAACCTGTCGTCATTGGCCGGAATGGATGCGCCGCCGTTCGGCGATACCACAGACTTGCTCATCGCGCTCCTGCGGTGATTTCCGGCTGCAGGCGAAGAATGTCGCCTTCTTTTACCGCAGCGTCAGAGAGGGTTTGCGAATCCTGGATCTGACGGCCTGAGTTTTTGTGATGAAACTTATAGCTGAGCGGAGCCCCGTCTGGACCGTTTTGCGGCAACTGCAGCTTGTCCACCAGCACGGCGATGATGCGATTCGCCGGCGCATCGTCCGGCAGCTCCACCGGGACGCGCTTGTTTTCCGTTGAATCGTAAACAGTAACAGTTATGTTAGCCATGTTTGAGATTTTTCCTATCGGGCAGCCGAGGTCATGGGCACTTTGCGCACTTTGGCCTGGTGAACAAAATCCGCCAGCAGGTTCCGTGGCGCGCTTCCGCCGGTAACAAAGTCCCAGTCGGATTCGTGCAGCAAAGCGTCCGTGCTCACCGCGAAGTTCAGGTTCTCGGCTTCCGGCTCCATAGAGCGCGCTACCTTGGAGGTAACGATGCCGAGCAGGTTGCCAAATTCGTCATAGACTGGGCCGCCGCTGTTTCCCGGGCTGATGGGCGCGGAAACCTGCAACACATCATTGCCTGGCGTGCGCGAAACGATTCCGTTGCTCACGGAAAAGTTCAGGCCTTCCGGGTGGCCGATGACAAAAATCTTCTCGCCCATCTGCACGCTGCCGTAGGTGGCCACGGGCTGGGTAAATTCCGCGTCGCCGTAATGTCGCTCCAGCCAGAGCAGGGCGACATCGAGATGCTTGTGGCGGCCAACCACCTGCGCTGAAGCCCATCCGTCCATGCCAACGGAGACCATTACTTTTTGTGGGCCTGTACGCGAGCGCCAGCTTTCACCATCGGCCACATGACGCGCTGTTGCCAGCAGATAGCCATGCGAGTCCGAGTGGAGAATCATGGCCGCGCCCAGCAGGCCGGAAACTCCGGCGGTCGGCTGGAACCAGCGCTTGGCCGCGGGCGACGCCAGCAGCACCAAGGGCTTCAACGTCGAACTCAATTCCACGCTGGACATTTCTTTTCCCGCAGGCAGTGATGGGAAGTTCCCGCGCTCGTCGAGATCGGAAAGAGATGAACTGATGGCGTTCGGCACGGGAACGCTATCCAGCGAAATAGTGAACACCACAATAATCGTGGACAACATGCCGCTAATAATGAGCAGCGTTAGAAGATAGGAAGCCCATGTCTGCCGGACACGAGGCGCCTGGCCGCGCGTGGCAACACGCATGATGAGCGCTGCCAGGCACAACAGCGGCAACATGAGCACCAGCGGCACAAATAGCAGTCGCGTCCACAGGGGAACCGGGTTCGGCACTTTAGGGCGAACTTCCTGCGCGCCCTGGAGCGGAATCTGTGCCTGAGCAACTTCTTGAGTAGTGATGACTATTGGGTCCATGGAAAATTGCTAGCTCACACCGGGGGTGGTCAGTGCGGCGAATCGTATTAGTTCAACCGGAACGTTCATTTTTATATTGGTTATAAGCCCAAAGCAAGGAAAACCATCGTTGCGCTGGCACGTTAGTGTACATCGGCAATTGGGTACGGCCATTCAGCGGAATGCCTTAGCCGGGCGGTCCTTAATACAGGTAGAGAGGGTCCTGAAAGATACGGGTAGAGAGGTGCTTGAAAAGCATTTTTGCTCGGCGTTAAAAATCCCACCCAGTGAAATGAATATAAGGATGAAGAAGACGAAAGAACGATTTCGTGAGTGGCAATGGACTGAGGGTACTTCAATGGCTGTGTG
>Ga0207667_10007515_pt1 | contig 13083 bp, 9 predicted proteins | sample KBSCornC52_FD_184301 | JGI IMG/M metagenome (GOLD analysis project Ga0207667, IMG submission 184301) | Corn rhizosphere microbial communities from Kellogg Biological Station, Michigan, USA - KBS Corn C5-2 (SPAdes) (version 2) | ecosystem: Host-associated > Plants > Roots > Rhizosphere > Soil ...
AAGCGCAACGATTGAAAAATATGACGGGAACCTGACGGAGAGCGATGGTTGAATTTCGGACTGGACGCTGGAGGCGTTGGAGAGGTGTATCCGAGGGATCCGGCTCCTCTTCGGAAGTATGCACCCCAGCATTTTGATGCGACCGCCCGAGGGGTCGGGTGGGTGAACATGCGCCGTTGATCCGGGAGGCAAGATGTCCGAGCAAGATTCCGGCCTGAAATGGTGGGTTCGCTATGTTTTCGTACCGCTCATTGGCGGTGGCGGCCTGGTGGCAGTTGTTGTGGCATACCTCAATAATGGTCCCGCACCGCCTCCGAAGGAACCACCCCAAAAGAATATCACCTCAACGGGCACCGGGCCCGATAACACAAGTGTCGAACCGCAGCCCGCGCCGCTACCTCTCTCGCCGGAACAGGTAGTAGCAGATGTCCAAACCTTGGCTGCGCGATGGACGCGAGCCTTTTTAGAGGGAAACGTCGACGAGGTTGTTTCACAAGCACGGGTGCCGTTCTACTTCGACAAACACATTGCACTAACGAAGTCGGATCTGCGATCGATGTATGCAGAATTGGTGGAAAGCAAACGTGCAGCATGGCGGACCCTCGAGGTCGGGGAGATTCAGGTGAGGACTGTTGCCGAAGCCAACGACGCCGGTCGGGGCATACCTGACGATCTGCTGCAACAGATGAGCTTGCGACCGACGGATTTTATCGTCACCGTGAAAATTGGAGACGCTAGAAAAATGGAAGATTTTCTCGTGATGGTCCGGCGGGACGGAAAGAAGTACGAAATCGCGGGGACTACGGACTGACCTGAGGCCGATCGGTCGTAAAGTCGGCGGATTGGAATGACACATTAGTTCGTCGGACGCAGGCGGGTGAGAGCACACCACACAAAGTTAATGGCCTGGCCGCCGTGTCCTTTTGAGCAGATTAGACTGCAGCTCGATCGCAGCGATGCGGCTGCTGGTGATGTCCGTTGCGCGGCCGGAGCGCCAGGCCTCCGCATCAGCAGCGATTGCGGCGATTGCCCGTATGCGCGGCGAGGTGGATGCGAAGATCGACGCGATGTACGTCCTGGCAATAGGAAACTCCGTCAGCGATGTAAACGGATGTTAGTTGGGTAGCCGCGATCCACCGACTGTACCCCGGTCAAGCAGCCGTTACTACCAACGGCGTGTTGTGCTGCAAGGTGATGTGAGAGTGGCGTGATTGACGAGACACGAACCCGTGTCCTGCCAAGTCCAGGACTTCGATGCCAAGCGGGACCCGAGACAGTCAGCGCGTTATCGGCGCGAAACTGGAGTGTTGGCCGGGCCCTGCCTATCAGTCAGACTCGTCCAACTCGCCGGGAGGGGCCGTACTCCATGTCAGTCTTAGCGATGACGCTCATGAGGCGTTACGGTACGCACCCGAATCGGGAGCTCTTCCCGCGGCTAGGTCTGTCAAAACGACAGCCGGGTCACCGTTTCAACACCGATCTCCATGAGCGAAGGCATGGTGTGTGACTGTTCGTTACTTGTCCGATAGACATTGGTAAAGTCGCGAGCGTCGACGTCCGATGCACCGCTGGGGCGCCTCTCACGCCTGAGAACGATCACAACTCTGGGGGGTGTAGCCGTGAAGTATAGAACAGTCGCCGTCACCATTCTTGCCGCGACATTCGTCGTTGGTTTCGCAGTTGCGACCGCGCAAGTCGCCGCACAAGGCGCGCAATCGCGAACCGATTCGACGCGATCGCAAGGTACGCCGCCCGCTTCCGTGTCCACTAACCCGCTCGTTGAGCAGTTCCTCAGGCGGGCTGGCCCGGGGTGGAAGGTCCGCTTGTCCGCGGACAACAGCCGTATCGAGTCCATCGTAGGCTTCGGGACGCGCTCCTACGGTGGGCAACCCGAGACCGCCGCCCGGGCATTCCTTACCGAGTACGCCCAGCTATTTGGATTAGAGACCGGGCTCGCCGATCTTCGCGTGATCGTGCAAACGTCGACCGCGGTGAGCTCACATGTCGAATTCCAGCAGATCGCGAATGGCCTTCCCGTTGATAACGCCCGAATACGCGTCAACCTCAACAAAGAGGGTCGTATTCTGCAGGTCACGAGCACTTACGCCCCGTTCGCGGTGACCTCGGGCGAACCCAAAATCAGCCCTCAGCAGGCGATCGAGCTCGCGCTGCAGGAGTACCTCAATCCGGCAACCCAGCCCTTCTCGGGAAAACCGGCTGTCCCCGGAGCGGCTCGGCCCGCCCCGCCGGATCGCAAGTCATTACAGCTCAGCGGAACCCCCGCTGTCACTGACATCTTTTTCGCCGAGCAACACCAGCTCCGACGCGCCTACAAGGTCCTGGTCAAAGCCACCGTGCCCTTCGGAATCAAGGAAGTCGTTGTCGATGCCCAATCCGGTCGGATTCTGAGATCCCACAATCTCATCGTCAATGTCGACGGGACGGGTCAGGTGTTTGTGCCCAATCCGGTGAATTCTCTCAATAACGATGGATTGACGGATTCAAACTATGCCACCCAGACCAATACATCACGGAATCCGAATCCCTACTACACGCGCCAGCTTCTCGATCTCGACCCGCCGGTGGGCGGCAAGTACAAGCTCACCGGTCCCTTCGTCACTCTCGAGGAGATCGAGGACCCCAAGCACGCACCTCCGAGCGAAAGCAGCGCCACCTCGTTTGTCTATCAACGGGGGGATGCGAACTTTGACGATGTCATGGTCTACTATCACATCGATTCCATGGAGAGATACATTCAGCTCCTCGGTTTCATCAATATCAACAACCGACGCGTGCGCGTCGACTCCGATGGCTTTCCGTCCACCGATCCGAATTGCGGCACACCCGATGCGAACGGCGAATGTGACAATTCCCATTACGTGCCGGACGGCAGCGGCACTGGTTATGTAGCGTATGGTCGCGGTGGGGTCGATGATGACGAAGACGCCGACATCATCGCCCACGAATACGGTCACTCGATCCAGGACAATACCAATCCGGGTGCGTTTACGGGGGACGCGGGAACTGCGCTTGGGGAAGGCTTTGGGGACTACTGGGCGGTCAGCACGTTCTCCGCCGAGACCGTGGCGAATGGTCACGTGCTGGCCTGCGTCGGGGAATGGGACGCCACGTTCTACAACCCCACGGACGTACCACACTGCCTGCGCCGCACTGATACCAAGCACACCATGGACGACTTTACGACGGGCGGCGACCCCCATGTCAACGGAGAGATCTGGTCCAACGCGCTGTTCAACCTCTTCAACACAATCGGCAAGACCACCACCGACCGCATCGTCCTGCAGAGCCACTTCAATGATCCCTCGACCGACATCACTTTCAAACAGGCCGCCGATGCGATGTTGACAGCCGATCTGCAGCAGTTCTTCGGCAGTCACATTACCCAGCTCTGTTCGGAATTTCTGGCGCGGAAGATCTACGTGGCTGGCGACTGTCCCACTCTCCCGTCGGCAACCGGCCAGCAGAGCACGCTCGTGGTCCTGGTGCGCTTCAATGATACGGGTCTTCCCAGCTCCCCCATTACGGTCGCGCAGGTGGGCACCCTCGTCAATGACATGAGCGCCTACCTTGCCGCGAACAGCTTTACTCAGGCCACTCTGGGCGCGCCTACGATTCGAGGATGGTTCGACTTAGGCAAGAGCCGCGCACATTATTACGACGAGACCACGGGCAATATGCTCATCGAGCTCGTGCAAGACGTCATCAACGCCGTGCACGGCGCTGACTCGACATTCGACTTCAACAAGGTCGATCGGCTTTTCGTTCTCACCAACGATGACGCCTCCGGTGGTGAGTCCCGCGGGCAAAAAGAGTGGGCCACAACCGGACCCTGGCCGTACGCTGTGCCCGCGGGGGCTGGAACTCGACGCTTCTCGGCTTCCGTACACGCCTTCAACCAGCCGGCGGCGCGCTTCGATCATGCGCTCGGACACCACTTTGGCATGTTCGATCTCTATCCTCATGAGGGGGTCACTTTCCCGCGCCCTTACGCCGATGGCTGGAGCAACATGGCCAAAGACCCCACGGGAAACTTCAACAACGTGCATGTGTTCGCGTGGGACAAGCTCAAGCCCGCCTGGCTGTCGGGATCGAAAATAAAATTCATCCCGCGGCCGCCGGCCGATCCCGATCCCAACCATCGCTTCGAGGCGACCGTGCCGCTATTCAAGGATGAAACCGCTTCCGGAGACCCAACGGTCATCCAGATCGGAACTACACCGAACGTGACGAGACGTGAGGATGAAAGGGTGTCCTACTACATCGAAGCCCGCAAGAAAGCGGGAACTTATGATGCGCAGATCCCAGCCGATGCCGTTCTCGTCTACTACGCCAATGAAGACATCGGGCAAGGTTTCGGTCCCCTGAGGGTGATCGATGCCACGCCCGGAACCGGCAACGATCTGTCCGACGCGGGACTTCTTCCGGCGCCCGCCACCAGTCAGCTGACCAACATCGATACCACTGGACTGAATGTGGAAGTCCTGCCGCCGACCGGAAGCGAAGACTATCGCATCCATCTGGTTTACGACCCCCCAGAGGACCAGAACGACGTCTGGATCCATCCCCATGATACAGACTGGAAGAGCCAGGACATCTGGGTGGACAGCCCGGCTTGCAACACGGGCATTTGTGGCTTTGACAGCGATAATGGTCGTTCCGAGGTCGACCGGGGCGATGAGCCTCAGCCCGGTGTGGTCAATCGTCTGTACGCGCGCGTCTACAATCATGGGCCTGGCACGGCTCACAACGTACGTGTCGATTTCTATATTTCAGAGCCCCATCATGCGATCGACGGGGGCGACGTGGATCCCGATACGGGTGATAACGTCAGCTGGAATGAGCACTTCTTCACCGTCATTGCCGACCTTCCCCAAACAGATACTGGAGTGGTTGTCTTCGTGCCCTGGACGCCTGCCGCGACGAGCTCCGCGCGCGTGCATACCTGCGTCAAGGTGAAGATCGCCACGGTGTTCAACGATATCAATCCGGCTAATCAGGCTTCACAGGAAAACATCGATGAATACGACATCACTTCGCACAGCCCCTATCCGCCCGTTGTGGACGATTTCAAGGTGGCGAACCCCTACGATCACCCGATCCTTGCCTACCTTCGCGCGGACGATGTCCCGGTGGGCTGGACCGCCGACGTCACTCCCTCCAAAGCATACCTCCCTGTTGGCGGAAGCGTTGACGCGCGAATGACCATCCAGGCGCCGCTGAGCTATCCCGTCTGCAGTACGGAATTCGTAAAGGCCACCGGGTGGTATGTTGCAGGAGATACGTTGGTTCCCCTCGGGGCGAGTGTGGCGCAAGTCAATTTGAAGAAGAGCACCGACCTGACAGAAACAACCTCCTTCGAAGGTTGTTCCAGAACGACCTTGGGCGCGGCATCCGCCATCGCATCGAGTAACGCGGCCGGCATTGCATCGAACGCCGCCGCAAGCCTTGCCGCGGGTGTGAGCTCGAGCGCCTTCGTGGCGAACGCACGATCTTGTAAGGTTCTACACACAAAGGGTTGCACAAATCCACCGCGTCCGTTCGAGCACATCACCCTCACCTATACGGATCCGAACGGTAACCCCATCTACCACGACGTCACCACTGACAAGGATGGCTGCTTCGAGGACTTTGTCGTCAATCCGCAGGGTGGGCCGTGGTCGGTCAACACTCAATATCCCGGCGACGTCTGTACTGCCGGCGCCGATGGCGGCACTCATGGCGTGATCGTGCCTCCGGAAGGCTCCGGCACGGTTCCACCCCCCGCAAGGGGCTTGTGGTACAGCTTCCATGTGGGTGTCAATTCATTCCTGGGCGCGCTCAAGAAGGAATACGACCCGGGTCCGAGCCTGACGGTCGATGCTGAATACGCGTTCACCGATAATACCTCCCTCGTTGCGATGTGGGGGCTGCACGTCTTCCCACACGATCCAAACACGTTTTATTACACCAACTTCTCTCTCGACGCGAAGCGCTATTTTTCTCTTGTTGGCTTACGCCTCTATGCACAGGCCGGCCCGGGTATCTATTGGCCGAAGTCGGGCTCCAGCGCGTTGGGTGCGAACGTGGGTACGGGACTGAGCTTCGCCGTGCTGCCAAATCTGAAGATCGAGTTCGGTCCCGACGTGCATTGGGTTGGCGCAAGTGGTCGCCGCGGGTATTTCATTGACGCCAAGCTTGGCGTGGTCTTCCGATTTTGACGAGACCGGCGAAGGCCGTCGGCTCGTCAGCCGCCGGGGGCGTCCTGCGATCCTAACCTGGGAATCTCCTTGGGGTCAGAAGGCTGCTCCGGATTTGCTGGGGGCCCGGTTCTTTCATGGGCGACGAAATCTTGGGAGACCTCTCGCTTGAACGGGGTCGAGGCGGGGTTGGTTCCCGTGGGGCGCGTTTGCCTTCGGCGCGCAAGCGAAAACCGACGCGGTGATTCATCGGCTCAAGGCCGAGGCGGAGAGAGGTGAGCTTGACCTCGTTGTCGGGAGCCGCTGCCAGGGCGATTACACTGGACATCTGCTGTGGCGCGAGCCGCTCGTTTGGGCGTACGCGAAGCGAGCCTTGCCCGACACGTTATCTCCGCTGTCGCTTGCGCTTTTTCCCGAGCCTTGCCCATATCGAGATGCGGCGTTGGCAGCTCTTGCAGCCGCGGGCCGGGAATGGCGCATATCGATGGTGAGCCCCAGCGTTGGGAGCTTACGCTCTGTTGGGGGGGGGCTGTGGGCGGGGTGTTGTTTACGTGGATGCCTTCCAACTCCAGCGTCCGCGGTGGGCCACAACAGCGAGGGGCTGCTTCGCGACTGGGGGCGCCGCGGCATCCTCGGCATCACGAGTAGGAGGCTTTCGCTTCCCAGGTGCGACCCACCCTTCGCTCGAATGGGGACGGACGGGGGCCGCAAGCGCAGATCCGGTGAACTCTATTCCGATCGCCCCGCAGGCAGCAGTTGCTGAGTGAAGCTGAAAGTGGAACAAGCGTTAGAACAACGGTCCTCTAAAAGCTGGAACAACGCTGGTTCTATGTGAGAGAAACTGAAAGAAAATCAATGGTCGGGGTGAAGCGATTTGCGATGTCCCTGCGGTTCGAGTGCGCGTCCGCGTGAAGTGATCCGAACGATGTCATTCGTGGTCGCGTCTTTGCGAGGTGCCGCTTCGACGGTTGCTGGGAAATCTGCGGATCAACAACCAGCAGATAAGAATTCCCACCGGAATGAAAATGGGAATCCAATAAACGGTGTTATGTCCGCACGCGTTGCTGCCGGCGATGCGCGGAAGATTGCAGAAGCCTGCGAGGAGCCACCAGCCAAGCACGCACCCGGACGCGATCGAAATGGCAGCTTTGATGAGCGCATTCCGACCGTGAGTTTAGGCTGGACAATGGTCGGGGTGACAGGATTTGAACCTGCGACACCTACGTCCCGAACGTAGTGCTCTACCAGGCTGAGCTACACCCCGAGAGAAACGAAGCCCGCGTCCTTTCAGTGCGGCGGGCCGGCAAGAATGGCGGGGCGCGAAGTGTACTGAAGCGGCCTCCCGGGGGCAATGGCAGCGGCTTTTGGGGACCGGGGCCAGCCATTATGGCCAAGCTCTTATTAGGTTGTCGCGGATCGAGGGGGCTCGGGGGACCACCGAGACGGCCATCAAGGAACTGCAGAAGCTGGCAAAGCCAGGTCAGCTGATGGCGGAATTCGATCCGGCGCAAGCTGGACCCGGCGGTGAAGGGAGGCGGGCGGCGGAGATTTCCTGGTTGCGGCGCGCTGTTGGAGTTTAGGTGGTGTGCTCGACCGAAAACCGGGCGAGCGCCACCAACCCGTCCTTATAGGCGGAACCCGGCAGGGTCTCGAGGGCGGCCAGCGCGCGCTCCGCCTCGCTGCGGGCGAGTTGCGCGGTGTATTCCAGGCCGCCGGTGTCGTCTATCGCGGCAACGATAGGCTCGAGCTGCGCCAAGCCACCTTTCTCGATGGCGAGCCGGATGGCTGCGCGTTGGCCTTCGTTCCCGCGCTTGAGCGCGTGGATGAGCGGCAAAGTTGGTTTGCCCTCGGCGAGATCATCGCCCAGATTCTTGCCGCGCTCGGTCGGATTCGAGCGGTAATCCAGCACGTCGTCGACGAGTTGATAGGCGGTGCCGAGATGGCGGCCGTAGGTCGCCAGGGCTTTCCGAATCGGCTCCGGGCTGTGGGACAGCACGGCGGCGACTTCCGCGCCGGCCTCGAACAGCTTCGCGGTTTTGCGGTAAATGACTTCGAGATACCGCTGCTCGGTGGTGTCAGCATCATGGGCATTCATGAGCTGTAGCACTTCGCCTTCGGCGATGACGTTTGTGGCGTCAGCCATGATTTCCATCACCGTTTGCGAGCGCAGCGAGGCCATCATCTGGAACGCGCGTGAATACACGAAATCGCCGACGAGCACGCTCGCCTGATTGCCGAACACCTCGTTGGCGGTCGTGCGGCCGCGCCGCAAAGAGGAGCCGTCGACGACGTCGTCGTGCAAAAGCGTTGCGGTATGAATGAACTCAATGAAGGCGGCAGCCTCTACATGAGCGCTGCCTTTATGACCGCAGGCACGCCCGGCGAGCACCACCAGCATGGGCCGCAGGCGCTTGCCACCCCCGGAAATGATGTGTTCCGCGATCTGGTCTACGAGGGGAACAGCGCTTTTCAGGCGTGCCCGGATAACGTCGTTGACGGACGCCAGGTCGTCTTTAACGAGCGCGCGGATCTCTTCCAGGGTCATCGGGCAATCGGTCCTCGGTGGCAGCCCCCCATCCTAGCTGACGCGGGGGTTGCCGAGAATGGATTGAAGCATTGCATGTGGATCTAAGTACCGGTGCTGGCTGGGGAAAATGCGCGTTTGACCCGGGTCAAGTCCGACAGTAGAATGCGCGACCTTTCTTCGGGTCGGGGACAGCGGTAAGCCGCACCTTCCCCATCTTTGTTCCAAGGGCATTCTTATTTATGTACGCAGTCATCGCCACGGGCGGTAAGCAGTATCGTGTGACCAAAGACGGCGTGCTGCGCGTCGAGAAGCTGGCGGGTGAGGCCGGCGCAACCGTCGAGTTCGGCGAAGTGCTCCTCGTTGGCGAGGGCGCCAATGTCAAGCTCGGCAACCCCCTGCTGAAAGGCAGCAAAGTCGTGGCCACTATCGTACGCCATGGCAAGGGCGCGAAGGTGTCGGTCGTCAAGTTCAAGCGCCGCGCCCATTATTTGCGACAAAAGACGCATCGTCAGCACTTCACCGAAGTGAAGATCACGGATATCAGCGCAGGCTGATATCGGCGGCCGGAAAACCATGCGGCCCTGCAAGCAGGGCGGCCCAAAATAGACGGAATGAGCACTCATGGCACATAAAAAGGCAGGCGGCAGTACCAAGAACGGCCGCGATTCCCACTCCAAGCGACTGGGCGTGAAAGTCTTCGGCGGCGAGAGCGTCCTGGCCGGGAACATCATCATTCGCCAGCGCGGCACACCGGTGCGCGCGGGTCACAATGTGGGCACGGGCACCGACCACACCCTGTTCGCGCTCAAGAATGGCAAGGTCGTGTTCCAGAAGAAGGGCGCTGAGCAGCGCCTTTATGTCAGCGTGATCCCGGAAGCCGAGGCGACCGCGACCGTCAACTGACCGTCGCTCCGGCACTCGTCAGTTGCAAACCCCGGCTCCACGCCGGGGTTTTGCTTTACGTTCAGCATAAACATCCCGCGGTAAGCTCCGGTCATGAAATTCGTCGACGAGGCTCGAGTGAAAGTGCAAGCCGGCAATGGCGGCCGGGGCAGCACCAGTTTTCGTCGCGAGAAGTTCGTGCCGTTTGGCGGTCCCGATGGCGGCGATGGTGGCAATGGTGGCAACGTGTTCCTGCGTGCGCAGGAGGGCATCAATACCCTCGCTGACTTTCGCATCGAGCGGACCTACAGGGCGCCCCACGGTGAGCCTGGCGGCTCGAACGACTGCAGTGGCCGCGGCGGCGCTGATCTGTACATCGCAGTTCCGGTAGGGACGACGGTACGGGACGCCGATACCGACGAGGAGCTCGGTGACCTCACGCACGAAGGCGACGTTCTGCTGGTAGCCAAAGGAGGCAAAGGCGGTTGGGGTAACCAGCGCTTCAAATCCAGCACCAATCGCGCACCGCGTCAATTTGGACCCGGCCTGCCGGGGGAGAAGCGCTCGCTCTTCTTCGAGCTGAAGGTGATCGCCGACGTTGGGCTCCTGGGGCTGCCAAATGCCGGCAAATCGACCCTGATCACGGCTGTTTCTCACGCCAGACCAAAGGTCGCCGACTACCCGTTCACCACGCTCTACCCCAATCTGGGCGTCGTCGACGTAGGTGAGCACCGCAGCTTCGTCATGGCGGATATCCCCGGTCTCATCGAGGGCGCAGCAGAGGGGGCAGGGCTCGGGATCAGATTTCTCAAGCACTTACAGCGGACGCGGGTGCTCCTGCACCTGGTCGACATCGCGCCGTTGGATCCGGACGCCGATCCGGTGAAGGACGCGCGCGCCATCGTGGGGGAGCTCAAGAAATTCAGCAAAGAGCTGACAACCAAGCCGCGCTGGCTAATCCTCACGAAGCGGGATCTAATGCCCGACGACGAGGCTGAACAGCGCGCGCGCGAAATCGTGCGCCGGCTGCGCTTCCGCGGCCCGCATTTCCTCATCTCCGCAGCAACCGGCCGCGGGACGAAAGAACTGGCTCAGGCGATTATGGTGTTTTTGGAGGAGCAGCAGGCTCGCGAGGCACCCGCCCACGAATCACCTGCAGGAGATACTGCCGCCTAGCAGCAGGTTTCAGCTTCAGACTCACCGGTGGAGTCGCCGGGGTAACCCAGCGTGCCTTCTCATTAGCGTCCATCTCAGCCTCACTGCATTGCGCGGATTTGAGCCGCCAGCCGGCTCTTGTGACGCGCAGCCTTATTGCGGTGGATGATCTGCTTGTTCACCAATGCGTCAATGACCGGGACGGCCTCCTTGTACGTGGCCACGGCTGATTCCTTGTTCTTTGCCGCGATTGCCGCTGTGACACCGCGCACCGCGGTACGCATGCGTGAGCGCAGTGCTACGTTGCGCGCGCGATGCTTCTGGGCTTGGCGGGCAGCCTTTTCAGCGGACTTCGTATTGGCCACAAGATCTCCGTCAGTTCACGACCCCCGGTCGCGGGGGCCGGTAGTCTGCTCATCGGCCCCCCTGTTGTCAACGCCACCCGCGCCCCAAGAGAATCTTTGTAGAGAGGTGCATTGCCCCCGCTTCACATAAACTCGTGATCATGAACTTCCCCAGGCTTTGGCGGCCCGGAGCACCCCATGGGCCAGGCAAAACCCGTATACTTAACCTTTTGTGAATCAGTGGCTTAAGCGGCCCATGGAGTTCATCCGCGGCCTTGTCAATCTGCGTGAGCATCAACGGGACTGTGTTGTAACCATCGGCACGTATGACGGTATCCACCTGGGCCATCAAGAGCTGTTGCGTCGGCTCAACGAGCACGGCAGCCGGCTGGGACTGCCGACGGTACTGTTGACGTTCGAGCCGATGCCGCGCGAGTACTTGAGTCCTGAAGCGCCGCCGGCGAGGCTCACTTCGTTGCGCGAGCGCTGGCGGATCCTCGCAGGGATGAGCGTCGATTCAGTTTTGTTGCTGCGATTTGGCGAGGGCTTGCGTAATCTCCCGGGTGAGGCTTTCGCCACCCTCCTGGCGCAAGACGTCAAGGCTCGCGCCGTGGTTGTCGGCCATGACTTCCGTTTCGGATGTAATGGAGAGGCAACCGCACCTATGTTGGCCGATGCTGGACGGCGGTTGGGTTTTTCGGTCGACGTGGTATCGCCGGTGATGTTGGAAGGCGAGCGCGTGAGCAGCAGTGGCTTGCGGGAAGCGCTCGCGCGAGGCGAGTTCGAGTTCGTGAAGCGACGGCTCGGCCGGCCGTATTCGATGCGTGGCCGTGTCGTCCCTGGTCAGCGGCTCGGGCGGGATCTGGGTTTCCCGACAGCGAATCTGCGCATTGAGCGACGCCGGGCGCCGCTCCAAGGCATTTTTGCAGTCCGCGTGCACGGGGTGGCGCAAGCGCCTTTGCCGGGCGTTGCGAGCCTCGGCACGCGCCCTACGGTAGGAGGAGTGCACACGCTGCTCGAGGTGCACCTGTTTGATTTTTCGGCCGATCTTTACGGCCTGGAGATCGAGGTGGAGTTTGTAGCGAAGCTGCGCGATGAAGAGCATTTCCCGACACTGGAAGCGCTGGTAGAGCAGATTCATCGGGACGCCGCCGACGCGCGGCGCATTTTGAACGTTTGAACGATAGCCATGGCTGATTACAAACATACGGTAAACCTGCCGCAAACGGACTTCCCCATGAAGGCGGATCTCGCGCAACGCGAGCCTGCGATGGTGAAGGGCTGGGAAGAGCGGCGGATCTACGCAAAGCTGCGCGAGCGGGCCCGTGGCCGGCCGCGTTTCGTCCTCCACGATGGCCCGCCGTACGCCAACGGAGCCATCCATATCGGCCATGCGATCAACAAGATTCTCAAGGACATCGTCGTCAAGTCCCGCGGTTTCGACGGTTTCGATTCACCGTATGTCCCCGGTTGGGATTGTCATGGTCTGCCGATCGAGTTGCAGGTCGAAAAGAAGCACGGCCGTCCGGGCGGCAAGCTCGACGCAGCGGCTTTCCGTGCGGCCTGCCGGGCCTATGCGCAGGAGCAGATCGACCTGCAGCGGGTCGACTTCAAGCGGCTGGGTGTGTTGGGCGATTGGGATCATCCATATCGAACCATGGACCCATCGTTTGAGGCGCAACAGCTGCGGGCTTTCGGCAAGGTCATTCGCAACGGGCATCTCTACAAGGGTGTGAAGCCCGTGCACTGGTGCCTGGATTGTCGCTCGGCCCTGGCGGAAGCCGAGGTCGAATACGAGGAGCGCACCTCGCCAGCCATCGACGTCGCCTTCCGCGTCGTGGATAGTCAGGGGTTGGCGGAACGCGTGGGGCTCGCCCAGGGGCGCCTGGATCGGGCGCCTTTTGACCTGGTCATCTGGACCACCACCCCCTGGACGTTGCCGGCCAACCAGGCGGTTGCCTTGCAAGGCGACTTCCGC
>Ga0207667_10007516_pt1 | contig 13080 bp, 8 predicted proteins | sample KBSCornC52_FD_184301 | JGI IMG/M metagenome (GOLD analysis project Ga0207667, IMG submission 184301) | Corn rhizosphere microbial communities from Kellogg Biological Station, Michigan, USA - KBS Corn C5-2 (SPAdes) (version 2) | ecosystem: Host-associated > Plants > Roots > Rhizosphere > Soil ...
TTGGTCGTGTCCAACTGCACCTTGGCCAGTTCGCCGCTGCCGGCGCCGCCCGTGTAGACGGTGCTGTAGTCGAGCGACGCGGGGCAGAGCCGGTCTTCGACGAGCGGGGGCGGATTGTCGCTGCCGCCACCGCAGGCGGAAAGAAGGGGGGCGGCAAAGGCCGCCGCCAGAATGAGGTTGCGCTTCATGTTGCTCCTCCAGATTTGTCTTGTCCGGCGGCCAGCTCCCTGTCGACCGCTTCTATTGCTTGTGCTCGTGCTGCCCGCGCCGTGCCGGGCGCCGTCGCTTCGTGCCTTCCCTGCATCCCGCGGCGGCGAACCGGCTGCCGCCGCGTCCCCGACCGTTACTTGCTGATCTGCGCACCCACGCCGAAGTACGGTGTCGACGACGTGCTCGAGTTCGCCGACGTCGGCGTGACGCCGCCGTTCACCGTGCCCTGGATCAGTGCCGCGTACAGCCCGCCCGTCGCGATCACGACGCCTGTTGCCGACGGGTAGGTCGCCCCGCTCGGCGGCTTCGTCGTCGCGTTCAGCAGGCCGGCCGTCGTCTGGCCGTAGTCGAGCGTGAAGCCGTCTTCTTCAGCCTGCGTGGTCGGGTTGATGAACGACGCGTTGCTGCCGCGGATCAGTGCGGCCGTGTACTTGAAGTTCGAGTCCGCACCCGCGTAGCCGCCGTCGATCGCGCCCGACTGGATCGCACTCGCCGCGCCGAGCACCGCGATGCCCGATTCGTCGTCGACCTTCGCATCGGTATGCAGTGCGAGGTCGGTGCCCAGATAGACGGAACCCGTGCGGACCACCACCGGCACGGTCGCGCCGTTGAGCTGGCCGATGACCATGTGCGCGCTCGCCGACTTGCCGGTCGCGCCGATCAGCGGCAGTTGCGTCTGCGGCAGGATCTGCGGTGCCTTCGCGCTGTCGAGATAGCCACCGTTCGCGGTGTTGACGGTCCACGGATCGCCAGTCGTCTGGCAGCCGCCCGAACTCGTCGACGTACACGCGCCGTTCGCATCGAACGTCTCGCTCGAATTCGTGCCCTTCGTCGCGTAGTTGCCCGACGGCACGAGGTGGTAGAGCAGCGCGTTGTACGTGCCGGGCAGCTTCGTGAGGTCGGTCGTCGTGTTCGCGAAGCCGAGGAACGGGTAGAAGTCGAAGTGGCGGTTCGGCACCTGGCCGACGTTCTTGAAGACCGGGAGGCCGACCACGCTGATCGTCAGCCCGTCGTACTGGACCGTCGCGCCGGGGATGCCGCCGCCCGCGACACCCATGCCGACCAGCAGCATCGGCGGGTTCGCATGGTTGAAGTCGGCGGCCGTCGAATAGGTCGAGCCGTTCGGTGCTTTACCCGAACCCGGCGTGAGGACGAACGCGCAGCGCGTCTGCTCCGCGGTCGGCAGCGTGCCGGCCGGCGGGTGGATGACCTTGCCGGTGATCGTGGTGCCGGCGCGGGTCGGCGTGACCGTGCCGGTCGCGAGCGGAATCGGCGATTCGAGCCACTTCAGCGTGTAGGTCATCGCGACCGCGTCGATGTTGACGCTGACGATCTCGCCGCTACCGGCGCCGCCGAGGTACGTGCTCTTCACGATGTCGGCATCGGCCGGGCACAGCGAGCCGTTGACGGGCTGCGACGGCGGCGGCCCTTGCGTGCCGCAGTCCGATCCGGAACATTGGGGGGTGTTGATCGGCGCGGGCGAGCCGCCGTCCCCTCCACCACAGGCAATCAGGAAAGGTGCGATGGCAAAGGCCGTTGCCACCCCCTTCGATAAGGCGTGCGACATGCCGCTGTCTCCAATCGTTTAATTGTGCGAGCTAATGTCGCTGCGCGGATTTTTGCTGTCAATTGATGAACTCGTCTAAAAAAGGCGATTGAAACAAAGCGTGCGTTGGAATTCCTTGCAGGCTGGCGATTTCAGTAAGAATTAAAACGCGCGGAGGGCGCTAGAGTGCCGCTGAAGTTGGGCGATTGCCACGCACGGTCGGCTCGCGGAGCCTTCCCGCGTATAACGGAAGCGTTTAAAGCGAGGGTATCCGGTTTATCCCTATTCGGGATTGACAGGAGAAAAGGACGGCGAAATTAATTCACCGGTAATCGCGCAATGGAAAGCTTGTAAATATTTGTAAATGCGCGAGCCGGATTTTATATATTGCCTGCGACGGGTAAATAAAAAGCCGGCCAGCGGCCGGCTTTGCATCGCGTGCAAGCGGGATCAGCGATTGAGGCCCGCGTCCTCGGCGGCGCCGATGTTCAGATTCATGCACTGGATCGCGGCGCCCGATGCGCCCTTGCCCAGGTTGTCGAGGCGCGCGACCGTGACGAAGCGCTCTTCGTTGCCGAACACGAACAGGTCGACGCGGTTCGTGTCGTTGTTCGCCTGCACGTCGAAGAAGCCGCTGTCGAGGTTCGCATCCGCGTTGAACGGGGCGACGCGCACGAACGGTTCGTCCGCGTAGTACTCGGCGAACACGCGCTGCACGTCCTGCGGCGTCGCGCGTTTCGCGAGCTGCTCGGGCGTGAAGTAGGTCGTCACGGCAAGGCCCTTCAGGAACGGCCCGACGATCGGCGTGAAGATCGGCGGGTGCGCGAGGCCCGTGTGCGCGGCCATTTCCGGCAGGTGCTTGTGCGCCAGCGCGAGCGCATACGGACGCGGGCTCGCGAGCTTGCCGCCCGGCGCCGCGCTTTCGTATTCGGCGATCATCGACTTGCCGCCGCCGCTGTAGCCGGTGATCGAGTAGCTGTGCGCGGCGAAGGTCGGCGCGACGATGCCCGCGTCGACGAGCGGACGCATCGCGAGCACGAAGGCCGATGCGTGGCAGCCCGGCACGGCGATGCGCTTCGACGTGCGAATCTTCTCGCGCTGCGCACGGGTCAGTTCCGGCAGGCCGTACGCCCAGTCGGCGCTCGTGCGGAACGCGGTGCTCGCGTCGATCAGCGTCGTGTCCGGGTTCTCGACCAGCGATGCCGATTCGCGCGACGCGACGTCCGGCAGGCACAGGAACGTGACGTCCGACGCGTTGATCAGGCGGCGGCGCTCGTCGACGTCCTTGCGCTTCGCTTCTTCGATGCGCAGGATCTCGATGTCGTTGCGCGCCGACAGGTATTCGAAGATCTTGAGGCCGGTCGTACCTTCCTGGCCGTCGACAAAAACTTTGGTGCTCATTTCGTTCTCGCTGAATGAAACGGGAGCCGCGGCGCCCTGAAACCGCCATTTTAAGACGTCATCCGGCGGACCTGCACCGCACGGGGCGAAAAAAGACGGCCCGCGGGCCGTCTTGCGTCCCTTTCACGCGCGCGCCGCGCCGCGTCGCGTCGCCGCGCGACCCGCGGCGCGAGCGGGCGCCCGGGCGCGTTCAGCGGCTGCCGGCGATCCAGCGGGCCGCCGCGTCGGCCACGCGCGCGCCGAACGCCTTCGCGGTCTCGAGGTCGCCGGGCAGCGGGCCCTCGTCGGGCGTCGCGTCCGCCGGCGACTGAGCGAGCAGGCCCGTGAAGCCGCCGACGTAGTTGATGTCGTTGCGCGTGGCCGCCTTCGAGTTGGCCGGCATCATGCCCGTGCCGACCCACACCATCCCATGTTGCATCGCCAGCGTGACGAAATACTGAATCGTCGAGAACTTGTCGCCGTTCATCGTCGCGGAGTTCGTGAAGCCCGCGGCGATCTTGTCTTTCCACTTCTGCGTGAACCACGGTTTCGACGTGGCATCGGCGAATTGCTTGAACTGCGCGGACGGGCCGCCCATGTAGGTCGGCGCGCCGAAGACGATCGCGTCCGCCGCGTCGAGCGCGGCCCAGCCTGCGTCGTCGAGTTCGCCGACGGCAATCAGGCGCGCGGTGGCGCCGGCATCCTGCGCGCCCGCATGGACGGCCTCGGCCAGTTTCTGCGTGTGACCGTAGCCGCTGTGATAGACGATGACGATGTTCGACATGAAGCGTTCTCCGGAAGGGGACGAAAGGGCAGGCGCCGTGGCCTGCCGCGACACACGCCGCACTCGGGCGGCGCGACCGGTGCACGGCGGGATGCCGCGAGCGGTGCAGCGGAGTCTAGCAAGCCGAAATGACGGGAGAAAAGCGTGCGCCGCGCACGCAGGATTTTCGCAGTCGCGGGCCATCGCGACGCCGGCCCTGCGGCGGCGCGCGACCGCTTACTGCCCGTAATTCACCGTGAGCCGGGCGGTGCCGATCGTCAGCGTGCCGATCTCGTGCTCGAACATCGGGGCGGGGCGGCCTTGCGCGACGCGCAGGTCGGTGCCCTTCAGCGCATGGACGGTGATCACGTAGCGGTGCGGCTTGCCGGGCGGCGGGCACGGGCCGCCGTAGCCGTCGATCCCGAAGTCGTTGCGCGCCTCGCTCGCGCCGATGCGCCGCAGGAAGCCCGATGCGCTCGCATCGGCCGGCACGCTCGTGACGCTCGCCGGGATGCCGGCGACGGCCCAGTGCCACCAGCCGTGCCCCGGCGCATCGGGATCGAAGATCGTGATCGCATAGCTGCGCGTGCCGGGCGGCGGATTGCGCCAGCTGAGCTGCGGCGAGCGGTTCCCGCCCTTGCAGTCGCCGCGGTCGAACACGTTCGCGGCGGGCACGCGCCCGCCGGGCGTCAGCTCGTCGCTCGACACGGTGAACGGGCCTTCGGCCCGCGCGGACGGGGCGGCGAACGCAATGCAAGCGGCAGCGCAGAGAACGGCGACGATGAACGGAGACGGACGACCCGGGCACGCAGGCGAAGTGATCCGGCGATCCACACGCATATGGCGCTTCTCCCGTCACGTGAACCGGATCGATGCTCCCGGCATTGTTGGCGTTGTACGTTGCCTGCGCAGCTGATGGCGGCGATGGATCAAGTCTAGCATTAGGGTTCGATGAGCGATGCATGCCATTGCCGGCAATCGGGCGCGGCATGATGCGGATCGACGGACGAAAAAAAGCCGCTCGCGATCAGGCGAGCGGCTCTTTCAGCCAGGGGGCCGGCCTGCGGGCCGGCGCCGCGTCATTCCTTCGGGGCCGTGGCACCGCCGTGCGCGGCCGACCACTCGGCCGGCGCGTGCAGGAACTTCTCGACTTCGTCGAGCGTCTTGGTCTCGAAGTAGCCCGACGCCTTCGCGACGCGCAGCACGTCCCACCAGGTCGCCAGCGCGTGCAGGTCGACGTCGATGTCCTTCAGGACCGACACGCTTTCCTTGAAGATGTTGTAGTGGAACAGCACGAAGCAGTGGTTCACCGTCGCGCCCGCGGTGCGCAGCGCGTTGACGAAGTTGATCTTGCTGCGGCTGTCGGTCGTCAGGTCTTCCACCAGCAGCACGCGCGAGCCTTCTTCCAGATGACCCTCGATCTGCGCGTTGCGGCCGAAACCCTTCGGCTTTTTGCGCACGTACTGCATCGGCACCATCATGCGGTCCGCGAGCCATGCCGCGAACGGGATGCCGGCCGTCTCGCCGCCCGCCACCGAGTCGATCTGCTCGAAGCCGACGTCGCGCATGATCGTCGTTTCCGCCATTTCCATCAGCGCACGACGCACGCGCGGATACGAGATCAGCTTGCGGCAGTCGATGTAGACGGGGCTTGCCCAGCCGGACGTGAAGATGAACGGTTTTTCGGCGTTGAAGTGCACCGCCTGCACTTCGAGCAGGATTTTGGCGGTCGTATCCGAGATCGACTGACGATCGTAGCCTGTCATGGGCATTCCTTGGGTGATGAGCGAAGAGCGGGCGCGGGCCCGGTGGCGCAGCAAGGGGAACCTGCCGGAGGGGCGGGGGTGCGATCGGCGGGCCAATCGCATCGCTGCGCGCGTAGCCCGCTATTTTACCCGATTCGGGGCGGTTTTCGGCGAAACCCGCGCAGGTTCGACGCGCCGCTCGCCACCGGCGAAACAAACGGGGCACGATCGCGCGGATGCCGATGCCAAGGATGCCGCGGTGCACCAACAGAGGTCATTTAGGGGGTGTACACTAGGCGACCCTTAGAAATCGTTCAGTACTTTGTACTTCCTCTTGCCCACCCGCCAAGGTTCGGTGGCGTGCCGACCCGGTGCGTCGCGAGCCGTCTCGCAGTCGACCATCCCCTCGATCCCGGCAGACGCGGCTCAAGGTGCTGTGTACTGAACCGTCAAAATTTCGCATGTCTCTCGCAGGTCAATCATGGACGAACAACTGAAGCAGGCCGCACTCGCTTATCACCTGAATCCGAAACCCGGCAAGATTTCGGTCACCCCGACCAAGCCGCTGTCGAACCAGCTCGATCTGTCGCTCGCGTATTCGCCGGGCGTCGCCGCCGCGTGCGAAGCGATCCACGCCGATCCGCTCGACGCGCAGAAGTACACGTCGCGCGGCAACCTCGTCGGCGTCATCACGAACGGCACTGCCGTGCTCGGCCTCGGCAACATCGGCCCGCTCGCTGCGAAGCCGGTGATGGAAGGCAAGGGCTGCCTCTTCAAGAAATTCGCGGGCATCGACGTGTTCGACATCGAACTGTCGGAGTCCGACCCCGACAAGCTCGTCGAGGCGATCGCGATGCTCGAGCCGACGCTCGGCGGCATCAACCTCGAGGACATCAAGGCGCCGGAATGCTTCTACATCGAGCAGAAGCTGCGCGAGCGCATGAAGATCCCCGTCTTCCATGACGACCAGCACGGCACCGCGATCATCGCGTCGGCCGCGATCCTGAACGGCCTGAAGGTCGTCGGCAAGAACCTCGCCGACGTGAAGCTCGTGTGCTCGGGCGCGGGCGCGGCAGCGATCGCGTGTCTGGACCTGCTCGTGAACCTCGGCCTGACGAAGTCGAACATCCTCGTCGCCGACTCGAAGGGCGTGATCTACGAAGGGCGCGGCAACCTCGATCCGTCGAAGCAGCGCTATGCGGCGACCACCGACGCGCGCACGCTCGCCGACGCGATCGTCGGCGCGGACGTGTTCCTCGGCTGCTCGAGCGCGGGCGTGCTGAAGCAGGACATGGTCAAGACGATGGGCGACCGCCCGCTGATCCTGGCGCTCGCGAACCCGGAACCGGAAATCCGCCCGGAAGACGCGAAGGCAGTGCGCCCGGACGCAATCGTCGCGACCGGCCGTTCGGACTACCCGAACCAGGTCAACAACGTGCTGTGCTTCCCGTTCATCTTCCGCGGCGCGCTCGACGTCGGCGCGACGACGATCACGGAAGAAATGAAGCTCGCGTGCGTGCGCGCGATCGCCGAACTGGCCCAGGAAACCGAGCAGAGCGAGGAAGTCGCGAAGGCGTATGAAGGCCACTCGCTCGAGTTCGGGCCGGAATACCTGATTCCGAAGCCGTTCGATCCGCGCCTGATCATCAAGATCGCGCCGGCCGTCGCGCAAGCCGCGATGGATTCGGGTGTTGCAACCCGCCCGATCCAGGACATGGACGCGTACCGCGAGCAGCTCGGCGCGACCGTCTATCGCACCGGCATGGTGATGCGTCCGGTGTTCGCGACCGCGAAGCAGAAGCAGGCCCGCATCGTGTTCGCCGAGGGCGAGGACGAGCGCGTGCTGCGCGCCGCGCAGTTCGTGCTGCTGGAAAAGATCGCGAAGCCGATCATCATCGGCCGTCCGTCCGTCGTCGAGATGCGCCTGCAGAAGATCGGCTCGAAGCTGAAGGCCGGCGTCGATTTCGAGATCGTGAATCCGGAAGACGACACGCGCTACCACCGCTACTGGCAGGCGTACCACGAGATCGGCGCGCGCGACGGCGTCACGCCGGAAGTCGCGAAGGCCGCGCTGCGCAAGTTCAACACGCTGATCGGCGCGATGCTCGTGCACCTGGGCGATGCGGACGGGATGATCTGCGGGATGATCGACACGTACCACACGCACCTGAAGTTCATCGAGCAAGTGCTGGGTCGTGCGAACGGCGCCGAGCACTACGCGGCGATGAACCTGCTGATGCTGCCGGGCCGCAACCTGTTCCTGTGCGACACGTACGTGAACGAAGTGCCAAGCGCGGAACAGCTCGCCGACATGACGATCCAGGCAGCCGCCGAGATCGAGCGCTTCGGCATCACGCCGAAGGCCGCGCTGCTGTCGAACTCGAACTTCGGCAGCGCGCCGTCGTCGTCGTCGCGCCGGATGGCGGAAGCCCGCAAGCTGATCAGCGAGCGCGCACCGAACCTCGAAGTCGACGGCGAAATGCACGGCGACGCGGCGCTGTCCGAAGCGGTCCGCAAGGCCGCGTTCCCGGGCACGACGCTGTCGGGCGAAGCGAACCTGCTGATCATGCCGAACGTCGAAGCGGCGAACATCGCGTACAACCTGCTGAAGATGGTCGGCGGCGAAGGCGTGACGGTCGGCCCGTTCCTGCTCGGCGCGGCGAAGCCGGTCCACATCCTGACGCCGGCCGCGACCGTGCGCCGGATCATCAACATGACGGCGGTTGCCGCCGCGAACGCGAATACGAAGTAAGTTCGCGCCCGCGTGTGCCGCGCATTACGCGCGGCGCCATGAAAAACGCCACGGAACCCGCGTTCCGTGGCGTTTTTTTGTGTCCTGCGTGCCGCACGGGGCGGGCGTCCCGACCGCGAACGCCCGCCGCGTACCGTTACGCGACCTGCTGGCTCGTCTGCCCGGCCGTCGGCGAACGCCACTGCGCGAGCAGCGTGTTCCACTTCTGACGCACCGCGCGCAGGTTGTTCTCCTTCACGTGGCCATAGCCGCGAATGCCGTCCGGCAGCGCCGCGAGCTCGAGCGCGAGCGGGCGGTTGGCCGCGTTGAGCTTACCAAGCACTTCGCCGATCAGCGCTTCGTACTCGCCGATCAGTGCGCGCTCGGTGCGGCGCTCCTCGGTGCGGCCGAACGGGTCGAGCCCGGTGCCGCGCAGAAACTTCGCCTTCGCGAGCAGCCGGAACGCGGACATCATCCACGGGCCGTACGCCTTCTTCACGAGATGGCCGTGTGCGTCCGTCTTCGCGAACAGCGGCGGCGCGAGGTGGAACTTCAGCTTCCAGTCGCCTTCGAACTGCGACGACAGGCGCGCGAGGAACGCAGGATCGGACTGCAGCCGCGCGACCTCATATTCGTCCTTGTACGCCATCAGCTTGAACAGATTGCGTGCGACCGCTTCGGTCAGCGGCTCCTGCACGGCGTCGCCGTCCGCCAGCGCGCGTTCGGCGGCCCGCACGCGGTCGACGAAGGCGGCATAGCGCGCTGCGTACGCGGCGTTCTGGTACGCGGTGAGGAACTCCACGCGCTTCGCGATCAATGCGTCGACCGCCTTCTTCGTGTGCAGCGCGATCACCGTCGCGCCCTGCACGGGGCGCGCGTCGCCGGCCGCGGCCTGCTTCACGCTCGCGAGGTCGTGCGCGGCGCGGCGACCCCAGTCGAACGCCGCCCGGTTCTTCTCGACCGACACCGCGTTCAGCTCGATCGCGCGTTCGAGCGACGCGAGCGTCAGCGGCAGCCAGCCTTTCTGCCACGCGTAGCCGAGCACGAACGGGTTCGTGTAGATCGCGTCGCCGAGCAGCGCGACCGCGAAGCGGTTCGCATCGATGAAGTCGACGGCCGAGCCGGCCGCCGCGCGGATGTCGTTTTCGGCGGACACGCCAGGGAACGCCCAGTTCGGGTTCTTGATGAACTCGGCGGTCGGCGTCTGCGCGCTGTTGACGACCACGCGCGTCGTGTCGTGCCGCATCCGCGACGTGCATTCGTCGCCGGCCGTGACGATCGCGTCGCAGCCGATCACGAGGTCGGCTTCGCCCATCGCGATCCGCGTCGCGTGGATGTCGGTCGGCGCGTGCGAGATCTGTACGTGGCTCATCACGGCGCCGCCTTTCTGCGCGAGGCCCGTGACGTCGAGCACGGTCACGCCCTTGTTCTCCAGGTGTGCGGCCATGCCGAGCAGCGCGCCGATCGTGACGACGCCCGTGCCGCCGACGCCCGTGACGAGCACGCCGTAGGCACGATCGATCGCCGGCAGCGCCGGCTCCGGAATCGGCGGTAGCGCGCCGCCGTCGACCGACACGGCCTTCGGCTTCTTCAACTGGCCGCCCTCGACCGTGACGAAGCTCGGGCAGAAGCCCTTCAGGCACGAGAAGTCCTTGTTGCAGCTCGACTGGTTGATCTGGCGCTTCGTGCCGAATTCGGTTTCGAGCGGCTCGACCGACAGGCAGTTCGACTGCACCGAGCAGTCGCCACACCCTTCGCACACCGCGTCGTTGATCACGACGCGCTTCGCCGGATCGGGATACGTGCCGCGTTTGCGGCGGCGGCGCTTCTCCGTTGCGCAGGTCTGGTCGTAGATCAGGATCGTCGTGCCTTCGATCTCGCGCAGCTCGCGCTGCACGTCGTCGAGCTGGTCGCGGTGATGGATCGTCACGCCCGGCGCGAGCAGCGCCTTCTGGTCGTCGTACTTTTCCGGCTCATCGGTGACGATCACGATCTTCTTCGCGCCTTCGGACGCGAGCTGGTGCGTGATCTGCGGCACCGTCAGCACGCCGTCGACCGGCTGGCCGCCCGTCATTGCGACGGCGTCGTTGTAGAGGATCTTGTAGGTGATGTTCGCCTTCGACGAGATCGCCGCGCGCACCGCCAGCAGGCCCGAGTGGAAATAGGTGCCGTCGCCGAGGTTCGCGAACACGTGCTTTTCGTCGGTGAACGGCGCCTGGCCTATCCACGGCACGCCTTCGCCGCCCATCTGGCTGAAGGTGCTGGTGCTGCGGTCCATCCACACCGTCATGTAGTGGCAGCCGATCCCGGCGATCGCGCGCGAGCCTTCCGGCACGTTGGTCGACGTGTTGTGCGGGCAGCCCGAGCAGAACCACGGCTTGCGCTCGGTCTGCACGTGCGGCTTCGCGAGCGCCATTTCCTTCGCGTTGATCACCGCGAGCCGCGCGGCGATGCGCGCGCGCACGTCGGACGGCAGCTCGAACTTCTCGAGGCGCGTCGCGATCGCCTTCGCGATGATCGCGGGCGACAGTTCGTAGTGCGCGGGCAGCAGCCAGTTGCCCATCGGCACCGACCATTCGCCGCCGGCGCCGTCCTTCTCGTCGAACTTGCCGAATACGCGCGGGCGCTGCGCATCGGGCCAGTTGTACAGCTCTTCCTTGATCGCGTATTCGAGGATCTGACGCTTTTCCTCGACGACGAGGATTTCGTCGAGGCCGCGCGCGAATGCCTGCGCGCCTTGCGCCTCGAGCGGCCATACGCAGCCGACCTTGTAGAGGCGGATGCCGATCCGGGCGCAGGTTTCGTCGTCGAGGCCGAGGTCGCTCAGCGCCTGGCGCACGTCGAGGTATGCCTTGCCGCCCGTCATGATCCCGAAGCGCGCGGTTGGCGAGTCGATCTCGATCCGGTCGAGCTTGTTCGCGCGCACATAGGCGAGCGCCGCGTACCACTTGTAGTCCAGCAGCCGCGCTTCCTGCACGAGCGGCGGGTCGGGCCAGCGGATGTTCAGGCCGCCTTCCGGCAGGATGAAGTCGGTCGGCAGCACGATCTCGGTGCGATGCGGGTCGATGTCGACCGACGCCGACGATTCGACCACGTCCGTCACGCACTTGAGCGCGACCCACAGGCCCGAGTAGCGGCTCATCGCCCAGCCGTGCAGGCCGAAGTCGAGATATTCCTGCACGTTGGACGGGAACAGCACCGGCAGCCCGCAGGCCTTGAAGATGTGTTCGGACTGGTGCGCGAGCGTCGACGATTTCGCCGCGTGGTCGTCGCCGGCGAGCACGAGCACGCCGCCGTGCGGCGACGAGCCGGCCGAGTTCGCGTGCTTGAATACGTCACCGGTGCGGTCGACGCCCGGACCCTTGCCGTACCACATGCCGAACACGCCGTCGTACTTCGCGCCGGGGTACAGGTTCACCTGCTGCGAGCCCCACACGGCGGTGGCGGCGAGATCTTCGTTGAGACCGGGCTGGAAGACGATCTGGTGGGCGGCGAGGTGCTGCTTGGCCTTCCACAGCGAGAGGTCGAGGCCGCCAAGCGGCGAACCGCGATATCCGGAGATGAAGCCGGCCGTGTTGAGGCCGGCGGCGCGGTCGCGTTCCTGCTGGAGCATCGGCAGGCGCACGAGCGCCTGGATGCCGCTCATGTACGCGCGGCCGCGTTCGAGCGTGTATTTGTCGTCGAGCGTGACGGACTTCAGCGCGGCTTCGAGCGAAGCGCGTTGGTCTGCGTCTAGCGGGGCATTCATTGAACAGTCTCCTCCACCCAGTTTGGGATCACCAAAGCTTCAAGTGCGTCGACGTCTTGTGAACATCTCGGCAGTGGCCGGCATATTGGCCGGTTTTAAGCGATGGTAGCACTGGGATAAACCCGTCGCCCACCGGCCGATTGGCCACGGCGCATCGACAAAAACGGCGTGGCGCAATGCGTTACATCATGTAAAAGCATGTAAAGCCGGCCCCATCTTCGTACAAATGCCGTTAATCTTGTCGGCCTGCCGGAGGTGCCCGGCCGCGTCGGCCCGTTTCGATGCAACCGGGGAGGCGCCGGCAGTTTTTAAGGAGGTGCAATGAACACACGTCATATCCAGAGTTTCCTGATCGTGTCCGCGGCGTTTTTCGCGATGACCGGCCCGGTGCACGCGCGCGGCGCGAGCGCACTGGCGGCAGCCGGCGCGCAGATGCGTCAGATCGCGCCGGCACAGGACGCCGCTGCGCAGCCGGCGGCCCAGCGCGCCATCGCAGCGAAGGCGAACGTGCGTTGATCCGTTCGCGCGGCCGCCGGGCCGCGCCGAAACGCGCGGAACGACAAAAGGGCGGGAATCGCAAGATTCCCGCCCTTTTTTCTTGTGCCGCCGATGCGCGCGCGGCCGTCTGCGTCAAGCCTTGTCCTGGACCACACCGCGGCGGATCTGGTCGAGCTCGATCGATTCGAACAGCGCCTTGAAGTTGCCTTCGCCGAAGCCCTGGTTGCCCTTGCGCTGGATGATCTCGAAGAAGATCGGGCCGATCTGGTTCTCGGTGAAGATCTGCAGCAGCAGGTCGTCGCGCGCGCCGTCGATCAGGATCTTGCGCTTCTTCAGCTCGTCGAGCGATTCGCCGTGGTTCGGCACGCGGCGGTCGACCAGCTCGTAATACGTGTCGATCGTGTCGAGCAGCTTCACTTCCTTGCCGCGCAGGCCGTCGACTGCGCCGTAGATGTCGTT
>Ga0207667_10007520_pt1 | contig 13077 bp, 10 predicted proteins | sample KBSCornC52_FD_184301 | JGI IMG/M metagenome (GOLD analysis project Ga0207667, IMG submission 184301) | Corn rhizosphere microbial communities from Kellogg Biological Station, Michigan, USA - KBS Corn C5-2 (SPAdes) (version 2) | ecosystem: Host-associated > Plants > Roots > Rhizosphere > Soil ...
TGGTAGTTGAGTAGAAAGGAAGACGTGATCAGTGTTGCCGCGGTCGCAGCAGTAGCGCTCATGAGTTCCGACGCAAGTAGAAACACGCACAACGCTGCAATACTCGCGTAGATGAGATTCGGCACGCGAGCGCGCCAAGCCGCGGCGCGGCCTTCGCTCATGAAGGGTTGGGCAGCCCAGTAGAGGAGTGGCGGCTTCTCGAGAAAGGGCGTGCCCGCGAGTGAGGGCACTGCGGTATTGCCCGACTGGTGCATGCGCCACACGATGGCGGCTTCGCGAGGTTCGTCGGGTTTCCAATAGCTGCGGCCGAAAATACCTACAGTCCAAAGCGGCAGAAGCAGCGCGATGGGAAGCAGCACAGCGCGAAGTCGGGGGACGACGAGTTGCGATTGCCGAATGGAGGCGAGAGCCTTCATAGTGTGCGCACCTTGCTTGGTGCTGACTTGCGTTGTTGGACTGTCACTGCGCATTGGACGTGCGGCGAGCAGAAACCAACCGCATGCACGGTGGCAGAGATTGATTTTTGGAGGCAGCGCCGTCGTACGGTTGCCTCATTTAGGTTTTTCACCTTGAACCAGGATCACGACCTCATCCGACGCATGCTGAGCGGCGACGAACGTGCTTTCGGCGCGTTCTTCGAGGTCTATTTCCCGCGCCTCTACCGCTTTGCCTTGCCGCGCCTCGGCCGCGACGTCGAGGCGAGCAGGGAAGTCGTGCAAGCGACCTTGGTCAAGGTCATGCGCAATCTCGCCAGTTATCGCGGCGAAGCGGCGCTGTTCACGTGGATGTGTCAAATCTGCCGGCGCGAAATCGTCGACTACTTGCGCGCCACCCGCCGTCGTTCGGAGCGGCTGGTGCTACTCGACGACGACGATGAGATCCGGGCTGCGTTGGAATCCATCGAGGCACCGGAAGAGACGAATCCGAGCGTGCAGTATTCGCGGGCGGAATTGCGCAGAGTAGTGCGGCAGGTGCTCGACCGCCTGCCGGAGCGCTATGGCGATGTGCTCGAATGGAAATACATCGAGGGGCGTTCGGTCGAAGAGATCGGCGCGCTTCTCGGCATAGGACACATTGCCGCGCAGTCCTTGCTCGCACGTGCGCGCATCTCTTTCCGACAGGCGTTGGAAACGGTGTTCGGAACCGCAGCGGCGGACATGCTGGCGACGCTGCGAATGTGAGGGCTCATGAGCGAAACGGACGACAGTAGAGAAACAGACGTCGAACTCGAAGCGCTCATGCAGGAGATCGGCGCGCGTGAACAACCGGATTCGAAAATGACTGACGCAGTGCGCGAATTAGTGCATGCCGAGTGGTTGGCAGTGGTGCACGAACGTCGTCGTATGCGGTGGAAAGCCGCAACACTTGCAATCGCTGCGTCGGTGGTGCTGACGGCTGGAATACTTCTATTCGTGCTGCCGCGTTCGGGCGTCGAGCCCGTGGTTGCGCGAGTGGATCGTCTCGTCGGCGACGGTGCCGTTCTCGTTTCCGGCGGCGACACGGCGCCTGTGATTGCGAATACTCAAGTGCACGCGGAACAAACACTGCGTACGGCTTCCAACGTGCGTGCAGCGTTGCAGCTCGCGCCGCATCTCGAAGTTCGCATGGACCAGAATTCCGAGGCCAAATTCGTCGCTGCCGATCGCATCGTTCTATATCGAGGCGCGCTCTATGTGGACGCTTCCGGGCCGCAGAGCGCTCCGCTCAGTATCGAGACGCCGTTCGGCAACATTCAACATGTGGGCACGCAGTATGAAACGCGTCTCGAAGAGAGCGCACTCAGGATTCGCGTGCGCACGGGCGAGGTGCGGTGGGTTCGCGACTCGGAAGAGACCACGGCGCAAGCAGGCGAGCAACTCAGTGTTTCGAAGTCCGGCGTGAGTCGAGAACCGATTGCGGTGTCCGGAGGCGACTGGCAATGGCTTGCGCAAGTGGCGGCGCGTTTCGAGCTCGAGAATCATTCGGTGGCCGAATTTCTCGACTGGGCCGGTCATGAAATGGGCTGTGAAGTCGTGTATGCCTCCGAGCGCGCGCACGCCGCGGCGCGGGAAGTTATCTTGCACGGTTCGGTCGAGGGTTTAACTCCCGATTCCGCGCTCGCGGCCGTGTTGTCCACCACTCACTTCACCTACACTCAAGCGGCAAATCGCATCACGATCGCCATGCGCCCTTGATACGATCACCGGATCGTCCGGCATGGTAGGTCAGGGTGCTCATTTCGGGTCCAGGAGGATGCTCGCGTCATCGTATGCGGGCCCGGCACGCGGGCGTCTGCATCTTTTTCCTCCTCACATGTCTGATGGCGCAAGCGACACCGCAGCACTATGCGGGCAGACCCATCGTCGAGGTTCTGCAGGAGCTTAGAGCGGTGGGAATCACTATTCTCTATAGCGAAGATTTGCTGCCGCGATCGCTAACGGTGAAGGCAGAGCCGCACGCTATAGCAGGCGAAGCGCTGCTCGCCGAAATATTGAAGCCTTACGACCTACAGCCAAACAAAGTGGCTGACAATGTGTACGCCATCGCGGCGGCGCCTCGTGAATCACATCCGTCTCCACCGCGCATCGAGCCTCTCGAACAAGTCATCGTTACGACCAGCCGCTACGCGGTGGCGGGACGCGATGCGATGGCGCCGGACGTACTTACCCAAAGCACGATTCACACCAGCCCCAGTCTCGCTGAAGAGACGCTTCGTTCGGTACAACGCCTGCCCGGCATGGCTGGCAACGGCTTTTCTGCGCGCGCCTCTATTCGCGGTGGAGAACCCAGCGAAACGCTGGTGTTGCTCGATGGATTGCCGTTGGAGGAGCCGTTCCACCTCAAGAATTTCTTGACTCCCGTCAGTGTGCTCGACTCGCGCATGGTGCAATCCATGGATGTCTATGCCGGCGCTTTTCCAGTGAACTACGGCGGACGCATGAGTGCAGTCATCGATGCGCACTCGCACGTGCCGGTATCGGGTTCGGCGTACGAACTCGGCGTGAGCACGTTTCATGTGCAAGGCTTGTTCGAGCAAACATTTGCGGACGATCGCGCCTACTGGCTGGTGGCCGCCCGGCGCAGCAATCTCGAATTGATCCGGCACTTCATAGAATCCGACTACGGCGAACCCGAATACATCGATGCATTCGCCAAGGTGGGCTACAAGCCGGACGATGCCACCGATGTCGCGTTGCATGTTTTGAGCTCGCACGATTCCATTTTCGCGAAGGCCAGTGCCTCACAGGAAGAAGCTCGTGCGGACTACCGCAACAACTATGTGTGGGGCACGTTGGATCGCGAACTTTCGCACTCGCTGTCCTTGGCAATGACGGTTTCCTATACGGATATCGAGAACGAACGCGCCGGCTCCGTCGACGATCCTCTCCGAGTGCAGGGCAGTGTCGATGACGAGCGTGCGTTTCAGATCGCGGGCTTGACGGGTCGGCTCACGCACGGCGATGCCGGGCAAGTTCAGCAGGTAGGAATGGAAGCGCGATATGTGAGAGGCGACTACGACTACGGCAGCGTTGCGCAAACGTTCGCCACACCGCTCTTTGCTGCTTCAGGCCCGACCGAGCGGAGTGCAAACGTGAGGCCGCACGGCTGGGAATACGCACTGTATGCCAACGCCAAAGTGGCGCTCGGCGAACGCTGGGTCGGCGAGTTGGGCCTGCGCTGGGACGACGAAACCTATACGCCCGATGCTACCGAACTCGCGCCGCGAGTCAGCGTGCGATACGACGTCACACCAGCGACACAAGCACGGGTGTCTTGGGGACGGTTCTATCAGGCGCAAGACATCAGCGAACTGCAAGTCCAAGACAACATCACTCGATTCTTTCCTGCCGAACGTGCCGACCACACGGTAGCGAGCATCGAGCACAAGTGGTCGGCGTCGCAATTGCGAGTCGAGCTGTATCACAAGACGTACGATCATCTGCGTCCACGCTTCGAAAATCTTTTCGATCCCATCGTATTGCTGCCGGAGTTGCGCGCCGATCGCGTCGAGGTCGCGCCATCGAGCGCGCGGGTCGCCGGTCTCGATCTGCTCTATGCAGTTCACTCCTCGGGCCCGTGGAGCGGGTCTCTCAGCTATTCCTGGTCGCAAGCGCTCGATCATATAAACGGTAGCGACGTGCCGCGGAGTTGGGATCAGCGCCATGCCGTCAATGCATTGCTCATGGGGTCTTGGCGGCGATACGACGTTTCGATCGCGGACACTTTTCACACCGGTTGGCCGACGACTGCGGTGACTGCAGAGCCGGGCGCCAATGGACTCACGTATATCATCGGCCGGCGCAATGGTGCACGCGTCAATACCTTCAATTCTTTGGATGTGCGCGTCGCTCGCCACAGCGAGTTTGCCGGCGGCCATCTCGAGTTCTTCGCCGAGGTCACCAATCTGCTCAATCGCAAGAATCTTTGTTGTACCGATTACCGCACGACGCTGTCGAACGATCTATTGGACCCTCATGCAATCTATTGGCTCGGGGCCGTGCCGTCGGTGGGCGTGTTGTGGAGGCGTTGAACTGCCCCACCCTAACCCTCCCCCGCTTCGCAGGGGAGGGAATAAAGAGTCTCGCTCCAATTCCCTCCGCAGGACAAATAGCGTTGCTCTGATCCCCTCCTCCGCGCAGCGGGGGAGGGTTAGGTGGGGGCACACTAGTGCACAATCGCGACCATGACACGCATTCTAGTATTGCAGCATGTAGCCAGTGAGCCGCTCGGCGTGCTCGACCCGCTGTTGCGCGCGTCGGGGCTGCGCATTCGCTACGTGAATTTTGCACGCCATCCTCACACGCAAGTCGATATCCGCAAGTATTCCGGGCTCGTGGTATTGGGCGGCCCGATGAATGTCGATCAGACCGCGCGCTATCCGCACTTGCTGCACGAAATCGAGGTGATTCGCGCGGCGCTCGGACAAACGATGCCGGTGCTCGGTATCTGTCTAGGCGCGCAGCTCCTTGCCGCGGCGTTGGACGCCCGCGTACATCCGAACGCCGTACATGAAATCGGCTGGTATCCGCTCACGTTGTCCGCGGAGGCGGCGAGCGATCCTCTGTTTTCGCATCTAGAACACGATGCGCGCGTATTTCAATGGCATGCATACACCTTTACCGAGCCGCAAGGCAGCGTGCATCTTGCGAGCACTGGGAGTTGCGCCAATCAAGCATTTCGTTTCGGCGATTTTGCGTATGGATTGCAATTCCATTTAGAAGTGAACGACGCACTGATCGAGCGTTGGCTCAAACATTCGGAGCTGAGACATGAACTCGAGCCGCTGGGCGGCGAAGCCCATGCGCTGCGTGTTCAAGAAGAATCGATGCGATATTTGTCTGCATCGCAGGCTCGCGCCAAGGCCGTGTTCGGCGCATTCGTCAATCTCTTGGGCGTGACGCGGCGCCATCGGTTGCTGGGCTCGCATTAAGTTGCCTCCGATGTGACGACTTCCTCGACTTCCCTACCGCGCCTTCGACTATAGTTTCGCGGTGGAACTACCTAGGGAGTTGTAATCGTGCGGCAATTTCGGTCGTTATTGTTTCGCGTCTTTGCGTCGGCTTCACTGTGCGCTTGCGCTCAAGCGCAGGCGCAAGCGCCGAGTTTTTACGTAGGTGCCAATATCGGCGGCGCATACTACGACATCGATCACGATGACTCCGATCAACTGCTGTTCAATCGATTCAATGCAGCGGGTGTCAACGGAGCGATTTACGACACGTATCTGGATCGCAGCGCGGGTGCACTCTCGGCTGTGCTCGGGATGCGTCTCGGTCCTTATGTGGCCCTCGAAGCTTCTTATCTAGATATGGCGTACGCGGAATTCGGCGCGTACGCAGTGCAATCCATAAACAACACCCTATTCGGTCCGGTGAGGTTGCGTGGACGTATCGAGACGCACGGACCGACGGTCTCCGCAACGTTGATTTACCCGTGGAATGCGTGGGACTTCTATGCGCGCGGCGGTGCATTCTTTGCGAAAACAGAACTCGATTTCCGCACCCGAGGACCGATCGGCTTCCACAGCCCGAGCGAAGACGACACCAACACGGCCTTCATGGTGGGGCCGGGCGTCGCGTTTCACTTCACGAGCAATTTAACGGCGCGAGCGGAGTGGCAATATCTGGGAAACGTCGGTTCGCTCGATACACTTGGCAAGCTGAACGTGGGCCTGTTCAATGTCGGCGTGCTGTATGAGTTCGGCAGCAACCGCCAGGGTCAATGGGGGAGATGAGGAAGTCTTTTCATAGATTCCCAATCAACGCCTGTGCCGCCGCCGGCGCACGCTCCTTTGCACCATTGATGAAAAAAATAAATACATCGCGCGGCTCGGGCGAAGGATGGTGTGCGCCGATCCGCGTTAGATCTTCGGGTGCGCCGCCGGAAGACCATAGATGCGCACGGTTGGCCCAAGCGTCGATGTCTTGTGAAGAATATCCGGTGGGAATGTCGGCCTGAGCGCAGCGCAGACGGGCGTAGACGAAATTGCCCGTCACATCGCTGAAAGAAGGATACGGGGGCGAATCGACGTAAATAGTGGCGAGGCCGTGCTCGCGCGCCAAGGCCAAGTATTCATCGCACATGAAGCTCTTGTGCCGTACTTCCAAAGCGTGGCGCACCTTGTGGCCTGCATGCTCTTGCGGCAAGAGCTTGCAGAAAGCTCCGATTTCATCGACAGAAAAACGTTTGCTGGGCGGAAGCTGCCACAAAATCGGTCCTAATTTAGCGCCTAGCCCGACGACGCTGTTGTCGATGAAATAGTCCATGCCGGAGCTCTCGCGCAGGTCTTTGCGTTGCACGATGGATCGCGGCGCTTTGACGGTGAACACAAAGTCTTCGGGTGTTTGTTCGCGCCACTTTGCAAACACGTCCTTGGACATCATTCGATAGAACGTGCTGTTGATCTCGATGGCGGTCACGTGGCGACTGGCGTATTCGAGCTCGCGCGCCTTCGACACCTCCGGAGGGTAGAACGTCGTACGCCAGGGCTCGAAACTCCAGCCGCCGATGCCGACGCGAATGGTGCCGTGCGTTGTCATGTGCTTTTCCCGTTAGGGTGGTTCTATGACCAAAAATGGTGCGATCCGTCCGTGCCTCACCCCGTCCGAGCCCCCAGCCCCCACCCTGACCCTCCCCCGCTTCGCGGAGGAGGGGACAAGACTGCCGCACGGTTCCCTCCTCCGCGAAGCGGGGGAGGGCTAGGGTGGGGCCAGTAGTAAGACACGTAGCTGAGACCTCCGTCTCATCGGGAGCTCAGAGAAAATCCTACCCTAAGTCAGCTTGTATTAAGGCGGCGGCCCCTCGCAAGCGCCGCATTATTGGAAGATTCAGGTCGAGTATGACTTCTGCGCAATTAACCGTGGACGAGTTGCTTACGGCAGTGCGGCGACGGCTGCGCAGCTATGCGGTGGCGTTCGTGCCGCAGAAGCATGAAGACATGAAATTTTGCGGGCCGGACGATGCAACGGGAACGCGAGTGCGCGACATCGTGAAGTCCGCCTCGTCGTGGTTGTTCGACGCGTGTCTTGCGGACAAAGCACCCGTCATCCGCAACCGCGTTCGCCAGTTCGATGGCGGCCCGCTGTTGGGACGCTTCTTGGCAATGACCATTCCCGCCGACGAGTTCGGTGCGGCCGGTTTATTGATCGCTTATAACGACGCGAACGGCGAATCGTTTGGACACTATGAAACACGGGTGATGGATCGCTACAGCCGCTTGTTCGCGAATGTGCTGGCGAGCGCTCGCGATTCGCTCACGGGTTTGCCGAACCGCATCAGCTTCGAAGAGCGTGTGCGCGAGCTACGCAAACGCGAGGGTGGCAACGATCTCGGCGCGCTTCTCTACGGCGACATCGACCAGCTGCACGTCGTCAACGATTTGTGGGGATTCGAATTCGGCGATCGCGCCATTGCTCATGTCAGCGCTCAACTGAAGCACGCGTTGCGCGACGACACTGCTGTCGTGAGTCGTCTCTCGGGCGATCGCTTCACAGTATTTCTACCGCATGCGACGTTGAATCTCGCGCGCGAAGCGGCGGATCGGCTGCGAGTTGCGGTGAGCAGCGCCAAATTGGCAGTGCATGATGAAACCGTACAACTCACGATGTCCTGGGGCGTCGCGCTGTTGCAATCGGGCGATAACAGTGTGAGTCACGGCCTAGCTGCCGCGGAGATCGCTTGCAAGGCAGCCAAGGATCGCGGCCGCAATCGCGTCGAAGCATACGAAGCGGCAGACGAGAGCATCATTCGCCGCCACGACGACATCCTGATCATTCGCCGTCTGCGCACAGCGCTGGATGCGGGCAGAGTGAAAATTTTCGCTCAGCCGATCGCGCGGCTGTTACAACAGGACGACTCGTCGCGCTACGAAATGCTGGTGCGCATTCTCGATGACAACGACAAGCTGGTCATGCCGGGCACCTTCATGTCGGCGGCGACCCGGTATCAGTTGTTGCCGCAGCTCGATCGCTTGGTCATCAGTCACGTACTAGGCATGGTCGGCGAAGCCATGCGCAAGCCGGGTTTCCGGCCCGTGCACGTTTCCTTGAATTTGAGCGGCCCGACCATCTGCGAAGAAGATTTTCTGGAATGGCTCGCCACTGAATTGCGCGAGAGCGGCGTGCCGGGAACATGGGTGGGATTCGAATTCACCGAAACCGCTGCGATCGAGAACCTTGCACGGGCGCAGGCGCTCATCGATGCGATGAGCAAGCACGGCTGCACCTTCGCGCTCGACGATTTCGGCACCGGTTCCAGCTCGCTGGCGCTGCTCAATACGCTCAAAGTGTCCACGCTCAAGATCGACGGTTCTTTCATCCGCGATCTGCTCGTCAACAAACGTTCCGAATCACTGGTGCGCGCCATCGCGCAACTCGCCAATTCCATGGGCATGGAAGTGGTTGCCGAATACGTCGAATCCGCAGAAATCTGCATGCGGCTCATCGAGCTGCAAGTGCAATACGGCCAAGGTTACGCCATCGGCCGTCCGCGTCAGCTCGAACGCGTTCTCGATCCCGCGAGCGTCATTGCGAGAGCGTCGTAGCTGACGGTTGGGGTTAGCAGGAAAGCGATTAGCGAGGGAGCTGCTAGCCAGATGTGCCTCGGTCGAGGCCGACGCTACACTGTCGTGACTTCCGACTAGTTGCCAACTGCGAACGGCCCTCCATGCGCAATCATTATTTGCTCTACATTGCGCTACCCGACGGTGAAGAGGGCGAGTTCGAGCTCATCGGCGATTCGAACAGTGTGTTTCCTTCGATGTGGTCGGTGCTTTTCGCTAAGAGCGAATCGGCTGGCGAGGAGTTGTGCGTTGTATTTGGCGGCAAGCCGGGACAGCTTCTCGTGGAGGATGCAAATTCCGCGGCCGTTAGGATGGAAGCGCTCTGCAAATTCTTGTGTCCAATCTTGGACTCTTTGGCGCGAGGGTCGAGAGAAATCTCCTATCACGATGTGTCGCGCTATTTGCGCAGCGTAGTGGATCATCTGCATCAGCGCATCGCTGCATGGACATTTCCAGACACATGTGCGCCGGTGTTTGCAGTCGGTTTCGACGAAGCTAGTGTGCCGACCGGAACGAGCGCAGAGGAATTCGTTGTAGCTCGCGCGCGTGAGTGTGCAGCCGAGTGGAATGCAGTACAGCGTGCGATCGATAGCTCATCTGTCTCGGATGTCTGCAGACACCTCGGTGTCGACGATCCAATAGCGTCGTCGATGGAGTGGAAGTCGTGGGCCGGTCGATTCGGCCTCGCGCTTTTCAAACACCACTATTTCTACAGTGCATTTCGACAGCCTCGCCGAGAGGCATTCGCGGATTTCGACTACGACCCGCTGAGTAGCGAGGACGATCTGGGCAACGGCAGATTTCGCTTCAAGGATGCGGGGCGCTGGGGCGTGGAGTTTCGTCACTCGGAAGAGCGTGTCGTTGTCGTCGCTCCAGAATGGGATCGTGTACTGCGGGCCGAAGCCGGCGTATGCAATCTTGTTTGGCTCGAGCGTAACAGGCGGTTTGGCCTTGCAACGCTCGCAGAAGGCGGAAGAATTCTGCGCGAACCCTTCTGCGACGAAGCGTGGCCCTTCCATGATGGAGTTGCGGTGGTGCGTGTGGATTCCAAGATGGGCTACTTGTGCAGCGACGGCAGTTGGTTGATCGAGCCGCAATGGGACGAAGCGTGGGAATTCTCACACGGACTCGCTGTCGTATCGACGGGTGAGAAGCTCACATATATCGACCGTGGCGGACACATGTTGTTGCCACCGATGTTCGATGAAGCAGGATCATTCACAAGTTTCGGACTAGCGCGCGTGCGTTGCGGCGACCTTTACGGTTTATTGCGTCACGACGGCATCTACGCACTCGACATGGAATATCGAGCCCTCGAGTGGCATGAAGACTTGCAAGCATGGAGTGCATCGCGCGAGGGTGAATGTTTACTCGTTCGAATGGATGGCAGCCCGTGGCTGCGCGGCGCATTTGAGAAATATTCACTTTGCGCCGGAGGTCGATTCATCACGGCACACGCTGCCGAACGTGTGGCGCTCTTTGGTTGGAACGGTGATCTATTGTTCGAATGTGCAGGAACGCACCTCAAATTTCTGAATAGCGATCGTTGTTTGTTTATGTTGACGAATGCAGGGACGACCACGCTCCTAGATGAGAGAGGCAAGGCAGTTTTGCCTGCGTCCTATCTTCAGGTCGCCGAGTTCGAGTCGGTGCATAACTCGGTGCGCGTCACATGCAAGTACGGTGGCAAGCCGCTGCACGGAGTGTGGGATCTTTCCCTCGCCAAGGAAGTCGTGCCGTGCCGATACGACGTGATTTGGACAGTGCCGTTGCCGGGATGGCCGCAAGAGTACGGATATTTCGTGGCGACCAAAACACATGTCAGTTCGGATGCGCGGGGTCTCGCTTATAGAGTCGGTATTTTGCGGGCTGACGGTTCGCTGCTCGTCCCGGATCGTTATGCGTGGATCGGCGATTCGATCGCGCTCGGCAGGTCGAATGCTCGCAGTCACATATGTAGCGCAATCGAGTTTGCTGTTTCGACGGGACGTCCGCTGGAGGCTGGGCGGTGGGAAGACGGCAGGATGGAGAGAATAGAGTTGAAGCGAGCCAATTAGTGGACTGTAACGATCGATGTGAGTAGTGCTCGCGTTTGCCCCCACCCCAACCCTCCCCCGCTGTTGCGGGGGAGGGCAGGGAGGGGGTGCTTCCGAATCGGTTGTTACAGGCCACTAGCCAACGAGCTAACCAGCTAGAGAAAGAATTTTGCCGAACCTGCTACGCTTCGCTCCCTTTTTGTCGAACGCCTCCCATGACTGTCCTCGTCGCCGCCTTCTATAAATTTGCCGAGCTGCCCGACTACGTGCGGCTGCGTGAGCCCCTGCTCGGCTATTGCGAACAGCTCGGCGTGAAAGGGACGATATTGCTCGCACACGAAGGTGTGAACGGCACCATCGCAGGTGCGCCTGAAGCTGTGCGCGCTCTACTCGATCGGCTGCGGTCCGATCCGCGTCTCGCGAATTTGGAACACAAGGAATCCTTTGCCTCCGAGCCGCCGTTTTATCGCATGAAGGTGCGACTGAAACGCGAGATCGTGACTTTGGGTGTTCCGAGCGCGAATCCATCCGCGATGGCGGGCACCTACGTCAAGCCGGAGGACTGGAATCGGTTGCTCGAAGATCCGTCCGTCATCGTCGTCGATGTGCGCAATGATTATGAAGTGGCACTGGGAACGTTCGAGGGCGCGCTCAATCCACGCACGAAGAGCTTCAGCGAACTGCCGAATTGGGTAGCGCAGGAGCCCAAGCTCAAGGACAAGCCCAAAGTCGCAATGTTCTGTACCGGCGGTATTCGCTGCGAAAAATCGACGGCGTTATTACGCAGCCTGGGTTTCGCAGAGGTGTATCACCTGCAAGGCGGCATCCTCAACTATCTAGAAACCGTTCCCAAAGAGCGAAGTCGCTGGGAAGGCGAGTGCTTCGTGTTCGACGAACGTGTTGCCGTCGATCACGACCTCGCGCCCGGCAAGCATGAACTTTGCCGCTCCTGCCGCGAGCCCATCAGTGAACTCGACAAGACATCGCCCTCGTATATCGAGGGCGTAAGCTGCCCGCGCTGTCACGACAAAACTTCGGCAGAGAAAAAGCGCAGCCTCGCCGAGCGCCATCGCCAAGTGCAATTGGCGAAACTCCGCAACGACTCGCATATCGGCGTGCGGCAGGAATTGCGCAAGAAGAGATAGCGGCGGCTCAAACGTTATACGTCGACGACGCCGTAGTCCCGCCCGTGCCGGTCCAGTTCGTGTGAAAGAATTCACCCCGCGGTTTGTCGATGCGCTCGTAGGTATGGGCGCCGAAATAGTCGCGTTGCGCTTGCAACAAGTTCGCGGGCAACACGGCGCTACGATACTGATCGTAGAAGGCGAGGGCGGTGGAGAATGCGGGTGCCGGTAGGCCGCGTCGCGCCGCATTCGCGACGACATTGCGCCAACCCTTCTGGCAGCGGCGCAGGGCATCGCGGAAGTATTTATCCAACATGAGATTGCCTAGATCCGGCGTCTTGTCGAACGCATCCTTGATCTTCGACAGGAATTTCGAACGAATGATGCAGCCGCCGCGCCACATGAGCGCGACCCCGCCATAGTTGAGATGCCATTTGTATTCGTTGGCGGCAGCGCGCATCAGCATGTAGCCCTGCGTATAGCTCACCATCTTGGACGCATACAACGCGTCGCGCAGATCCTTGATGAAGGCCGCCTTGCTGGCCGGCGTTTTCGCTTGAGTCAATTTCGGCGCAGGGCCTTTCAAAACACGCGCCGCTTGCACACGTTCTTGTTTCAACGCGGAGGCGCAGCGCGAATACACCGCCTCGGCGATCAAAGTCACGGGCATGCCGAGATCCTGCGAGTTGACGACGGTCCATTTGCCCGTGCCCTTTTGGCCTGCGGTATCGAGAATGTTGTCGACGAGTGGCGTTCCGTCTGCGTCCTTCTTCGCGAGAATGTCGCGCGTGATCTCGACGAGATATGACTCGAGGTCGCCTTTATTCCATTCGGCGAAGACATCGTGCATTTCCTCGGCGCTCATGCCGAGCCCCAC
>Ga0207667_10007525_pt1 | contig 13073 bp, 12 predicted proteins | sample KBSCornC52_FD_184301 | JGI IMG/M metagenome (GOLD analysis project Ga0207667, IMG submission 184301) | Corn rhizosphere microbial communities from Kellogg Biological Station, Michigan, USA - KBS Corn C5-2 (SPAdes) (version 2) | ecosystem: Host-associated > Plants > Roots > Rhizosphere > Soil ...
ATAGTTCATAACCAGGTAGGGCATCATATTATTAATAGGTGTACCTGAACCCTTAGCATTAACTGACAGGTTCACGTTAAAGGGGCGCATGGCAACTCCGTCATTTTGTACGTCGTACTTTTGGGTGCCGTCATTGGCGAAATAGTTACCGGTGGGGAGCAGACTATTTGGCGCCTGACTGGTAACAGGCATAGTAATAGTTCCCGTTACCGATGTATGGTTATGGGGTGGAAGGTTGCTGCTGATTAAAGTATTGGTTGCGGCGCCTGCTGTTTCTCCAATTATATAACTGGTAAGGCCCGATCCGGTACCCGTGCCAACAAGTGCTCTGCCTTGTAAGTTGGGTAGGGCAAAATTAGTTGAGCCGTTCCCTCCATAAAAGGTGCCAAGTAATGAAAATAAAGCCTGATTTGAATTGATTGCCAATAGCTGGCCCCGGCAAAAAGCCCAGTTTTGTGGTGCGAAATTGGCGGCAAATAAACGGATTTCACCGAGATATCCATTATCCATACAGTCTTACAGTTATATAGGGTTTCGAGTACGCAAATGTAGATGATTATTTATCATATTTTTTAAAACTCATGTATAAATGTTGATCAACAATCATTATACAATCGTGTAAAAATAATGATACACTGTTTGTCTACCAGAGCTTTGTGTGTGAACGACAGGAGTTTGTATGTGAATGTTTTCGTGAGGCGGTTTTTATTTACCCATTTCGAAAGTATTCATCCCATTTCTATCCTACCTTTGCTGCCGCAAATTAAACAGCCTGGCCTTTCTGTAGAATGATCAATCTTACCTAAAAGCCTACCAATCAGCTAAAACGCTGTACCAGCGCTGGTTAAAGAGAAAAGCCCCTCATAAAAGGAATTTATCTATTAATAGGAAGAAATGATATAATACTGTTTATACTTTTTAGTATAGATTATCGTACCTTTGTGCCTTCCTAAACAGAAAATCGGTTAATAAAAGAATTTGCTATGAATAATGAGCTTAGTGCTATAGAGAAAACGGTTCTCAGCGATTATAAATACGGTTTTGTAACAGAAATTGAAACGGATGAAGCACCTCCGGGGTTAAATGAAGATACCATCCGCTTTATTTCTGCCAAAAAAAATGAACCGCAGTGGATGCTTGACTGGAGGCTGAAAGCTTATAATCACTGGCTCAAAATGGAAGAGCCTAAATGGGCCAATATTAAGTACGATCCTATTAATTATCAGGACATTATCTACTATTCTGCCCCCAAACAAAAAAAGACCGTCAACAGTCTCGATGAAATTGATCCTGAATTAAGAAGAACCTTCGAAAAGCTGGGTATTTCGCTCGACGAGCAAAAACGCCTCAGTGGCGTGGCCATCGATGCAGTAATCGACAGTGTTTCCATCGGTACCACCTTTAAAGAGCAACTCGCCGAACTGGGCATTATCTTCTGCTCCATGAGCGAGGCCATTCAAAATCACCCCGATCTGGTAAAAAAATATTTAGGCGCTGTAGTGCCTATCACTGATAATTATTTCTCCGCGCTCAATTCAGCCGTTTTCAGCGACGGTTCTTTCTGCTATATTCCCAAAGGCGTTCGTTGCCCGATGGAATTATCTACCTACTTCCGTATTAATGCAGAAAACACCGGACAGTTTGAACGTACATTAATAGTAGCCGAAGAAGGAAGCTATGTAAGCTATCTGGAAGGTTGTACGGCTCCTATTCGTGATGAAAATCAATTGCATGCTGCCGTGGTTGAACTGATAGCACTTGAAAATGCCGAAATAAAATATTCAACCGTTCAGAACTGGTATCCCGGCGATAAAGACGGAAAAGGCGGTATTTACAATTTTGTAACCAAGCGCGGTATTTGCCAGGGCGCCCATTCAAAAATATCCTGGACGCAGGTTGAAACAGGTTCATCCATTACCTGGAAATATCCCAGCGTAATATTAAAAGGTGATTACTCAGTAGGTGAGTTTTATTCAGTAGCCGTAACCAATAATCATCAGCAGGCAGATACCGGTACCAAAATGCAGCACCTGGGAAAAAATACCCGCAGCCGTATTGTATCAAAAGGTATTTCAGCCGGCGTAAGTAATAACAGCTATCGCGGTCTGGTGCATGTTGGTAAAAATGCCAGCAACGCCCGTAACTTTTCACAATGCGACTCTTTGCTGTTGGGCGACAAATGCGGTGCACACACCTTCCCATATATCGAAGTAAAAAATAACACCGCTGTGGTAGAACACGAAGCTACCACATCAAAGATCGGTGAAGACCAGATCTTCTATTGCAACCAGCGTGGTATTGATACCGAAACTGCAGTGGCGCTGATCATTAATGGCTTTGCCAAAGAAGTAATGAACCAGCTGCCCATGGAGTTTGCCGTAGAAGCACAAAAATTACTGGCGATAAGCCTCGAAGGAAGCGTTGGTTAATGTGCTAATTTGAAAATTTGAAAATGTGAAAATGGTAATTGAGCAGTTCGATCGGGTATTTATTGCCGATTGCCCATTCACGATTGACGACTAAAATATACAACTAAGCTATGTTATCAATTCACAACCTGCATGCAGGTATTGACGAAAAGAAAATTTTAAAAGGAATTAATCTTGAAATAAAAGCCGGAGAAGTGCATGCCATTATGGGCCCCAACGGATCTGGTAAAAGTACGCTGGCATCGGTATTGGCCGGCCGCGAAAACTATGAAGTAACAGATGGTTCTGTTGAGTTCTTAGGTAAAGACCTGCTTGAACTGAAGCCTGAAGAAAGAGCCGGCGAAGGTTTATTTCTCGCCTTTCAATACCCTGTTGAAATTCCAGGTTTAACTACTACCAACTTTATTAAAACCGCAGTAAACGAAGTACGTAAGTACCGTGGCGAAGAAACACTGGATGCCGTAGCTTTCTTAAAGCTCATGAAAGAAAAGATGGGTCTGGTAAACATCGATCAGTCATTACTGAGCCGCTCATTGAATGAAGGATTCTCTGGCGGTGAGAAAAAGCGCAATGAAATTTTCCAGATGGCCATGCTGCAACCCAAACTGGCTATTCTCGACGAAACAGATTCTGGTCTGGATATCGATGCCATTCGTATTGTAGCCAATGGCGTAAACAAACTGCGCAATAAAGATAATGCGGTGCTGCTGGTTACACACTATCAACGTTTGCTCGATTATATCGTTCCGGATTTTGTACACGTATTGTATAATGGCCGTATTGTAAAATCAGGTACTAAAGAACTGGCGCTTGAGCTGGAAGAAAGAGGGTATGACTTTATTAAGAACCCGGTTGTAAGCTAAGAGTTAAAGTCTCTAAACGTTAGACCCTGTAAAGAAAGGAGTAAAAAGAGGAAAAGAGTAATACAATTACTGGGAATTTAAAAAGATCAAGCCCTTTTTTCTCTTTCCCCTCTTAGCTCTAAAAATTTAAGCAATGAACAATTTAGACTATATAAAGGAGCAGTACAACCAGTTGCCTTCGGTAAATGATAAGGACGGACTGGGTGTTATTCGCCAGAGAGCCTTTGAATCATTAAACAAATGGGGTATTCCTACTACCAGACACGAAGAATGGAAATATACCCGTATCGGAAGTTTTTTCAATAAAGAGTTTCAATACCAGGTTAACCAGGCAGTAACTGAATTAAGTGCTGATGATTTTAATGCCATCCGTTTACCGGGTTACGAGCAGGCTAATGAGCTCGTTTTTGTAAATGGCCGGTTTTCTTCCGGCTTATCGGTCTTCCGTTCAAAAGGATTGACTGTACAGTCGCTGCAGGAAGCTGCCAAAAACGAATATGCCGACATTGTTTCAAAACACCTGGGGCATAGCAGCAATTATTTAAAAGATGGCATCAATGCATTAAGCACTGCCTTTGTTCAGGACGGCGTATTTATACACGTTAAAAAGGGCCAGCTGGTTGAACATCCCATCTATATATATAATATTACCGATGCGCGGCAGGCCAGTATACTGGCACAGCCGCGTACACTGGTTTATGTTTCACAGGCCGCTCAGGTGCAGTTTGTTGAAACCTTTACTACGCTCGGTTCACAGGAAAGTTTTACCAACCGCGTAATTGAAATAGTGGTTGACAAAGACGCTGTTACCGAATATTATAAAATACAAACCGATGCGCACCACGCCACACAGGTGGGTACTACGCATATTCAACAGATAGGAAAAAGCTATACACATACCGTAACGGTTTCATTAAATGCAGGGATGGTTCGTAACAATTTGAATATTGTACTGGACGAACAGCATTGCGAAGCGCATTTATATGGTTTTTATCTGCAACGCGGAACAAGCCATATCGATAACCATACCGTGGTAGATCATGCCAAACCCAATTGCGAAAGCAATGAATTATATAAGGGCATTATGGATGATTCAAGCACCGGTGTATTCAACGGAAAGATCTTTGTAAAACCCGATGCGCAAAAAACCAACGCGTACCAGAGCAATAAAAACGTATTGCTTTCCGCAAACGCCAGTGTAAATACCAAGCCACAGCTGGAGATCTTTGCAGATGATGTAAAATGTTCTCACGGTTGTACCATTGGCCGCCTCGATGAAGAAGGTTTGTTTTACCTGCGTTCAAGAGGTATTACCGAAAGCACTGCCCGTTCTTTATTGTTGCATGGTTTTGCAGTTGACATTTTGAACCAGATCAAACCCGCGCCCGTAAGAGAGTATGTTGACAAACTGATTTCAGAACATTTGGAATTTGATTTTGCATGATACCAACGAACACCATATCAAAGGAACTGGATGTATACGCTATACGCCAACAGTTCCCGGCCTTAAACCGCAAGGTGAAAGGCCATCCATTGGTTTATTTTGATAATGCTGCTACTACACAAAAGCCGCAGGTGGTAATAGATGCACTGGTAGATTATTATACCAATTTCAATGCGAATGTGCATCGGGGTATTCATACCCTGGCCGAAGAAGCTACTGCTGCCTTTGAGGCAAGTCGCGATGCGGCTAAGCAATTCATCAATGCAGCGTCGAGGGAAGAGGTCATATTCACCCGTGGTACTACCGAAGGTATTAATCTGGTAGCCTATACATGGGGACGTAAAAATATTCAGCGCGGTGATGAAATTATCATATCCGAAATGGAGCATCACTCGAATATTGTTCCCTGGCAGATCTTGTGTGAAGAAAAAGGCGCCATATTAAAAGCGGTGCCTCAGCAGGATGGCGTATTGTTGATGGATGAATATAAAAAATTACTCAGTCCTAAAACAAAGCTGGTTTCCATTGTACATGTATCAAATGCGTTGGGAGCCATTAACCCGGTTGAGCAGATTGTTGAATTAGCTCATCAGGCAGGTGCTGTGGTGATGATCGATGGTGCTCAATCCAGTGTGCATCTTGATATTGATGTGCAGGCAATGGATTGTGACTTCTTTGCTTTTTCAGCCCATAAAGTATATGGCCCTACCGGCATAGGCATATTATATGGTAAGAAACATTTGCTTGAAGCAATGCCCGTTTTTCAGGGTGGGGGAGAAATGATAAAAGAAGTAACGATCGAAAAAACTACGTTTAACGATCTTCCTTATAAATATGAGGCTGGTACACCGAATATAGCCGATGCAGTTGTATTAAAAGCGGCGCTTGATTTTGTAACTGAAACAGGTAAAGAAAAAATACGCAATCACGAAGTGGAGCTGCTGGATTATGCAACAGAACAACTGGTGCAAATACCTGGCCTGCGTATCATTGGAAGCGCTGCCCAAAAGGTAAGTGTAGCCTCGTTTGTAATTGATAAAATACATCCGCAGGATATTGGCATATTATTAGATAATCGCGGTATTGCAGTAAGAACCGGGCACCATTGCGCACAGCCTTTAATGCAGTGCTATGGCATACCCGGTACCGTGAGGGCATCATTTGCCATGTACAATACCAAAGAAGAAATTGATCAGCTGATAACCGGTTTGCAAAAGGCAATAAAAATGTTATTGTAACGAATGAGCGAGCATAAAAGCATACCCGATATTGAAAATGAAATAGTGGAAGAATTTTCGCTGTTCGATTCATGGGACGACAAATACGAATACATCATCGATATGGGCAAAAAACTGCCTGTTCTTGACGATAAATACAAACTCGATGAAAATAAGGTAAGAGGATGCCAGAGCACTGTGTGGCTGGTATCTGATTACAAAGACGGGAAAGTTTATTTTAAGGCTGATAGCGATGCGGTGATTGTAAAAGGATTGATCAGTATGCTTATCAGGGTACTATCAGGACATACACCCGATGAAATTATTCAGGCTGGCCTGGGTTTTATACAAAAGATCGGCATGACCACACACCTGGCACAAACCCGTTCGAATGGATTACTAGCCATGGTTAAACAAATGAAAAATTTTGCGCTGGCTTATAAATTACGTACAGCGGCTGGTGAAACAAAATGATGCAATATGGAGAATGAAGAGCTGAAACAAAAGGTGATTGATGTTTTACAAAACATCTTCGATCCCGAAATACCGGTGAGTATCTGGGAACTGGGTTTGATCTATGAGATAAATATATTGCCCATTAATAATGTTCAGATCGTAATGACATTAACAGCTCCCGGTTGTCCGGCGGCACAATCATTGCCTGTTGAAGTAGATCAGAAGGTTCGTGAAATTGAAGGGATCAATGATGTGCATGTGGCAGTAACCTGGACGCCCGCATGGGATAAAAGCATGATGTCGGAAGCAGCACAATTACAACTCGGATTTCTTTAACCGACCAACAAAAACATTACATGAAAATCACTGCTCAGGAAGAATACGGTTTACGCATACTTATACGCCTTGCAGCCTGCAAAGATGCCAATGGCATGAGTATTCCGCAATTGAGTGAAGCGGAAGGACTCACCGGTACCTATGTGGCAAAGCTTACCAGGATCTTGCGTATGAAGGGATTTATAAACAGTACCCCTGGTTATAAAGGCGGATATGTATTGGCAAAACCAGCAAAGGAAATTGTTATTAATGATGTGTTGAAGGCGCTGGGGGGACCGATGTTTAACAGTACCTTTTGCGGTTCACATACCGGTACTATGAAGTTATGCACTAACTCGGTAGATTGTTCAGCCCGCTCTTTGTGGCAGATGATCCAATATACGCTCGACCAGTTACTTGACAAAGTTACTCTGCATGACTTAGTGAATTCTGAAAATGAATCAACCAAAATATTATATCAGATGCTTCAGCCAGATCCTGCAATTATGAGAAATATTATGAGCATTGTATCTCCGCAGGAGTAATCAAATTATTATAAAGAAAAAGCCTCTGCCAAATGACGGAGGCTTTTCTTTTATAAAGCGGTGTTATAGGTTAGCTGGCCTTCTTATTTTTATCGTTGTCGTTATTATTCTTATCTCCACTGTTTCCATTATTTCCGCCATTTCCACTGTTGCCGTTGTTACCGCTGTTGCCATTGCTATTTTTATCTGCTCCACCGGTTCCATTATTTGCATTGGTAGCTCCATTACCTCTGTTTTGCCAGGTTCTTCTGTTGTTTAAATTCCCGACTCCATTATTACCACTGTTTCCATTATTTGCGGCGTTTGCATTATTTGTGGCGTTGCCATTATTACCATTGTTTCCTCCATTTCCATTATTACCGTTGTTGCCGGCGTTTCCTGTATTTGCAGGAGTTATGTTGTTTGTGGCATTGCTATTATTTGCGGCATTGCTATTATTAGTGGCGTTTCCATTGTTACCTCCGTTGCCGTTGTTTGCACCGTTTCCATTGTTTCCATTGTTTCTGCCAAAACCTCTGTTTTGCCAGTTTTCTCTATTTCCAATATTCCCATTGTTACTGTTGTTTCCGGCATTTCCACTATTTCCATTGTTACTATTGTTTCCCATGTTACCTACGCCGTGGTCTTTATCGTTACCATTATCATGGTGAATATTGGCATTATTTCTTTGTTCATTAGCCAGGCGATCTTTTTCAGCTTGTTCTCTGGCTATCGGATCTTTTTCAGCCTGATCTCTATTAGCGAAGCTGTTTGATATGGCATTTCTCGTTTCCTGTTGACGGGCCAGGCGATCTTTTTCTGCCTGCTCTTTAGCGATACGGTCTTTTTCAGCTTGTTCTCTGGCTATCCGATCTTTTTCAGCCTGATCTCTATTAGCGAAGCTGTTTGATATGGCATTTCTCTTTTCCTGTTGATGGGCCAGGCGATCTTTCTCAGCCTGCTCTTTAGCGATACGGTCTTTTTCAGCCTGATCTCTATTGACGAAATTGTTTGTTATCCGTTCTCTCGTGGCCTGTTCACGAGCCAGACGATCCTTTTCGGCCTGTTCTCTCAATGCACGATCCCTTTCAGCCTGTTCACGGGCAATACGATCATTGTTATTATATCCATTAGGATAATTAGTTTGTTGCGTATTTACGCGGGTATTATTTGTTGTTACATTGGTTTGCTGAACGTTATTTACAACGGTGGTTGATTGTTGGTTTACAATTACCGTTTGAGGTTGTTGTTCTTTTACTATAATTACTCTTGTAGTGGGTTGCTGTACTGGCTGTGGTTGTGGCTGGTTTGTATAAACAACCGGCTGAGTTGGAAAGCAGGAAACTACTAAAATTGCAAAGCCGCTGCTGACCAATACCGAAACTATAGGTTTGGAGTTCATGGGGTACAGTTTTAAAGGGTAACGAGCACAAAATCACAAGAATCAAATCACAAGATCGCAAAAGGGGTAGCTTTGGCGATTTGGAACTTGATTTTTGGAATTTGATATATTATAACGCTGATGAATGATTTTTAGTATATGTAGGTGTTAGCACTTACCGGTGTACCTCGCCTCTTTACCTTTTCAAAGTAATTTTTGTAGCTGTATAGCTGGCCGTAGTAGTCGTATAGTGGGGATCGTATAACACCATCGATTGATCCGTTAAAGTGAGTATGGTAAAATGATGTGCTTTTACATCAACGCTTAATTTTATTTCAGAATAGGTGTAGCCTGTTGTGTCATACACATTATTTACATAGGAATACAGGTTGCCATCTGTTCTGAAATCCATGTAATCGGTGGCTTTGCCTGTGTAGGGAGTTATCTGCGGTGCTGCGGTAGAATAGAAGGTATCGACTGTTTGAACGAGCGTCCATTTATTCATCAGTTTTTCTGTAATGGACTTATCGTTATTCTTTTTACAGTCCGGCAATGTGATAAGGGCTGCACCTAAAAGGAAGAATACGGTAAATAATTCATGTTTCTTTCGGAATGGCTTTAGCGCAAATTGTGTCATGGAATCCCGGGTTTTGATTAATGATTGTAGCTGTTCGCCGTTTGGCGAATACAGTTAATGATGCTATGGATTTGAGAGGGAAAGCAGGTTATTGAATCGGCCATTGTAAAGCAGCAGGCGGGGACGCCATCAGGATTCATTCACAAGAAAAGACACTACAATCCGCTACCAATGACAGTGCCATTAACCAATGATTTTTCATGAATGATGGGGGAACTGTATAAAAGTAAGAAAAAAGAATGGATTAAGTAGTAAGTTGTAAGTACTAAGTAGTAACAAGGTGCGTAACGTGTGAATAGCACGGAACACTAATGCACGAAGCAGGGCTTCTCCCATGCTCTGAGCTAAGTCGAAGGGGGCCCATTGCGACTGCCGATTCACGATTGCCGACTGCCGATAAATGCTTACTGTAAACTGCCTCCGCTTAGACAAGTAAGGCAGACAGCAAGCCACTGTTAAAAACCTTCTATAATAGATCAAGAAAGGCCTGTTGGTTGGGAATCACTACACAAAAATCACAAGCACCAAATATCAATTTCCAAAAAGAAAACAACTGGTTCGTATTTTGAAATTGTATTCTGTTTTTTGGAATTTGTTTTTTGTATTTTGAAATTTTTTTAAAAATGCGCTGTGAAGCCCTTGCCTGGAAAAGCAAGGCTGTACAGCAGCAAACAACTGTTATTCTTAAAAAACCTTCCCATGATGTGGAAATGGGAAGATTTTTATGAACTATGACCGGCCGTTATTCTGAATATCTTTTATTATAGCCGTTAAATTTTTTAAAGAACTGTACATAAACCGGGCCGGTGAATAACGCTTATTCCTTCACTGGTTTGACTGTAAGAGCGGCTACAGCCATTGATCTTCAATACCTGCAGAATTGTATAACCAAACTGACCCCCACTAGCAAAATCATGGCAATTTTTTATATACAACTCGCAGGCAACTCACCGGCCGCCGGTTTATAGAGTATAACATACCGTGCCTGATACGGTTAATTCTGATTTATGTAATGCTTTAATTTTCCGGGTAGGGGTTACAGGCATCCAAACCTGTTATAGTGTTTTCATTGTGCGGATGGGCCTGGTAAAAAAACTCCAAAAATCAAATTACAAACTCCAAAATGGGAACGTTAATTATTTTCTTTTTTGGTTCTTGTGATTTGGTTCTTGTAATTTTTTTACCGTAGCTGCCTTTGCTCGACAGCAAAGGCGTTACGGTAATGTTCTGCAAGAACTTGTTGGTATCTGTACGTTGAAATGCCTGAATTTATTTAGGAATCTGTCACCTCACAATCCACTAAACCCGTCAACTTTCAAATCTTCAATCACCTCATATTTCCTAATGCAATTTACCACGCGATCTTTATGCTATTTGCACAATTTATTATCATTTTCACACGCTTTTCATAGTCTGTTTGCATTATTATATGCCGCATACTTTTTCATTTCAAATTTCAAATTCCTCATTTCTCATTTTCTCTTTTGCGCCAAGTCAGCAGTGCAGTACTCCATTTTCTGTACACTCATATTGATTGTTATGCTTTGAGGGCGTGAACGCATTCAAAGAAGTTTGTACTGCACATGCCTTACCCGGCGATGTATGTATTGCGAACCGTCGTGTCAAATATCTATCTGCAATTTACATGCGCACATTTATTGTGTTTGCATTTTTTTTGTACAAAAACGCACGGTCTGCGAATGTGAGATTTTATAATGCTGCTGGTTCCAGAAATGAATTTAGCTGAATATAGGTTACATTACCGTTAGTAACCCTGTTCCATAGAGGCGGTGCATATTTATTACGCCATTGACCGGGAGTAACGCCATAGAGGTCTTTAAATGCGCGTACAAAGGCGCTCTGGGAAGAATACCCGCATAAATCTGTGATCTGTTGCATGGTTAGTTCATCCTGCTGTAATAGCCTGGCTGCAGCTTCAAGGCGCTTTTTTAATTCATACTCTTTAATGCCGGCGCCAAAGAGTTCTCTAAAACCCCGGTGTAATAAATTAATGCCGATTTGTGAATGTGTTTTTGTGATCAGCTCATGAATAGGTTTAATGTCCAGGGGATGCTGATCAATGTAATTTTTAACGGAGTAAATAGCGTCCTGGAACGGTCTCCTCAATTGTTTCTGGTTCATTAGAATTAAGATAAAGGTTTATTATTCGCATAATACATTTGCATGCACCATGCATGTGTACACTATACTAAAGTAAATACCAAATGAACGTTTTTTGGGACAGAGAAATTCTGAGGAGGAGTTGCTGTTATACCGTAGCCAAATGTAGCCTTTTTCTTTTTAGAAATAAAGGGTGCGCAAAAAAAATTGTTCCTAAATCTTTGCGTTTAGGATGGTTACTTGTATAACCAACTTCAGTTATCATCAACGTTAATAAAGTCCTCAAATCCTATTTCCTGAAAAAGTAAGAATTTATTTTGCAGAGTCACTAACGGAATTGCCATTTCATTGGCAACAGCTTGTAATGTTTTTGGGCCTTTCTTTTTAACGCGGTTAAGACTCAACAGGAGCCGGGCTCGGAGAGCTAATTCTTTATTCCATCTATATGCTAATCTGTGAATTAATCTTCTTAATTGTTCTTTACTCAGATTAAGCCAGTAGATCTCATTTTTATTGCTCAATTTTTTAGTTTTTTTATTTTTCATATAATTAATTTCTTATTTTTATGGAAAGTTACACAAAAGTAACAAATTTTAGAAACCTGTATAAAATTCATCTAATTGTTGTTTATGATCAATAAAATTCCCCTTCAGGAAAAAATTAAATTGGTTATGCAACGGACTGGTATGAAAGCCGCAGATTTGGCCTATGCCACGGGACTTCCCAGAGTGAGTATGTATAAATGGATGAAGGGAACGAGGCCAAATAATGCGATCGTGTACGATAAGCTGGAAAGCTTTTTGGATGGTATATTGGAAAAAATTTCAGACGATACTGCTCCTGTTCGATATACTACTTTTTTAGAAAAAGCTTCAACCCTGAAGATTCCGCTTAAGCACTCCGGCAAGGCGGTTCCTCTAACAACTGCAATAGCATCGCCCGGTTCTATTGTAGTCGTGAATGGTGAGCCACAATTAATTTTGGATCGTATTGATGCGCCAATTTTAGGCGAAGTAGAAGGTCTAATTGAAGTCATCGGGGAAGGTATGGCCCCAACCTTCACAAATGGCTGCAGAGTAGCCATTTCCCGATTAAAAAATCCCGAAATATTGAATTGGGGTTACTATTACTTTATAGTCGACAAAAGCTGGCGGGGAATCGTGAGGCGGATATACCCCGGCGAAACCGAAAATACCATCCAGTTAATAGCAGATAACGAAGATCAAAGAAAATTCCCTCCCATCACAAGGTCTTTAGATCAAATAGAAGCTATATTTCAGGTAAAAGCTGGTATTTTACAATATTAATTGATAAACAACCGGTTACAGCCTACAATTTAGCCGGTTCCGGCTTACGCTGCCCCTTTCTCTGCAATTTTGTGAAACTTTTTTTTACACACCTTTAGTACAGCAATATTGCTTAATTGTTTCTATTATGTGCATCTTTCCAAAATGGTATAACCCATAACAGTTATTGCACATTACTGGTAAGGTGTAATTGCGTACTTCACTTCGTTTTTAGTGTAATTAAATTTTATAGAACAGGTTCAATGGAAATTTGAACCTGTTTTATTTATTTATGCCTTAACCAGGCTTAGTGGAATTATTGTAACTAATTGAGTTTATACTTAATCTATTCATGGTTTCCCTGGTCCAGGATCTCCATGAATAGATTAAGTATAAACTC
>Ga0207667_10007526_pt1 | contig 13072 bp, 14 predicted proteins | sample KBSCornC52_FD_184301 | JGI IMG/M metagenome (GOLD analysis project Ga0207667, IMG submission 184301) | Corn rhizosphere microbial communities from Kellogg Biological Station, Michigan, USA - KBS Corn C5-2 (SPAdes) (version 2) | ecosystem: Host-associated > Plants > Roots > Rhizosphere > Soil ...
CTTCTTCGCCGCGGCCCCGGCGAAGAAGGCCGCTGCTTCGAAGGCGGAACCGGCGGCGAAGAAGGCGCCGGCGAAGAAGGCGGCCGCGAAGAAGGCCGAACCCGCCGCGAAGAAGGCCCCGGCATCGAAGGCGGCATCGAAGGCGGCATCGAAGGCGGCATCGAAGGCGCCGGCGAAGAAGGCCGCGAAGGCCCGCAAGACGGCCTGAAACGCCGGCCGACCCGTGCTACCTAAGCTGGGACGATGGTGAAGCCCCCGTCCCGCCAGGCTCCGGCGGCCCGACTCGCCGACGTCGAGTTGGCGCCGCTGGACGAGACCGTCCGGGCCTGGCCGTCCCGCACCGTCGAGGTGGACGGGCTGCGGATCAACGTCCGCACCACGCCCTCGGACGACCCGGCCGCGGCCCCGGCGCTGTTCGTGCACGGCCTCGGCGGGTCGTCCCACAACTGGACGGACTTCGCCGCGGTGCTGCGCCACCACCTCGCCGTGGAGGCGATCGACCTGCCCGGCCACGGGCGGTCCGGTCCGGCGAAGCGGTACTCGATCGAGCGGCACGCCCAGGTCGTCATCGACTACCTCGAGCAGTCCGGGCGCGGACCGGTGCACCTGGCCGGCAACTCGATGGGCGGGGCGGTCTGCGTCGTGGTGGCCGCGAAGCGTCCGGATCTGGTCCGCACGCTGACCCTCATCTCGCCGGCCGTCCCGGACAACCGGCTGCGGGCGTTCCCGCTCAAGAACGACCCCCGCACGGCGCTGCTGGTGCTGCCCGGCATCGGTGAGGCGCTGACCCGCTACTACAACCGGCGTTTCACCCCGGAGCAGCGGGCTCGGGCGACGATCGCGCTGTGCTTCGCCGACCCGAGCCGGTTCCCGGCCGAGCGGCTGCGGGAGGCGGTCGAGGAGGCCCGCGAACGCGAGCGGCTGCCGTGGGCGATCGGCGGGATGCTGCGCTCCATGCGCGGCCTCGCCACCGCTCAGTTCGTCAAGAACCGGGTCGGCTGGGCGACGCTGCGGCGCATCACGGCCCCCACGCTCGTCCTCTGGGGTGACACAGACCGGCTGGTCGCGCCCGACCTGGCGCCCTACGTCGCGGCGGCGATCCCCGACTCGCGGTTGGCCGTCTTCGAGGGCGTCGGCCACACCGCGATGATGGAGGTCCCGGAGCGGACGGCGCGGGCGCTGCTCGCGTTGATCGAGGACGCCGCGTCGGCGCCGGCCCCCGACCCGGCCGCTTCGCGTTCCTGAGATGACTCGACGGGCCTCCCGGGTGATGCCACGACCACGTGGCAGCCTGGGGGCGTGGTCGGGGTGTCGGGGTTCGGGGAGCCCACGCTGCACCGTGCCGGCGAGCCGGGCGATCTCATGAGCCGTCCCCGGGAGGACGAACCGGTCCGCGACGTCGTGCGGGCCCGGTCGGCCGTCCGCAACGCGGGCGTGACGTACGGCCCGCGCACCCGCCGCCGCTCCGCCGGCGACACGTGGCGCGACTTCGCGCACCGGTACGGCTGGCGCGCCTACGCGCTGCCGGTGTTGATCGTCCTCACCATCGCGGCCCTGTTCACCACCAACCAGGTCGCGCGCAAGGCGGCGGGCGGCACCGGCGGCCAAGCCGCCGGCCACGCCGGCGCCGGCAACGGGCACGCGGGGCCGGCCGGGCCGCCGGTCGCCTCAGGCAGCATCGCCCTCAAGGATGACCAGGCCAGTTCCAGCCAGAAGATCAACAATGACGTTCTCAAAGCGGCGGCGCTACCGCCCGGGCCGGCCTACCCGATGCAGGGCGACGGCAGCTACCGGATCCTGCCGGGCACGTCGAACCCGGTCGGCTCGGGCCCGTTGCACCGCTACTCGATCGAGGTCGAGAACGGGGTCACCGGCGTCGACCTGAAGCAGTTCCAGCACCTCGTGGTGTCGACGCTGTCCGACCCGCGCAGCTGGTCCGGGCACGGCGTGAGCCTGCAGCGGGTCGACTCCGGCCAGATCGACTTCCGGATCTCGCTCACGTCCGCGCACTCGGTGCGCACCTTCTGCGGCTACACCATCCACGTCGAGACGTCCTGCTTCGACGCCAACAGCGGCCGCGTGGTGCTCAACGTCGCGCGCTGGGTACGGGGTTCGACGGCCTACGTCGGCGACCTGGCGGCCTACCGGGTCTACATGATCAACCACGAGGACGGCCACGCGCTCGGTCACCAGCACGCGCACCAGTGCCTGCCCGGCGGGCTCGCGCCGGTGATGATGCAGCAGACGTTCGGGCTGAAGTCGGCGGTCAGCGGCAAGATGTGCGGCGCCAACCCGTGGCCGTATCCGCCGGGCGCCAAGGGCGCGCCGGGGCCGGAGCAGTCCGACACTCCGCAGAACGACGAGTACGGGCTGTCCGACTGATTGATCCGCCGAGAGCGTGTCTCGGTCTCGACCACTCGCTTCGCTCGGGCCGATCCCTCGACCCACGAAGCGCCTTCGGCGCTCCCGCAAGCTCGCTGCGCTCGCGCGGCGGCGGGCTCTTCGCGCGAGCGCTCATCGCGTTGTGGTCGCCTTGGTGGTCGCCTTGCGCTGTCCGGCGGTGGGGCTCTTCGCGCGAGCGCTCATCGCGTTGGTGGTCACCTCGCTGGTCACCTTGCGCTGTCAGGCCTGCAGGCTCATCGCCGGTGGTCAGGGTGCGGCGCGGAAGAAGGTGCGGAGGTCGGCTACCAGCACGTCCGGCTGTTCGAGCGAGGCGTAGTGACCGCCGGTCGGGAACTGGCTCCAGTGGACGATGTTGCTGTTGTCCCGCTCGGCCAGGCTGCGGATCGTCCGGAAGTCGTCGGCGAACACCGCCACCCCGGTCCGCGCGGAGTTCACCGCCGGCTCCTTCTCGGCGTGCGCTTCCTCGTAGTGGTACCGGCCGGCGCTCGCCTGGGTGTTGGTCAGCCAGTAGAGGGTGACCTGGGCGAGGATCTGCTCGCGGCTCACCAGGCTCGTGCCGTTGCCGAAGGAGTTGAACAGCTCGCTCCACGCCAGCTGGCCGATCGGTGAATCGGCGATCCCGACCGCGACCGTCTGCGGCCGGGTGGAGTTGATCGCGTTGTAGCCGCCGACCGACTGGAACCACTTCAGGTGTTCGAGCGCCGCGTAGTCGTCCGGCCCGAACTTCTCGAACTCGGCCGGATCGCCGGAGGGGAAGGAGAACAGCTGCAGGACGTGCAGGCCCAGGTACCCGGGCGGGGCGAGCAACCCCAGTTCGCGCGAGATCATTGCGCCGACGTCACTGCCGTGCGAGCCGTAGGACTCGTAGCCGAGGTGACGCATGAGGGTGTCCAGGGTGCGGGCGACCTTCGCCATCGTCCACCCGGCACCGACGAGCGGGATGCTGAAGCCGAAGCCGGGGATCGACGGGACGACCACCGAGAACGCGTCCTCGCGATTGCCGCCGTGCGCCACTGGGTCGGTGAGCGGAGCGATCATGTCGAGGAAGTCCAGGAACGAGCCGGGGTAGGTGTGCAGCAGGAGCAACGGCGTCGCGTCCGGTTCGTTCGAGGGCACGTGGATGAAGTGCACCGGCTGCCCGTCGATCTCGGTCAGGTAGTGCGGGAACTCGTTCATCCGGGCCTCGTGGTGCCGCCAGTCGAACTTCTCGCGCCAGTACTCGAGGGTCTCCTGCAGGTACGCGTTCGGCGTGCCAAGCTCCCAGTCGTCGACCGCGGCCGGTCGCGGGAGTCGCGTGGCCGCCAGCCGGCGGGCCAGGTCATCGAGGTCGGCGGCGGGGATCTCGATGCGGAACGGGCGGATGGTCGTCGTAGTCGTCATGACGGCGGACCGTAGAGCCGAAATAGGACTGCGCGTGTCCTAAATCGACGCCATGCTCACAGGCGTGTTGGGGTCCTCGGCCCGCCTGCTGGCGCTCCTCTCGCTCATGCAGTCCCGTCCGGCGTGGCTGGGCTCGGAGCTCGCCGAGCGGCTGGGCGTGAGCGCCCGGACGATCCGCCGGGACATCGACCAGCTGCGCGAGCTGGGCTACCCGGTCGAGGCCGCCCGCGGGGCGGCCGGGTACTACCGGCTGGGAGTCGGGGCGAAGCTTCCGCCGCTGCTGCTGGACGACGAGGAAGCGGTCGCGGTCGCGATCGGCCTGCGCGCCGCGACCGGCGTGAGCGGCATCCACGAGAGCAGCGCCCGGGCCCTCGCCAAGCTGGAGCAGGTGCTTCCGCACCGGTTGCGCAGCAAGATCAGTGCGCTCCACGAAGCCACCTCGGCCGGCCCGCAGAACACGACGTCCAACGCGAAGGACCCCGAGGTCGATGGCGCGACGCTGGCGGCCATCGCGACCGCGATCCGGGATCAACAGCTGTTCCGCTTCGAGTACACCCGAGGCGTGGACGCACCCAGCGACGAGCTGCCGGCCGGCACGTCGGCGCCCTCCGGCTCCACGCTCGTCGAGCCCTACCGGCTGGTCAACTGGGCCCGGCGCTGGTACCTGGTCGGGCGCGAGCCCGAGACGGCGACGTGGTCGACGTTCCGGGTCGACTGGATCACGCCCCGCGCGCCGACCCACCGCCGGTTCCGGCCGACGCCGCTGCCGGCCGACGACTACACCGCCTTCGTCCTGCGCGACGTCGCATCCACCGGTTGGAAGGCGCACGCCCGGATCACCATCCTCGCCCCGGCCGAGGCGGTGCTCGCCCGGATCAACCCGACGGTGGGCGTGGTCGAGTCGATCGACGACGGCCGCTGCGTGCTGGTGACCGGAGCCGACAGCCTCGAGACCATCGCGGTGTACATCGGCATGCTCGGTCTCGACTTCGAGGTGACCGAACCGCCGGCGCTGGTCGCGCACCTAAGCACGGTCGGCGAGCGGTACCTGCGGGCGATCGACCCGCGGGCTCAGGCTTCGACGGTCCCGTAGTAGTTACCGATCGCGGCGCGGGCCTCGTCGAGCAGCGCGGGGCCGACGTAGGTGGCGACGCCGGCGTCGGGGTTCCGGTAGCCGGCCGGCTTGAGCTCGGCCAGTTGCTGCGTCGACAGCGCGAAGACGACGCGTCCGATCGCCGCTCGGGCGATGGCGTTGGCGCACATCGGGCAGGGCTCGCAGCTGGTGTACAGCGTGGCGGCGGCCGCTTCCTCGCGGGTGAGTTGCCGCGCCGCGATCCGGGCCAGGGTCAGTTCCGGGTGGGCCGCGATGTCCGCGTCGGTGACGGTCGTGTTCCGGGCGCGTCCGATGGTGCGGCCGGCGCCGTCCACCAGCACCGAGCCGAACGGCGGATCACCCGCCGCGAGCGCGGCGGCCGCCTCGGCCAACGCCGCGCGCAGATGCTCGCCATCGCGCGGGTCGTCCACGCCGTCACCGGACACGGAGCGTCCCCTCGCCGACGACCAGACCCGTCCCGCGCAGCCGCACCTGGTCGCCGGCCACACTCACCTCCAGCCGGCTCGGGCGGCCCAGCCGGTAGCCCTGCTCGACGCCGACGTAGCCGCCGTCCGTCACCACGCCCTCGCGGGCGAGTCGCGCGACGAGCGGGCCGGCCGCGGTGCCGGTCGCCGGGTCCTCCGCGATGCCGACGGTGGGATTGAAGAACCGCGCGTAGGCCACCGAGTGGGCCGGCTCCACCGGGTCGCGGCTGTAGACGTAACAGCCCTCACCCCCGACTGCGCGCAGCACCGCGGCCAGCCGCTCGGAGGCCGGCGCGCAGCGGTCGACGTTCGCGCGGTCGCGGAGTTCGACCAGCAGGTGGCCGGCCCCGGTCGACATCACCAGGGCGGGGGAGTCGGCGAGGTCCTCCAGCGCTAGACCGAGGGACGCGGCGAGTTCAGGCCGGTCGGCGACGGTGCCGCCGACCTCCGGCGCCGACTGGTCCATCGTGACCAGGGTGCGCCCGCCGTCGTCCTCGATCTCGAGCGGGAGCAGGTCGGGGCCGATCTCCTGCACGAACTTGCCGACGGCTCCGCCGAGCCGGCCGCTCGCGGCCAGCAGCACCCACGTCCCCAGCGCGTTGTGGCCGGCGCCGTACACCTCTTCGCCGATGGGCGTGAAGGAGCGAAGCTGCCAGGCCGCGTCCGGGACCGTTGGGCGGAGCACGAAGGTGGTCTCGGACTGGTTGAACTCCCGGGCGACGGCCTTCATCTCGTCCAACTGCAGGTCGTCGGCGTCGGGCACCACCGTGACCGGGTTCCCGGTGAGGGGACGGGCGGCGAACACGTCGACGTAGTGGAACCGGACGCTGGTCATCCGCAGACTGTACGAGCGAAGGATCCGCGATACGGCCTACTTATCCGGCCGGGGCGGCCGAGACGGGGCTCACGCGCCTCGCCCACGGCCGTCGGGGACACTGGAGGGCGGAATGCCCGCCCGGACGGCGCGGTTGTGCCGTCTGAGCTTGTCGTCGCACCGAGAGGTTGTTCGTTGTCTCCGTCTACCGCCGTGCCGCCGCTCGTCGAGCCCGCCGAGTCGCTGACGATCGACGAGGTCCGTCGCTACAGCCGCCACCTGATCATCCCGGACGTCGCGATGGACGGGCAGAAGCGGCTGAAGAACGCCAAGGTGCTGTGCATCGGCGCCGGCGGTCTTGGCTCGCCGGCCCTGATGTACCTGGCCGCGGCCGGCGTCGGCACCCTCGGCATCGTCGAGTTCGACGTCGTGGACGAGTCGAACCTGCAGCGGCAGATCATCCACGGGCAGAGCGACATCGGCCGCTCGAAGGCTGAGTCGGCCGCCGACAGCGTCCGCGAGATCAACCCGCTCATCCAGGTGAACCTGCACGAGGAGCGGCTCGACTCGTCCAACGTCATGGAGCTGTTCGCCCAGTACGACCTCATCGTCGACGGCACGGACAACTTCGCGACGCGTTACCTCGTCAACGACGCCTGCGTGCTGCTCGGCAAGCCGTACGTGTGGGGTTCGATCTACCGCTTCGACGGGCAGGCGTCGGTGTTCTGGGCCGAGTACGGCCCCTGCTACCGCTGCCTCTACCCCGAGCCGCCGCCGCCGGGCATGGTGCCCTCGTGCGCCGAGGGTGGCGTGCTGGGCGTGCTGTGCGCGTCCATCGGCTCGATCCAGGCCACCGAGGCGATCAAGCTGCTGACCGGTGTCGGCGAGCCGCTGCTCGGCTCGCTCATGGTCTACGACGCGCTCGAAATGAACTACCGCAAGATCAAGGTGCGCAAGGACCCGAACTGCGCGGTCTGCGGCGAGCACCCGACCGTCACCGAGCTGATCGACTACGAGGCGTTCTGCGGCGTCGTCTCCGAGGAGGCGCAGCAGGCCGCGGCCGGTTCGACCATCACGGCGACCGAGCTGAAGGACCTGCTGGACTCCGACAAGCCGGTCTATCTGGTCGACGTCCGCGAGCCGGCCGAGTGGGAGATCGTCCGCATCCCCGGCGCCACGCTCATCCCGAAGGACGAGATCCTGCGCGGTGAGGCGCTGGCGTCGCTGCCGCAGGACAAGCAGATCGTCATGTACTGCAAGACCGGGGTGCGCTCGGCCGAGACGCTGGCCGCCGTCAAGAACGCCGGTTTCTCCGACGCCGTACACGTCCAGGGTGGCGTGACGGCGTGGGTCAACCAGGTGGACAAGTCACTGCCGGTCTACTGACACGGTGTACTGACCGGTGCCGGGCGGGGTAGGACTAGCGGCATGGACGAACCGCTGAACGCCTTCCTGGCCGCGCAACGGGTCTTCACCAAGACGGTGCACGCCGTCGGTGAAGGCGACTGGCACGCCCCGACCCCCGACACCGAGTGGGACGTCGCCGAGCTGCTCGGTCACATGATCGAGGAGCACCGGTACGCGGCACCGCTGCTGCACGGCCAGGACCTCGAGTCGGCCCGGATGATCGTCGAAGGGTCGCGCAAGCTGCCGGTCGACGGCGGCGTCGGCGCGAACCTGGCCGAGGAGTGGGACGAGGCGGCGGTCGAATCCAGCGACGCGTTCAGCCGCGACGGCGCTCTCGACCGGGACGTCGCGCTGTCCCGCGGCTCGACCCCGGCCCGCCAGTACATCGCCGAGATGACCTTCGACCTCGTCGTCCACGGCTGGGATCTCGCCAAGGCGATCGGGCGGGACGTCGAGTTCCCGCCCGAGGTGGTCGAGCACGTCTACGAGCAGGCGAAGAACTTCGGCGATCTGTCCGGTAGCGGTTTCTTCGCGCCGCCGGTGGACGTCCCCGACGATGCGCCGACCCTCGACCGGCTCATGGGGCTGACCGGTCGCGACCCCGACTGGAAGCCGTGACCCACTCGGCGCGGGTGATCGCGTACTCGACCTCGCCCTGATCGGTACCGGGCAGCGGGTCGTCGAACTCGAGGTGGAACGTGCGCACGTAGCGCAGCCCGACCGCGGTCATCGTCGCCCGGGACGCCTCGTTCACGGCCATCGTCTCGGCGATGATCCGCTCGAGGCGCAGTTGCTCGAAGCCGTACCGGATCAATTCGCGCGCGCCCTCGCTCGCCAGCCCCTGGCGCCAGAACCGGGGCAGTAGCCGGTACCCCAGCTCGGCCTGCGCCGCGACCCGCTGCTCGTCACGCTCGGGTGGTTCGAGGATCCACCAGCCCACGAAGCCGCCGGCGACGAAACCGGTCCAGAAGCCGAGCCCGGGGTTGTCGCGGGCGATCGCGAGGCGCCGGCGGTGGATCGGCTCGACCTCGTCCCGGGTGCGGGGCCGTCCGGTGAGGAACCGCATCACCTCCGGCTGTGCGTCGAGTTCGACCTCGTGCTCGAGGTGCTCCTCGGCGAGCGGGACGAGCGTGATCCGCTCGGTCTGCAGGGTCGGCTGAGCCACGCGTCGATTCTCGGTGCGGTGTCGAGCGACCTAGAGACCAGCGGCGAGCCGGCGCACGACGTCAGCGGCCGGCTCGGCGGTGATCGCCGCCCAGCCGGTGCCGGCCCAGAGGTTGGGGACGTCCGGGTCGCCGGCCTTCGTGGCACCGGCGCGCAGCGGGCGGGTGAGGTGGTGCACCTCGGGGTACCCGCCGGGCGCGTCGGCGTGCTCGCGGGCGAAGGCGTTGGCCAGGCCGCGGGCCCACCGTCCGCTGAACGCGCGGGTGATCACCGTCTCGGCGTACCGGCGCTCGAGCAGCGCGGTGCGGTACGGCGCCGAGGTCGCCGCCTCGGGCGTGCACAGCAGGGCCGTCCCGACCTGGACGGCACGTGCGCCGGCGTCGAGCGCGGCCTGGACGTCGGCGGCCGTCATGATGCCGCCGGCGGCGATCATCGGCCGGTCGAGGTCGCGGATCGCGGCGAGGGCGTCCAGCAACGAGGTCTCGTTGGGGACGGTCGCGTCGAACGTGCCCTGGTGCCCACCGGCCTCGGTGCCCTGCACGACGAGCAGGTCAGCGCCGGCGGCGGCGGCGAGCTCGGCCTCGGCGCGGCCGGTCACCGTGACGGCCACGCGCGCGCCGGCCCGCTGCAGCCGCTGCACGTCCTCGGCCGCCGGGCAGCCGAACGTGAACGACACGGTGTGGACGCCGGCCGACTCCAGCGCGGCGAGCTTGGCCGGGTACCCGTCGTCCTCCCACCGCGGCGCGCCCAGCGGCACCCCGAACCGCGCGGCGAGCGGCCGCAACCGGTCGGCGTAGGCGTCGATCGCGGCGCGATCGGGCGCCGGCTGCCCCGGCACGAACAGGTTGACGCCGATCGGATCGGCGGTGAGGGCGCGGGTGCGGTCGAGGGCGCCGCGCAGTGCCTCGGCCGTGAGGTACGCCCCGGCGACGAAACCGAACCCGCCGGCGGCGTTGACCGCGGCGGCCAGTTCGGGGGTGGACGGCCCGCCCGCCATCGGGGCCTGCACGATCGGGAGCCGGCTGGGAACGGTCATGTCTCGATCGTGCTCCGCGTCCGGTCGCCGGCGCCGCCGGTGTGAGCCTTTCAACGTGGCGCCGATGTTGGTTGTGGTTCTACAATCGTTGTATGACCACAACGACTTCGACTCGCAACGTGTCGCCGGGGGCCGTCCTGGCGATCTGCTGCTGCAGCCTGTTCCTGGTCGGCATCGACGTCACGATCGTCAACATCGCGCTGCCGACGATCCGGCGCGACCTGCACTCGTCGCTCAGCGGTCAGCAGTGGGTTATCGACTCGTACTCCTTGGTGCTCGCGGCGATGCTCATCTTCAGCGGGTCGCTGGGCGATCGGTTGGGGCGCCGCCGGGTGTTCCTGACCGGCCTGCTCGCGTTCAGCGCGGCATCGCTGGCCTGCGGTCTCGCGCCGAGCCTCGGCTGGCTGGTCGCGTTCCGCATCGTCCAGGCCGTCGGCGGTTCGATGATGAATCCGGTCGCGATGTCGATCATCGTCAACACCTTCCGGGAACCGGCCGCCCGGGCTCGCGCGATCGGCGTCTGGGCGGCCGTCGTCGGGCTCAGCATGGCGCTCGGCCCGCTCGTCGGCGGCGCGCTGGTCGATGCCGCCGGCTGGCGGTGGATCTTCTGGGTGAACGTGCCGGTCGGGCTGGCCGCGGCCGCGCTGACCTGGCGGTGGATTCCGGAGTCGCGCGCGCCCCGCCCGCGCCGCTTCGACCCGCTCGGGCAGCTGCTGGTCGCGGTCGCGCTCGGCTGCCTGACCTACGCGATCATCCATGCCCCGCACGTCGGGTGGGGCGCCCCGTCGACCGTCGGGCTGCTGATCGCCGCGGCGGCGGCCACGGCCGGCCTGCTCGCCGTTGAGCCCCGACGGCACGATCCGCTGGTCGAGCTGCGGTTCTTCCGCTCGACCCCGTTCTCGACGGCGACGGTGTGCGCGGTCGCCGCGTTCGTGGCCATGGGGACGTTCCTGTTCGTCAACACGCTCTTCCTGCAGGACGAGCTGGGTCTGTCCGCACTGGCCGCCGGCGTGCGCACGTTGCCGATGGCCGTGCTGGCCGCGATCTGCGCGCCGCTGTCCGGCCGCCTCGTCGCGGCCACCGGCGCCCGCCTCCCGCTGGTCGTCTCGGGGCTGGCCACCGCCGTCGGCGCGGCGCTGCTCGTGCCGATCGACCGCGGGACGTCCACCTCGTACCTGTTCCTCGCGTACGCCCTCATCGGTATCGGCTTCGGACTGGTAAACGCGCCCATCACCAACGCGGCGACCTCCGGCATGCCGCGCGATCAGGCCGGCGTGGCCGCGGCGATCGCGTCGACGAGCCGCCAGGTCGGCATGTCGCTCGGCGTGGCGGTGAGCGGCTCGCTGATCGCCGGCACCGCCGGTGGCCTACCGTCGGCACTGCCGGCGGTGTGGTGGCTGGTCGTCGGGTGCGGCGTGGGCATCTCCGTCCTCGGCGTCCTGGGCACGACTTCGCGGGCCCAGGCGAGCGCGGCCGCGGTGCTGGCGGCGCCCGAACGCGAGGAGAACCGTGAGCCGGTCCGTACCCGAGACGCCGCACGAGGTCTGGGCGATGCTGCAGGCGTTCATGGACGCGCACTCGACCAAGGAGAAGTTGCGTGAGCGCGTCGGGCAGGTGGTCGGGACGGGCCGGGGCAAGGTGCGCGTCCTCATGCAGCTGGAGAACGGCTCGCTGAGCCTGGGCGCGATCGCCGACGCGCTGCAGGTCGACCGCCCGTACGCCACGGTGCTGGTGAACCAGCTCGAAGAGATCGGGTTGGTCGAGCGCACGGCGGACCCGGGCGATCGCCGCCGCAAGGTCGTCGCGCTCACGACGGCCGGCCGGCGGGCCATGCGCGACGCGCGGGACGTCCTCACCACGCCGCCGCCGGAGCTGGCCGCGCTCGAGCGCGCCGACCTGCGCCGGCTCGGGACCGTGCTGGCCAAGCTGATGGCCGCATCTCACGAGTAGGCCGTGCGCGATACTCGGCCGATGCCGACGACGACCGGAGCCTCGCACCTCGGGCTGACCGTCCGCGATATGGAGGCGAGCGCGGCCTGGTACCAGCGCGTGCTGGGCTGGGTCGAGCTGCGCCGCTTCACCGCCCACGAGGCCGGCAGCCCGCGAGTGCTACTGATGGACCCGGCCACGTTCTTCGTGATCGGCCTGTGCCAGCCCGCCGACGGTGCCGGCGGTGTGTTCGACCATCGCGTGACCGGCCTCGATCACTTCGCGCTGTCCGTGCCGAGCACGGACGAACTCCAGGCCTGGGCCGAGCACCTGGCTGCCGAGGGCGTACCGACCTCGCCGGTGCGAGAGGTGCCCGGCCTCGGGCGGTTCATCTCGTTCGAGGATCCGGACGGCATCCAGCTCGAGCTCTGGGTCACCGGAGGCGGCTGAGCGCCCTCCCGGCGCCGTCCGAAGGTGGTGCAGGCCCTACCTCCAAGACGCACCTGCGCGCCATGTCTCGGGCGGCCGCGGATTCCTAGCGTCGTAACTGCCGGTGATCACCGGCACTGCGAACCGCGAGAGGAACCGTCATGAACCAAACCCAGACCGGCCGCCGCGAGGCACTGCGACTCGTGTCGGTGTCGAAGGTCTACGGCGAGCAGCAGCCCGTGCCGGCGCTGCGCAACGTGTCCCTGGCCCTGGCGCCGGGCAGCTTCACCTCGATCATGGGGCCGTCCGGCTCGGGCAAGAGCACGCTGCTGCAGTGCGCGGCCGGCCTCGACCGGCCGACCACCGGTCAGGTCTTCGTCGCCGGGCAGGCGATGCCTGAAGGGGACGAGACCCAGCTGACCGAGTTCCGTCGCGAGCGCATCGGCTTCGTCTTCCAGCAGTACAACCTGGTGCCGTACCTGACCGTCGAGCAGAACGTGGTGCTGCCGGCCCGCTTCGCCGGACGGCGGGTCGACCGCCGCGTTTGCCGGGACGTCCTCGCCCGGCTCGGCCTGGCCAAGCTGGTCGACCGGCTGCCGGCGGAGCTGTCCGGCGGGCAGCGGCAGCGGGTCGCGATCGCCCGGGCGCTGGTCAACCGGCCGGCCGTCCTGTTCGCCGACGAGCCGACCGGCGCGCTGGACACCGGCAGTGGCCGCGAGGTGCTGTCGATGCTGCGTGAGGCGGTGGACGTGTTCGGCCAGACGGTCGTCATGGTCACCCACGACCCGCTGGCCGCGGCGCATGCCGACGCCGTCACCTTCCTCGCCGACGGCGCCATCGTCGACCACCTGTACCGGCCCTCGGCCGCGCAGGTCGCCGAGCGGATGACGCACCTCGACGAGTACGCCGCGGCCGCGGCGGGGCGGTGATCG
>Ga0207667_10007529_pt1 | contig 13070 bp, 10 predicted proteins | sample KBSCornC52_FD_184301 | JGI IMG/M metagenome (GOLD analysis project Ga0207667, IMG submission 184301) | Corn rhizosphere microbial communities from Kellogg Biological Station, Michigan, USA - KBS Corn C5-2 (SPAdes) (version 2) | ecosystem: Host-associated > Plants > Roots > Rhizosphere > Soil ...
GGGAGCGTCGGGCGATTGTACGAGGACGCGCTCGACGCTCCCGCGCAGGCGCTCACGGCCTATCGCAGGATCCTCGACGTGGATGGTCAGCACCTGGGGGCCATTCACGCCCTGCAGCGCGCGGCGGAACGCGCTGGGCGCTACAAAGATCTGGTGCAAGGGCTCGAGCTCGAAGCTCAAAAAATCGGCGACAAGCGGCAAAAGTTGGCGCTTTTGCACCGCGCAGGCGAGGTGTGCGAAGTCGAGCTCGGCGACGACGACGCGGCCCTCGCCTTGTACCGCAAGGTTTACGATCTCGACCGCACGTACGCGCCGGCGCTCGCGAGCCTGGGTCGCTTGCACTACAAAGCAGGTCGCTTCGAGGATCTGCTCGAGACCTATCAAGCCGAGCTCCGGGTCTCGCCCAAGGGCCCGCAATCGGCCGCGCTCTTGTACAAGATGGGTGAGCTGTACGAAGAACGCATCGGCAAAGACGAGGACGCCATCATCTCGTACCGCAAAGCGATCGAGATGGATCCGTTCAATCAGCAAGCGCTGCACGCGCTCGGTCGCAAACTGACGGAACGCAGCCGCTTCGACGAGCTCGTGAAGTTGCTCGAGCTCGAGCTGAGCTCGCTCAAAGATCCCGCGCTCCGCGCGCGTACGGCGTTCCGCTTGGGCGAGGTCTACGAATACCGCCTGAAGGCGCCGGAGAAGGCGCTCGCCGCCTACGAGCAAGCGCTCAATGTCGAGCCGGATTTCCGGCCCGCTCGCGACGGGCGCGTGCGCTTGCTGACCGAAGCTCGTGACTTCAAGCGCTTGGTCGATGAGCTCGCGCGGGAAGCGGAGACGGCCAAAGATCCCAAACTTGCCGTGGCGGCGCTGATGCGCGAAGGCGAGGTCTGGCGTGACGAACTCGCCGAGCCGGTGCGAGCCATCACTTGCTTCGAGGCCGTGCTGGTGCGTGACCCCGGGCACATCGACGCTTTGATCGCACTCGAGCCGCTCTACGCCGAGCGCGGCGCGTGGGATCTTTTGTGTCAGGTGCTCGGCGCCGAGGCGCGCGTGTTCAACGACCCGGTGGCGCGCGTCGGCGCCTTGCGCGAGCTCGCGCGGATCCAAGAAGAATTTGCCGGGGCGACCCCAGAGCAGGTTCGACAGAGCTATTTTGCGATTTTGCAGCTCGTGCCGAACGATCTGGCGGCGCTGCGCGCTCTCGAGCAACGCGCGCTCCGTGAAGGCGACAAGAAATTGCTCGCGCACATCGACGCCAAGCTCGGCGCGATCATCGAAGAGCCGCAGCTCGTCGCGCTCTATCACACCCGCCTCGGCGAGGCGCTCGAGGAGCTCGGCGATGCGTCGGCCTTGGAAGTATTTCGCGCCGCGCTTGCCCGCGACCCAGAGAGCATCGCGGCCGCGCGTGGCTTGAGCCGCATGGCCGAGCGTAGCCAGGATCCGGAGCTCTTGGAGGAAGCCGCCGAGAGCGAGGCGCGGATGGCGCTCGATCTATCCGTCGCCGCCCGGCTGCTGCTGAAAGCCGCCAATTGCCGAACCGATCGCGGCGACGTGGCGGGCGCGGTGCAGAGCCTGGCTCGCGCGCTGGAAATCAACCCCGAGCACGAGTCCGCCATTGGGCGCGTGCGTGAGCTGCTGTTGGCCCGTGGCGAGGTGGATCGGCTGATCGCACTTTTGAGCCAAGCCGCCGGCGCGGCCAAGAAGCCCGAGCGCATCGCCAGCATTTGGGTGAACGTGGCCGAGCTGTACGCGGACAAGAAGAACGACGTGCCGGCCGGGCTCGCCGCGCTCCACCGCGCGAAGAATCTGGCGCCGGGCCACGTGCCGACGCTGATGAAGCTTGCCGAGTTATACACCCGCGACGGCCAGTGGGCAGAAGCCGTGGATCGCTTGAACCAAGTGATCGCCGAGGCGCCCCCCGACGACGTGAAGATCGAAGCACACGTGCGCTTGGCGTCGGTACTGGACGAGCACCTCGGCGATGCCGAGCGCGCACTGGCGAACTTGACCGCTGCGCTCGCAATCGAACCCAACAATCGCGCGGCGCTCGAACGACTGCTCGGGCTGCAAAAGCGGCACAAGCGTTTCGACGCCGCGGCCGAGACCGCTCAAAGATTGGTCAAGGTCTCGCCCGAGCTCGGCGCGCGCGTGAGCGCATTGGTCGAGGTGGGCCGGCTGGAAAAAGCGCGCGGTCAGGGCGCCGCGGCGATTCAGGCCTACGAGCAGGCGGTTGCGCTGGTGGGGGTGGACGGCGCGGCCGCGGCGGAGTTCCGCGAGTTCGTGGCGGGCGAGGGCCGCAAAGGCTCGGCAAACTATGGGCGCTACGCCAGCGCGCTGTCGCGCTTTACCGAAGAGGCACGGACCGATTCGCCCGCGCTCGTCCCGACCTACCTCGAGCTATCACGGGTGTTGGCCGAGGAAATGGCGCAGCCAGAGCAGGCCGTGCAAGCGCTCACGCGCGCGCTGAACAAGACCGGCGAGCGCGTCGAGCTGCAAGCCGAGCTCGCTTCTCGTCTGTTGAAGTCGGGCCAGTTCGGCCCGGCCCTCGCCGCAGCGCGCCGCGTGCTCGAGTTGGACGTGATGCAAGCCAATGCCTGGCGAGAGCTCTCCGAGGCGTTCAAAGGTCTCGGCCGCGGCGTGGAAGCCGTGCTCGCGCTCGCACCGCTCGTCGCCTTGAACGCAGCCAACGATTTGGAGCGCGCGACGCTCGCGACACGCCCGATGCGCGCGGGCGCTGCGCACGCCGGCTCATTCGACGCGAGCGAGTTCGGCGCCATCGATCTGCTGCCCGCCGACGACCCAGCGAGCCGCTTACTGGCTCAGATCTCCGAGGGCCTCGGCAAGGTGCATGCGCCCGAGCTCGAACGCTACGGCGTCAGTTCGCGGGACAAGATCAGCGCCAAATCCGGGCACCCCTTGCGCGCACTGTCCGATCGCGTGGCCAGCGTGTTTGGCGTCGAGGACTACGATTTGTATCTGCACCGCGCGCACGCCGGGGCGCTCGAGGTCGAGTTCACCGATCCGGTCTCGATCATGGTCCCGAGCCATTTCGCCAAGCTGGGCGAAGGCCAGCAGGTGTTCTTGTTGGCGCGGATCATGGCCAACCTCGCGCGCAACTTGCACGCGGTAGATCGGCTCTCGCCGGACGCGGTCGGAGTTTTGCTCGCCGCCGCCGGGCGTACCGTCGATCCCGGGTTCGGCAGTGGGCTCGCCGACGAGGATTTCCTGAACAGCCAGGCTCGGCGCGTGACCCGCTCGCTGCCCTGGCTCGGACGCGGCGCGGTGGAGGACGCTGCGCGCAACTATGCCGCGGCCCCGCGTTTGGACGCTGGCGAGTGGGTGTTCCGCGTCCGGCTCACCGCGGCACGAGCCGCACTCATCGTCGCTGACGATCTGCCCGGAAGTATCACCTTGGTTCGGCAAAGCGAAGGCGATTTGGCGGGCCTGACCGGCGGAGCGCTCGCTCAGGGGATGCGCGCGGTGCACGACTTGCTCCGCTTCTGGGTCAGCGACGCGGCGCTCGCTTTGCGTCGGCGTCTCGGTACGCTCTGACAGGTGTTCACAGTAAGCCTGCGGCTTTGCGTCGCCAGCACGCGTTCTGGCGATGCCGGCGAGGTGCTCGGACGAGCGCAGACGTCGAGCACATTGCGGTGCGGGGCAGGGGTTGCCAGAATGCGTCATCCAACATGCCCGCCCCGGTTCCAGCCAGATCGCCGTTTCAGCACCTCCTCGGGCGTTTCTGCACGCTGACCATCCGGCGCTTCAACGCTTCCGGGGCATTTCTCGGTGAAAGCGCGGATGAGCGGCCCGAGGCCCCGTGTTTGCTCTTGATCGGCAGTGAAATCCCGCTCGGCGCGCGCGTGGGCGACGTACTCGACGTCTTCGTCTACCTCGACTCCGAGGGTCGCCCGCTCGCGACCACACGCCGGCCCAAGCTTGCGCTCGGTGAAGTCGCGTTTCTGCGCGTGACCGACTGCGCGAGCTTCGGCGCGTTCGCAGATTGGGGCCTGCAAAAGGATCTGTTGGTCCCCTTCGCTCAACAAACCAAAGATCTACAGGTCGGTTTCGTCGAGCCGATCGGGCTCTATGTCGACGACAGCGGACGATTGGCAGGCACCATGCGCGTGAGCGAGCTACTCGATCTGGAGCAGCCGAGCTTCACGGTCGATTCGTGGGTCGAGGGCGAAGCCTGGCGCAACGATCCCGAAATCGGGCTGTTCGTCATTCTCGAACGTCGCTTCGTCGGCTTGGTGCCCGTTGCCGAGCCGCACCGACTGCGGCGCGGCGAGGCCGCGCGCTTTCGGGTCAGCCACGTATTTCCGGATGGAAAGCTCGAACTGTCGCTGCGCGCGCATGCCCACGAAGAGCTCGAGACCGACGCAGAGGCCGTCCTCGGTGTGCTCGCGCGTGAACGGCCGCCGCGCGTCGGCGACCATTCGAGCCCCGAGGAGCTCCGGGCGATCTTCGGTCTGAGCAAGAAAGCCTTCAAGCGGGCGGCTGGGCGGCTCCTGAAGCAAGGGCTTGCCGTGCTCGATGAGCAAGGCTGCCTGGTCGCGGCAAAAACCGGCTCGGCTTAGGCGCAGGGCTCGGCCATCCGCTTCGGCGTCAGCTGGTTACGGGCGCGGCTGTCGAAAACACCAAATGATTTGGCCGTTGCCGTTGGTCGCCGAGCTGACCATTTCCCAGCCGCGCATCCCGGCCGCGTTGGCTTTGAAGTGGATGTCGTCCACGGTGCTGGCCTCGAAGCAGAAATAGGACCAGCGCTGCTCGACCACGGCCGCCGCTTCCGCTCGCGGCAGCCCATAATGGCTCGAGCTTGCGACGCAGCCCACGATGAAGGCGAGTGAGAGGCTGATTCCAATCAAAAATCCGCGCATGCTTCAGGGGATACCCGAGCGGGCCGTTCATGCCTAGCTAGCCGGCAGCTCGGCCCGCACAATCTCGAGTCTTTGTGTGACGCGGGTGGTGCGATTCGCTTGCATCCGACGCCCGCACTGCGGTAGACCCGGCGCGCCAGTCGGGTCACCTTTCGGCTTCTTGGCCGAGCCCGTCCCTGGCGAACCTGAAAATCGACGACGAGTTAGTGCCTGGGTTCTTGGTCTATCCAAGAATGCCGACGTGGCGGAATTGGCAGACGCACGTGGTTCAGGTCCACGCGATCGCAAGGTCGTGGGGGTTCAAGTCCCTCCGTCGGCACTAACGTGACAGAAAGCAAAAAGGCCGAGTTGGATCGCTCCAGCTCGGCCTTTTGCTTTGGTGCGTGTGCAGCCTAGCGGGCGCGCTTCTCGCCGCCGGGCGGCGGCAGAGGCGGAGGCATGCTCCCAGCACGCGGCAGGGGCGGCGGGGCGACCGAGTTACGTCGGGCGGCCGCCGGCGGCGGCAGCGGCGACGGAGAGGGCGGCGGGCGCAACGATGGATGCGCCTGTTCGTACCGGTGCCGCTCCTCGAACAACACGACCTTGATCAGCGAATCGACGTCGGCGTCGCGAATCACCGGGTCATTGATGTCGATGCTCGGATCCAATAGCTCGATCAAAGCGAGCAGCGCGCTCGACATCTGAGCCGGGTTCGGGAACGAATCGCGGATGCACATCTCGCGCGCCTCGTCGGTCGACGCGCTCAGTAACTCGGCGTACATCGATTCGATCGAGAGCAGGATGGGCGTGGTCAGCGCCTCGTGATGCGGAGGCAACCGACTGATCGCGGCGAGCTTTTCGAGCACGCGCCGACGCGCTTCCTCCTCGGGTGCAGGCCTCTGTGAGCTTTGGATCAGCTTGTCGACGTCGTCCTCGGCAGCGGCGATGTCGAGCAGACTGTCCTCGCTCTGGCGCGCCGCGGGCGCTGCGGGCGCCGCAGACGCGGTCGGCTTTGGTGGCGGTACCGATTTGCGCGCGTCTGCCGGCGCTTCTTCGCGTGCGGCCGGCGGCGGAGGCGGAGGCACTGACTTGCGCGCCGAGGCAGCTGGCGGCGGCAGCGGGGCCTTTGGCGGTGCGGCGGCGGGGCTCGCTACCGCACCGGCAGCAGCACCAGCGCCGGGCGCCGCGGTAAAGCCGTTCGGCGCGGCGATGCGATCCAGAACCACTGACTTCCAGATGTGCTCGAGGGGGATGAAGCCGACCAGCGATTGGAGCGAGACCGAATCCAAGAGCGCGTCCTCGGTGAGCGGCTTGCGCTCGCGCCCGAGCTTCAGCGCATGGGCGACCAACTTCTGCAGCTCTTTGTGCGGCAGTCGCAGCGAGATCATCTCGAACGAAATTCCGTCCGCGATGTCGGCCAAGCTCAGCAGATCTTCGTGGATTGCATTTTCGAGCGTGAAGGTCATGCGCCCGATCGCCCGATCGCGGTTAGCCTCCGCGTTCAGCGTCGACCAAAACTCGTCTTCGACCAGGAACGTCCACAGCTTGCTCGCCTCCAAATGGCGGACGCGTTCGTCAGGGGGGAAAAGCTCGAGGATCGCCGCTGCGTCCGTCAGCCCCTCATCGATCGCGATGCGCAGATCCTCGGCGCCCGACGTGGTCGACTTCTTCAGCGCGATCTTTTGGTGCACGCCAGCGGCCTTGACCAACAACTCGGCGCGCAAGTCGTGCGCTGACTCGAGCGCTTGCATGATGTCGAGCGGCTTGAAGTGTCTCAAAAAATCATCGGGTGATCGGAAACCCTGCGCGAGGGCGTGCACGATCGCCTGCGAGAGAAAGCGTTCAGCTCCAGTCTTCAAAGAGGATTTAAAACTTGCTGCGGAGTAGATCGAGGTTTTCCCCATGGCGGGGCGCATCGTAAGCATTTGCGCGCAGCGCTGCAGAGTTTTTTTGGTGCTAGCCGCGCGCGGGGACTTGGATCTGTCCGAGCTAGAACTTTGCGCCTGCACCGGTCGTTTTGACGCGCGAGCAGCCTACGCGCGCTTCTTCCGGCGCGGTCGAGCCGACGGCGAGGCGAGCGCGGCGGCCTCGCCCTGAATGCGGGCTGCGGCTTCTGCAGCAGCGTCATCGATGCGGGCAAGCGCTCGAGCGCGTTGGGCAGCGGGCAATGAAGTCCCGATGAACAGGTCGGCGGGCTCCACGGACAGGGCTTGGGCCACGCGCAATAGGGTCGGCGCGTCCAGCCGCGCCGACAGATTCAGCCAAAGGCTGCCGTCCAGCGCCAGCGCAAGGGGCGCGCAATGATTCCGTTTTCTGGGCATTCCGGTACTGATAGCTAGCCGCGTGCCAAGGATAATACGGCCTAGAAACGCATTCTTCGAGTCCCGAGATGAGAAGTTGTCTCGAGTTGACCGTCCCGTCTCGGCAGCGCCGTGGATCGCTTCGCGCTTCAAAACACTCGCCTGACGCGCCGGGCGCGTCTAACCCCTGAGTAGGATAAGCGGTACCAAGTCGGCCGCCTCCGAGACGCTCGCCAGGGCTCGGGAACGCCGCCTTGCGCTCGCCTCGCTTCGGCGGCGGTTGGTTTTGGCTGGTTTTTGGCCTCCTACCGCACGCCGATCGGCGACTCCGGGTAGGTCGGTTATCCTCACCGGGTGAGCTCAGACACCCTTCCGAAGTCCGGCGCTGCGGGCATTGCGCTCACCGCCATGCAAGTGGACGTGACCACGCGGCTCGGCGCGCTGTCTGCAGCGACCGCGACCGGCTTTTCGTCGCTCGACCGCATGCTCAGCGGCGGGCTCCGCAGCGGCACTGTGCTGTCGATCTCGGGCGCGCCTGGAGTCGGACGTACCGCATTTGCCCTGCTCATCGGGTACATGGCTGCGCGCGCCAAGGCGGGGGTCGTGTTCGCGAGCGCCTCCCTGGACGCCACGGAAATCGTGGCTCGGCTCGCGGCTCGCGCGCTGCACCGGGAATATCCGGATGCGCACACACCCTACGGGATGATTTGGTCGGGCCAGGCTTGGCAGGACGCGGCCACGCACCGCGCGGTGGCAGATTCAGTGGAGACGGTCGTCAAGAAGGTAGGAGCGCAGCTCCACCTTTACCGCGCGGCTGGGCTCGAATCGACCAACTCGCTCGCCGAGTGCGCCGCGCATCAATGGTCGCGGAGCGAGCGCGCCGTGCTCGTGGTCGACGATATCGAAGCTTTTTCCGCGATGGGTGACGGCTCCGCGTCGCACGCGGCAGCGGCCAACGCCAGCATGGAGGGCCGAGTCAGCCACGTGGCCTTCGATTTGCGGCGCATCGCCGACCAGGGCTGCTCGGTGATCTTCACCACGCTTGGCCGCCATGCGGACCTGGTCGCGCCGGCCGTGACGCTCGCCGGCGAGCTGCGCGTTTCGTCGGCTCCCGCGGAGCCCGGCGAACGAGCAATGGAATTCGTGGTGTACAAGAATCGCATCGGCGAGACGGGCGTCGTTCCGCTCCGCTTCGTGCCGGGGGCGGGGCTGTTCGAAGAGCGCAAGCGCCAACCCTGACGGGTGAAGCGGCAGCGATGTCCCAGCGCTATATCCTGCACGCGGACATGGATGCCTTCTATGCATCCATCGAGCAGCGCGATCATCCCGAGCTACGCGGACGTCCGGTCATCGTCGGGGCAAATTCCGCCCGCGGCGTGGTCGCCGCCGCCTCGTACGAGGCCCGTAAATTCGGCGTGCGCTCGGCGATGCCGGGTTTCAAAGCGCGCGCGCTGTGCCCTCAGGGCGTATTTTTGCCGGCCAACATCGCGCGCTATGCCGAAGTGTCCGAGCAAGTGCACGCGGTGTTTCGCTCGTTCACACCCGAGATCGAGCCGATCGCGCTCGACGAGGCCTTCCTCGACATTACGGGCTCCGAGCGTTTGTTCGGCGGTCCGCTCGAGCTGGCGACGCGCCTGAAGCGGCTGGTCTTGGAACGCACCGAGCTCACGATTTCCGTCGCGGTCGCGCCGAACAAGCTGGTTGCGAAGATCGCTTGCACGCTCGCCAAACCCGACGGGCTGCGAGTGGTCCCGCCGAGCGAGGTTCGCGCCCTGCTCGAGCCGTTGCCGCTGCGCCGGCTTTGGGGGGTTGGTCCCGTGCTCGGCGCTCGGCTCGCTCGCTTGGGCCTGAAAACCTTCGCTGACCTCGTGCGCTACGACGCCGAGCAACTCGCGCGCGAGTTCGGGGATCGTGCCGCCGAGTTGCAAGCGCTGGCGGCGGGTGTGGACACGCGCCCGGTCGTGTCCGAACGCGCTGCGAAGTCGATCGGCGAGGAAAATACCTTCGAGACCGACACGCTCGAGCCCGAAAAAGTGAGCGCCGTGCTGACCGCGCATGCGGACGAGGTCGCCCGCCGTTTGCGACGCTCCGGTTACGCGGGCTTCACGGTGACCCTCAAAATCAAGCTCGGAACCGCCCGCGGCCGGCGCGAAGCGCGCGCGTTCGGGGAGGACGAGCCCGTTTACCCCTTGCTCACGCGCAGCAGGACGCTGCGCGTGGCGACGGACGACGGCGGTGTGATCCGCCAAGTCGCGCTCGAGCTTTGGACAGCCGCGAAGATCGAGGAGCCGGTGCGACTCCTCGGGGTGAGCGTGTCGCAATTGATTCAGGGCGAGCGAGCGCAACTCGAGCTATTCACCGAGCAGCGCCCGCGGCGGGAGCTCGGTCGTGCCCTGGACGCAATTCGCGAGCGTTTTGGCCGCGACGCCATTGGACCAGCGGTCGGGTCGTACGAAAAGGTCACGCCCAGTTTGCGCAAAAAGCGCGGTGACTAGCGCGCGACATCCGCTGGTTCGCTCCGAGAAACCCGGACGACCACATAGGATTGCCAAGACAAGCACGCGGTTGTACTAGGGCTCGGCCGCGTGTGGAAAAAGCGCGCGGAGCTGATTCTTAATATTCTGAGGAGATCCAAAAATGAAAAAGCTTACTGGACTACTGGCCGTGATCGCGCTCGGCGCCGGCATCACGCTCGTCGGTTGCTCGAGCGATGGCGATGACACCGCTTCGGGCGGCTCGGGCGGCGCCTCGTCGGGCGGCAAGGGCGGAGCCGGCGGTTCGTCGTCCGCTGGTAAAGGCGGCGCCGCCGCTGCTGGCGAGACCAGCACGAGCGAGGCCGGCCAGACCAGCACGGGCGCGGCGGGCGAGACCAGCACGTCGGAAGCTGGCGCGGGCGGCGGAGTCTGAGCTCTGCGCCGCCGGGCCGCGATCAGTCGCGGCCCGGCGGCACCTTCGTCCGAGCTGCCGCCAAAAAAAAAGTCATGCCAGGCGCCATCGCAGAGGTATTGGGTAGGTGGGCCGGTCGATTAACGAATTAGTCAAACATCCCAATGAGTTATCAGCATATGTGTGCCACTGGCTCGGTCGCCGACATGCGCTACCAGCGTGAGTGGGTGTGGTTTCTTGGGGAAAACCGCGCCGTCATAGGATTGCAATGAGATCCGAGCAGTTGTAATAGCCCTGCCACCATGACACGAAAGTCGGGGTTCATGGTGTCGGGCGAGGTAGCCTCGTTCGGGTTGCTTGAAAATAGCTTAATGATTCTTGTTACTTAGCCTGCCTGACACGCGGCGCGTCATATTGGCACGTAGCGTGCTTTAGGGCCGGCGGGCGGCTCCGCCCAATGCGACTGTGACTAACCTAGGTTATTCGGAGGAATGGATATGAAGAAGCTAACTAGCCTGCTCGCGGTGATCGCGCTCGGCGCGGGCATTGCGGTGGTGGGCTGCTCGAGCAGCGGTGATGACAGCGGCGCAGCAGGTAGCGGCGGCGTTGGCGGCAAGGGCGGCGCCGGCGGCGCGGGCGGCAAGGGCGGATCGTCCGCTGGCGGCTCGGCTGGCAAGGGCGGCTCGGGCGGCAAGGGCGGCATGGGCGCTGGCGGCACGGGCGCGACGGCCGGTGAGCCCGGCATGACGGCTGGCGCGGGCGGCGAGCCTGGCGCGGGCGGAGAGCCCGGCGGCACGGCTGGCGAGCCCGGCATCGTTGCTGGCGCCGGTGGCGCGATCTGATCGCGCCGTTCATTGCGGGTAGCGCCCAGGTGCGCTGCCCCGGTGAACATCACTTGCAAGTGGCAACGGCGCGGCAGGTACCTGCCGCGCCGTTGTGCTTTTTGTCGGTTCGTGACGAGCGCGCTAGGCTGCGCTGACATGAGCCATCGTCGCAGGTCCGCTTCGTCTCTTGTTTGGGTCCTGCCGCTGTGTGGCTCGCTGTTCGGCTGCGGAGCGCGCTTCGATCCGGCTCATTTCGAAGGCTCACGCGAGCCACGTCGGGCCGAACCGGAGGCGTTGTTCGAGCTCAGCGCTCGCTCGGACGAGCTCGAGCTGCTCGGCAGCGTCCACGCGAGTTGTACGCTCGAGCCCGGCTTTCGCCGCCTGCACGGCGATACGCTGAGCGACGTGGATTGCTCCACTGAGCGCTTGTTGTTCGCGCTCCGTGAATCGGCAGCAGATGCGGGCGGAGAGGCGTTGGTCGGCGTGCATTGCAGCTCGCGCGCGCTCGATGCGAGCGCGCGCGGAGCGCAGCGCCGGAGTTGCGGGGCGGAGGTTGCCCGGTTCGGTGCCGGCGCGGTCGCGAATCGGCGTCCGTTGGCGGTACCACGTTCGGTCGCGCCGAGTCGCCCAGCACCGAGCGCGAGCGAGGTGAGGCGCATCGACGAACCGGACGCTGCGCTGGCATTTCGCATCTCTCTCGAGTTCGAGCCCAAAGTTCAAAAATTCGAACGGCGCGTGCGCGCGTTCGCCGAAGTGAGCGAGCTCAGTGTCATGCCGTTCGCGGATCGGCCGCTCGGTGACCTCGAAGCGCGCTGTGACGACGGCTGTGAGGAGCGCGCCTTGCGCCGCGGTGTGCTGATCGCAGCCGGTCGGCTCGGTGCGCCCGAAGTCGTCGCGGTTCGCTGCTTCAGCTTCGGGCCGGCCAATTCCTGCGTTGGCACGCTGGCTGCGCCCGAACGAGAAGAATAGCGGCGCAGCGCTCGAATCCGTTTGCGCGCGCGGCCGGTGACAATTCGGGGCGACATGCTGGGATTCTGGCAAACTCCGGCGCCTCGGACCTCGATCATGGAAATCATGCTTTTGCGCCACGGCGAGAGTGAAGGGAACGCGGCCAGTCGCATGCAAGGGCGTCGCGACTACCCGTTGAGCCCGCTCGGACGCGAACAGGCCGCCCGCGCGGGGGCATTCCTCGCTACTCAGGAGCGGCCCTTCGCCGCGGTCTATGTTTCGCCGCTGAAGCGCGCCTTCGAAACCGCCAGCATCGTGGCGGCGCAAGGCGTGACCCCGGAGCCGCAAATCGACGTCGATCTGCCGGAGATCGGCGCGGGCTCCATCGAGGGGCTGAACGAGCTCGAGATCCGCGAACTCTATCCAGAGTTCATGGCGCGAAGCCTGACCGAAACCGGTGATTTTGCGAGCTGGGGCGGCGAAAGTTACGCGGACGTTCAGGCGCGCGTAAAACGCGTGCTCGCGCGGCTCGAGGCCCGCCATCGCGCGGCCGAGGAACGGGTGCTGTTGGTCGGCCACGGGGGCTTCCACTATCAATTGGCGAAGGCGCTATTGTGCGAGCCCGTGCCGCGGGTATGCATCTTGAAGATGGGCAATTGCACCGTTTCGCTGCTGCGCATGCGCGAGCGACGCGGGCTGTATCTGGGTGAGCTCGTGTTCCACGTGCCGGTGGAGCTGATGGGCGGCAGCTCAGGAGACGGCGCAGCGCGCCTCTTCCGGTGACCGCGGTGCAGCTCCGTTTCGTCGCTGGTACGCTCGAGCTACGCGGCACGTTGCCCGAGGGCGTTGCGCTGAGCGGGCTCGCCACCTGGGATGCGCGCAGCCGCTGCCATCGTGCCCCGGCGCTGGCCTATGCGGAGATCGTGCGCGCGTTGCACCGCGCGGGCGTCACGTATGAAGACGAAGCCCGCGGCTACGTGGAGCTCGAGCGCGGTCTGTGTGTGCACCGCGAGCCGCGCCCATTTCAAAAGGAGGCGCTCACGGCCTGGCGCGAGGCCAAAGGTCGCGGTGTGGTCGTACTCCCGACCGGGGCAGGGAAGAGCCACGTGGCAGTGCTCGCGATCGACGACAAACGGCGAAGCGCGCTGGTGGTCGCTCCGACGCTGGACCTGGTCCGGCAGTGGTACGATCTGCTGCGCACGAGCTTCGCGACCGAGGTGGGAATCGTGGGCGGCGGCTCTTACGAGCTCTTGGCGATCACC
>Ga0207667_10007531_pt1 | contig 13069 bp, 12 predicted proteins | sample KBSCornC52_FD_184301 | JGI IMG/M metagenome (GOLD analysis project Ga0207667, IMG submission 184301) | Corn rhizosphere microbial communities from Kellogg Biological Station, Michigan, USA - KBS Corn C5-2 (SPAdes) (version 2) | ecosystem: Host-associated > Plants > Roots > Rhizosphere > Soil ...
GGAAGAGGGCGACTATAGCAAACCACGCCGCCCCGCGCACGCCGCGGGCCGTATTTGGCAATCCTGGATTTACTGCTATAATATTGCCTCAATTCCCTGATAGCTCAGTCGGTAGAGCGACGGACTGTTAATCCGCAGGTCCCTGGTTCGAGTCCAGGTCGGGGAGCCAGAATTCAAAAGGCCGCGTACTCATTTTATTGATGCGCGGCCTTTTTCGTTTCCGCCCACGATGCCGACCCGATCTCCACTTTCCGCACGCGACGCCGTACGTATCGCCACCCACGCGTCCGCCGCCGACACGGACGGCTGGCTGCATCCGGTCCACCGGGCCCTCATCCACAAGCGCGGCTGGCTGCGCATGCTGGCCCCGCGCAGCGTCGGCGGCGACGAGCGCGCGCTGCCGGACGTGGTGCGGCTGGAAGAGGCCCTCGCGCGCGTGGACGGCAGCGTCGGCTGGACCGTGACGCTGTGCGCCGGCGCCGCCTGGTTCACGGGCTTCCTGCCGCCGCACCTGGCGCGCGCCATTCTCTCCACGCCGCGCGCCTGCCTGGCCGGCAGCGGCGCCCCGACCGGCTACGCGGACCGCGCTGGCGACGGCTGGCGCATCGCCGGCGAGTGGGACTACGCCAGCGGCGCCCCGATGGCCACGCATTTCACGTTCAACGCATGGCTGCGCGCGGACGGCCGGCCACTGCTGGACGCGGACGGACAGCCCCGGATGCAGGCCTTCGTCGTGCCGGCGGAGATCGTCGCGATCGTGCCGCGCTGGCGCAGCATCGGCCTGCGTGCGACCGCGTCGCACGCCTATCGCATCGACGGCGGGTGGGTGCATGCCGACCACGGTTTCACGATCGCTCCGGCTTGCGCGCGCGAGCAGGGGCCGCTGTACCGTTTTCCCTTCCTGCCGTTCGCCTTCGTCACGCTGGCCGCCAACGTGGCCGGGATGGCGGCGCACTTCGTCGACCTGGCCCACGACTGCATCGCGCGCCGGCGCAACCGCTTCGGCGGCGGCGAGCCGCTGATCGAGGTGCCGGCCGTGCGCGCCGCGCTGGACGGTGCCCGCGCCCGCCTGGACGACGTGCGCGGCCGTTTTTATGCGCTGCTCGACGCGACCTGGGCCGAGGTGGCCGCCGGGGCGGAAGTCGCGGACGGGCAGGCCGCGCAGATGCAGGCGCTGGCGCAGGAATGGGTGGCGGCGTCGCGCCATGCCGTGGACACGCTGTATCCGTACTGCGGGCTCGTCGCGGCCAGCGCGGACAGCGATATCAATCGCGTGTGGCGTGATTTCCATACAGCATCGCAGCATGCGCTGCTGATGCCGCAGGGTTCGCACAGTTAATCTGGAACTTCGCTAAATTTGCGCGATCATAGGCAAGATGCACAAGCTCATTCCAATCAGCACAACCGACAAGCCTTTGGTCGGACGACCAGGATGACTGTAAAGGACGTCCAATGCTCGCAGCGCACCGCATTCGGCTTGACCCGAACAACATACAGGCGACCTACCTGGCACGCGCTGCGGGCACGGCGCGCTTCGCGTACAACTGGGCGCTGAGCGAGTGGCAGAAGCAGTACGAAGCCTGCAAAGCCGACCCGACGCTGACCAGGCCGTCCGAAGCGGCGTTGCGGCGCCTTCTCAACAGCATCAAGCGCGACCAATTCCCCTGGATGATGGAAGTCACCAAGAACGCACCGCAGATGGCTATCATGCAGTTGGGACGGGCCTTCGAGAACTTCTTTGCAGGCCACGCCCGTTATCCGAGATTCCGACGGAAAGGACGGGACGACCGGTTCACGATCAGCAATGATCAATTCCGGATCGAAGGTCGGCAGATCTGCATCCCGAAGCTGGGATGGATCCGCATGTGGGAGGCGTTGCGCTTTGCGGGTCGCATCGTCTCCGCCTCGGTCGCGCGCGTTGCCGATCACTGGTATGCCAGCATCACCGTCGACACTGCCGATGCACCCGTACCGTCAGCTGATAGCCAAGGCTCGGTCGGGGTGGACCTGGGGATCAAGGCGCTGGCCACCCTGTCGACTGGCGAAACGTTTCAGGGCCCGACGGCGTTGCGAACTTTGCTGACACGGTTGCGGCGGCTGTCGCGTGCCGTGTCCCGTAAAGTTAAAGGATCGCGTAATCGCGTCAGGGCGAAGCTGAAACTGGCGAGGCTGCACGCACGGATCGCAAACATTCGCCGCGACAGCTTGCATAATCTGAGCACCAGCATCACGCGCCGCTTTTACACTATCGGTATCGAAGATCTCAACGTCAAGGGCATGCTGGGCAACCAGCACCTGGCGCGGGCCATCGCCGACATGGGCTTTTATGAACTGCGTCGCCAGCTCGAGTACAAGGCAACCTGGCGCGGCGGCCAGGTCGTGCTGGTCGATCGTTGGTTCCCGAGTAGCAAGTTGTGTTCGTGCTGTGCGTATCGGCTGGAATCACTCGGCCTCGATGTACGTCACTGGATCTGCCCTGGCTGCGGGGCGAGCCATGACCGCGACGTCAATGCGGCAATCAACTTGAGAAATGCGGCGGTCAGTTCGACCGCGTCGGCCTGTGGAGGGGAAGGCCCTGGCCCTGTGCGCGAGCGCAGGGTGAAACCGGCCCCGGCGAAGCAGGAATCCAACGGCAAAGTTAACTATGGCTAACTTTGCGCAGGTTTGGAAGAACGGTGAGTCATGCAACACTGGTCAAATCGCAGCTGAGCCGCTATAATTTGGCCTCAATTCCCTGATAGCTCAGTCGGTAGAGCGACGGACTGTTAATCCGCAGGTCCCTGGTTCGAGTCCAGGTCGGGGAGCCAGAATTTCGAAAGGCCGTGTATTGTTCAGCAGTACACGGCCTTTTTGCTGTGCGGTCCAGATGAAGGAGGGCAGATGTCCGGATTCCAATGGTGCGCGATCGCGCTGGCGGCCACGCTCGCCGGCTGCACGGTCAGTTCCACGGTGCCGCTGGCGGCCGGCGGCAAGCCGGGCGCGGACCGCGCCGTGATCGTCTACGGCGTCGGCGTCGAAGGACAGTGGTCGTATCCGCGCTACGCGGTGCAACTGGCCGAGTACAGCCTCGAGCAGCAGAACATCACCGGCAACTGCTTCCGTTTCAACCGCGTCGACGCGACCGTATCCTCGGCGCCGTCCGGCATCCATTATTTTGCGTTCGACGTGCCGCCCGGCAGCTATGTGTACAGCCCGATGAACGGTGCGCAATTCAATGGCGACATCGTCGCGTTCCGCGCGCCCGCCGGACGCACCGTCTACCTCGGCGATTTCATCTACGGCAAGGACGGACATGCGACGCGCACGGGCGATCTCGACGCCGAACGGGCCGCGATCCGCCAGGCGTTGCCGGCGCTGCCGGACGATCTCGTACCCGCGCAGACGGTGCCCGTGGCGGCGCCGAAGCCTTTTCTCTGCACGCCGTGAGGCGCATGTCTTTCGCATAGGCAAACGAACAAGGCCCGCGAGGCAGGCAGGCTAAGATCCAATTTTTAGAACGTCCATCGCGTCGTCGATGGCACGCTACTCAACCATTGGAGCCTGCATGTTCATTCTTCCACTACCTTTCCTGCTGAGCACAATCGCGAGCCTCGCGTCGCTGGCCCTGCTGGCCGGCGGCATCTACATGGTCTGGGGCTGGACCACGGGGGCGCTCGTCGCCACGTCCTGGCTCGTCTCCGGCCTCGTATCGGTCGTGTGGTCCCTGTTCGGACGCATGATCGTCCTGGCCTTTTATCCGCGCGGCGCGGACGTGCCGCCCGCGACCCATGCCGGTAACAGCGGCCAGGTGCTGGACGCGCCGGACGGCAGCCGGCTGCACGTCGAATTCGACGGCCCGGCCGACGGTCCGGTGCTCGTGCTGACCCATGGCTGGGCGCTGGACAGCGATGCCTGGTATTCGGTCCGCCGCGAACTCGCGCAGACGTACCGCCTGGTGCTGTGGGACCTGCCGGGACTGGGCAGGTCGAGCCAGCCGGCCGACCACCGCTACTCGGTCGAGCGCCTGGCCGAAGACCTGCGCACGGTGATCGCGCAGACCGGCGACGCGCCGGTCACGCTGGTGGGCCACAGCATCGGCGGCATGATGATGCTGACGCTGGCGCGCCTCCATCCCGATCTGCTGCGCTCGAAGATCAAGGGCATGGTCTTGATGGACACGACGCATACGTGGCCGTTGAAGAGCGTCGTCGGGGGCGGCCTGATGCGCCTGCTGCGCTGGCCGCTGATCGAGCCGCTGCTGCTGCTCACCATCGTGCTGTCGCCCCTGATCCGGCTGACCAACTTCATGAGCTACCTGAACGGTACGAGCCACATCGTCAACCGGCTGACGTCGCTGAGCGGGAGCGTGACCCGGGAACAGCTCGACTTCGCGTCGCGCTACAACGTCAAGGACACGCCGTCCGTCATTGCGAAAGGCCTGCGCGCCGTCCTGCGCTGGGACGAGTCGGCCACGCCGGCCGCGATCCCGGTGCCCGTGCGTGCGATCACCGGTGACGTCGACAAGCTGACGAAGCCGGAGGCCGGTCAGGAAATCAGCCGGCTTGCCCCCAATGCCGATTTCGTCAAGCTCGTTCCGGCCGGACACAACGGCCTGATCGAACAGGGGCCGCGCTATGCCGAAGCCATCGCGCAGTTCATGCGGCGCACGACGCCGGCCGTGGCCTAGCCGTGCCGGCACGCGGCTGCGTCCGCTGTTCGGGCTCGACGTCGAACGCGTGAAGCCGAGCGGCTGTTGAACCGGTAAATCCTGAAGTATCATGCAGCCTCGGCACTCTTTTTTTTGCTCCGGGGCTGTTTATGATTTTTCACTTGCGCAGTAAAAATCTGGTAGCACGGCACATCGAAGTCGCGCTCGTCTACAAGGACATGCTGGGCCTGGACGAAGCCATGCAATACCTGGCGCGCGAAGGCGTGTCTCGCGACGTCGCCGAGCGCGTCCTCCTGACCGGGCTGAGACGCCGCATATCCGAGCCCGTCCCACCGCCTGCCTTCCGCTGCCGGCGCAGGAACCACGTGCACGACGCCATCGTCGAGGCGGCCCTGAAGATCGAGCGCCGCTTCGGCACGGAAAACGCGCTCCTGCTGCTGCGCCAGGAGAGCGTGCCGGACAGCGTCGCCGAACGCGTCCTGGCGGCGGGACCGCGCCAGATCCGGACCAGGAAGCTCGTGCCGGCGCCCGTGCCGAGTACCGTGTCGATGGCGTAAACACAGGGAAGCGGGCCCTGCAGGCTTTGCGCATCCGGCCTACAATCGATCCTTTGCCGTCAGGATCGAGCATGCAAGCTTCAGTCAATACAACGTCTATCGGACAGGACGGATTGCAGGACGGATTACCGGCGGGGCCGCGCACCTGGGCGATCCTTGCCCTCGCGCTCGGCGTGGGCATGTCGTCCCTCGATACCGCCATCGCCAACACCGCGTTGCCCGCGATGGCGCAACAATTGCACGCCACGCCGGCCGATTCGGTGTGGATCGTGAATGCCTACCAGCTGGCCATGGTCGCCACATTGCTGCCGATCGCGGCGCTGGGCGAAACCATCGGCTATCGCCGCGTCTACGTCGCGGGCATGGCGTTGTTCACGCTGGCCTCGCTCGCCTGCGCGCTCGCGTGGTCGCTGCCCGCGTTGATCGTCGCGCGGCTGTTCCAGGGCCTCGGCGCCAGCGCCATCATGGGCGTCAACACGGCGCTGCTGCGCGCCACGTACCCATCCCGCCTGCAGGGGCGGGGCTTCGGCACCAACGCGCTCGTCGTCGCCATCGGCTTCGCGCTCGGCCCGAGCCTGGCCTCCGTCATCCTCAAGTTTTCTTCCTGGGAGTGGCTGTTCGGCATCAACGTCGTGCCGGGCATCGTTGCGTTCTTCATGGCGCGCAAGGTGCTGCCGGAAACGCGCCGCGCCACGCACCGCGTCGACCGCATCGCCGGCCTCTACAACGTGATCGCATTCTCGTTGGCCGTGCTGGCGCTGGGCGACGCTGCCCACCGCGTGGGCATGCAAACCCTGCTGCCGGAAGCGGTGCTGGCGCTGGTGTTCTTCGGCCTGCTGCTACGGCGCGAGCGCGGCCACCCGGCACCGTTGCTGCCCGTGGACCTGTTCCGCCGGCCGCTGTTCGCGCTGTCGACCATCACCGCCATCTGCACGTTCGCCGCGCAGGCGCTCGCCTTCGTCGCCCTGCCGTTCTTCTTCGAGACCACGTTGGGCCGTTCGCCCGTCGAGACGGGCTTCCTGATGACACCGTGGCCCGTGCTCGTCGGCGTGATGGCGCCCGTCGCGGGGCGGCTCAGCGACCGTTACTCGCCGGGCTTGCTGGGCGGCATCGGCCTGCTGATCCTTGCGGCCGGCCTGGTGGCGATGATGGGTTTGCCGGCGGCGCCGTCCGCCCTCGACATCGGCTGGCGCATGGCCGTGTGCGGCATCGGGTTCGGCTTCTTCCAGGCGCCCAATGTGAAGGCGATCATGGGCAGCGCGCCGGCCTCGCGCGCCGGCAGCGCCAGCGGCATGGTCGCCACCGCGCGCCTGACCGGACAGGCGACGGGCGCCGCGCTGGTGGCATTCTGCCTTACCATCTCGCACGTGCGCGGACCCTGGTTCGCGCTCGGACTGGCCGCCGCGTTCTCGTTCGCGGCCAGCGTGGCCAGCTTCTCGCGCCTCGTCGTCGCGGCGCCGGCCGTGTGACCGCATCAATCCGCTAAAGAAAGACTCACATGACACGACGTTTCAAGATCGCCGCCATTGCCGGCGACGGCATCGGCAAGGAAGTCCTGCCAGAAGGCCTGAAGGTACTGGCGGCCGCGGCCGAACACTTCGGCCTGCACCTCGAATTCACGCACTTTCCGTGGGCCAGTTGCGACTGGTACATCCAACATGGCGAGATGATGCCGCCCGACTGGAAGGCGCAATTATCCGGGATGGATGCGATCTATTTCGGCGCCGTCGGCTGGCCGGCGCTGGTGCCGGACCATATCTCGCTGTGGGGCTCGCTGCTCAGGTTCCGGCGCGAATTCGACCAGTACATCAACCTGCGTCCGGTGCGCCTGTTCGAAGGCGTGCCGTGTCCGCTGGCCGGCCGCAAGCCGGGCGACATCGACTTCTTCGTGGTGCGCGAGAACACGGAAGGCGAGTACACGAACCTGGGCGGCGTGATGTTCCCGGGCACCGAGCGTGAGATGGTGATCCAGGAATCCGTGTTCACGCGCCACGGCACCGACCGCGTGCTGCGTTATGCCTTCGAGCTGGCCAACGCGCGCCGGCGCAAGCACCTGACCGTGGCGACGAAATCGAACGGCATCGCCATCAGCATGCCGTGGTGGGACGGCCGCGCGGATACGATCCACGCCGACTATCCGCAGGTGACGGTCGACAAGCAGCACATCGACATCCTGACCGCGCGCTTCGTGCTGCAGCCCGACCGCTTCGACGTCGTCGTGGCGTCGAACCTGTTCGGCGACATCCTGTCCGACCTCGGTCCGGCGTGCACGGGCACGATCGGCCTGGCGCCGTCGGGCAACCTGAACCCGGACCGCACGTTCCCGTCGCTGTTCGAGCCCGTCCACGGCTCGGCGCCGGACATCGCCGGCAAGGGCATCGCCAACCCCATCGCGATGATCTGGTCGGGGGCGATGATGCTGTCGTTCCTCGCGGCCGGTCCGGACCCGGACCCGCGCTGCGGCGAGGCGCACGACGCGATCCTGGCGGCGATCGAGGCCGTGCTGCGCGATGGTCCGCGCACGGGCGACCTGGGCGGCACGGCGACGACGGTCGAGGTCGGCGACGCCATCGCGGCGCGGGTGCGCGGCTGAGTCTGTCTCGGTTGAGACCGCCTCGGTTGAGACCGCCTCTTTAAACGGGGACGGCCGCCTCGATATAAAGTGGATGGCGCGCCGTTCCCGTATTCCCGATCTCCCCGAACTTCTCCAGCCGACCCCGACCGACAGCCCGTGTCCGCTGTGCGGCCGGCCGCTCGGCACGGTCAACATCGACCGCCACCACCTGATCCCCAAGTCGCTGAAGGGCAGGGAGCAATTTCCCATCCACAAGATCTGTCATCGCAAGATCCACGCGACGTTTTCCGAGCGCGAGCTGCTGCACACGTATCACACGTGGGAGGCGTTGCGGGAGGATGAAGATATTCGCGCGTTCATCGACTGGGTGGCGAAGAAGCCGCCGGGGTTTTATGCGCGGACGTTTACGGCGAACAAGAAGCGTCGTTGAAGGCAGTACGTTGACGTGCAGACGTTCATCTCTGCTACCGCAGGATCCATGCGACGTTTTCCGAACGCGAGCGGCCGCACGCGTAGTTGGCGAGGAACGGAACCATGTGCCGGTTCGAAGTCACTCAGCGATACGGGCGTTATCGTGGAAAATCGAACAAGGAGATCAGCGAATGACTGTGACGTCAACAACAAGTGCGGCCCGGCCCACTGTGGATGGCTTCGAGAGGCCCGATCAGGCTCCCCCCTCGGTGCCGGCGGATGGGGCGGCGCGCACGGGACGCCTCACGCATGAATTGCGAAGTGCCGCCCAACTGAAACAGTCGCCGCCACAGCAGCAAGACGGCAACCGGCCACTGCGCAGGACGCTGAGCTTTCCGGCTTCCCCGCATGGCGCCGGAAGCCACCCGCAGTCAGGTGCCATTCCCGCATGGAGCGCCGGGAAAGTGCGCCAGGCACCGGATCTCGATACGCTGTATGGTGCCCCGCGGCCCCCGCGCGCGAAGGGCGGGAAAGCGTCCGGTGTCCAGGCTGCGGAACGAAACCCACAGGACGGGATGGTGCTTGTGCACCCTGGGCGTATCGTGTTGAACCCAATATTGACTCCGGAACTGCCCGCGCGATTGAAAGAGATCGGTGACGAATTAAAAGCCGGTGCCGTGTTCAAGTGGAACATCTCCCGGAATGGCCAGCTCATGTTGGCGAAAAGCAAGCAGCCCTCGGGCGAGAAGTTGGGCCTGGGGCATCCGACGCTGGTGGGTGGCCTGAAAGAGCCGGAGGCCCGGATGGGGGGCGAGCTACGCTTCGGGAAGCCCGGCGCGCAAGATCGACAGCCGGGTTTCTACATCAACAATGATTCCGGCCGCTACAGTGAATATGCCGACCGGAACAAGGCGATGCTGGCCAATGTCGCAAGCCGGTTTGCCGACGTCGGGTTCCCGGTCGCTACGCAGTGGGTGGATAAATCGGACGCAGCCTTGAAAGCGCAAGCCGATCAGAGATTGCAAAAAAAGGCGGCGAAAGACCGCGTCGACCCGTGATGCGCAATATTCAAGACCGGGTCAGCCTTCATTGAAGCTGCAGATCGGCACGATACGTGCATACCGGAAAACGTGTGCAGCCGCGGAACGCTTGCCCCGTCTTGGCACCTGTCTTGTAGACATATTCGCCGAGCATCCCACCGCACTGTGGGCAGCCTGGCGGCCGTGCTTGCGCGTCCAGGTGCGCTGCCTGTGGCGATTGCTGCGGCGGGGGCGCCGCGCCTTCTTCCCGTTTGCTTCCTGCGCGCAGTGCACGCACGTGTTCGACATGGGCCGCATGCGTGCGCCAGGACGGTTCGAGGCGTCCGCCATCGATGCGACCGAGAATGCGCGCGACTTCGGCGGCGTCCAGCAGGATGGCCTGGCGGGCGCGGATGTAAGCCAGGCAGCCAGGCAAATGTGTGACGTTCGGCGGCATCGGTGTCTTGAACGTCGATGAACCGACGAACACGACCAGCGAGAACAGGGCCGCGTCATCGATGGCCGCCAGCTCGGCCAGCGTGCGCACGTGTTTGTGGTTCTGGCGCAGCGGGTTCTGGAAAGCACTGCTGCGGCGCGGGAATTTCTGGGTCCACATCTTGTCGAGCGGTTTGCCGAAGATCCAGCCCCCGTAGTTTTTCGTTTCGATGACGAAGACGCCGTAGCGTGAGACGACGACGTGGTCGATCTGCGTACTGCCGTCAGGCGTCGGCAACGTCAGGTTGCGGCGCAGGTGGTAATGCTCGCGCGGTAATCGCAGGCGCAGGGCAACGTGCAGCATGGCTTCGCCGATCCAGCCTTTGACGACGGGGAATCTTGCCAGCGTCGACAGGGCGATGAGGGGAATGACCCACCAGTAAGCAAGGACAACGCTGTTCAGCAGGGAAAGTGGATCGATCAAACTGCGCTCCATGAGAAAGTAAGTAATACCCAAAGGAAATTATTATAGCATTTTTAATATTGAACAAAGATGGGTGAGGTTTTCTCAGGTCTCCGCGATATCAGAATGGCATCGCACCCGGCGCACGATTGAATCGAACACCGGCCACCGCCGGGCTTCGTGTAAAATCAAGACTTACTATTTTGCAATTCTGGTTCTGTTCCCAATGCTGACCCATCCGCAGTTGCAATGAGCCACGAAGACACCAGCGCCTGCTCGGTTCTCCTCATCGACGACGAACCCTTTGCCGAGGACATTATTTCCCATGGCATGAAGAGTTGCGCCTCGTTCGTGCTGCGCTACGCGCGCGATCCCGGCATGGCGGTCGAGCTGGCCAAGGAGGTCGGCGCGACGGTGGTGCTCGTCGACCTGCGCATGCCGGAGATCGATGGCTTCGAAGTCACGCGCCGCCTGCGCGCCGACAAGGACACGGAGCACGTGCCCGTGGTCATGCTGTCGTCCGAAGAAGATCCCGAGATCAAGGCGAAAGCCTTCGCCGTCGGCGCCAACGACTACCTCGTCAAATGGCCCGATCCGCGCGAGCTCGTCGCGCGCGTGCGCTACCACAGCGATGCGTGCATAGCGCGGCGCCAGCGCGATGCCGCGTTCGTGTCGCTCCGGCTCAGCCAGGAACAGCTGGCCGCCAGCCAGTCGGCGCTGCACCAGGCGCAGAAGATGGAGGCGATCGGCCAGCTGACGGGCGGCGTCGCGCACGATTTCAACAACGTCCTGCAGATCATCGGCGGCAACCTGCAGCTCCTGAAGCTGGTGGGTAATTTGAACGAGGCCGGCAAGGCACGCGTCGACATGGCGCTGGCCGGTGTCGAGCGCGGCGCCAAGCTGTCGTCGCACCTGCTCGCGTTCGCGCGCCGCCAGCCGCTGCAGGCCGTCGTGATTAATCCCGGCCACCTGCTGCGCGAGATGGACGACATGATGCGCCGCGTGCTCGGCCCGCGGGCGCGCGTCGTCACCGAGATCGCGGCCGGCCTGGGCAGCACACTCGTCGATCCCAGCCAGCTCAACAACGTCTTGCTGAACCTCGCGATCAATGCGCGCGATGCCATGGCCGGCGGCGGCACGCTGACGATCCGCGCCGCCAACGTCGGGCCCGACGGACTGTTGCCGCCGGAAGTGGCGCCCGGCCATTATGTGCTGATCGAGGTGGCCGACACGGGCAAGGGCATGCCGCCCGAGGTGCTGGAACGTGCGTTCGAGCCGTTCTTCACGACCAAGCCGACGGGGCAGGGAACCGGGCTCGGCCTGTCGATGGCCTATGGGTTCGTCAAGCAGTCCGGCGGCGAGATCGTCCTGCGCAGCGAGCCAGGCAGGGGGACCAGCGTGCGCATCTACCTGCCGCGCAGCGAGGCGGAACCAGTGTGCGCGGACCAGGCGCAGGCAGGGCCACTGCTGGGCGGCATCGAGACCATCCTCGTCGTCGAAGACGAGGAAGACGTGCGCTGCACGACGTGCGGCATCCTGTCCGCGCTGGGCTACAAGGTGCTGGAAGCGCCGGATGCGGCCAAGGCCGTCGAGATCGTGGAGAGCGGCCAGCACATCGACCTCGTGTTCACGGACGTGATCATGCCGGGGCCGGTAAGCAGCCTGCAGCTGGGCGACGTCGTGCGCTCGCGCCTGCCGCAGGCGCAGATCCTGTACACGTCGGGGTATGCGGAGGGCGTGCTGGCCCACGAAGGGAAGCTGGAGGCGTCCGTGAACCTGTTGCAGAAGCCGTACCACCCGGATGCGCTCAGTGCGCGGATCCGGCATCTTCTCAGGCGACGCCAGGCCGCGATGCAATCGTGACGCAACCGCGTCCGGCGGTTATTTGTTGGGCTTGACGTACCGCTGCGACCCCGGCGGCGGTTCGTTCAGCACGGCCCAGAAGATGCCCAGGTCCGCGATCGCGCGCACGAACTCGCTGAAATCCACGGGCTTGACGACGTAGGCATTCACGCCCAGTTCGTAGCTGCGCACCAGGTCCTGTTCTTCCTTCGACGACGTCAACATCACAACCGGCAGGCTCTTCAGGCCGTCCGTGGTGCGGATATTGCGCAGCACTTCGAGGCCATCGACTTTCGGCAGTTTCAGGTCGAGCAGCACGACGGCCGGGTTGCCGGCCGGACGCGACGCGTATTCGCCGCGGCGGTGCAGGTAGTCGAGTGCTTCGGCGCCGTCGCGCACGACGATGACCTGATTGGCGAGCTGGCTTTTCGACAGCGCGATCAGCGTCAGCTCGAGATCGTTCGGGTTGTCTTCGACCAGCAGGATGGGCTTGAGCATGGCAATCTTCGTATGACGTTCAATGTTGGGTCTGTTTCGGGAGTGCGAACGAGAAGGTCGCGCCCTCGCCCTGCACGGATTCGGCCCAGACACGGCCGTCGTGGCGCTCGACGATGCGGCGCACGTTCGCCAGGCCGATGCCCGTGCCCTGGAAATCTTCCATCCGGTGCAGGCGCTGGAACACGCCGAACAGCTTGTGGACGTACTCCATGTTGAAGCCGGCGCCGTTGTCGGCCACGTGGAACACCCATTCGTGCGGGAGGTCTTCACAGGATACGCGGATCACGGCCCGGTCGCGCTGGCCCGTGAACTTGACGGCATTCGACAGCAGGTTGAACATCGCCAGGTGCAGGAAGGTCGGGTCGGCCCAGATGGTGGGCAGCGGGCCGATGTCCCACTCGATGTCGCGACCGCGGACTTCCAGCGCCAGCTTGTCGATGCAGGCCGTCACCAGGTCGCCCATGTCCACCGTCGTCGGATGCAGCGAGGCGCGGCCCATCTGCGAGAACGACAACAGGTCGTCGACCAGCTTGCCGGCCAGGCGCGCCGCTTCCTTGATGTTCTTGAGGAAACGCTGGCGCTGCTGGGCGTCCTCGCTGCCGGCCGATTCGAGCAGCAGGT
>Ga0207667_10007532_pt1 | contig 13067 bp, 14 predicted proteins | sample KBSCornC52_FD_184301 | JGI IMG/M metagenome (GOLD analysis project Ga0207667, IMG submission 184301) | Corn rhizosphere microbial communities from Kellogg Biological Station, Michigan, USA - KBS Corn C5-2 (SPAdes) (version 2) | ecosystem: Host-associated > Plants > Roots > Rhizosphere > Soil ...
GCTGGCGGTAACGCTGTTCCTGGTCGGTCATGCCGTGGAATTTTTCCGGCAGCGGCCGCAGCGCCTTCGACAGCAGCCGTACGCCGGTGCACTTCACCGACAGCTCCCCGGTCTTCGTCTTGAACAACGTTCCCGTCGCGCCGACGATGTCGCCGAGGTCCCAGCGCTTGAACGCGTCGAGCGCGCCTTCGCCCACGCCGTCGAGTGTCACGTAGAGCTGGATACGGCCCGACATGTCCTGCAGCGTCGCGAAGCACGCCTTGCCCATCACGCGCTTCAGCATCATCCGCCCGGCGACGGCGACGCCGATCGCGTCGGCTTCAAGTGCGGCGTTGTCCTTGCCGTCGTGCGCCGCGTGCAGATCGGCGGCGAGCGCCGTGCGCCGGAAATCGTTCGGATACGCGTTGCCCGCCGCGCGCAGTGCGTCGAGCTTCTCGCGCCGCTCGGCGATGATGCGGTTCTCGTCGACGGTGACGTCGTCCCGCGAAGCGTTGGTCTTGTCCTGCACTACACCCCCTGCTTGAGACTCGCGGAAATGAAATCGTCGAGATCGCCGTCGAGCACCGCCTGCGTATTGCCGACCTCGTAGCTGGTGCGCAGGTCCTTGATCCGCGACTGGTCGAGCACGTACGAACGGATCTGATGTCCCCAGCCGATGTCCGTCTTCGAATCCTCGAGCTTCGCCTGCTGCTCCTGGCGCTTGCGAAGCTCGAGCTCGTAGAGCTTCGATTTCAGCATCGCGAACGCCTCGGCGCGGTTGCGATGCTGCGAGCGGTCGGTCTGGCACTGCACGACGATGTTCGTGGGCAGGTGGGTGATGCGCACCGCCGAGTCGGTCTTGTTCACGTGCTGCCCGCCCGCGCCGGACGCGCGATACGTGTCGATGCGAAGCTCGGCCGGATTGATGTCGACCTCGATCGACTCGTCGACCTCGGGATACACGAACACGCTCGCGAACGACGTATGCCGTCGCGCGTTCGCGTCGAACGGGCTCTTGCGCACCAGCCGGTGCACGCCGGTCTCGGTGCGCAGATAGCCGTAGGCGTAGTCGCCGTCGACCTTGATCGACGCACTCTTGATCCCGGCGATTTCGCCCGGCGACTCCTCGAGCACGTCGACCTTGTAGCCCTTGCGCTCGCAATAGCGCAGGTACATCCGCAGCAGCATGGCCGCCCAGTCCTGCGCCTCGGTGCCGCCGCTGCCGGCCTGGATGTCGACGAACGCGTTGCCGGGGTCGAGCGGATTGTGGAACATCCGGCGGAACTCGAGATCGGCGACACCGCGCTCGAGCTTGCCGGCATCGGCCTCGACCGCGAGCAGCGTATCGTCGTCGGATTCGGTGCGCGCGAGCGCGTAGAGCTCGCTGCTGTCGTCGATCTGCTTTTGCAGCTCACTCAGCGTGTGCACCACGCCGTCGAGCAGCTTCTTCTCTCTGCCGAGCTCCTGCGCGCGCGCCGGGTTGTCCCAGATCTTCGGATCCTCGAGCTCGCGGTCTAGCGTGGCAAGCCGTGTCGCCTTGACGTCGAAGTCAAAGATACCTCCGAAGCTCGCGCGTGCGCGACTTCAACCCTTCGAGGGCGTTGCCGATCGCATTGACGTGTTCGGGTTCCATGTTCCTTGCCTTCCGCGGTGGTGAACTGCGCATTATAGCGGCCGGTGTGCCGACAACCGGGCGCGGCGTCGAGCGCTTGTCGCACGCGACGGCTGCGCCGTCCGCCGCACGCTCTACCATTGCGGGCATGCGTCCCCTGACCGCGCGCGCCGCCTGCCAATGATGATGCATACACCCGAAGGCTTCACGCCATCGCATGTCGCGCCGTCGCTCGTCCCCGGCACGTCGATGGTCTTCGCGTTCGCCGGCGCCAAGCTGCTGATCATCGGCGACGAGCGGAACCCGGCCATCCCGCTCGCGGATGACCTCGAGCGCATCGGCATCGACGGTGCGCGCCACTACCTCGGCCGGCTCGACGGCGTCCACTGCGTGGCGTTGCTGTTGCCCGACGACGCGTCCGCACCGACCGGGTACGCGCTGATGGGCCTGCGCGCGCTTTTCCTGCGGCTGCCCGAGCCGCTGCTCGCCATCGCGGCGCGCGCATTCCAGGTGATCGAGTGGGATCGCACGCACCGCTACTGCGGACGCTGCGGGGCGCCGATGCACGACAAGGCGGGCGAGCGGGCGAAGCACTGCGACGCCTGCGGTTACGTCGCCTACCCGCGCATCTCGCCGGCGATGATGGTGCTCGTCACGCGCGAACGCGAGGTCCTGCTTGCACGCGCGAACCGCTTCCCGGGCGCCATGTACAGCGCGCTGGCCGGCTTCGTCGAGGCGGGCGAGTCGATCGAGGACTGCATCCACCGCGAAGTGCACGAGGAAGTCGGGATCGACGTCACCGACCTGCATTACTTCGCGAGCCAGTCGTGGTCGTTCCCGCACTCGTTGATGATCGCGTACACGGCACACTACGCCGGCGGCGAGCTGATGCCCGACGCGTCGGAAATCGCCGATGCGCGCTGGTTCGGGCTCGACGCACTGCCCGACCTGCCCAGCCCGGTGTCGATCGCGCGGCGGCTGATCGACAGCACCGTGGCCCGGTTGCGCGCGGGCTCGGGCATCACCCCGGTGGGTTAGAATTCACGCACGCGAAACGGCACTCGCCGCGCGCACTCCCATGTCCACGTCAACCACTCGCCGCTTCGCCGCGCTGGTCCTGCTCGCATCGCTTGCGACGGGCGCGCTTGGGCAGTCACCGCCCGCGATCCAGGACCCGCGCGAGATGGACGAGACGCAGCGCAGGGTCTACACGCAATCGTTGCACGAAGCGAAGAGCCTGCTCGAGCGCAAGCAGTACGCCGATGCCACGGCGACGCTCGACCGGCTGATCGCCGAGCGGCCGCGCGAGCCGCAGGCGCGGTTCCTGAAGGGCATTGCGCTCACCGACGAAGGCAGGACCGAAGACGCGATCGCGGTGTTCCGCGGCCTCCTCGCCGATTTCCCCGAATTGCCCGAACCTCGCAACAATCTTGCGGTCCTGTACGCCCAAAAGGGCGAGTACGCGCAGGCGCGCGACGAGCTCGAGCTTGCGGTGCGCACCGCTCCCGATTACGCCGTGGCGCACGAGAACCTCGGCGACGTCTACGCGCGCCTGGCGCAGGTCGAATACGAGAAGACGATTGCGCTCGACAAGCGCAACCGCACCGCGGCCGCCAAGCTCAAGCTGATCCGCGAGACACCCACCGCCGCCAAATGACAAGGAGTCGCTCGATGCTTCGCAGATTTTTGTTCGTCCTCGCGCTTTCGTTGTCCGCGGGGTCCGCGCTTGCCGCCAATCCCGAGGTCGAGCTCGACACGACGGCCGGCAAGATCAAGCTCGAGCTCTATCCCGATGCAGCCCCGAAGACGGTCGACAACTTCCTTCATTACGTCAAGGACGGCCATTACGACGGCACGCAGTTTCATCGCGTCATCGACGGCTTCATGATCCAGGGCGGCGCTTATACGGCTGATTTCAGTCCGCGGCCCACGCGGCCGCCGATCGTCAACGAGGCGCAGTCGAGCAGCAAGGCCGGACTGCACAACGTGCCGGGCACGATCGCGATGGCGCGCACGTCCAATCCCGATTCGGCGACCGACCAGTTCTTCATCAACGTTGCGAACAACAAGCCGCTCGATTTCCGCTCGCCCGATCCGGCCGGCATCGGCTATACCGTTTTCGGCAAGGTCGTGTCCGGCATGGAGGTCGTCGACAAGATCGCCAAAATGAGCAAGGGCGGGCGCAAGGTGACGGGCGGCGCGCCGGTCGATCCCCGCTCGCTAACCACCGAGCCGGTGCTGATCACGTCGGCGAAGATCGTATCCCCCAGCCAGTAGGACGGCCGCGAGGGCCAGGAGGCAAGGTCATGACTGAAGTGGTGCTGCATACGAGCGAAGGCGACATCGCGCTCGCGCTCGACGAGGAAAACTCGCCGGCGACGGTCGCGAACTTCGTGCAATACGTCCGCGACGGCCATTACGACAACACGCTCTTCCACCGCGTGATTCCCGGCTTCATGATCCAGGGCGGCGGCTTTGCGCCGGGGATGCAACAGAAGGCGACGCGCGCGCCGGTGGCCAACGAGGCCGCCAACGGCGTGCGCAACCTGCGCTACTCGGTTGCAATGGCGCGCACATCGGATCCGCATTCGGCCTCGGCGCAGTTCTTCATCAACCTCGCCGACAACGCCTTCCTCGACTACAAGGGGCCGAGTCCGCAGGGTTACGGCTATTGCGTGTTCGGCAAGGTCGTGCGCGGAAGCGACGTCGTCGACCGGATCGCGGGCGTTGCCACCGGCCGCTCCGGCTTTCACGAGAACGTCCCGACACAGGACGTCGTGATCACGCGCGCCGAAGTCGCCGGCTGACGCACGCTCGCACCCGGGCGAGCGGGCGCGCGCACCTCGTTCCCGTGCTCCGATGAAGCCGACGCTCCTGCTGTCGGACCTCCATCTCGCGCCCGATCGGCCTGCGGCGACCGCGGCGTTCGAAGCGTTCGCGCAGGGACCCGCGCGCGCGGCCGCGGCCGTTTACGTGATGGGCGACCTGTTCGATTCGTGGATCGGCGACGACCAGTGCCGCGAACCGTTCGCGCGCTCGATCGTCGCCACGCTGCGCGGCATCAGCGATGCGGGCGTCGCGCTTTATGTTGCGCGCGGCAACCGCGACTTCCTGCTCGGCGATGCGTTCGCCCGTGAATCCGGCGCGACGCTGCTCGCCGAGCAGACAATCGTCGACCTCGGCGGCACGCCTACGCTCCTCACCCATGGCGACGAGCTTTGCACCGACGACGCGGCCTACCAGCGCTATCGTGCGTTCACGCGCAACCCGGCGACGCAGCGGCGCCTGCGGCGTCTCCCCTATCGTTTGCGACGCTGGATTGCGGCGTGGCTGCGCCGCGGCAGCCGCGCCGCAACCGCGCGCAAGCCGGAGTCGATCCTCGACGTCAACGCCGCGGCCGTCGAGCGCGCGTTTCGCATGCACGCCGTGGCGCGGATGATCCACGGCCATACGCACCGTCCGGCCCGTCATTCGACACGCGTCGACGGACAGCCGTGCGAGCGCATCGTGCTCGCCGACTGGGACGAGCAGGGTCATTACGTCGCCGTCGACGCGGATGGCATCCATACAAGGCACGTCGTCGGATGAATCCCGAACTGTTTTCCGCGGCCTGGTTCTCGGCGCTCGCCTCGATCATCGTGATCGACCTGATCCTCGCCGGGGACAACGCGCTCGTGATCGGGCTCGCCGCGCGCAACGTTCCGCCGCACGCGCAGCGCAAGGTGATCCTGTGGGGCACCGCGGGCGCCATCGCGATCCGGGCGCTGCTGACGGCAGGGGTCGTCTGGCTCCTGAAAATCCCCGGCTTCCTGCTGGTCGGCGGGCTTGCGCTCGTTTATATCGGCTGGAAGCTCACACACGACGGCGCGAAGAACGAGCCGGACGTCAAGGCGCAGACGTCGGTACGCAGCGCCGTGCAGACCATCGTCGTCGCCGACGCCGTCATGGGTGTCGACAACGTGCTCGCCGTTGCGGGGGCCGCACACGGCTCGATGCTGCTCGTCGTGATCGGCCTCGGCGTATCGGTGCCGATCGTCATCTGGGGCTCGACGCTCGTGCTGAAGTGGGTCGAGCGCTATCCGGCCATCCTGTGGCTGGGCGCCGCCGTGCTCGGCTGGACCGGTGCGAAGATGATTGCGAGCGAGCCGCTCGTCGCCGCCGTGCTTTCGGACCAGCGCGGGCTGCGCGCACTGCTTTACGCGGTGATCGTCGGCGGTCTCGTCGCGGTTCCGATATCGCGGCAACTGCATGCGCAGCAGCGCTTCGAGATCGCGCTGCTGCTCGGCATCATCGTCTGGCTGACCGGCTTCGGCTGGCTCGATGATGCGATTTCTGCTCGCCTCGATCCGGCCGGCGCCTGGACCTGGGACGAAAGCATCGTCGATTTCGTCCGCTGGCTCGGCTGGATTCCGTTCGTGATCTGGATACTGCGGCGCGCCGAGTCGAGGGCGCGCAACACCGCGCCGCGCTGAGCGGGAGCGCGGAGCCGCCGTTTCCCCTCGCCGCGGGGTCAGGTCTTCGGCGCGGGCTTCTTCGGCTGCTTGGGTTTCTTCGGTTCCTTGCGCTGCTTGTCGCGATTGGCCATTTCCGTCCTCCGTGACGCGAGCGTGCAGTATGCACGATTTGCCGCGCATCAACCCAGCGCGCGGCGGAAGTCGTCGATGAGATCGTCGCGATCCTCGATGCCGACCGACACCCGCACCAGCGAATCGGCGATGCCCATTTCGGCCCGGCGTGCCGCACCCATCTCCCAGAAGATCGTCTGCGCGACGGGAATGGCCAGCGTGCGGTTGTCGCCGAGGTTCGACGACAGCACGACGACACGCAACCGATTGAGACACGCGAGCACGTCCTCCCCCGGTGCAAGATCGAACGCGAGCAGCGCGCCCGGTGCGCGGAAGAGCGAGCGAGCGCGCTCGTGCTCGGGATGCGACGGCAGGCCCGGGAAATACACCGCCTCGATCTTCGGATGCGCCGCGAGGAACTCGGCGAGCGCCTGGGCGTTCGCGCATTGGCGGTCCATTCGCAGCGCAAGCGTCTCGGCGCCAACCGCCAGGTGATGCGCCTGCTCGGGCGACAGCGTCGCCCCGCCGTCGCGCAGGCCCTTCTTGCGGATCTGCGTGATTCCCCATAGCGGCGGCTTCTGCGTCCTGTACGGCTCGGCAATATTCGGAAACCGCGTCCAGTCGTAGAGGCCCGTGTCGGTCACGGCCCCGCCGAGCGCGTTGCCGTGACCGCCGATGTACTTGGTGAGCGCATTGACGACGAGGCTTGCGCCGACGTCGACCGGGCGAAAGAGCCAAGGCGAGCTCATCGTGTTGTCGACGACGTAGATGAGGCCGCGCGCGCGGCACAGTTCGCCGATGCGCGCGAGATCGGCGACCTGCGTCCGCGGATTGGCAATAGTCTCGACGAACACGAGCTTCGTCGCCGGGGTCACGGCGCGTGCGACGTTCCCGACGTCGGTTGCGTCGACGAACGTGACCGGCGTCCCGTGGTCGCCGAGCGTGTTGAGAAGGCTGTTGGTGTTGCCGAAGACGAACGAGCTTGCGACGATGTGATCGCCGCCGCGCAGCAGCGCCAACAGCGTGGCCTCGATCGCGGCCATGCCGGTCGAGAAGCAGACCGTCGCGATGCCCTTCTCCATGGCGGTGACCTTCGCCTCGAGCGCGGCCGTCGTCGGATTGCCCTGGCGGCCGTACGCGTAGCCCGCTTGCCGGCCCTGGAACACGGCCACGAGATCGGCGGCGTCCTTGTAGCCGTACGCGACCGAGACGTGCAGCGGCTTGTGCAGTGCGCCGTGCTCGATCGCCGCATCGCGGTCGCTGTGCAGAATCGCGGTGGTGAAGCCGCGCTCGTGATGGTTCTCGCTCATGGCAGCGTCCTTGTGGCCTTTGCGCAGCAACGCAAAAACAAAAAACCCGTCGGGCTTCCGCCAAACGGGTTTTGTGTGCCCCGCCCGATATCTTCGGGCTGGAGCGAACCTCGCTTTAGCGGAATTTTTTAAGCGCCCGCAAGCTGAAGCTCAAATCGGCGCACTACAACTATAGCACATCGGGCTCAGTGCTGTCAGCGGGACGGCGCCGCGCAAGCAGCACGTACACCGCTGACCGCGATGCGTTATCCCGCGCTCGCATCCTCGGCCACGTCGGCGTCGGCTTCACCGCGCGACTGGTCGCGCTCGAGCGCCAGCTCGCGCAGGTAGTCGGACGTGATGTCGCCGGTGATGTAGTTGCCGTCGAAGCACGACGCCTCGAAATCGGTGAGCCGCGGGTTGCCGAAGCGCACGGCGTCCTTGAGCGCCTCCAGATCCTGATACACGAGGAGGTCGGCGCCGATCTCGCGCGCGATCTCGGCTTCGGTGCGTCCGGTGGCGACCAGCTCATCCTGGTTCGGCATGTCGATGCCGTAGACGTTCGGGAAGCGCACGGGCGGGCTTGCCGACGCGAAGTACACCTTGCGTGCGCCGGCATCGCGGGCCATCTGCACGATCTCGCGCGACGTCGTGCCGCGCACGATCGAATCGTCGACGAGCAGCACGACCTTGTCCTTGAACTCCATGCCGATCGGGTTCAGCTTCTGGCGCACGCTCTTCCGGCGCAACGCCTGTCCCGGCATGATGAACGTGCGCCCGACGTAGCGGTTCTTGACGAAGCCCTCGCGATACGTCTTGCCGAGCCGGTTCGCAAGCTCCAGCGCATACGGGCGGCTCGAGTCGGGGATCGGAATCACGACTTCGATGTCCTGCGCCTGCGGGATGTCGCGGATCTTGGTTGCGAGTGCCGCACCCATCCGAAGCCGGGCCTCGTACACCGACGTGCCGTCCATGACCGAATCGGGCCGCGCGAGGTACACGTACTCGAAGATGCAGGGGTTGAGCGACGAATGCGCCGCGCACTGGCGTGCGTGGAAGTGGCCTGTCTGGTCGACGAAGATCGCCTCGCCGGGCTCGACATCGCGCAACACGGAGAAGCCGAGCGGCTCGAGGGCCACCGACTCGGAAGCGACCAGGTATTCGGGCCCGCCCATCGCCTGGTTGACGCCGATGATCAACGGACGGATGCCGAACGGGTCGCGGAACGCGAGCATGCCGTAGCCGGCGATCATCGCGACGACGGCGTACGCGCCACGGCAGCGCCGGTGCACGCCGGCCACCGCGCGAAAGATCGCTTCGGGATCGAGGCGATGATGCTGCGCGGCGCGCTCGAGCTCGAGCGCGAGCACGTTCAGCAGCACTTCGCTGTCGGAATTGGTGTTGACGTGGCGAAAGTCGAGCTCCCACAGCTCGCGCTTCAGCGCCTCGCTGTTGGTGAGGTTGCCGTTGTGGCCGAGCGTCAGCCCGAAGGGTGAATTGACGTAGAACGGCTGCGATTCGAGGTCGGAGAACGCCGAGCCCGCGGTCGGATAGCGGCAGTGCGCGATGCCCGTCGTGCCCGACAGCTCGCGCATGTTGCGCGTGCGGAACACGTCGCGCACGTAGCCGGGGCCCTTGTACGTATGGAAGACCGGGCCTTCGCTCGTCACGATGCCGGCCGCATCCTGGCCACGATGCTGCAACAGCAGGAGGCCGTCGTAGAGAAGCTGGTTGACCGGGGTATGCGCCACGGCGCCGAGGATGCCGCACATTTCAGGTCACGCCTTCCGTTCGGCGGGTGCGGCCTTCGGCGCGATGCCGTGAGGCGAGTAATCGAGCCGCCCGGCGATCTGCGCCGGCAGATGCGGACGCAGCGCATACACGCAGGCCACGAGCGGGGGAACGAGTGCCGCACTTTGCCACCACGGCATGCGCGGCAGTGGCGTCAGCCCCGCGACGAACACGAACGCGACCATGAGCAGCACGCCGCGCACCAGGCCGAAAATCGAGCCCAGGAAGCGATCGACGAAACCGAGACCCGCCGCACGGACCGCCTTCGACAACGGCCACGCGACCAGTGCGCCGAGCAGCAGCGCCGCAACGAGGATCAGCGTGAATGCGAGCACGTACCTGATGGCCGGGTGGCCGAAGACGTCGGGCAGCATCGCCCCGACGATCGGGGTGAAGACGATCGCGCACACGAGGCCGGCAACCCAGGCGACGAGCGCGACCAGCTCGCGGATCACGCCGCGAAAGAAGGCGAAGAGCGTCGACAGCCCCACGATGCATACCGCGATCCAGTCGAACGTCGTCATGAACGGGAGCCGCCGACTTGCCGCGAGACGGCCACCGTTCGGCGACGCTATTTGATGGCGGCGACAATGCCGCTTTGACCTTCGGTCTTCAATTTGTCGCGCGCGGCGATGGCGGCGTCGCGTGACGGATAGGGACCCACGCGCACGCGCCAGAGCGTGCCCTTGCTGGTCTTCAGAGGCTCGGTATATGCGGCGTATCCGGACTTCTTCAAGCGGCCGGCAAGCGAGTTCGCACCACGGTCGTCGGCGAATGCCGCGAGCTGCACGGCGTAGCCGTCGTGCGGCGATGCGCCGCCCTCGCCATGCGCGCTCCGGGGCGGCTCGGGCGCACGATGCGACGCAGCGGCAGCCGTCCTGGGATTTTCCGCAGCCGCCGGCTTCTGCGCCGGTGCCTGCGTCGGCGGCGCGGTCGATTTATCCGTGATGATCACCGGCGGGTTGCTCGCGGTGGACGCGCTGGTCGCAGGCTCCGGTGCGACCGTGGCTGCAGCCGAAGGCGGCGTCGCCGACGACGCCGGCGCGCCGTCGGGCAGGCGCGTGTCGTACTTCTGCTGCCTCTCGGGCGCGGCTTCGGCCGCCACCGACGCCGCGGGCTTCGACGCATCGTCCGCGGCCTTCGCGTTCCCGTCGGCGTTGGTGGTGCCGTCGTTGAGGCGATTCACGAACTTGCCGCTGTCGACCGGCGGAATCTTCACCGAGACGTCGTCGCCGAGCGGCTTCTGCTCGGTCTCGAGCAGCATCGGCACGACGACCGCGACACCGAGCGCAAGAACGACAGCCCCCACGAGGCGCCGGCGCGCGCGCCTGCGCAATTCGTCCACGTTCACATCCGCCGGTTCTGCCATCGCTATGCCGGTGCGCTTCACCGTTTTCGCTGCGCGGCGGCGAGTGCCGCGCCAACGGTGAGAAACGAACCAAAGGCCGCGATTCTATCAGTCTCTCCCGCGGCGTTGCGCGCAGCTTCGAACGCTTGCGCGATGTCGTCGTGCGCGTGCACCGCCGCCGCGTCGACGCCGGCGTGCGCCAGCGCGCTTGCAACGCGTGCCGACGACGCGCCGCGCGGACCGGGGAGCGGCGCGATGTACCAGCAATCGATGCGCGCGGCGATCGCTCGCACGACGGCATCGATGTCCTTGTCGGCAAGCATGCCGAAGACCGCGAGCGTGCGCGGGAAGAAGCCCATCGTCGAAAGCGTTTCGCTCAGCACCGCGGCGGCCTGCGGATTGTGCGCGACGTCGAGCACCACCGCCGGCCGGCCCGGCAACACCTGGAAGCGCCCGGCGAGCTCGACGTGCACGAGTCCGTCGCGCACCGCACCCGCGGCAACCGGGAGCCGAACGCGCAGCGCATCGAGTGCGGCAAGCGCCGTCGCCGCGTTGGCGAGCTGATGCGCGCCGCGAAGCGCCGGCAGCGGAAGGCCGTAGCGTGCGCCACCCGGCCCCTCGTAGCGCCACTGCATCCGCTGCACCGCGTAGCGGTAGTCGACGCCGGTGCGCCACAGTGACGCGCCAGCGGCCTGCGCGGCGACGACGAGCGAGTGCGGCGGATCGGAATCGCCGCAGATCGCGATCCTGCCCTTGCGGAAGATGCCGGCCTTTTCCCGCCCGATCGCTTCGCGCGTTGCACCGAGCCAGTCGACGTGGTCGATGCCGATCGTCGTGACGACCGCGACGTCCGCGTCGACGAGATTCACCGCGTCGAGCCGTCCGCCGAGCCCGACTTCGAGGACCAGCACGTCGAGCCGCGCGTCGGCGAAAAGGTGCAACGCGGCGAGCGTCGTGTATTCGAAATACGTCAGCGGCGTCGCCGCGCCGTCGCCGGTGTCACGCGCCGCCTCCACCGCAGCGAACGCGCCCGCGAGCGCCGCGTCCTCCGCCTCGATTCCGGCGATGCGCACGCGCTCGTTGAAACGCATCAGGTGCGGCGACGTATAGAGGCCGGTGCGATAGCCCGCGCAGCGGAAGATCGATTCGGCGATCGCGCACGTCGAGCCCTTGCCGTTAGTTCCTGCGACGGTGATCACCGGGCAGGTGATCCGCAGTGCCATTCGCGCCGCGACCGCCGCGATCCGGTCGAGGCCCAGCGCGATCGACTTCGGATGCAGCGTTTCGATGAACGCGAGCCATTGCGCGAGCGTTCGCGGGCGGCCGTCGTCGCTCGCCGCGGTTCCGGGATCCATGCGATCGGTTGGCGCGGACGGGTGCCCGCGGCGGGTGCGTCAGGCCGACGGCGCCGGCTGGCGCGTCAGCATCGCGAGCAGGCGCGCGAGCTCGTCCTTCATGTTCCGCCGGTCGACGATCATGTCGAGCGCGCCCTTTTCGATCAGGAATTCGGCGCGCTGGAAGCCGTCGGGAAGCTTCTCGCGCACCGTCTGCTCGATCACACGCGGTCCGGCGAAGCCGATCAGCGCGCCGGGCTCGGCGAGCACGAGGTCGGCGACGAATGCGAACGACGCGGACACGCCGCCCATCGTCGGATCGGTGAGGATCGACACGAACGGCAGCTTCGCGCGCGTCAATTCCTGCAGCACCGCGGTGGTCTTCGCCATCTGGAACAGCGAGTTGACGCCCTCCTGCATCCGCGCGCCGCCGGACGCCGACACGCAGACGAACGGCAGCCGGTTCTCGTAGGCGACGCGCACGCCGCGCACGAAGCGCTCGCCGACGACCGAGCCCATCGACCCACCCATGAAGTTGAACTCGAACACGGCAAGCACGAGCGGAACGCTCTTCACACTGCCCTGCATGACGACGAGCGCGTCGGTCTCACCGGTTTCCTCGAGCGCCGCCTCGAGCCGCTCGGGATAGCGCTTCGTATCCTTGAACTTGAGGCTGTCGACGGGCACGACTTCGAGCCCGATCTCGAAGCGGCCCTCCGCATCGAGCAACTGCTCGATGCGCTCGCGCGCCGGAATGCGGTTGTGATAGTTGCACTTCGGGCAGACGAGCAGGTTCTTCTCGAGGTCGGTGCGGTAGAGCGTGGCTTCGCACGACGCGCACTTGACCCACAGCCCTTCGGGCACCGGCGTCTTGCGCACGCCGGGCGAGCTCTTGATGCGCGGCGGCAGGAGCTTGGTGAGCCAGCTCATCGGACCCCCACGCTCGCGGCCTCATTTGCCGATTCGGCCGCTTCGCTGCCCCCGGAGGGGGCGCAGTTCGCGGCTTGGGACGGCCCGGCGCCGCTCATCGGACCCCCACGCTCGCGGCCTCATTTGCCGATTCGGCCGCTTCGCTGCCCCCGGAGGGGGCGCAGTTCGCGGCTTGGGACGGCCCGGCGCCGCTCATCGGACCCCCACGCTCGCGGCCTC
>Ga0207667_10007533_pt1 | contig 13063 bp, 10 predicted proteins | sample KBSCornC52_FD_184301 | JGI IMG/M metagenome (GOLD analysis project Ga0207667, IMG submission 184301) | Corn rhizosphere microbial communities from Kellogg Biological Station, Michigan, USA - KBS Corn C5-2 (SPAdes) (version 2) | ecosystem: Host-associated > Plants > Roots > Rhizosphere > Soil ...
GAAAAGTTCGTAGGCGACGACCCCCGCGACGTCCCCATGAAGATCTTCCCCGGCATGCACTACACCATGGGCGGCCTCTGGGTGGACTTCAACCAGGCGACCAACATCCCCGGCATCTTCGCCGCGGGCGAGGCCGACTTCACCATCCACGGAGCCAACCGCCTCGGCGCCAACTCCCTCCTCTCCTGCATCTACGGAGGCTTCCTCGCCGGCCCGCAGGCCCTCGCCCACGCCAAATCCCTGCCTCCGCAGGAAGGCGACGGTGGCCACGCCGCCGAGCTACAGCGTCAAAAGGAGAAGAACAACGCGCTCCTCTCCTCCACCGGTACAGAGAACCCCTTCAAGATCTGGCGCGAGCTCGGTGAGACCATGACCAAGCACGCCACCATCATTCGCTACAACACCGGCCTCGCCGAAGCCGACGCCAAGATCGTCGAACTCCTCGACCGCTACAAGAACATCAATCTCGCCGACAAGAGCCAGTGGGCCAACACCAGCTTCGCCTTCGCCCGCCAGCTCTACAACATGCTCGAACTAGGCCGCGTCATCGTCCAGGGAGCGCTCCTCCGCGACGAGTCCCGCGGAGCCCACTACAAACCCGACTTCCCCGAGCGCAACGACGAAAAGTTCCTCAAGACCACCAAAGCCAGCTTCGCAGGCAACGCACCCAGGTTCGAATACGACGAAGTAGACATCAGCCTTCTCAAACCCCGGCTGCGCAACTACACAGCCACCTAGCAGCAAACGCGCTCTCTAAACGCTTGTCATGCCAAGCACCATCAAAGTCGAGATCAAAGCGCCAAAGGCGCGTTACATACCAGCCTAGGGCGAAGCCCTAGGTAACGATTGCAGAGAACGAACGAGGGCTAAAAGCCCGACATATAGAGTTTGTAAAGGCGCGGACCACCCGAGCCACAGAAAACGTAGAAAACGGGGCTTTAGCCCCTGAGGGCACAAACAATGCCAAGCACCATCAAAGTCGAGATCAAACGCCAGGCCAACCCGGACGCCCCCGCCGTCACCGAGAAGTTCGAGATCCCCTACCGCCCCGGCATGAACATCACCTCGCTCCTCGGCGAGATCGCGCTCAACCCGACCACCATCACCGGTCAGGCCACCACGCCCGTCACCTACGACTCCAACTGCCTCGAAGAGATCTGCGGCTCCTGCTCCATGCTCATCAACGGCAAAGCCCGCATGGCCTGCTCCGCGCTCGTAGACAAGCTCACCGGACCAAATCAGGATCAGACCATCACCCTCGCGCCGCTCAGCAAGTTCCCTGTCGTCCGCGACCTCGCCGTCGACCGCAGCGTCCTCTTCGAGAACCTCAAGGCCGTCAAAGCCTGGGTCCCCATCGACGGCACCTACGACCTCGGCCCCGGCCCCCGTCAGTTCCCCCAGCTCCAGGAGCAGCTCTACCCGCTCTCGAACTGCATCTCCTGCTGCGTCTGCATGGAGGTCTGCCCCCAGTTCAACGTCGTCACCGGCTTCGTCGGAGCAGCCACCATCGCCCAGGTCAAGCTCTTCAACAACAACCCCACCGGAGCCGTCCTGAAAGAAGACCGCCTCCGCGCCATGGCCGGCGACGGAGGCATCCAGGACTGCGCCTACGCCCAGAACTGTGTCAACGCCTGCCCCAAGGGCCTCCCCCTCACCGAAGCCATCAGCGAAGTCAACGGAGACGTCATCCGCCAAAAGGTAAAAGACCTCTTCGTCCGCTAAAGAGCAGCGAGGGTCTTGCATTCCGCAAACAGGAAGCCCCGCACTCAGCGGGGCTTCTTCCGTTACGGCATCACCTTACTTCGAGAAGATCGTATTCCCCGGAGTCGTCTCTTCATCCTCGTGGATACGATTCTGTGCGCGCTTCGCCATTTGCATCGCAGTATGGTCCATCTTGTGTTGTTCGCTCTTACCAACTTCTGTAGCGTCCACACCTTCTTCAATCGCTTCGTGGGAAGGACGCGCCCCGGTTTTCGTTGAATCCAGACCTTGTGACATACATCACCTCTACTCAAAGAGATGGTGAGAGAGGAGTCGAAGGTTGCCCTCAGTCTTGCCACAGAAAAATCTGTACAGATCGCTCCACCTACCAGGAAAACCGAATCAGCGTAACTCCCTGTCTCTCCAGCGTGAACTCCAACCTCGACTCTCCATCTTTACGAACGATCTCCGGCGGCACAGCAACAGCCTGCAACCGCCCTGCCTGCTGCAGCGCAACAAACTGCTGCGCCGTCGGGTGCTGCGGACTCCCCATCGTTTGCCACGCCGCATAAGCATTGCTGTGATGCGAGTCCATCAGGAACTGCTGCACCTTCACCCCGCTCGCCGGAAGCGAACGAACAGCAAGCGAGATTCGCGCCGCCGAAGTAGCAACGTCATCGTCATGGTAGTTCCACAAAAGCACATCGACATGATGATCCGCACGCGTAGCCACGGCGTCTACATCCGGCGCAGCGCGAACACTGTCCTTCAGCAACTGATCCACGGCAAGCGCGCCAGAGCTGCTCACCTCCAGCGACTGTCCTCCAAGCATTCCGAGCATTCGGAAGACATTGAGCACAGGCTTATCCACTAAATAAGAGACACCATTGGCCTTGCCACCCGTAGCCAACTCGCGAAATCCAGCAAAGACAGGCTGATCCTCAAACTCGAACGCCCACGTCACCGCCCCCTGCAACGTAACGCCGTTGCGCCGTGCAAGTTCAACCGAACGAGCCGTAGCCTCGGCAGCGCTGACGCCGTAAAGCGGTCCATTGCGATAGCCGTTCTGCGCTCCCTTGCAGGCGGCACAGCCCTCCGGATCGCTCTCGCCCAGAATAATCGGCGTCTTCTTCCACTCGGGATACGAAGCAACAACGCGCATCCCAAGATCCATCGCGCGGAGTTGGTGTCCGATATCCATTCGCACATGACCATCGACAGTGTGAGGCGACCCCTTGGGATGGAAGCTGATAAACGCCAGCGGCGCGCCAACGCGTCCCGTAGCAGCGTTCGTGCCATGCGCACAATGCTCAAGAAACTGTCGCAGGAAATCTTCCGAGCGCCCCGGCCCAATCCCCGTCGCCTCCGGGCCGCCGATCTTCGCGTCAGGCAGCACCTTCTGAATCGCCGCGGCCGTAATGTCGTAGAGCTTGTCATACTCCTCGGGCGTCCCATGCCAGTAATCGATATCCGGTTCGTTCCAAACCTCCCAAAGCCACGTGTTCACAGCCGCATCCCCGTAACGCTCGTGCAGGTGGCGAGTCCACGCAGTAATCAGCGCAGCCCACTTCGCATAATCCTTCGGTGGATAGCTCCATCCCGTGAACACCTGTCCATCAGGAAACGTATGTCGGTAAGGCTGAGGATGCGTAGAAAGCGCCTCTGGCATAAACCCCACCTCCACCAGAGGACGCACTCCGTTATCCCGCAATGCATCGAAGATGCGATCTGTAATCGTCCAGTCATAGATCGGTTTGCCAGTGGCGTCCTCGCGATACACATTCGTCGATCCCCACTTCAGCGAGGCGCTCCCATCGCCCGTCGTCAGTAGATTGTGCAGCCGCACATACACCGGTGCCGGGCTCAACTGCGAAAGCTCGCGCAGCAGATGCTGTCCATTCGGGGCGTAGCTGTAATTCGGCTCATCCGCGCCAAAGTTATTCCACGTCCGCTGATATGGACCCGTAGGATGGGCAGCATCCACCCGCACTGTAACTAGGTTCGCAGTTCCAGACTGCGCACGGCACCCCGCCGCAAATCCGGCAATCAGGGCAAACGCAAGAAAGTATCGGCAAAAGAGCATGGTGAAACGTTAGCAGAGTTCCGGAGGAACCACTTGCTACAATCCATCTGTTCCTCCAGGCGAAGAGATTGGTGTCTTCTATGAAAAGATTTAGTGTGTTCGCATCCACGCTCGTCTTGCTTGCAACAACATGGATGCTGGGGCCACAAGCAATCGCCCAGACCGCCACCGCCCCACAGTCACCCCGAAAGAAGATGATGACCCATCAGCCCGCCGAAACCGACCCCGCCCAAGTCCACCAGTCCGCCATCGTCATCGACACCCACGCCGACACCCCCCAGCGCTTCGTCGATCAAAACTGGAACTTCACCGACCCCCTCGAAGGCGGCATGTTGAACTACGACAGCGCGAAGCAGGGCAACCTCGACGCCCAGTTCTTCTCCATCTGGGTCGACCCGGACCAGTACCCCGGCAACCGCGCAGCCTTCCGCACCCTCGAGCTCATCGACGGCACCCTCGAACAGGTCCGCAAGCATCCCGACAAGCTCCAGCTCTGCGTCTCCGCCGACGACATCCTCGCCGCTCACCGTCAGGGCAAGTTCGCCGTCCTCATGGGCATCGAAGGCGGCCACTCCATCGAGAACTCCCTCGCCCTCCTCCGCGACTACTACCGCCTCGGCGTCCGCTACATGACCCTCACCTGGTCCAACACCAACGACTGGGCCGATTCCTCCGGCGATCAGGATAACCCCAGGGTTCACCACCACGACGGCCTCACCCCATTCGGAAAAGACGTCGTCCGCGAGATGAACCGCCTCGGCATGATCGTCGACATCTCCCACGTCTCCGACAAGACCTTCTGGGACACCATTGCCACCACTCGCACCCCCATCATCGCCTCCCACTCCTCCTCCCGCGCCCTCACCTCTGCCGCCCGCAACATGACCGACGACATGCTCCGCGCCATGGCCAAAAACAACGGCGTCGTCATGGTCAACTTCTACCCCGCCTTCATCGACGAGAACTGGCGCAAGGCCTGGAACGCCTCCCGCCCCGAACGCCAGAAAGAGCAGGACGCCCTCGAAGCCGAGTACAAAGCCAAAGGCCAGCCCGTCCCCTTCTTCGCCTCCGACAAGATCGACCGCAAATACGCCGCCATGATCGGCCGCGCACCGTTCAACTCGCTCATCGACCACTTCGACCACATCATCAAGGTCGCCGGCATCGACCACGTCGGCATCGGCACCGACTTCGACGGCATCCCCGTCCCCCCCGCCGAGATCGACTCCGCCGCCGACTTCCCCAAGATCACCGCCGCCCTGATGGCCCGTGGCTACACCGCCGAAGACATGCGCAAGATCCTCGGCGGCAACATCCTCCGCGTCTTCCGCGAAGTCCAGGCCGACGCCGCCCACACCGAAACCGTCACCATCAAAGCCCAATAGTTCAGACACCAATTTCCGGGTGCCCCACTCATGCGGTTTTCATCGCATGAGTGGACATTCGCGCAACGCGCGAACCGTCGCCCCTCGCTCAGCCAAGCGGGTAGTGGTGCAGTTGAGTGGCCTTGTTAAGGGCACAGCTTCAACTGTGCCGCAAACGCTCCACTGCCAGTGCGGCTTTAGCCGCTGAGGCACGTTTTTATCAAATTGCACCATTACCACCAACCGCAGCGCAATTGCCCAACCCACGCGTCTACGATAGCCTGTTCTATGGAGTCGCCCACCGCATGAAGCTGCACACTCTCGCGCTTATTCTTGCTATCGCCGCACCCGCCCTGGCGCAAACCACGCAGCCAGCCGACGCTCTGCCCGATGCCCCCAGCACCACCAGCACCGTCAAGCCGCCCGTCGTCCCCACCGGCCCCACCGCTGTCCTCGACACCTCCATGGGCCGTCTCACCTGCAAGCTCTACGACAAACAGGCTCCCGTCACCGTAGCCAACTTCATCGGCCTCGCCGAAGGCACCAAGGACTGGACCGACCCAATCTCCCTCAAGAAGATGCATAACAAGCCCCTCTACAACGGCACCACCTTCCACCGCGTCATTCCCGGCTTCATGATCCAGGGCGGCGACCCCGAAGGCAACGGCATGGGCGACCCTGGCTACTACTTCCAGGACGAGATTGACCCCTCCCTCACCTTCGACCAACCCGGCCGCCTCGCCATGGCCAACTCCGGCCCCGGCCCCTCCGGCAACGGCACCAACGGCAGCCAGTTCTTCATCACCGAAGCCACCGTGCCGGAACTCAACGGCAAGCACACCATCTTCGGCCAGTGCGACGCTCACAGCGTCCTCCTCGTCGCCTCCATCGCCCGCGTCGAGCGCGACGCCAACGACAAGCCACTCACCCCGGTCGTCATCAACCACATCACCATCGTGCGCGAAGGCCAACCCATGCCGCCCGAACCGGCGCTTCCACCGGCACCGCCCACCACACCCACCCCAGCCAAATAACTCGTCTCACCGTCCCGAGGTTCAAAGATTTGCCCCTCAAGAGTGCCGAATCCGTATCGACCTCTCGATCGGCGCGCACCTTGCGTCACCTGCGTCTGGCAGGCATCGCCGCAGCACTCATCGCCCTCTGCTATGCGCTCACACCGCCGCCCGACGTACGACACCGCGCCAGCATGGCCTCCGCCTACGTAGCCATAATCTTCCTTGCATGGTCGCTCCTCCTCGGCCCCATCAATGTCCTGCGCTCGCGTCCCAATCCCATCAGCTTCAACCTCCGCCGCGACGTGAGCATCTGGGCCGGCCTCCTCGCTCTTCTCCACACAGCCGTCGGGCTCACCGTACATCTCCGCGGAAGAATGTGGATGTACTTCTTCGCCAAGCTGCACCCGCTTCAACTGCAGAAGACCCAGTTCGGATTCGCCAACTACACCGGCCTCATCGCCGCTCTCCTCTTCCTCGGCCTTCTGCTCATCTCCAACGATCTCTCCCTCCGCTCCTTCGGCACCCAGCGCTGGAAGACGTTACAGCGTCTCGCTTACGTAGCCTTCTTCCTGACCATCCTCCACGGCTGGGCATTCCAGTCGGTCGAGAATCGGAAAATCCAGTGGATCGCTGTATTCTGGTTCATAGCGGCTGCCGCACTCGTCGCACAGTTGATCGGCCTTTTTCAGCGAAGCAAGAGTCGCACACGCAAGCGTTGACGAGAGAAGTCCACGCTCCACCTACCAACCTGGTTTCAACCCCGTAAGGAGAACACTGAAATGCCAACCAAGCCCGGCACCTATGCCACCTTCAAAACCTCGGAAGGAACCATCGTCTGCGAGCTCTTCGAGCAGGACGCCCCCCAGACCGTAGCCAACTTCATCGGCCTCGCCGAGGGCACCAAGGAGTGGAACAGCCGCAGCAAGAAGGGCGCCAAGCTCTACGACGGCACCATCTTCCACCGCGTCATCCCCAACTTCATGATCCAGGGCGGCGACCCCGAAGGCACCGGCATGGGCGGCCCCGGCTACAAGTTCGCCGACGAAACCAAGGGCTCCAAACACGGCTTCCAGCAGCCCGGCAAGCTCGCCATGGCCAACGCCGGGCCTAACACCAACGGCAGCCAGTTCTTCATCACCACAACCGACACCAGTTGGCTCACCGGCAAGCACACCATCTTCGGCGAAGTAGTCGAAGGCTACGACATTGTAGAAAAAATCAGCAAACTACCCACCGCCGCCCAGGACCGCCCTAAAAAGGACGTAGTTCTCGAATCCGTCACCATCGAGCGCGTAGCGTAAAAGTCGCTCGCACCAAAAGATAAGGCCCGCTCATCAGAGCGGGCCTTATCTTTGTTCTATCCGTTTTTATCCGTGAGATCCGCGGTCGGCCTTTCGGTCTAGGCCATTCCGATCACGCTGCAAAGCTCCTTCACCGAGTCCGCGCTCTTCTGCAATCCAGCCTGCTCTTCAGCCGTCAGCTTGATCTGGATGATCTCCTCAAGACCCTTCGCTCCAAGCTTGCAAGGCACTCCGATATACAGCCCTGAGATTCCATACTCCCCTTGCAGATACGCAGCGCAAGGCAGAATCTTTTTCTTATCTTTCAGGATCGCCTCAACCATCTCCGTAGCCGCAGCAGAAGGCGCATAGAACGCGCTGCCCGTCTTCAGGTACTTCACAATCTCAGCCCCGCCATCGCGTGTCCGCTGCACCAGTTCCGCAAGCCGCTCCGGCGCAATCAACTCCGTAATCGGAATCCCCGCCACGGTCGAGTACCGCGACAGCGGAACCATCGTATCGCCATGCCCACCCAGCACAAACGCCGTCACGTTCTCCACCGACACCTTCAACTCCTGCGCAATAAACGTCCGGAACCGCGCCGAATCCAGCACGCCAGCCATCCCGATCACACGCTCCCGCGGCAACCCGGCCTGCTTGAACGCGGTCTGCGCCATCGCATCCAGCGGATTCGAGACAATAATCAAAATCGTATTCGGCGAAGCCGCCACCACCTTCGAGACCACATCGCTCATGATCTTGAAGTTCGTATTCAGCAGATCGTCGCGGCTCATCCCAGGCTTGCGCGCAATCCCAGCCGTAATCACGACAACATCCGAGTCCTTCGTATCCGCATAGTCATTCGTGCCAAGGATGCTCACGTCGCGCTTCTCAATCGGCATCGCTTCGAGCAGATCGAGCCCCTTGCCCTGCGGCACGCCCTCGACCACATCCAGAAGCACCACATCGGCCAATTCCTTCGCCGCAATCCAGTGAGCCGTGGTAGCTCCAACATTTCCCGAACCTACAATCGTTACTTTCTTCCGCATTGCATCCCTCTCCTGTCCAAATCCGTAGTCGTCTGTTCTTATCCGTTTTGATCCGCGCAATCCGTGGTCGGCATCTGTGTCCGCAGGTCAGCCCATATTCTCAATCATGCGCGTAGCAAACTCGCTTGTCTTCGCCTTCGTCGCGCCCTGCATCCCACGCTCGAAGTCATAGGTCACAAATTTCTGCGCAATCGTCTTCTCCATCGAGCTCTCTATCAGCCGCGCCGCCTCACCCCAGCCCAGAAAGTCAAACAGCATCACGCCCGAGAGCATCACGCTCCCCGGATTGATCACATCCTTGTCCGCGTACTTCGGAGCCGTTCCATGCGTAGCCTCAAACACGGCAAAACCATCGCCGATGTTCCCACCCGGAGCAATGCCCAGCCCGCCAACCTGAGCAGCAGCAGCGTCCGAAATATAATCTCCGTTCAAATTCGTCGTAGCCAGAACGCTGTAGTCCTCCGGCCGCAGAATAATCTGCTGAAAGATCGAGTCGGCAATGCGGTCGTTGATCAAAATCTTCGTCTTCCACTTGCCACCACCATGCGAAGCGCCAATCGAAGCGATCACCGACTTCACCTCGGCCACCACGCCCTCGCCAAACTCCTTCGCAGCAAACTCGATACCCGGCTCGATCAGCGCGGCATTCTGTTCCGCAGTCAGTCCAGGGTTCGCTTCCAGATTGCCAAGAATCCAGCTCTCCCGCTCCGTCACTGTCTGCTCGCGGAACTCCTGCGACGCAACCTCGTACCCCCACTCGCGGAACGCGCCCTCGGTAAACTTCTGGATATTCCCCTTATGCACCAGCGTCACCGTCTTGCGCCCATTGTCGAGCGCATACTGAATCGCCGCCCTTACCAGCCGCTTCGATCCCGTAATCGAGATCGGCTTCACGCCCACGCCCGAGTCCAGCCGAATCTTCTTCTTCGTCCCCTTCAGCATCTCGTCGTTCACAAACGAGATAAACTTCTGCGCCTCGGGCGTCCCTTCGCGGAACTCGATCCCGGCATAAATATCCTCCGTATTCTCACGGAAGATCACTACATCCAGCTTCTCCGGATGCTTCACCGGGCTGGGCACGCCGACATAGTACTTCACTGGACGCACACACTGGTACAGATCCATCAACTGCCGCAGCGCCACATTCAGCGAACGAATCCCGCCACCCACCGGCGTCGTCAACGGTCCCTTGATCGACACGCGAAAGTCCATGGTCGCCTTCACGGTATCGTCCGGCAGCCAGTTCTGCGTCTTGCGATAGCTCTTTTCCCCAGCCAGCACCTCATACCACTTCACCGACCGCTTGCCGCCATAGGCCTTCTCCACCGCCGCATCGAACACCCGCTGCGAAGCCTTCCAGATGTCGCGCCCGGTCCCATCGCCTTCAATAAACGGGATGATCGGGTGGTTGGGAACCGTATAGGCACCGTTGTTGTACTCAATAGGCTGGCCGTCCACAGGGACGGGGATTCCGTTGTAACTAGATTGCATGGAAGTGTGATCTCCGGCGAAAAAGGACTAGAACTCGAAGCTACCACCCGCCCTATACCAGTTGCAACAAAACCCGCCCTTCCGGTGCGCTTATCGAACGAGGTAGTAGTCCACCGTCGCCACCACGCGGACTTTTTTCATGATGCTCGCGTCTGCATTCCCACCGCCACCCTCGCCATTCGCCCCAGCCCCGCCCTCATCCGCCGCAGAAATCGAGAACACACCTTGGTTAGCCGACCGGATCGACCCCACCTGGCTCCCCGAGTCCGCCGCAAACCGGTCCGCCGAAGCCCGCGCATTCCTCGTCGCCTCCGTAATCATGTCCGGCTTCAGCGCATTCAACCCGCCAAACCGGTAGCTGATCCCACCCTGCCCATACCCGTTCCCCACCACAATCCCCGCCTGCACCAGCTCCGCCGTCTTCTGTCCTGCCCGCGCAATCTTGTCCACGTCGGAGGAGTTCACCGTAACCGTCTGCTGCACAATGTACCGCGCTCCAGCCTGATTATTGTTGTACTCGTTCGTCTGTTTATCAGTGACAGCGATCTGCCCAATGGTGACTTCCTGCGGCGTAATCCCCTGCCCTGCAAAAAATTTGAGCACCGCGTTCTTATCCGCCTCACTCTTCGCAAACACCTCAGGCAGATCGTTCCCCGCCTCCTTGAATGTCACCGGCCAAATGGCGCTATCCGACTTCACTGTCCGCTCCACCAACCCCTTCACGGTCACATAGCGGTCCGCCAGCTTGATCGCCTTGATCTGCGATCCCAACACCCATCCTCCCAGCACCAGTCCGAGGAACAGGCAAACTCCGAGCACTGTAGCGGGTGTAACTTGTTTGACCGGTCGCTCAATATCCAACGGAATCCCCCTTCTTGCGGCACCAGAAGAATCGCCTCGGCCCAGCCTTCATGTCAACCACAAACGAAAAGCCCTGGCCAAAAGCCAGGACTCTCCGAACATACCGCTCTCCAATTTAGAAGATATTCCAAAGCAACTGGTTATAAACATCGTGATGGAACTGCACCTCGGGAGCCTTGACGATCGTCCCCAGCAGCCTCGCACAGCGGTCCGCCGAAGCCTGCTTCAGATCCGCATACCGGCCCTTCACATCCTCACCCAGCAACGTCGTCGTCCACTCCGCCGCGCGGAAGTCCTCCAGCGCCGTGTAGATGTTGTCCGGCAGATAACGCTGTGCCTGACGCAGATTCTTGATCTTCGCCGTATTGCCCTGCAGCCCGGTCTTGAAGATCGAATGCAGCACCATGTAAGGATTCGCATCCGGCCCAACCGACCGCACCTCCACACGCGCCGACTTCTCGTTCCCAATCGGAATCCGTATCATCGAGCCGCGATCCACCGCCGAAGCCTTGATCTGGTTCGGAGCCTCAAAGTGCGGATCCAGCCGCCGATACGCATTCACACTCGCATTCAGCATCAGGCAAAGATCGTTCCCATGCGTCAAAATGCGATCCGTAAACTGCCACGCCAGCTTCGAGATCTTCTCCTCGCCCTTCGGGTCCCAGAAAAGATTCTTCCCGCCCTTGGTAATCGAGACGTTCGTGTGCATCCCGCTTCCGTTGACGCCAACCACCGGCTTCGGCAGGAAGCTCGCTGTCATGCCCATCTGCGTAGCAACCTGGCGGCAGATCAGCTTGTACAACTGAATCTGGTCGGCAGCATTCACCACCTCGCCATAGCTGTAATTAATCTCGAACTGTGAAGGCGCGACCTCCGGGTGGTCCTTCTCATTCTCAAAGCCCATCGCGCGCTGGACCTCAGCGGTCGAGTCGATAAACTCGCGCAGCGGATCGCCCGGCAGCGAGTGGTAGTACCCACCCTTGTTGACGTACTCAAAACGCCCCGTCTCGTGATAACTCCGCTCCGCGTCCAGTCCCTCGAACAGAAAGCCTTCAATCTCGTTCGCGGCATTCAGCGTATAACCCTGCTTATCAAACTGCTCCTGCGAAAACTGCTTCAGCACGCTGCGCATGTCGCCTGAGTAGATCCCGCCGTTCTTGTCGATCACCTCGCCGAACACCAGCACCTTGCCGCCGCCAAACACATCCGCCGGCGCCCAGTAGAAGGCGCTCCAGTCGATGCCCAGCCGCAGGTCGCTCTCCCGCTGCGCCGTAAACCCGCGGATCGACGAGCCGTCGAACGTCAGGTTGTCAAAGCTCTTGATCAGAAATTTCTTGTCATAATCCAGCATGTGCAGCCGGCCTTCGAGGTCGCTGAACAGCACCGTCACCGCCTTGATCCGGCGTTCATCGGTCAGGTACTTCAGACGCTCTTCCTGAACCACATGCGCGGCAACGCGGTTCTTGCGCTGCTCCTTCGCCGCCAGGTTCAGGTCCTCGAGTTCACCATAGGTAAGTTCCAGAAAATCACGAAGCTCGCTCAATTAGCACTCCTTGTGCAATGAAATACACGACGCCGCACATGGCGGCGACTGAAATAAACTGCGGTGGGGATGGATGAGCCCGAGAAGCGTCATGGATTCTCCGGCTCTTCCAACGTATCAGATAATTTCCTTCAAAAAAAGGCCGAACTCGCTTCGACGCCCGGTAAAAGACGATTTTTCCCCTTTAAAACGACCGTCACGCCACCCTCCTGCCTTCTCCAGCGAAGAACCATCCGCCCACCCTATAAAATGGAAAGCTGACCGATCATGCCCGAGAACACCCTCCAACGCGTCGCCCTCATCCAGATGTCCTGCTCTCCGGACACCCGCCTCAACCTCGACAAAGCCGCCGAGCGCGTCTACGAAGCCGCCCGCCAGGGAGCCACCCTCGTCTGCCTCCCCGAGCTCTTCCGCGCCCAGTACTTCTGCCAGCGCGAGGACCACGCCCTCTTCGACCTCGCCGAGCCCATCCCCGGCCCCTCCACCGACACCCTCACCCGCGTCTGCCGCGAAGCCAACGTCGTCCTCGTCGCCAGCCTCTTCGAGCGCCGCGCCCCCGGCCTCTACCACAACACCGCCGTCACCATCGAGCGCGACGGCCGCATCGCCGACCTCTACCGCAAGATGCACATCCCCGACGACCCCCTCTACTACGAAAAGTTCTACTTCACCCCC
>Ga0207667_10007536_pt1 | contig 13060 bp, 10 predicted proteins | sample KBSCornC52_FD_184301 | JGI IMG/M metagenome (GOLD analysis project Ga0207667, IMG submission 184301) | Corn rhizosphere microbial communities from Kellogg Biological Station, Michigan, USA - KBS Corn C5-2 (SPAdes) (version 2) | ecosystem: Host-associated > Plants > Roots > Rhizosphere > Soil ...
CTGGCCGACCTCATCTCGGGCGACCAGTTCCGCGCCAGCATCTACGCCTTCGATCTGGTGCAGAAGCGCGCCAAGCGTCCGGCAGGCGCGCCCGACAAGGCGTTGGCCAAGAAGATCACCAAGGTCGGGGTCATCGGCGCCGGACTGATGGCCAGCCAGTTCGCGTTGCTGTTCGTGCGCCGCCTGAAAGTGCCGGTGGTGATCACCGACCTCGACCAGGCGCGCGTCGACAAGGGGCTCGAGTACATCACGGGCGAGATCGACAAGCTCGCGGCGAAAGGCCGGATCGGCGCCGATGAGACCAACCGGCTCAAGGCCCTGATCAGCGGCACGACCGACAAGAAGGATTTCGCCGACGCCGACTGGGTGATCGAGGCCGTCTTCGAGGAGCTGGGCGTCAAGCAGCAGGTCTTCGCCGACGTCGAGCAGTACGTCGCCGACGACGCGATCCTCGCCACCAACACCTCCTCGCTCTCGGTCGAGCAGATCGGCGCTCAGCTGAAGCACCCGGAGCGAGTAGTCGGCTTCCACTTCTTCAACCCGGTCGCGGTCATGCCGCTCATCGAGGTCGTGAAGACGCCGAAGACCACCGACGAAGCGCTCAGCACCGCGATGGTGACGGCTGCCGCACTGCGCAAGAACGCCGTGATCACGACCGACACTCCCGGATTCGTGGTCAACCGCATCCTGGCCAAGCTGCTGGGTGAGGCGATGAACGCGGTCGAGAACGGCACGGCCCCGGATGTCGTGGTCGAGGCGGTGCGCCCGTTCGGCCTGCCCATGGACCCGTTCGCCCTGCTCGAACTGGTCGGCCTGCCGATCGGGGCGCACGTGCTGCACACGCATCACGACGCGTTCCCCGAGCGCTTCTTCCAGAGCGCCGCGCTCGACGAGCTGGCCGAGTACGGGCACCTGTTGGAGAAGGATGCCAAGGGCAAGGTCAAGGGCTACGACCCGAAGGCGCTGGCCATCGTGAAGAAGCACCAGGTCGCCGACCCGAAGCCCCTGACGGCCGAGCAACTGCGCACCCGGGTCGAGGACGGCCTGGCCGACGAGATCCACCGGATGCTCCAGGACCACGTGGTGGCAGCCGCCGAAGACATCGACCTCTGCCTCATCCTCGGAGCCGGATGGCCCTTCCAGATGGGCGGCGTGACGCCCTATCTCGACCGCGTCGGCGCCAGCGAACGGGTCTTCGGCGACACCTTCCACCACCCGAAGATCGTCGGCGTGGCGTAAGCAGCCCGCTCCACGGGAAAGGCCCGGAACGTCTGACGTTCCGGGCCTTTCTCTACTGGCCCAGTGAGTATCAACGGGCCCAGTGAGTCTCAACTGGCCTAGTGAGCCGGCGCGGCCACCTCGGTGCCCTCGGCCGGTTCGGGGTCGGGAATCTCAGCCGCAGGCGGCTTGCGCACGAAGAACGCAAGCGCCAGGGCGGCGAGTGACACGAACGCCCCGACCATGAACGCCAGGCGCACGCCCGCCGCGAGGGCCTGGGTATCGACCGGTCCCGCTCCTGGTTGCCCCAGCTCGGCGGCTGCGCCGCCGGAACCAATCGCCAGCAGGGCGACGAAGATCGCGGTGCCGGCCGCTCCAGCAACCTGCTGGATGGTAGCCAGGGTCGCGCTGCCGTGCGAATACAGATGAGGCGGAAGCGCGCCCAGCCCTGAGGTGAACAGCGGCGTGAACAGGAAAGCCAGTCCGAGGCACAGCACCAGATAGGCCACGATGATGACCCACACCGGCGTTGTCGGGGTCAGGAAGGAGAAGCCGCCGAAGACCGCGCTCACGACCACGGCACCGGGCACAACGAGCGGCGTCGGGCCGAACCGGTCATACAGTCGGCCGACGAGCGGGCCCAGCAGACCCATCAGGAGTCCTCCCGGCAGCAGGGTCAATCCGATCAGGATCGGCTTCTGCTGCAGCACGTTCTGCATGTACAGCGGGAGCACGATCACCGTGCCGAACAGCGCGATCATGCTGACCGCGAGCATGGTCAGCGACATGGTGAAGGTGCGCGACGTGAAGGTGCGCAGATCGAGCAGCGCCGAGTCGGTGCGCTGCAAGCTCAGTTGCCGGAGCACGAACACGAGCAGGAAGACCGAGCCGATCGTGAGAGGGATCCACGACGGCATCACCGCGGCGCCGTTGGCGGCCTGACCCAGACTGCTGAGCCCGTAGACGAGCCCGCTGAACGCGATAGCCGACAGAATGACCGACAGCACATCGAGCGGAGCACGCCGCGGCTCTGACACGTTGGGAACTCGCAGGATGCCGATGATCAGCATCGCGCCCGCGATCGGCAGCATGACCCAGAACAGCCCGCGCCAGGGCATGATCTGCAACAGGAATCCCGAGATGGTCGGACCGACGGCCGGGGCCACCGACATCACGATCGAGATCCGACCCATCATCCGGCCGAGAGACTGCGGCGGCACGAGGGTCATGACCGTGGTCATCATGAGCGGCATCATCATCGCCGTGCCCGAGGCCTGCACGATGCGGCCGAGCAGCAGCAGCGGGAATCCGGGGGCGGTCGCGGCGATCAGCGTGCCTGCGGTGAAGAGGCTCATCGCCGTGATGAAGACCGGGCGGGTGTTCAGGCGCTGTAGCAGCCACCCGGTGATCGGAATGACGACGGCCATCGTGAGTGCGAATCCGGTCGAGAACCATTGGCCGAGCGTCGGCGAGATGTGCAAGTCGTTGTCGATGTCGGTCAGCGCGACGCTCAAGAACGTCTCGTTCAGGAACACCACGAACACCGCCGCGAGCAGAAGGATGATCGCCACGCGCGAGCGCGAGTCGAGCCGGCCCTCCGCGTATGCAGTCGCGTCGGATGAAAGGGATTGAGTCATTCGGTCCTCCGGTGGGGTGTCACGCCCTGCGCACGACATCGGATCAAGAAGGGGAACACGGCACCGTGGTGTTGCTCGCGGCGGTGCCGTTGTTCACACTGTCCACATACTAGGCCCGACCGCCGACATCGGAACGCTCAGTGTGTCTGCTGAGAGTGAAAAGCGGGTGACCGCGGCGGGTATTCCCGGCTCAGCGATTCACGGCGGACATGTCGGCGTACCGGTCGCCGGCCGGGGCCGGCAGTGCCGAGAGCGTCGCCAGCTGCTCGGAGGTGAGGGCCACCGCGTCCGCTGCGAGGTTCTCCTCGAGGCGGGCGACGCGCTTGGTGCCGGGGATCGGAGCGATGCCCTCGCCCTGCGCCAGGATCCAGGCCAGTGCGACCTGGGCGGGCGTTGCGCCGGCCTCGGCGGCGACCGCCTCGACGGCATCCACGATCTTGAGGTTCTCGGCCAGGTTGTCGCTCTCGAAGCGCGGATTGTTGCGACGGAAGTCGTTCGCGGCCAACTCGTCGGTCGATCGGATCGCACCGGTCAAGAAGCCACGGCCGAGCGGCGAATACGGGACGAAACCGATACCCAGCTCGCGCAGCAGCGGCAGCAACTCGGCCTCGGGGTCGCGGGTCCAGAGCGAGTACTCGGTCTGGATCGCCGTGATCGGGTGGATCGCGTGGGCGGCCCTGATCCGCTCCGGCGCCGCCTCCGACAGCCCGTAGCCGCGGATCTTGCCCTCTGCCACGAACTCGGCCATCGCGCCGACGGTGTCCTCGATCGGGGTCTGGGGATCCATCCGATGCTGGAAGTACAGGTCGATGTGATCGGTGCCGAGCCGCTTCAGCGAGCCCTCGAGCGCGCGCCGCAGGTTCTCGGCTCGGCCGTCGAAGCCGTAGGCGCCGTCGTCCAGGTGCTTCAGGGTGCCGCCCTTGGTCGCGACGATCACCGAATCCCGGTCAGCTCCGAGCGCCGCACCGAGCAGTTCCTCGTTGACGAATGGGCCGTAGATCTCGGCCGTGTCGAAGAAAGTGACCCCGAGCTCGAGCGCGCGGCGGATGGTGCGGGTCGACTCGGCGTCGTCGGCGCCGGCTCCGGTGTAGAAGGCGGACATCCCCATGGTTCCGAGCCCGAGGCGGGACACGTCGAGGGTGCCGAGGGTGGTGAGCTTCATTTCGTTTCGAACCTTTCGTAGCCGGCGATCTTGAAGTCGATGGCGTCGAGGCTGCGCTGCACCTCGGCGAGTTGCTCGAGCACGTGACTGCGGTGCTCCACCAGCAGGGCGAGCCGTTCCGGCGTGGTGCGATCACCCTGGCGGGCCAACTCGGCGTACCGACGGATGTCGCGGATCGGCATCCCGGTCGACCGCAAACGGGTGATGAAGGTCAGCCAGGTCACGGCCGCCGGCGGATACCGTCGGTGACTGCTCGAGGCCCGACCGGGCTGCTCGAGCAGAAGTCCCTCCTGCTCGTAGTAGCGAAGGGTATAAGTGGTGAGCCCGGTCTCGGCGGCCATGTCGGAGATCGACATTCCGGCGTCGGTGATGGTCATGTCTTCACGCTAGAACTTCGAGCGCACTTGAAGTCAAATCCTCGGCACGAAACCGAAGAGACGGCTACAGCTTCTTCTGCGCCTCGCGCTCGGCGAGCTCCTCGGGCAGCGGGCGGGCCACCGGGATTCGGGTTCCGAGCACCTGCGAGACAATGTCGCGCGCGATCTGCTGGTCGGTCAGTCCGACATCGGCCAGCACCTCCTCGCGGGTGCCCTGCGGCAGGAACTCGTCGGGCAGGCCGAGCTCGTCGACCGCGGTGTCGACGCCCGCGGCGCGCAGATCCTGCCGGATGCGAGTGCCGACTCCCCCGACCCGGATCCCGTCCTCGATGCTCACCACCAGCCGGTGCTGGCTGGCCAACTCGATGATGCTGGATGCCACCGGAATGACCCAGCGCGGGTCGACGACGGTCGCCCCGATCCCCTGAGCCGCGAGTCGATCGGCTACGCGGAGCGCCAGGTCGGCCATCGGCCCGACTGCTACCAGCAGCACGTCGCGGTGCGGCGCCTCGCGGAGCACGTCGACACCGTCGGCGGTGCGGCGCTGTGCGTCGACCTCGTTGCCGACGTTGCCGCGCGAGAATCGCACCACGGTCGGCCCGTCATCGACGGCGACCGCCTCGTTGAGCTCCTCGCGCAGACGCGTCGCATCGCGCGGCGCGGCGATCCGGATGTGCGGAACGGCCTGCAGGATCGCGAGATCCCACATGCCGTGATGGCTCGGCCCGTCGGGGCCGGTGACGCCGGCCCGGTCGAGGACGAAGGTGACGCCGGCCTTGTGGAGGGCGACATCCATCAGCACCTGGTCGAATGCGCGGTTGATGAAGGTGGCGTAGATCGCGACGACCGGGTGCAACCCGCCGAACGCGAGACCCGCCGCGCTGGTCACCGCGTGCTGCTCGGCGATGCCGACGTCGAAGACCCGCTCCGGGTATTTCTCGGCCATCTTGTACAGACCGGTGGGCCGGAGCATCGCCCCCGTGATGCCGACGATCTTCGGATCGCGATCGGCGATGGCCACCATCTCGTCGGCGAACACCGAGGTCCACGACGGACGGCTGGCGTGCTCGACCGGCTCGCCGGTCTCGGGGTCGATCTGTCCGACCGCGTGGAACTGATCCGCGACATCCGCGACGGCCGGCTCGAAGCCGTGACCCTTCTCGGTGATGACGTGGACGATGACCGGCGCCTCGTAGTTCTTCGCCTGGCGGAGCGCCTCTTCGAGCGCCGGCAGGTCGTGGCCGTGCACCGGGCCGATGTACTTGATGTCGAGGTTGGAGTACAGCGCCTCGTTGTTGCTGAACCGGGACAGGAAGCCGTGCATGGCGCCGCGAGTGCCCCGGTAGATCGCCCGGCCGGGCGCGCCGAACTTGCCGAACAGCCGCTCCGACTTGCGGTACAGGTCGCGGTAGGCGCGGCGGGTGCGCACCGTGTTGAGAAAGCGCGCCATCCCGCCGATGGTGGGCGCATAAGAGCGGCCGTTGTCGTTGACCACGATCACCAGACGGCGGCTGTTGTCGTCGCTGATGTTGTTCAGCGCTTCCCAGGTCATGCCGCCGGTCAGGGCGCCATCGCCCACCACCGCCACCACGTAGCGGTCGTCCTGGCCGGTCATCGCGAATGCGCGCGAGATGCCGTCCGCCCAGCTGAGCGAGCTGGAGGCGTGCGAGCTCTCGACGATGTCGTGCACCGACTCCGAGCGCTGCGGATACCCCGCGAGTCCGCCCTTCATGCGCAAGCGCGAGAAGTCGTGGCGTCCGGTCAGCAGCTTGTGCACGTAGCTCTGATGGCCGGTGTCGAACACGATCGCGTCGTGGGGCGAGTCGAAGACCCGGTGGATCGCCATGGTCAACTCGACGACCCCGAGGTTCGGCCCGAGGTGCCCGCCGGTCTTCGACACCTCCGCGATCAGGAAGGTGCGGATCTCGTCGGCGAGCCGCGTCAACTGCTCACGGCTCAGCGCATCGAGATCGCGTGGAGTCTGGATCGACTCGAGCAACGACATGCTGTCAGCCTAGACGAGGCTCCTCAGCACGTACTGGAGGATGCCGCCGTTGCGGTAGTAGTCGGCCTCGCCGGGCGTGTCGATGCGCACGACGGCGTCGAACTCGATCGGCGCTTTGCCGCTCGCCGAGTGGTCGCTCGGCGTCGCCGTGACGTGGACGGTCTTGGGCGTCGATCCGTCGTTGAGCGCGGTGATCCCCGAGATGCTGACCACCTCGGTGCCGTCGAGCCCCAGGCTGTCAGCGGTCTCGCCCGCCGGGAACTGGAGCGGGATGACGCCCATGCCGATCAGGTTCGACCGGTGGATGCGCTCGAAGCTCTCGGCGATGACCGCCTTCACGCCGAGCAGGTTGGTGCCCTTGGCTGCCCAGTCGCGGCTTGAACCGGATCCGTACTCCTTGCCCGCGAAGATCACCAGCGGCGTGCCGGCCGCCTGGTAGTTGACGCTCGCGTCGTAGATGAAGGCCTGCGGGCCGTCGGCCTGGGTGAAGTCGCGCGTGAAGCCGCCTTCGACTCCGTCCAACAGCTGGTTCTTCAGGCGGATGTTCGCGAAGGTCCCGCGGATCATCACCTCGTGGTTGCCGCGGCGCGATCCGTAGGAGTTGAAGTCCGTGCGGTCGACGCCGTGCTCCTGCAGGTACTTGCCAGCCGGGCTGTCGGCCTTGATGCTGCCGGCCGGGCTGATGTGGTCGGTGGTGACCGAATCCCCGAGCTTGGCGAGCACGCGGGCGCCCGTGATGTCGACCACCGGGCTGGTCTCGAGCGTCATCCCCTCGAAGTACGGGGGCTTGCGCACGTACGTCGAGTTGGCATCCCACTCGAAGACCTCGCTGTCGGGCGTGGGCAGGTTGCGCCAGCGCTCGTCGCCGTCGAACACCGCGCCGTACTCCTTGGTGAACATCCCCGTGTTGATCGACTCGTCGATGGTCTGCTGCACCTCGGCGGCATCCGGCCAGATGTCTTTCAGGAACACATCGTTGCCGTCGGTGTCCTGGCCGAGCGCATCCGTCTCGAAGTCGAAGTTCATCGAGCCGGCCAGCGCGTACGCGATCACCAGCGGAGGGCTCGCGAGATAGTTCATCTTCACGTCGGGGCTGATGCGCCCCTCGAAGTTGCGGTTGCCCGAGAGCACCGCCGTCACCGCGAGGTCGTTGTCGTTGATCGCGGCCGAGACCTCGTCGATCAGCGGACCGGTGTTGCCGATGCAGACCGTGCAGCCGTAGCCGACCGTGTAGAAGCCGAGCTTCTCGAGCTCGGTGGTCAGGCCGGACTTGTCGTAGTAATCGGTGACGACCTTGGATCCCGGCGCCAGCGTGGTCTTCACCCACGGCTTCGACGTCAGGCCCCTGCGGTTCGCATTGCGCGCCAGGATGCCCGCAGCCATCATCACGCTCGGGTTGGAGGTGTTGGTGCAGGAGGTGATGGCGGCGACCGCCACTGCCCCGTGGTCGAGCGTGTATTCGGTGCCATCGGTGAGCCGGATGTCGACCGGCTTCGACACGCTCTGCGGCGCCGCCGAGACGTGGTGGTGGTGGATGGCGTGCGCCGAGTCCTCGTCCTGCGGCGTGAAGCCGATCGGGTCGGAGGCGGGGAAGCTGCCTTCGATGGCGACATCGATGTCCGACAGGTCGGAGTCGGCGTAGTCGACCAGGTCCTTCTCGAACTGCGACTTGGCCTCGGTCAGGATGACGCGGTCCTGTGGGCGCTTCGGCCCGGCGATCGACGGGACCACGGTCGACAGGTCGAGCTCGAGGTACTCGCTGTAGACGGGCTCGAGCTCGGGGTCGTGCCACAGCTTCTGCAGCTTCGAGTACGCCTCGACCAGCTCGATCTGCTCCTCGTCGCGTCCGGTCTGACGCAGGTAGTCGAGCGTCACCTGGTCGATCGGGAACATCGCGGCGGTCGAGCCGAACTCCGGGCTCATGTTGCCGATCGTGGCGCGGTTGGCCAGCGGCACCTCGGCCACGCCGGCTCCGTAGAACTCGACGAACTTGCCGACCACGCCGTGTTTGCGCAGCATCTGCGTGATGGTGAGCACGACATCCGTCGCGGTGACGCCAGTCGGGATCGCGCCGCTCAGCTTGAAGCCGACCACCTTGGGAATGAGCATCGACACCGGCTGGCCGAGCATGGCCGCCTCGGCCTCGATGCCGCCGACGCCCCAGCCCAGCACCCCCAGGCCGTTGACCATGGTGGTGTGCGAGTCGGTGCCGACCAGGGTGTCGGGGTACGCGCGCAGCACGCCGCCGACCGTGCGGGTGAAGGTGACGCGCGCCAGGTACTCGATGTTGACCTGGTGCACGATTCCGGTTCCCGGCGGAACGACCTTGAAGTCATCGAAGGCGGTCTGGCCCCAGCGAAGGAACTGGTAGCGCTCGCCGTTGCGCTCGTACTCGATGTCGACGTTGCGCTCGAGCGAGTCGGTCGCGCCGAACAGGTCGGCGATCACCGAATGGTCGATGACCAGTTCAGCTGGTGCCAGCGGATTGATCTTGTTGGCGTCGCCGCCGAGTGCTCCGACCGCCTCGCGCATGGTCGCGAGGTCGACGATGCAGGGCACGCCCGTGAAGTCCTGCATGATGACGCGGGCCGGGGTGAACTGGATCTCGGTGTCAGGATCGGCGGTCGGGACCCAGGATCCCAGCGCCTGGATCTGCGCCTTGGTGACGTTGGCGCCGTCTTCGGTGCGCAGCAGATTCTCGAGCAGCACCTTGAGGCTGAACGGGAGCTTCTCGTAGCCGGGAACGGTGTCGACACGGAACACCTCGTAGTCGGTGCCGCCGACCGTCAGGGTGCTCTTCGAACCGAAACTGTCAACAGCCGACATGGCGTCTCCCTTGCTCGTCTACGACCATAGTACGTGCCGATTTATCTCGACATCAAGATACTTTACACCCGATGGAGGCGGTCGGCGGCTACTCCGCGGAGTCGTCGTCGACCCGTTCGGGCGCGGTCCACGCGGTGCGCATCACAAGCCAGGTAAGCCAGAGGATGACCGCGTACAGCGGCACACCCGTGATCAACCGCGCAGCCGCCAGGGCGGAGGTGTCACCGGCGAAATAGAGCGGCAGCTCGACGCCGAGCCGGGTCACGGCGAGCCCGACCCAGAGCCAGGTGGCGATGTACGCGACCCGCCGCTGGGCGCGATCCGCGCGCCATTCCGGATCGCTGAGGAGCAGCGAAGCGACAACGCCGATGAGCGGCCTGCGCACGGCGAGCGTGATGAGGGTGATCAACAGGATGCCGGCGTTGATGAAGAAGCCCGGGATGAAGTTCGCCTCGGGCTTGTTCAGCAGCAGGGCGATCGCGGCGGAGATGACGATGCCGACCAGACCGGCGATCGACGTGGTCAGGGCCTGGCGGCGCACGAGGCGGATCACGACGAAGACGATCGCGATGACCACCGGAGCCGCCACCGACCACCAGAGGCTGCGCGTGACGGTGTAGGTCACCAGGAACAGCAGGCCCGGAAGGATCGACTCGAGGATGCCCCGCACGCCGCCCATGGCGGTCAGCAGGGTGGCGGCCGACGGCGCCTGATCCGGCGCGACGCGGCCCAGCCCCGAGCGCCGGAGCGCCTGGGACATCTGCTCGCGGAAATCCGGCTGGTCGTCGGGCGCGTGCTCGGGTTCTGCCTGAGCCATCAGACGCTCTGCGGCGCCCCGCCGCCCAGCGATGCCGGCACCTGCAGCGGGATCAGATCGCGCGGGGGCATCGGGATGTTGCCACGCACCACCACGATGCTGCGGAACAGCTCCTCGATACGGGCCGCCGCCTCCGGATCCACGAGCGCCTGCCCGCTGATCACGCCGCGGAGGAACCAGCGCGGCCCGTCGACGCCGATGAAACGCGCGATCCTGCTGCCCGCCGGGTCCGAGCCAGGAGGTGCGGGGATCTCGGCTCGGATCTCGGGGCCGAGAGGCCCGGCGACGGTCGAGGTGGTTCCGCCCTGACGCGCGATCTGGTCCACGATCTGCTCACGGATCTCGTGCCACAACCCGCTGTTGCGCGGAGCGGCGAAGGGCTGCACCTGCAGGGTCGAGCCGGCGTAGTCCAGGGCGACGGCCACGACCCGCTTGCTGCCCTCCTCGACCTCGAGCCGCAGCCCCAGCTCGGGCCGGGGCAGCACCTTCACCCCGCCGAGGTCGACATAGGGGCGCACGTGATTGGCTTCTGACTCGTCGAGCGGGCCGTTGACGGCACGGTCGGCCGGGGCCGACTTCGGCTGCTCGTCCGGCGCTGCCCCGGCGGGGAAGTCGGTCACTCGGAAACTCCTGACTGGTCGGTTGACGCCGACGCGGGCACGGCGTCGCGGTATCCGGTCGAACCGAACCCGCCCTCGCCGCGCTGCGATCCGGGCAGGCGCTCGACGGGGATGAAGCGGGCGCGGGTCACCGGCATCACGATCAACTGCGCGATCCGGTCGCCGGGCGAGATGGAGTACGGCTCCGTCGCATCCGTGTTCAACAGCGTGACCCTGATCTCACCGCGGTAGCCCGCGTCGACCGTCCCCGGGCTGTTGACGACGGTGATGCCGTGCCTGGCGGCGAGTCCGCTGCGTGGCACGACGAGCCCGACGTAGCCATCGGGAAGCGCGATCGACACACCGGTGCCCACGGTGGCGCGCTGCCCGGGCTTCAGTGTGACGTCTTCAGTGGAGACCAGATCAGCGCCCGCGTCGCCGGGGTGGGCGTAGGCCGGCGCCCCTGCTCCGTGCAGCAGCACCTCGACGGTCTCGGTCACGCAACGAGGCTAGCCCATGGTCGAATAGGGCTATGTCGAACTCCGAGGCGCCGAGCTCAGAGGCACCGAGCTATCGCGAGCGGCTCTGGCCCGCGGCGTGGGTCTTCGTCGCCACGGCCCTGGTGATCCCCGCCAGCCTTCTGGTGTTCCTCCCGATCTCGACGACGGCCGGGATCGTCTGCGCGGTCGTTCTGTACGGAGCGGTCGTGGTCACGCTCCTCGTCACAACGCCGGCCGTCGAGGTCGACGACGCCGTGTTCACCGCCGGACGGGCCCGCCTGCCGCGCACCGTCATCGCGTCGGTTGCTCCCTTCACCGGCGCCGGTGCCACGGCGCAGCGCGGCACGCAACTCGATGCCCGCGCCTGGCTGCTGCTGCGCGGCTGGATCCCGGGGCTGGTCAAGGTGCAACTCGACGACCCGAGCGATCCCACGCCGTACTGGCTGGTGTCGACCCGGCATCCCGACGAGTTGGCGAAAGCGCTGTCCCCGCAGAAGCGGGCCGCGAAGCGGTCCTAGGCCGCGCACTCCTGGCAGATCGGGCCGAGCTTCGTGTCGTGGTCGAACTGCGACTGCAGTTTCACCAGGAAGCAGTTGACGCAGGTGAACTCGTCCGCCTGAGGCGGGAGCACCACGACATCGAGGTCGAGGTCCGAGAGATCCTGCCCCGCGAGCTCGAAGCCGGGGTTGTCAGCGTCATCCACATCGACGACTCCCGACATCTTGTCGGGGACACGCTCCTGAAGAGCCTGGATCGAGTCGGTGTCCTCGTCCGTCTTCCTCGGTGCGTCGTAGTCGGTTGCCATGCCCATCCATCTCGTGAAGTGCCGTGTGTGACTCAATCGGCGGCGACAGTCTGCATTATCGAACCTGGATAAGCAAACCGTTGAGCAGTACTTGGTGCCGCGCTGCCATCAACTGACGGCGCGCCCGTGTTATTCCCCGGATTTCGGTTCCGGCCGTGACATCCTGTGCAGGAATCGTGACGGCTGGAGGTCGTTCAGCATGGAAGAGCTGAAGGTCATCGGAGTGGAAGACGGGGCTCTCCTCGTCGCCTCCGACGAGGGGGCGCGCTTCCGCCTCGCCATCGACGAGGTGCTGCAGTCGCGATTGCGGCAGTCATCGCCGATGCCGGGGGCCGAGCGCAAGCTGGCGCCCCGCGACATCCAGGCCCACATCCGCTCCGGTATGTCTGCGGAGGATGTCGCGGCCGTCACCGGTGCGCCGCTCGAATACATCCAGCGCTTCGAAGGACCGGTGCTCGCGGAGCGCGAATACGTGATCGAATCCGCCCTCAACGTGGCCGTGCACACCGCGGTCGAGACCGATCCGCTGGCCGGTGGCGCGACATTCGGCGCTGTGATCCGCAGCCGTCTCGCCGAGATGGGCGCCATCGGCGAACGCTGGGCGAGCTGGAAGGAGCAGGGCGGCGGCTGGATCGTCAAGCTCACCTTCGTGTCCGAGCAGATCGAGCGCGATGCGCGTTGGTCGTTCGACCCCAAGAAGAGCGCGCTGGCGCCGCTCAACGGCGAGGCCGTGTCGCTCTCGCAGCAGGGCGAGCTGCCCGCGAATCTGCTCCCCCGGCTGCGCGCGGTGCCGCTCGACGAGGCCGCAGACGCGGGCCGGTTCGACAGCGGTGCATTCCGTTCCGCTCCGGGCGAGACCGGCGAAGCCACGGTGATCGAAGCCGTCTCGATGGTGTCGATCGTCGAGTTCGACAGTGGGGCGCACGGCGCCGCCTCGAACTCCGAGATGGATGCCGCTCCCGCCGGCCACCACCAGACCGCCGACCTTCTCGAGGCGCTCCGCCGCCGTCGCGGGGAACGCGACCCGATGGACCTCGAGCAGGAGGAGTCGATGGCGTCGCACCCCTCGACCGGGACGGTCCGGCTGATCGACATCCCGCTCGACACGGCGACC
>Ga0207667_10007539_pt1 | contig 13056 bp, 12 predicted proteins | sample KBSCornC52_FD_184301 | JGI IMG/M metagenome (GOLD analysis project Ga0207667, IMG submission 184301) | Corn rhizosphere microbial communities from Kellogg Biological Station, Michigan, USA - KBS Corn C5-2 (SPAdes) (version 2) | ecosystem: Host-associated > Plants > Roots > Rhizosphere > Soil ...
GGCTGATCCGCTATCGCCGCGGCGAGATCACGATCCTCGATCACGCCGGGCTCGAGCGCGCGGCCTGCGAATGCGTCGAAGCGCTGCGCACCAAGACGCGGCGGGTGATCGCCGACTTCTGACCGTTACATCTCGTCGACGCCGAACGCCTTGCGCATCGCATTGACGCCCTCCTGGTGCGGCGTCCACATCCGGCCGCCGACCATGCCGCCGTCGACGACGAGATCGTGGCCGTTGATGAACGACGAGTCGTCCGAGGCCAGGAACACCGCGGCATGGGCGATGTCGTCGACGATGCCGGCGCGCGGGATCGGCTGGTTCTTCGCCATGCCGGCCTTCATCGCCTGGGCGTAGCCGTCGGCCTTGTCGGGCGGCAGACCGAGCGCCTTGGCGAAGATGCCGGTGGCGATGCCGCCGGGCGAGATCGAATTGCAGCGCACGCTGTTCTCGCCGAGCTGCATGGCCGCGCACACCGTGAGGTGGTTCACCGCCGCCTTGGCCGCCCCATAGATCATCGAGGTCGAGTAGCCGGCGCGCCGGGCCGCCACGCTGCCGTTGTTGATGATGCTGCCCGAGCCCTGCTTCATCATGATCGGGGCGGCGTGCTTCATGCCCAGCATCACCGAGCGGACGAGGGTCGCCATCGCCGCATCGAAGCCTTCGACCGGCACGGTCTCGATGCCGCCCACCGGCGCCGGGCCACCGGCATTGTTGAACAGGCAGTCGAGACGGCCCCACCTGGATACGCAGGCGTCGATCATCGCCTTGACGTCGGCTTCCTGCGTGGCGTCGGCCTGCACGAACAGGCACTTGTCCTTGCCCAGCGCCGTCTCCAGCGTCTTGCCCAGCTCCGCGCGACGGCCGGTCGCCACGACTTTCGCCCCTTCCGCCACGAAGACCTCGACGGTACGCCGTCCGATGCCGCTGGTCGCGCCGGTGACGATGGTGATCTTGCCGTCGAGCTTGCCCATGCCTTCTCCTTTTTGAGGATGTCTCCCCTTTTTGCGACGGGAATGATACACCACGGACTTCGAGGAGAGAGACAAATGACTGTTCTGGGCGTTCTCGGCGGCAGCGGCGTTTATGACATCGCCGGGATCAAGAATGCGCAATGGAAGCGCGTGAAGTCTTCCTATGGCGAGACGTCGGACGAGTTCCTGTTCGGGATGCTGGAGGGGCTCGACGTGGTGTTCGCGCCGCGTCACGGTCGCGGCCATGCCCACTCGCCCTCGTCGATCAACTACCGTGCCAACATCGACGCGCTGAAGCGCTCGGGCGTCACCGACATTCTCTCGGTTTCGGCCTGCGGGTCGCTGCGCGAGGACCTGCCGCCGGGCCATTTCGTCGTCGTCGACCAGTTCATCGACCGCACCTTCGCGCGCGAGAAGAGCTTCTTCGGCGAGGGTCTGGTGGCCCACGTCTCGATGGCCCATCCGACCTGCAATCGCCTCGCCCATGCCGTGCACGACTGCGCGCGCGAGGCCGGCTTCCCGATCAAGTTCGGCGGCACCTATCTGGCGATGGAAGGCCCGCAGTTCTCCAGCCTGGCCGAGTCGAAGCTCTACCGGAGCTGGGGCTGCGATGTGATCGGCATGACCAACATGCCGGAGGCCAAGCTCGCCCGCGAGGCGGAGATTTGCTACGTGACCGTCGCCATGGTCACCGACTTCGACTGCTGGCACCCCGATCATGGCCACGTCCAGGTCGCCGACATCGTCCGCGTCCTGCACGACAATGCCGAGAAGGCCAAGACCCTGGTCGGCATGATCGCGCCGCGCCTCAAGGACAAGCGCCCGACGCCCTGCCCGTCCGGCTGCGACCGCGCGCTGGACAGCGCCCTGATCACCGCGCCAGGAGCGCGTTCGGCCACGCTCGCCGCCAAGCTCGACGCCGTCGCCGGGCGCGTGCTGACGCAGTGAGCCCGCCGGCCCACACGGGCGGATGCGTCTGCGGCGCGGTGCGCTTCTCCGCGACCGGCGCGCCGCTGCGCGTCACGATCTGCCACTGCAGCTGGTGCCAGCGCCGCACCGGCACCGCCTTCGGCACCGAGGTCGTGTTCGACGCCGGCCAGGTCGCCATGACCTCGCCGGAGATCGCACACTATCGCCATGTGTCCGACGAATCCGGTCGCTGGCTCGAGGTCGAATTCTGCCGGCGCTGCGGCACCAATCTCGGCTTCACGCTCGAGGCCGCGCCCGGCATCAGGACCCTGCCCGCGGGCACGTTCGACGATCCGGCGTGGATCCGGACCGACGCAGTCAAGATCCGGCACGTCTATCTCCGCTCGCGCCGCGAGTGGTCCGATCTCTCTCCATCCGTCGAGCAATATGAACAGCACTTCCGCTCCTAACGGTCCCGCCGACCTCGCCCGGCTACGCGACGCCTGCACCGGCTTCGCCCAGGACGCTGCGCGCGAAATCATGCGCATCTATGCCGGTGACCTGGGCGAGCGCACCAAGGCCGACAAGTCTCCCGTGACGGATGCCGACCAGGCGGCCGAGCTGATCATCGTCAAGGGCCTGCGCGCGCTCACGCCAGGCCTCGTCGTCGTGGCCGAGGAAGAGATGGCGGCGGGCCATGTGCCCCGGCTCGACGGCCGGCCGTTCTGGCTGGTCGATCCGCTCGACGGCACCAAGGAGTTCATCAAGAGGAACGGCGAGTTCACCGTGAACATCGCCCTGATCGAAAACGGCAAGCCGACGCTCGGCATCGTGCTGGCGCCCGCGACCGGCGTGTTGTGGCGCGGCGCGGCCGGACTGGGCGCCGACCGCAGCGAGAACGGCGGGGCGTTCGAGCCAATTTCCGTGCGCCGGGCGCCGGCCGCCGGCCTCACCGCCTTCGCCAGCCGCAGCACGGCGATCTACAGCAATCTCGACATCTGGTTCCGCAACGAGGGCCTCACCGTCGCCGAGCGCAAGCAGGCGGGCTCGTCGCTCAAGTTCTGCCTGATCGCCGAGGGCGAGGCCGACATCTATCCACGCTTCGGCCCGACCAACGAATGGGATACCGCCGCCGGCCAGGGCGTGCTCGAGGCGGCGGGCGGCGAGGTCGTGACGACCGACGGCAAGCCGCTGATCTATGGCAAGCCGGGCTTCGGCAACCCTCATTTCATCGCCCGCACTTTGGACGCGCGGTGAAGATCGTCGATCCCGACGCGGCATCCATCACCCACGCCGCCGAGCTGTTGCGTGCGGGAGAGCTGGTCGCCTTCCCGACCGAGACCGTCTACGGCCTGGGCGGCGACGCCACCAACGAGCGCGCGGTCGCGGCGATCTTCGCGGCCAAGGGCCGGCCGCAGTTCAATCCGTTGATCAGCCACGTGCTCGGGCCCGACGAGGCCCGACGCTTCGTGGAATGGACCGACACCGCCGACCGGCTGGCCGCGCGCTTCTGGCCCGGCCCCCTCACCTTCGTGCTGCCGCGCGCCAAGGGATCGGCCATTGCGCTGCTCACCACCGCCGGCCTCGACACCGTGGCGATCCGTGCGCCGTCGCACCCGGTGGCCCAGGCGCTGATCCGCGCCATCGGCCGGCCGATCGCCGCGCCCTCGGCCAACCGCAGCGGCGCGATCAGCCCGACCCAAGCCGAGCACGTCGCCCAGTCGCTGGGCGACCGCGTGCCGCTGATCATCGACGGCGGCCCCTGCCTGGTCGGCGTCGAATCGACCGTGCTCGACCTGTCGGGCAACCGCGCCACCTTGCTGCGGCCGGGCGGCGCCACGCGCGAGGCGATCGAGGCGGTGATCGGCCCTATCGCCGCGAGCGACGCCCTGCCCTCGGGCGACAGTGCCCGCAAGTCGCCTGGCCAGCTTGCAAGCCACTATGCCCCCACCCGGCCGGTGCGGCTCGACGCCACCAGCGTGGGCGCCGACGAGGGCTTGCTGGCCTTCGGGCCCGCGCCGCTGACCGGGGCGATGATGACCAGCAATCTCAGTCCCACTGGCGACCTCGCCGAGGCGGCGGCCAACCTGTTCGCCCAGATGCGCGCGCTCGACCGGCCCGGCATCGGCCGCATCGCGGTCATGCCCATTCCGGAAACAGGGCTCGGCCTTGCGATCAACGACCGCCTGCGCCGCGCGGCGGCTGATGACCCGACCCGTCGGCAAGGCTAAGGTTCGGGCAATCAACGAGGAAACCATGCCCGATACCGTCATTGCGCCGCTGATCCCGACCACGCCCGTGACGCCCGCGATCCTCGAGGCGCTGCGCGCCATCGTGGGCGACAAGGGCCTGATCGCCGACGCCGCGGGCAAGCAGCCCTTCGTCACCGACTGGCGCGGCTCCATCGTGGGCACCGCCGCCGTCGTCGTGCGGCCGGCGACCGTCGAGGAGACTTCCAGGGTCGTGAAGCTCTGCCACGACAATGGCATCGCGATCGTACCCCAGGCGGGCAACACCGGCCTGATGGGCGGCGCCACGCCGTGGCCCAGCCACACCGGCATCGTTCTCTCCGTCGGCCGCATGAACAAGGTGCTGAACGTCGATCCCGTGGGCTACTCGATGACCGTCGAATCGGGCTGCGTGCTGCAGACCCTGCAGGAGACGGCGGCCAGCCACGACCGCTTCTTCCCGCTGAGCCTCGGCGCCCAGGGGTCGTGTCAGATCGGCGGCAACCTCTCGACCAATGCCGGCGGCGTGCAGGTGCTGCGCTACGGCAATGCGCGCAACCTGGTGATGGGCCTGGAGGTCGTTCTGCCCAATGGCGACATCTGGAACGGCCTGCGCTCCCTCAAAAAGGACAATACCGGCTACGACCTCAAGCACCTGTTCATGGGCGCCGAGGGCACGCTCGGCATCATCACCAAGGCGGTGCTGAAGCTGTGGCCGGCGTCGAAGGACGTGGCCGTCGCCTGGCTCGCCGTGCGCGATCCGCAGGCCGCGATCGAGATCCTGTCGGAGGCGCACTCGGCGTCGGAGGACAACGTCGAATCCTGCGAGATGATGAGCCGCAACGCCACCGACATGGTGTTGCGCCACGTGCCCGGCACGCAAGATCCGCTGAAGGCCGATACCAACTGGTTTCTGCTGATGCAGTGGTCGTCATCGCGTCCCAAGACCGAGGGCGCCGAAGGTATGGCCGAGAAGATGGAGCTGTTCCTCGCCGACCAGATCGAGGCCGGCCGTGTGCTCGACGCCGTGATCGCCCAGAGCGAAGCGCAGGCGCGCAACATGTGGAAGATCCGCGAGGGCGTCGCCGAGGCCGGTCGCGCCGAGGGGCCGGGCTTCAGCTTCGACATCTCCGTCTCGGTTTCCAAAATTCCCGAGTTCATCGACAAGGGCATCGCGGCGGCGCTGGCGATCCTGCCCGGCCTGCGGCCCCATCCACTCGGCCATATCGGCGACGGCAACGTACACTTTGGCTTCAGCGCGCCTGCGGGCATGGACCGTCCGACGCTCCAGCAGTACGCGCCCGCGGTGACGCGCGCAGTCAACGACCTGATCACCTCGATGGCGGGCTCGATCTCGGCCGAGCACGGCATCGGCATCGAGAAGCTCGACGAGCTGGCGCATTACCGCAGCAAGATCGAGCTCGACACGATGCGCACCATCAAGCGCGCGCTCGACCCGAAGAACATCATGAACCCCGGCAAGGTGCTGCGCGTCTGAACAAGCCGTCACGACGGTTGCTCCGGAAAGGTGCTGCGTTCTTCATGAGTGATTTCATCGACAAGTTGCGCGCCATTGTTGGCGACAAGGGCCTGGTCCTCGACGCTGGAGACAAGCGCCCCTACCTCACCGACTGGCGCGAGAACTACCTGGGCGCGGCGTTGGCCATCGTGCGGCCGGCGACCACCGAGGAAGTGGCCGCCGTCGTGAAATTGTGCGCGGCCGAGAAGGTCGCGATCTGCCCTCAGGGCGGCAACACCGGCATGTCGGGCGGCGCCACACCGCAGGAGGATGGCCGCGAGATCGTGCTGTCGCTTACCCGCATGAACCGCATCCTGGACATCGACAAGGTCGGTTACTCGATGACCGTCGAGGCGGGCGTGGTGCTGAAGACCATCCAGCAGACCGCGGCGGACAACGATCGGCTGTTCCCGCTCAGCCTCGGGGCCGAGGGCAGCTGCACCATCGGCGGCAACCTTTCGACCAACGCCGGCGGCGTGCAGGTGCTGCACTACGGCAACGCGCGCAACCTCGTGCTGGGCCTCGAGGTGGTGCAGGCCGACGGCTCGATCTGGAACGGCCTGCGCGCGCTGAAGAAGGACAATACCGGCTACGATTTGCGCGATCTCTACCTGGGCGCCGAGGGCACGCTCGGCATCATCACCAAGGCGATCCTGAAGCTCTGGCCCAAGCCCAAGGACCACTCGACTTCGTGGTCGGCCGTGCCCTCGCCGGACGCCGCCGTCGAGCTGCTGAGCGGCGCCTATGCGGCGTCGGAAGACAACGTCACCTCCTGCGAGCTGATGGGCCGGCAGGGCATCGACCTGGTGCTGCAGCATGTTCGGGGCACCGCCGATCCCCTGGCCGAGAGGCACGAATGGTACGTGCTGATGGAATGGTCATCGGCGCGACCGCCGCGCGAGGGCGACAACCAGGTCAACCTCCGCGACAAGATGGAGGCCTATCTGGGCGAGGCGATGGAGAAGGGCCTGGTGCTCGACGCCGTGATCGCCCAGACCGAGGCCCAGTCCAAGGCGCTGTGGGCCCTGCGCGAGAACCACACCGAGGCCTCGAAAAAGGAAGGCCCGTCGATCAAGCACGACATATCGGTGGCGGTGAGCAAGCTCCCGCCGTTCGTCTCCGAGGGGCTGGCGGCCATGACCAGGGCCCTGCCCGGCTGCCGGCCGCTGGTGTTCGGCCATGTCGGCGACGGCAACCTCCACTTCAACTGCCAGGCGCCGGCCGGCTGGAGCAAGCCGCAGTTCATGGAACACGGCGATGCGATCAGCGGTGCGATCTACGACCTCGTGACGTCCTACGGCGGGTCGATCTCGGCCGAACACGGCATTGGCCGCATCAAGGTCGACGAGCTCACGCACTACCGCGGCAAGATCGAGCTCGACGTCATGCGTTCGCTCAAGCGCGCGCTCGACCCCGACAACCTGATGAACCCGGGCAAGGTGATCCGGGTCTAGGGTTTCACGTCCTCCCAAAGGAGGGCGCGCTGTTAAAAATATATGCGGCCTCATGAGGATTCGCCTGAAAGCCCGGCCCGCCTGCACTCGTGGCCATTCCTCATGAGGCTCATGAGCCTCATGAGTCGCTCCCGAAAAAATCCCGGCTCGCGAGGGCTCGCGAGCCCCTCGCGAGGAGCTGGACGACCGTTTCGCTTCGTGATCGCCGATGTGTTGCCGCCAATGGGAGTTCATCACGCGACGATCATAGAAGCGTCGCGGTGGAAGCCCCAACTTGGTCAACATCGACGATATATCGCTGGCGGGCTTGAAACGGACGCACCGGCCAGACCCGTCCAGGACCTTCCGGCAGCCGGCTAATTGCCCTATTCCGTCGTCCCTTCGGGCGGCTTCGGCCGGGAGGGCGAGGCGTCGTCCCTACGGTCGACGATCTCGTAGGAGACGTCGATCACCTTGGGCGTGTTGCGGTCGGGCGATGGCTTGCCCTGGAACAGGCCGCGCAGCCAGGCCTTGGCCTTGAATCCCAGGATCAGCACCACGACCACCGCGGCCACGCCCGCGATCACAGCGAAGCCCAGCACTGCCAGCACGACGAAGCCGATCAGGCCCAGGATCGCCTGCAGCCAGACCCGCGCCGGCAGACGCGCCAACAGCTCGAGGAACTGCCTGCCGTTCACGAGGCCGTGCTCACTGCGCCCACTTCTTCTCGAAGTCCCAGACGCCCGCGAATCCCATCAGCTCGTGCATGTCGCGGTACTGTGGAACCGTGACGCCGTTGCTGGTGCCGTTGTCCTTGAGATGCACCCAGGCCTGGCGCATCGCCTCGGCGGCGACGCTGAAGCCGAGGCCGGGATAGATCGCCAGGTCGAAACCCCATTTCTTGAGCTTGGCCACTTCCGAGCGCGGCGTCTTGCCGAACTCGACCATGTTGGCCAACAGCGGCTTGCTCACTTCCCTGCCGATGCGCTCGAGCTCGGCCTCGCTCTCGGGTGATTCGACGAAGATGACGTCGGCGCCGGCCTCCTCGTAGAGCCTGGCGCGACGCAGCGCCTCGTCGAGGCCGAGCGCAGTGCGCGCGTCGGTGCGGGCCACGATCATCGTCGCCTCGTCGCGCCGCGCCTCGACCGCCACCTTGATCTTCAGCACCATGTCCTCGGCCGGCACGACGCGGCGGCCTGGCGTATGGCCGCACTTCTTGGGCATCTCCTGGTCCTCGATCTGGATCGCCGCGACCCCGGCAGCCTCGTAGCCACGCACCGTGCGCTGGACATTGAGCAGCCCGCCGTAGCCGGTGTCGGCATCGGCGATCAGCGGTGTCTGGACCACCGAGCAGATCATCTCGGCCCGGCCCACCATGTCTGAATAGGTCGCCAGGCCCGCATCCGGCAGGCCGAGCATGGAGGCGGTGGCGCCGTAGCCCGTCATGTAGAGCGCCGGGAAGCCCATGGTGTCGGCCACGCGCGCCGAGATGCCGTCGTAGATTCCGGGGGCCAGGATGAACTCGCCCTTGGCCAGTTTCTCGCGCAGTGCCCGCGCCTTCACATTGTCCGTCATGTCGTTCCTTCAGACTTTCCTGATGCCGAATTCAATGTCGCCGATACGGACCCGGTCGCCAGGACGGACGGCCGATGCCGCACCCGCCTTCACCGCCGCGCCGTTGACCGAAGTGCCATTGGTCGACCCCTGGTCCTCGATCTGCAGCCCCGCATCCGCCAGCACCAGCCGCGCGTGGCGGCGCGACACGGTGCCGTGCGGCAGGACCAGGTCGCACTGGTCCGCGGCGCGGCCGATCATCATGCCTTGCGGCCGCGACTTCAACCTGTCGAGCGCCACGTCGAAGGCGAATTTCTGCCCGGCCGCGACGCCACCCTCGAAGCGCAGCACGCCACCTGCCGCGGAACGGACGTGAAAAATATGCATCGGCCGGCTCACATTCTTCAGTTTGTGCTCGCCGCCCTCGGCAAAGGCGTAGTCGATCTTGAGTTCGGTCATGTCGCGCACCGTGCGCGAGACGGCGATGCCGCCGGGCTCGGCCAACGCCTGGATGCGCGCGGCGAGGTTGACGCCGTCGCCGAAGATGTTCTGGTCCTCGTCGTCGACGATGACCTCGCCGAGATGGACGCCGATGCGAAACATCATGCGGTGCGCCTCGTCGAGCCCCTGGTTGAACGCGGCCATGCGCTCCTGGATGTCGATCGCGGCCGAGACGGCGGCGACCGGCGAGCCGAACTCCGCCAGCATGGCGTCACCCGCCGTGCCAACCAGCCGGCCGCCGCCGGCGACGATGGCGGGCCGCCAGACCTCGATTTGCGCAGTCTTCAGGTGACGGAACGTGCGTGTCTCGCCGCTCTCCATCATGCGGGTGAAACCCGCGAGGTCGGCGTGGACGATGGCGGCGAGGCGGCGCTGCATGCTGGCCATGGCGGTCAGTTTAGCGGCCAAATCTGGGTTTCGCGCGCGTCCTTGAGGTACCTGGCCGTGACGCTGCCGACCCGGCCGACCGGCGCCATCGCCGGGCCCGCCGCCTCGAGCACGACGTACTGACGGCCCTTGGCCTGGACGGTCCAGTCGCCCTGCTCGGCCGGCAGGTCAACGGCGAGTACGGCATGGCCCGGCATGGTAAGCACCACCAGCTTGCGCGACGGTGCGTAGGTCCTGAGCACGGCCGCCAGCGCGACGGCCTTGCTGTCGCAGTCGCCGCGGTTCTGGGCCAGCAGCGCCGGCGCCGGCAGGAAGTCGCCGCCGTGGCGCTCTGTGTCGTCGAGGACGGCGTACGGCACCTCCTGGAAGAAGGCGAGCGCCAGCGCCACACGGGCGCGGTCGCTGTTGCCAATGTTGGACGTCGCCCCCAGCGCGCGGGCGACGGCGCTCATCGGCCCCTGCAGCGCCGAGGTTGCGGCGGCGAAGTCCACCATGATCCGGTGGGCGTCGACGCGGCGGCGCAGGTGGCTCGCCAGATAGTCGCGCTCCGACCGCGCGAGCCGGTCCTTGGTCCGTTGCATCAGCTGGTCGGCCGCCTTCTGGTCGGGCGCCTGTACCGTCCAGTGCAGCCCATCGCGGGTGCGGCTGAGGTTGATGCGCGCGCCCTGGCCGAACTTCTCTGTCTCATCGCGCAGGTCGAGCTCGAGGTAGCGCCACATGGCGTTGAGACTGAACTCGCGGAACGAGGTCTCCGATTGCCGGATGGCGTCCTTGGTGAGGGTAAAGGCGGTCGTGTATTCGCGCTTCTCGGGATCACGCCAGCGGTACGACAGCAGCTCGTCGCCGCTGCGCGAGGAGCGCTTGAAGTCGATCTGCTGGGCCTGGGCACTGCCGCCTGCCAGCACCAGCGGCAGGAGCACGGCGGCCAGGAGTCGCCGCAAGGTCAGCGGCCCTTGAACGCCGGCTTGCGCTTGTCCTTGAGGGCGGCGAGGCCCTCGCGGAGATCCTCCGACGTCTGGCATTGCCGGATGTTGTCGCGGATCGCGGGAATGTCGGGCTCGGCCTGGGCAAACTGCTCGATGGCGCGCTTCATGTGCGACATCGACAGCGGCGCCAGGCCCGCGAGCTTGGCCGCGGTCTCGTCGACCCTGGCGGCGAAGTCGGCCCGGTCGACCAGCCAGTCGAGGTAGCCCACGCGCATCAGGTCCTCGTCGCTGAAGTCCTCCGACAGCATGAAGGCGCGCTTGGCGAAGCTCGGGCTCACCTTCTGGGTGTAGCGCCGCAGACCGCTCGGGTAGTAGTGCAGCCCGAAGCGCGCCGCCGGCATGAAGAAGCGCATGCCGCGCACGCCCAGCCGGAAGTCGCAGGCCAGCGCCATATCGGTCGCGCCGCCATAGACGCCGCCGTTCAGCGCACACAAGGTCGGCATGCGCATCGCCTCCAGCCGGTCCATCACCGTCTCGAAGCTGTGTTCGCCCTGCGCCGGCTTGACGTCCTTGCCCGACCCGACAGAGCCCAGATCGTAGCCCGCGCAGAAGGTCTTCTCGCCGGTGCCGGTCAGCACCGTCACCCGTACGTTGGGATCGGCGTCGGCGGTCTCGATCGCGGCCTTGAGCTTGCCCAGCGCCGGCGTGTCGAGGCGGTTGTGCTTGGCTGGATCGTTGAGGGTGATGGTGGCCCGGAAGCCGTCGATTTTCAGCAGAATGGTGTCGGTCATCATGCGGCAAGAATAGCCGACAAGACGGTCGAACGCGACCAATCGCCAAAGCCGGTCGAGCGCGGCATATTGCGTTCCGGAGGATGCAATGACCTACACCGCCCCGCTCGCCGACATGCGTTTCGCCCTGCGCGAAGTGGCCGGCCTCGATCGGATCGCCGCCCTGCCCGGCTACGAGCATGCGACCGACGACACGATCGACGCCGTGCTCGAGGAGGCCGCCAAGCTGGCCGGCAACGGCCTGGCCCCGCTCAACCGCGACGGCGACAAGGTAGGGGCCAAGCTCGAGAATGGCGTGGTGCGCACGGCGCCGGGCTTCACCGGCATCTACAAGGAGTTCGTCGCCGGTGGCTGGAACTCGCTGCCATTCGATCCCGAGTTCGGCGGCCAGGGCATGCCGTGGCTGCTCGCCGTCACCGTCCAGGAGATGTGGCAGGCCGCCAACATGGGCTTCGGCCTGGTGCTGCTGCTGAACCAGGGCGCGATCGACGCCATCCACCACCACGGCTCGGACGCCCAGAAGGCGGCCTACCTGCCCAAGATGATCTCGGGCGAATGGACCGGCACCATGAATCTCACCGAGCCGCAGGCCGGCTCGGACCTTGGCCAACTCAAGAGCCGCGCAGTGAAGGACGGCGACCACTACCTGATCACCGGCCAGAAGATCTTCATCACCTACGGCGAGCACGACCTCACCGAGAACATCGTGCACCTGGTGCTGGCGCGCACGCCCGAGGCGCCGGCCGGAGTGCGCGGGATTTCCCTCTTCATCGTTCCCAAATTCCTGCCCGACGCGGACGGCAAGCCGGGCAAGCGCAACGACCTGCGCTGTGTGTCGCTCGAGCACAAGCTCGGCATCCATGCGAGCCCGACCTGCGTGATGAGCTTCGGCGACGACGGCGGCGCGGTCGGTCACCTGGTCGGAGAGGAAGGCCGCGGCCTGTCCTACATGTTCACCATGATGAACAACGCCCGCCTCTCGGTCGGCATCCAGGGCCTGGCAATCGCCGAGCGCGCCTACCAGCAGGCCGCCGAATTCGCCCGCAGCCGCGTACAGTCCAAGGACGACGGCAGCCCCAGGCCCGATCCGGTGTCGATCGTCCATCATCCCGACGTGCGCCGCATGCTGATGAGCATGCGCGCCCAGATCGAGGCGATGCGGGCGCTGGGCTACTACACCGCTGCCGGCATCGACGGCGCGCTCAAGAGCGCCGACAAGGCGGCAGGCCGCAAGATTCAGGACCGGGTCGACCTCTTGATCCCGATCGTGAAGGCGTGGTTCACCGACCTCGGCAACGAGATCGCCTCCACGGGCGTGCAGATCCACGGCGGCATGGGCTTCATCGAGGAGACGGGCGCGGCCCAGCACCTGCGCGACGCCCGCATCCTGCCGATCTACGAGGGCACCAACGGCATCCAGGCGCGGGATCTGGTGGGTCGCAAGATCACCAAGGACGGCGGCGAAACCATGCTGGCGCTGGTGGCCGAGATGCGCGCTCTCGCCACCGAGATGGCGCCGGCCCCCGGCGACGACCTGGCGGCCATTGCAGCGGGCCTCACGGCCGCCGCAGGCGCGCTGGAGGACGCCACCTGGTGGGTGGCCCAGTCGGCCAAGGCCGAGCTGGCGAACGCCCTGGCGGGCTCCGTACCCTTCCTAAGGCTGGCCGGCACGGCGCTGGGCGCCTGGCTGCTGGCCCGCAGCGCCCTGGTCGCCCAAGGCAAGCTCAGCCAGCGCGACGGCGACCTGGCCTTCCTCGAGGCCAAGCTGATCACTGCGCGCTTCTACGCCGAGGTCATCCTGCCGCCGGCGCTGGCCCAACTCGGCCCGCTCAAGGCC
>Ga0207667_10007540_pt1 | contig 13056 bp, 10 predicted proteins | sample KBSCornC52_FD_184301 | JGI IMG/M metagenome (GOLD analysis project Ga0207667, IMG submission 184301) | Corn rhizosphere microbial communities from Kellogg Biological Station, Michigan, USA - KBS Corn C5-2 (SPAdes) (version 2) | ecosystem: Host-associated > Plants > Roots > Rhizosphere > Soil ...
AGTCCGATTCCGACGGGGCTTACGCAGGGTCCCGGTTTCTCATGTGGTCACATAAGCGGGCCCACCGTTGCCTCCGGCCGGATCCCCGTGCACGGGGCTCGGACGCAGACGCTTATCTTACCATAAAGTCCGGTTTCGGCAAAATCGCGACCACGAGAGCGCTTCCGACAAAGGTCTCAGGTTTGGCTCAGGCGGGGTGGGTACGAGACCGGCATGAAGATCGGAATCATCGGCACCAGCCCGCGTGCCGAACGGATCGAGCGGGCCCTTCGCGACGCCGGCCACGAGCTGATGACCGGCACGCCCTACGACCAGGTGCGCACGAGCGAGGTGGTCGTCATCGCCGTCCCGTGGGACAAGGTCGATAAGACCGTCGTCCAGATGGGCCAGCTCGGCGACACCGTGATCGTCGACGCCACCGACGCTCCCGCCGACGACCTGTCGGGCGCCGAACAGCTGGCCCGCAAGCTCAACTCGCCCCACGTGGTCGAGGCCTTCGGGACCGACGCCGCACCCGGCGACGCGATTCCGGTCTGCGCCGACGACCCGCAGGCCAAGGCGGTCGTCATGGAACTGATCCGCTCGTGCGGCTACGAGCCGACCGACGCCGGCCCCCTGGCTAAAGCCGGCGCGCTCGAAAAGGCCGACGCCGCCTAGCCGGCGGTCAGAAACGCGTCGAGTTCGGCCGCGAACCGGTCGAACGCCATCCGATGGAGATTGTGGCCTTCGCCTTCGAAGACCACGATCTTCACCGCGTCCCCGCCCCGCCGTTCGACGCTCTCGAGATCGGCCGGCGCGACGATCGATTCGTCCGGATCGGCGATCGCCAGGAGGAGCGGCTTCGGATAGTCGACCAGGGCCGGCAGCAGATCCCAGGTCCGCTCGTCGTTCTCGTCGCGCAGCCCGTGCAGCGGCGCGAGCGTCATGCTCGCGACCGCGTGCACCTTGCGCTCCCGGTCGATCTCCGGCCAGGCCGCATAGTCCTCGCGCACGTACGCGTCGCGCGCCGCGCCCTGGAGCGCGAACATCGGCGCTACCTCTTCGAGCATCTCGCGATACCACTGCTGCGGGAGTTGACGCAGCGCCGGATCGATCGCCGCGACGCGCGCTACCGGCAGCGACCGGCCCGCCAGGATCGCGACGGCGCCGCCCCAGGAGTGCCCGAGCAGGGCGTACGGCGTTTCGCCGAGCGACGCGACCACGTTTTCCAGATCGCGCACCGCGCGCGCGATCGTCATCGGGCCGGTGACGCCGGCGCTATCCCCGTGCCCTCGCTGGTCGTACGCGACGACCCGGAAACGGGTGCGAAGATGCAGCGCCGTCCGCTCCCAGGATTTCCGCGAACTCGTCATGCCGTGCACGCAAACCACGAGCGGGCCCGTCGCGCCCCAGCGCTCGAGGGTCGTCTGCGCGCCGTCGTCGAGGGCGACGCGCTCCTGGGCGACCGAGGTATCGATCACGCGCCGGCGACCGCGCGATGGACTTCGTCCAGATCCTCGATCGTGTTGAGCGTGACCGCATCCGCGACGTCGGGATCGGCGATGCCCGAGGCGGCCCGCATCGCCGCCGCCTTCTCGTCGCCGTGGTCGTAGCCGAGGATGGCGGCGTTGTGCCGGCCGATCGTCCCCTGCGAGATCGAGCCGCCGTTCTTGTCGAGCACCCACCGCTCGAACTGCATATAGGTCGGGCGCGTATCGCGGATGAACGCGATCGTCTCGTCGCGATCCAGCTTGAGATCCTTGAGCGTGAGCGCATCGAAGCCCTCGCCGCACGCGTCGTAACCCTCCGCCAGCCTGCCGGCGCGATAGAGCGTCTGCTTGAGCCAGAAGCGCGGCAGGTGGACGGCGCCGAGCGGGCCGGCCGTACCGGACGAGATGGTGGGGACGATGGGCGTCTGGGTCATGCCGGTCTCCTCGATTTGAATGTCAGTTCGGCGACGCCGGACTTGTCCAGCTCGCCCAGATCCGCGCGCTTCATCTTCTCGTACTGTTCGAAGGTCGCGCGCGCCAGCGGTAGGTCGAGCCCTTCATCGCGGGCGAGGCCGAGCGCGATGCCGCTGTCCTTGGCCGCGTGGGCCGCCGAGAAGTACGTGTCGTGTTCGCGCTTCTGCATATCCTCGCCGTCGGTGACCAGCACGCGCGAGGCGGCACCGGTCTGCGAGAACACTTCGCGCAGCATGTCGAGATCGAGCCCGAGCGCGTCGCCCAAGCCGAGCCCTTCCGCAAGTCCCGCGGTGTTGATGTTCATCACCATGTTCACCAGCGCTTTGACCTGCGCGGCCGTTCCCGCTTCGCCGAGGTAGCGCAGCGAGGCGCTCATCTTCTCGAGCATCGGCCGGGCACGTTCGAACGCGCTCCGCCGGCCACCGACCATCAGGTAGAGCGTGCCATCGCGCGCCTACGGGATCGAGCTCGCCATGCAGGCCTCGAGGGAGAGCGCGCCGCGCGCTTCGCAGCGGCGCTGGATCTCGACGTGGATCGCGGGCGTCACGGTCGCGCAGTTGACGAACAGCCGGCCGGCGCAACCGTCGAGCAGGCTATCGCCGGCTTCTGCGAAGATCGCCTCCATCGCCGCGTCGTCGCTCACGATCGTCAGGACCGTCTGGGCGTCGGCGGTGACGTCGCGCAATGCGGTCGCCACGGCCGCGCCCAGTTCGTCCGCAAGCGCGCGAGCGCTCGCCTCGTGGACGTCGTAGACGCAAGCGACCGCATACCCGACGTCCTTGAGACGCCGAGCGATATTCGCGCCCATCCGGCCGGTCCCGACGATGCCGATCCGATCTGTCATACCGCTTGCTTCGCCCGGGAAATGGTTTGACCCATCCCCCGAAGGGGCAAAATTTTTCCATGAACCTGAAAAAAGCTCTCGCCGGAACGACCATGGCCGCGGTGCTCGCCACCGGGATGCCGGTCGCGGCGTACGCGGACGGCGCCGCGTCGACCCGCAACATCATCCTGGGCGGCGCTCTGGCCACGTATCTGATCATCCAGCACAACCGCAAGGTGCACGAGAAGTACGCCGAAGACTCGAGCCGCATCGCGGCGAGCCAACAGCAGGCGAACAACGCCGAAGCCGCCTACTCCTCGGAGCATCGGGCCTATATGGCGCAACTCGCCGCCAACGCCGATCTCAAGAAAGAGGTCGCGTACCAGCACCAGATCGTCGTCCAGCAGCAGCAGCAGCTCGCTGCCGCCGGGATCCACACGAGCTACGCGTCGCCGCATCAGGCGGCGCTCGCGGCGAAGGCCGCGAAGGTCCGCGGGACCAAGGCGCCGCAGGTGGCGACCGTCGCGTACGGCTGGGGCAACATCTAACGCATGCGCATAGCGAGAACGCTGGCGGCGGCGACCTTCGCCGTCGCCCTCGCGGCATGCGGTGGGGGCGGTAGCGGAGCCGCACAGTCGACCGCCGACACGATCACCAAAGCCGTGATCGCCAACGACGCCGGAACGGTCCAGAACAATCTCGACGACGCGCTCAAGCCGACCGTCACCAAGACCTCGGTCGCGGCGCTCTCCGACGCCATGCAGAAGCTCGGGACGTACGAAGGCCTCACCCTATTGAGCAGCGATGCGGCCAAGAACGAGTTCACCTACCGGGCCGACTTCACCAAAGGCACGATGAACGTCGTGATCCGTCTCGACTCCAACGGCAAGGCCGCGGCCTACAAGGCCATCCCGACCTAGCTCCAGCCCGAGCGCATCGCGAGCGCGACGGCCTCGCGACGGCCGCGGCATTCGAGCTTGCGGCAGATCGCGCGCACGTGGGTGTCGACCGTCTGGGGACTGCGGTCGATGCCTTCGGCGATCTCTTTGGTGCTGGCGCCCGCGACCAGCAGATCGAGGATCCGGCGCTCGGCGGCCGTGAGCGATGCGTAGGCGCCGCTCGACGGCACCGGCGGCGGCAGCATCTCGATCATCCGCGCCGCGCCTCCCATGTGATCGGAACGTAGCCGCTCGAGCGATGCCGCCAGCGCCGCATCGTCGGCTTGGCCGATCGACAGTTGATAGAACGTCCGGGCCGTCCGCACCAGGGCCTGGAGCCGACGCAGATGCGGCGCCACCGATCGTTGCGCATCGGCCAGATCGCGATGGGCGATCGACGACCGTCCGCGCAGCGTCTCGGTCATGGCCAGCAGTGCGCGCGCGCGTCCGGTCCGCCGGTCCGGTTCGGGGCACACCGCCAGCGCCTCGCGCGCCTCGGCGATCGCGAACTCGCCCTCGTCCACCAAGCCCGCCGCGATCGCGTAGAGGGCGGATTCGGCGGCACGGACCGCCCGCCTCGCGGGCGTCGTCGCGTGAGCCGCCGTCCCGGCGAGCATCGACCACGCCTCGGCGAATTCGCGGCGCCACGTCCGCCGCAGGGCCTGCGCCGGCAGCAGCGACTCCGCTCGCGAACGGGGCAGCATGGTGGCCGCGCGCGCGAGCTGCTCGTCGAGTCCGTCGAGCGCCGCGTCGTCGCCGCGCTCGGCTTCGATCTCGTAGGCGCCGATCAGACCGAACAGCCGGACCTGCTCGCTGGCCGCCTTGCGCGCGCATTCGCCCAGCCGATCGAGGATCGAGAGCACCGCGATCGGATCGTCGGTCTCTTCGTACACGATGTTGTAGAGCACGCTGTAGGCGCGCGCGGCGACATCGAAGAGGCCGGCGCGTTCGGCCGTCTCGACCGCGAGTTCCGCATAGGACCTGGCCCGCGCGTGGTCGGCGTCGAACTGGAATACGTAGGCGGCCTGCTGGTAGATGCGCGCGCGTACGTCGTCGCGAGAGACGCTCCCCAGCACGTCGAGCGCTTCGTCCATCATCGCCGACGCACGGGCCTGACGCCCGTCCGCCGCGTAGGCGGTCGCGAGGGTCGCGCGGAGCGCCGCCCGGAGATAGTCGGGCATCCCGGCGAGGTCGACCAGCGGCTCGAGCAGCGGCCCGCAATCGCGACCGTCGCGCACCAGCACGAGCGCGTGGCGGTAGGCGAGCGACCACGCCGCCAGTGGATCGCGTGCCAGCGGAACGGCGGCCCGGAACATCCGATCGGCCACGTCGAAGCGACCGCGCGCGGCGGCCAGCATCGCGCCGATGCCGAGCGTCATGGCGTGCCCCTCGCGCGCTTCGCGGCCGAGCACTTCGAGGGCCGCCGCGACCGTCTCCGCCTCGCCGCGCTCGACCAGGTCGAAGCCGTGGCGTTCGACCGCGCGCAGGACGGCCGGCTCGTCGGCGATCCGGGTCGAGAGCCGCAGCGCTTGGGCCGCGTCGCCGCGTTCCTCGAGCAGTTCCGCCGCGCGCGCCACCACGGCACGCCACTCGCGCGCGCTCGAACGCCGCAGTTCGCTCTCGAGGAAGTCGCGGAACAGGTCGTGATAGCGGTAGCCGGACTCCGATGGCGAGACGAACGGCACGCGCCGCAGCGCAGCGAACGTCTCCGCCGTCGCGCCGAGCGATTCGACCGTCTGCGCGTCGAACGACGAGTAGACGCACGTGTCGATCAGCAGGCGGCGCACCTCGGGCGCGAGCCCGGCGAAGACCTGCTCGGCCAGATAACGGTAGACCATCTCGCGCGTCCCGGCCGCGACCGACCGCAGATCGGATGCGTGCGTGCGCGTCCGCAACGCGATCGTCAGCGCGACCGCCCAGCCGCCGGTCAGGTCGCGCAGCGCGGCGATCTCGCCCGCGTCCGACGCGCCGCCGAGCGCTTCGGCCGCCGCCAGCGCTTCGTCCTCGGTGAAACGCAGATCGTCCTCGCCGACCGGCGCGTCGGACGTGCCGTAGGCCATCCAGCTCGCGACCGGCAGATCGGCATCCGTGCGCGTCGCGACGATCCACGAGACCCGCCCGCTCGTCCGCGCGACGGCTTCGACCAGGAACGCCACCGTGCCCGGATCGACGGCGGCGTGGTGCAGGTCGTCGATCACGATCGTGCAGACCGTGCGCTTGAGATGCTCGCACATCCACTCGGCGCATTCGCGCGCCGGCTCGGCCGCCGCCATCAGACGCGTCTCGAGCGAGGGAAATGCGGCGAGCGCCGACGGTGCGACGTCGGCGAGCGCGCCGGCCAGACCGCGAACGAACGCGAGCAGCGTGTCCTGATCGCGAGCCACGTCGAACCGGACCGCCTCGATGCGCCGGGTCTCGAGGAAATCGCGAAGCGCGACGCTCTTGCCGAAGCCCGCCGGGGCGACGATGAGCGTCACCGGAAACGACGCGGCCCGGACGAGCCGGTCGATCAGGCGCGCGCGCAGCATGCGGCTCGGCATGCGGTTAGAGTACGACGCAGGGGCCCGGCACTTCTGCCGGGCCCCTCTGGCCTTACGCCTCCGCGAATCCGCGTTCGAGCGCGAAGCTCGTCAGCGAGCAGGTGCACGTCCTGCACCCGAGGGCGTCGTGATCCTCCGGCTCGTGACCGCATCGTACGCAGGCGGCACGAACCGGCGTCCGGCGTTCCATCGCGCTAGCGTCCGATCGCGGCATTGACGGCTTGGATATCGAACGATCCGAGCCCGGTCGTGTAGTCGTAGCGCGGCAGCGCGGTATAGATGCCGTTGCCGCCGGTGAGCACGTCGTGGAATCCGCCCACCAGTTCGGTCGGCGGCGGGCCGGCCGGCGTCTGGGTGGCGTTCGGGTTCTCGGAGTAGATCTTGTAGAACGCGATCGGTCCGAATCCGAGCTGGTTGCCATGCGCCGACTGCAGCCGAGCGTAGACGCCCATCGAGAGCGGCGAGGCCAAGCTGGTGCCGCCGATCACCGTCGCGCTTCCGTCGACGTAGACGTCCGCGCCCGTGTTGGCATCGGCATCCATCGCGATGTCCGGAAGTCCGCGAACGGTGACCGGCGCTCCGCCCACACCCGGGACCGGTGCGCTCTGCGGCTGGGCCATGCTCTCCCAATACGGCGAGTACTCGAACTGGCTCACGCCGCCGCCGCCGGCGTTCCAAGCGGCTTCGCCGAGATAGCTGCCGTCGCTATTGCTGAGCAGCGTCGTGCCGCCGACCGCGACGACGTACGGCGATGCGGCGGGATATTCGACCAGCGGGGGACCCGAGGCGGGCGCGCCGTTGGTGGGCAGCACCGCGCACGACGAACCGGTGTCGCCGGTCGACGCGAACATGGTCTGGCCCTGGGATGCGCCCTGCAGCAGGATCTCGTCGTCCACCAGCATCGAGCCGTCGACGTACGGGAACGCTTCGCAGATCCCGAACGACGAGTTCCCGAGCCGCGCGACGTCCTGCGTCACCCACTTGTTGTATTCGAGCGCGATGTCGGAGTCGGTCATCGAGGTCGTCGCGTAGATGTAGAGATGTTTGACGTTGCCGGCGATCCCGGTCGAACTCTGGGTGTCCAGGTTCCACTCGTCGACGCCCGCGGTGTCGGGGCTGGGCAGTCCGACCTGGACCACCGAGACGGGCACCTGCGGCAGTTTCCAGGCGCTCTCCGCGGTGCGCAGGTCGGCGACCGTCTGGGAGACGTCGCCTTCGGCCATCACCGCGACCGTGGTACGCGAACCGGTCGGCGTCGATCCGGCGTCGTAGGTCTTCCAGTACGTCTGCGGATCATAGTCCAGGCGCACGCACGGCGCGGAGCCCGTCCCGCCGACGTAGCAGCCGGTCATCTTCGGCGTCGCCGCCATCTTGGCGGCGTTGTTGAGGCCCAGCACCGCGACGACGGTGCCGCCGAGCGACGTCGGCACGTAGGCCGGCGCCGTGTTGGCGTAGACCGTGGCGCCGCCCAGCGAGAACGAGCTGAGGCTGGTGTTGAACGCCGCCTCGGCGTCCGCGGCCGTGCCGTCGGCGCTGACGAGCAGGTTGTTCGGCTCGGCCGTCACGTTGGTGAAGCCCTTGCTCTGGAGATAGGAGGTGACCGCGGCGACCTGATCGCTCGTCGGTCCGTAGGTCGCGGCGAACTCCGCAGGCGAGAGGATTTGCCCGTTCGCGACGGCCGACTGGAGTTGCGCGACGTTGCGCAACTGCAGGCCGACGCGGACCGTCAGCGGCGTCGAACCGGCGAGCGCGCCGATCTTCGAGGCGTTGGCGAACGTGGTGGCTTGCGTGCCGGTCGTCGACCATCCGGCGGGCGCGGTCGCGATCGACGCGGCCCGGGTCGTGCCGCTTCCGGCGTTCTGCGACACCGACGACGGGCCGGACGAGACGGACGGCGTGACGCCGTGTCCCGAACACGACGCCGTGGCGATTCCGGCGATCAGCGCGGCGATTCCGAGTTTGTTCATGCTTCCTCCAGCGGACGTAGCGATCACCCCACCCCAAGCGTATGGCCGCGAGCGGATCGCGGCCATACCGGGTTTTGGGTAGGAATCGCCCGCTAGGGGCGCAGGGGCCGGCTACAAGCCGACGATCCCGGCGGGCGCGCCGAGCCCGGTGGCCGAGCCATAGCCCGGGCCCTCGATCGGGCGGAACGCGGCCGGATGGGCATAGGCGTACGCCGGGCCGGCGCCGTTGCCGGCCAGTCCGTAGGCGCCCGCCACGAGCGGGGCTCCGACGCTGGTGCCGCCCGCGACGATCCAACCGCCGGCCGTCGTGCTGAAGACCGCGACGCCGGTCCTCGGGTCGGCGATGGCCGCCATATCGACGGTCGCGCGGGCCGAGCAGCCCGTGCGATGCTGCCAGGCCGGCCTCGCGATGTAGGCCGAACACCCGCGGCCGCCCATCGACCAGACCGTCTCGCTCCAGGCGCCGTTCGACCTCGCGAGGGACGTGCCGCCGACGGCCGTGACGGAGCGGGAAGCCGCCGGATAGAACGGCGCCGGCGCGTCGCCGCTGCTGGCCGTGATGGCGACGCTGGGATGGTCGTAGTGCGCGTCTTCTGCGGACTCCGAGGTCCACTCGCTCGCATAGTAGCTATTGCTGACCGCGGTCGCGCCGAGCGAGACGGCGGTATCGACCGATGCGCCCAGATCGTCCATCGCGTCGGAGTTGGCTTCGACCAGGACGATGCGGCAGCGCGGGCACGCTGCGGAGATCATCGCGAGATCGAGCGCCGTCTCGTTGGCCCAGCCTGCATTGACGGCCGGATAGTTCCCGGCGACGCCGGCCTCATCGACCTTCCGGAAACAGCCGTCGAGGCTCGAACAGGGCGCCAGTCCGAACGCCGAGCGATAGGTTGCAAGATCGGACTCTGCGGTCGGATCGTCGTAGGCGTCCACCACGGCGACCGTCCCGCCCGCGGCCTGCGCGGGGAGCGCGTAGGCCGACTGAAGATCGGCCGGGTGCAGTCCTGGGATCAGAGCGGCCGGGGTGGCCGGATCCGCGAGGGTTCCGGCCTCGACGTCGATCTCGAGGGTGCAGCGCGCTTGACCGTTCGCGCTCACCGGCGCGCACGAGAACTGGGTCCCGGGCAAGCCGGTCGCGTTCTCGCCCGGCAATCCGGTCGCGTTCTCGCCCGGCAATCCGGTCGCGTTCTCGCCGGGGAGACCGGTCGCGTTCTCAGCCGGGGTCACCCCGGCCGGTGCGCGGCTCGCCGGGCCGCCGGCGCCCGCAGGGACCAGCGACGAACCGCCCCCGCCGCCGCAGGCGGTGAGGACCAAAGCCAACGCGAGCGCGAGCCGGCGATGCATTGTGACCATCGTACCCGCCTCCGGGAAAATTAACCGAGCGCCCGACCCGGCGCCATCCGACACGCAAGCGAAGGGCCCGGCATCTCTGCCGGGCCCTGGGCCTTAGAAGTCGTCGGTGTCGCGATCGGGGCGTTCGAGCGGGTCGCCGCTCGGCACGTCGTCGTCGTCCCCTTCGAAGGTCGGACGGTCCTCTTCGTAGACCTCTTCCTCTTCTTCTTCGAGTTCGTAACCCTGCGCGCCGTCGAGATCGTCGTCGGCCGTCTCTTCGACGACCTTGAAGATGTCGGCTTCGGCTTCGTGGCCTGCGGCGCGGACCGGCGGCGCGTCCGGAAGCGGGACGGTGGTGTCGATCGGTTTCGAATCGTCGATCTCTTCCTCTTCCTCTTCCTCTTCGACGACCGGCTCTTCGCCTTCGCCCAGCTCCGCGGCCGCAACGTCGGCGACCACTTCGCGCGCCGCGACCGCGGTCTGCGAGACGAGGCCGGTATCGTCGCCCATCAGGAAACCGATCTCCTGACGTTCGCGATCGCCGAGATCGTCGTCCAGGCTGCCGCGTACCTCGACCTCTTCGTGACGGTCGGTGAGGACCTTCACGTCGAGCGCGAGCGACTGCAGTTCTTTGATCAGGACCTTGAACGACTCCGGAACGCCCGGCTCCATCACGTTCTCGCCCTTGACGATCGCTTCGTAGGTCTTGACGCGGCCGACGACGTCGTCGGACTTGACCGTCAAGAGCTCCTGCAGCGTGTACGCCGCGCCGTAGGCCTCGAGCGCCCAGACTTCCATCTCGCCGAAGCGCTGGCCGCCGAACTGGGCCTTACCGCCGAGCGGCTGCTGCGTGATCATCGAGTACGGGCCCGTCGAACGCGCGTGGATCTTGTCGTCCACGAGATGCGCGAGCTTGAGCATGTAGATCATGCCGACCGTGACCGGGCGGCCGAAACGATCGCCGGTGCGGCCGTCGCGGAGCCAGGTCTTGCCGTCGGGCGCGAGGCCCGCGTCCTGCAGCCAGTCCTCGATGTCTTCGGCGTGCGCGCCGTCGAACACCGGGGTCGCGACGTCCATGCCGAGCATGCGCGCCGCGTAGCCGAGGTGGGTCTCGAGGATCTGCCCGAGGTTCATACGCGAGGGGACGCCGAGCGGGTTGAGCACGATGTCGACCGGCGAACCGTCTTCGAGGTACGGCATGTCCTCTTCCGGCAGCACCTTGGCGATGACGCCCTTGTTGCCGTGACGTCCGGCCATCTTGTCGCCCTGCAGGATCTTGCGTTTCTGCGCGACGTAGACGCGGACGAGGTGGTTCACGCCCGGCGACAGTTCGTCGCCGTTCTCGCGCGAGAACACCTTGACGTCGATGATCTTGCCCTTTTCGCCGTGCGGCACTTTGAGCGAGGTGTCGCGCACTTCGCGGGACTTCTCGCCGAAGATGGCGCGCAGGAGACGTTCCTCGGCGGTCAGCTCGGTCTCGCCCTTGGGCGTGACCTTACCGACCAGGATGTCTTCCGGGCGGACTTCCGCACCGACGCGAACGATGCCGCGCTCGTCGAGATCCTTGAGCGCGTCCTCGCCCACGTTGGGGATGTCGCGCGTGATCTCTTCGGGCCCTAGCTTCGTGTCGCGGGCTTCGCACTCGTATTCCTCGATGTGGATCGAGGTGAAGCGATCCTCCTTGACCATGCGTTCGCTGATCAGGATGGCGTCTTCGTAGTTGTAGCCTTCCCACGGGAGGAACGCCACCAGGACGTTCTGCCCGAGCGCGAGTTCGCCGTCTTCCGACGACGGTCCGTCGGCCAGGATCTGACCGGCGGCGATCTTCTCGCCGACGGCGACGATCGGGCGCTGGTTGATGCACGTGCCGGCGTTGGAACGCGTGAACTTGAGCAGGTCGTAGGCCTTCTCGTCGCCCTTGTCGTTCTTCACGACGACGGACTTGGAGTCGACGCCGACCACGAGGCCGCCTTCGGTCGCGACGACGCAGCCGCCGGAGTCCTTGGCCGCGCGATACTCCATGCCGGTGCCGACGATCGGCGCCTGCGGGCGGAGCAGCGGGACGGCCTGACGCTGCATGTTCGCGCCCATCAGGGCGCGGTTCGCGTCGTCGTGCTCGAGGAACGGGATCAGCGCGGTCGCGACGGAGACGATCTGCTTGGGCGAGACGTCCATCAACTGCACGCGCTTGGCGGGCTCTTCGATGTACTCTTCGGCGTAGCGGCAGATGACCGTGTCGGTCGTGATCACGCCCTTCTCGTCGATCGGCGTGTTGGCCTGAGCGATGATGTATTCGTCTTCGCGGTCGGCGGTGAAGTAGCGGATCTCGTCGGTGACGATGCCGTCCTTGACCACGCGATACGGCGTCTCGATGAATCCGAAACGGTTGACCCGTCCGAACGTCGCGAGCGAACCGATCAGACCGATGTTCGGGCCTTCCGGTGTCTCGATCGGACAGATGCGGCCGTAGTGCGAGTGATGGACGTCGCGGACCTCGAAGCCGGCGCGCTCGCGCGAGAGACCGCCCGGCCCGAGGGCCGAGAGGCGGCGCTTGTGCGTCAGTTCGGCCAGCGAGTTGGTCTGGTCCATGAACTGCGAGAGCTGCGAGGATCCGAAGAACTCCTTGATCGCCGCGACCACCGGACGGATGTTGATCAGCGCCTGCGGCGTGACCGTCTCGATGTCCTGGACGGTCATGCGCTCGCGGACGACGCGCTCCAGGCGGAGCAGGCCGACGCGGAACTGGTTCTGCAGCAGTTCGCCGACCGAACGCACGCGGCGGTTGCCGAGGTGGTCGATGTCGTCCTTCGAGAGCGTCCCGTTGGCGACGCGGATCAGGCGGCGGATGACCGCGATCATGTCGTCGCGCTTGAGGCAGCGCGCCGTGATGGCGGGCATCGTCAGGCCGGCGTCGACGTACTCGTCGATCACCAGGGTCGGCTCGGTCAGGCGCGCGTCCACGTCCGGATTCTCGATCTGGTAGTGGAACTTGCCGTTGAGCTTGTAGCGGCCGACGCCCGCGAGATCGTAGCGCTTGTCGTCGAAGAACAGCGACTCGAGCAGCTTCTCGGCGTTCTCGGCGTTCTCGGGCTCGCCCGGACGCAGCTTCTTGTAGATCTCCTTGAGCGCGTCTTCGCGCGTGGTGATCTCGTCGTCCTTGATCAGCGAGTTGAGGATGAAGTTGTCGGGCTCTTTGTCCGGGAAGAGCTTGTCGAACAGCTCGCGCAGCGCGCGCTCGCGGCCCTTCTGCTCTTCGTCTTTCTTGGAGACCTTCTCTTCCTTGACGGGAAGGCTGGCGTCGACCTTACGGCGCGGCTCGTACAGGTCCGCGAACAGCTTGAGGATCGCCTCGTCCTTCTCCCACGCGTAGCCCTGGTCGGGACGCGAGAGCGCGCGGATGAACGTCGAGACGTAGATCTTGCGGTTCTTGTCGATGCGGACGCCGATGGTGCCTTCGGTCTCGTCGTTCTTGGTGCCGTTGTCGGTCTCGAACTCGATCCACGCGCCGCGGTT
>Ga0207667_10007543_pt1 | contig 13054 bp, 11 predicted proteins | sample KBSCornC52_FD_184301 | JGI IMG/M metagenome (GOLD analysis project Ga0207667, IMG submission 184301) | Corn rhizosphere microbial communities from Kellogg Biological Station, Michigan, USA - KBS Corn C5-2 (SPAdes) (version 2) | ecosystem: Host-associated > Plants > Roots > Rhizosphere > Soil ...
ACGCCGCCGGCGAACTGCGCCTGACCCTGCTCGACTGATTCGGTCCTGCGCTAGCGTCGGAACGGTGACGACGAACCGCCCCCTTCGCATCGGGGTTCAACTCCAACCGCAGCACGCCGACTACGCCGCGATCCGCCGTGCCGTCGCCGAGGCCGAGGACCTCGGCGTCGACGTCATCTTCAACTGGGACCACTTCTTCCCCCTTTACGGCGACCCGGACGGCCAGCACTTCGAGTGCTGGACGATGCTCGGCGCCTGGGCCGAGCAGACCAACCGCGCCGAGATCGGTGCTCTCGTTTCCTGCAACAGCTACCGCAACCCCGAGCTGTTGGCCGACATGGCCCGCACGGTCGACCACATCAGCGACGGCCGGCTCATCCTCGGGATCGGCTCCGGCTGGTTCGAGAAGGACTACACCGAGTACGGCTACGACTTCGGCACGGCCGGCGGCCGGCTGAACCAGCTGCGCGACGACCTGCCCCGCATCGAGTCGCGGTGGGCGAAGCTCAACCCGGCGCCGACGCGGAAGATCCCCGTCCTCATCGGCGGCGGCGGGGAGAAGAAGACGCTGCGCCTGGTCGCCCAGCACGCCGACATCTGGCACTCGTTCAGCGACCTCGCCACGCTGCAGCGCAAGAAGGGCATCCTGGCCGAGCACTGCGCCGCCGTCGGCCGCGACCTCGCCGAGATCGAGCTCTCGGTCGGCACGCCCAACGGGGACCCGGCCGTGGCCGGGCCGCCGCTGGTCGAGGCCGGCGCCACGCTGTTCACCGTCGGCCTCGGCGGTCCCGACTACGACCTCGGCCAGCTCAAGACGTGGCTGGCCTGGCGCGACGCGCAGTAACGACATCCGGCTGCTGAGGAGATCATCGATGGACGACAAGTCGCTGCTCGATCACATCCACGAGCTGGTGGACGAGGAGAAGCGCCTGCGCGCCGGGCACCGCGGGTTGAGCGGGGAGGACCGGCAGCGCCTGGACGCGGTCGAGCGCGAGCTCGACCAGCTGTGGGACCTGCTGCGCCAGCGGCGGGCCCGGGAGGAGTTCGGGGAGAACCCGGACGAGGCGAAGGAGCGGCCGGTCAGCGAGGTGGAGGGCTACCTCCAGTAGCGGCCGGGTCGGCGCCGTCCCTTGGCCACGCGGCACCCTTCACCGTGATCAACTCGCTCGCAGCCACACCAGAATGTGGTTACGGGCGAGTTGATCACTCGGGGAGGGTGAACTCGGTCGGGCGACGCGCGGGCCGCGTCCACTCTTCCCCGGTGATGGTCGGTTGCCGCGCCGAAAGCGACCCTTTCCGGGGAAGAGTCGTCGTCCGGCGGTCATTTCCGGGGAAGAGTCGCCGTACGGCGGGTCAGGCGGTGACGTCCTTGCCGCCGAAGCGCGCCCACGCCATCGACACGAACAACGCGACGTAGCCCAGCGTCACCAGCAGCCCGGTCGCGATGCCGTCGGTGTAGACCGGGTCGCGCAGCAGGTCGACCCAGCGCAGCCAGTAGTGGCTGGGCAGCCAGCCGTGCACGAGCGCGAGCTGCGGGACGGCGTCGGCGACCTCGCTGACGATGACCAGGGTGAGCGACGCGGCCATGGCGGCGATCGGCACCTCGGTCATCGTCGACACGAACAGCCCGATCGCACCGACCGTCACCGCCATGGCGGCGACGTACGCGCCGACCAGTCCCAGGCGCCCCAACCCCTCCGCGTAGGAGATCGTCCGGCCGGAAAGCAGGGTCAGCCGCCCGGACGGGAACAGCGCCAGCCCGGCCAGCACGCCGGTCACGGCGGCGGCGAACACGCAGGCGACGCACCAGACCACGATCGCGGCGAGCTTCACCCCGAGCAGCCGGGTGCGACTCACCGGTACCACCAACAGGTAGCGCAGCGTGCCGGTGTTCGCCTCACCGGCGACCGCATCGCCGGCGACCACCGACACCACCAGCGGCAGGAACAGCGGCATCATCACCAGGAACGCGGCCAGCGTCGCGAACAGCCCGTTGCCGGTGATGCCGCCGAAGATCGTGCCGGCGCGCCGGCCCGGGCCGTCCGCCTTGACCGCGGCGGCGATGAGGACGGGCACCAGCGACAGGATCACCAACAGCGCGAGGTTGCGGCGGCGGCGGAACAGCAGCCCGAGTTCGGAGCGCAGGAACCTAGCCCGAGCCTCACCCCGATACATCGAACCCCTCCCCGGTGAGCTGGACGAACCGCTCCTCGAGGCTCGGCCGCGTCACCGCGAACCCGCGGACCCGGACCCCACCGGCCACCAGCGCGGCGACGACGTCCTCGGGCGCGGCGCGACCGAGCGATGCGGTGGCCGCCTCACCGGACGTCCCCACCTCGGTCAGGCCGAAGCGCGTCAGGACGCCGGCGGCGTGCGCCGGATCGGCGGTCTCGACCCGCACCCGCGGCGCGCGGCCGTCGGCGAGCCCGGCCAGCGGCCCCTGCCACACGAGCCGGCCCCGGCTCATCACGCCGACATGGCTGCACACCTGCTCGATCTCGGGCAGCAGATGCGAGGAAAGGAAGACCGTGACCCCTTCACCGGCCAGCTCGCCGATCAGCGCCCGCACCTCGCGGGTGCCCTGCGGGTCGAGCCCGTTGGTGGGCTCGTCCAGCAGCAGCAGTTCGCGGGGCTGCAGCAGCGCGGCGGCCAGCCCCAGCCGCTGGCGCATGCCGAGCGAATAGGCGCGGTAGCGCTTGCCGGCAGCCGCCGCGAGCCCGACCCGTTCAAGGGCGTTCGCGATCCGGCGCCGGGCGGTTCGAGGATCGGCCGACCGGTCGGCCGCGTCCAGCCGGGCCAGGTTCGCGCGGCCGGAGAGGTAGGGGTGGAACGCCGGCCCTTCGACGAGCGCACCGACCCGCGGTAGCGCGTCCGCCGCTCGCCGGCCCAGCAGCGTCGAGCCGCCGGCGGTCGGCCGGACGAGCCCGAGCAGCAGGCGGATCGTCGTCGTCTTGCCCGATCCGTTCGGGCCGAGGAAGCCGTAGACCGCGCCGGCCGGGACGTCGAGGTCGATCGCGTCGACGGCGGCCACCGTGCCGAAGCGCTTGGTCAGCGCGGTGGACGCGACGGCCGCGGTCAACCCGCGGCTACTTCCGGGCCGCGGCCGCGTAGAGCGAGGACGCCGGCACCGCGCCGACCAGCACCCGGCCGTCGCTCGTGATCAACGCCGAGAGCAGGTCGGAGTCGAGCAGGTAGCCCCGCCCCCACGAGCCGTGCACCGGCTCGAGCGTCGAGGCGACCGAGCGGCGCAGCTGCGCCATCGCCTTGGCCGGCGGCCGCACGGTCAGCACGGCGCTCCAGCCGCGGCCGGTGAGGGTCGGCCGGGCCGCGGTGCGGCTCGGCTTGACCCGGCCGCCCGCCGCCGGGGCCGGGTGGCGGGTCACGGTGCGGACGCGCGCGTCGGCCGGCGGGGTGAACAGGAACGCGCGGTCGGGCTGCCGCCCGAACTGGATCTTGGTGAACGCGACGTCCAGGGACGGCGTGCTCGCCCCCCGCGCCGTGACCTGGACGCCGAGGGGCACCTTGGTCCGGCCGTCCACGGCGATGCGCACCTGGCCGATCTTCGTACCGGTGTCGCGCGGGGTGAGCACCAGGTCGTACGCGCTGCGGTCGGCGACCTGCTGGTGCTCGGCCACGGAGACCTGCGTGGTCGGCTGCATCGCATTCAGCAGGTGCTGCGCGAGCTCGACCGGAGTCAGGTCACTGATGGTGGCCGGCAGCGTCGGCCCGCTGGCCACCCGCGGCGGCAGCACGACGTGCACGGCGCTGCTGTCGTCGCTGCGGTACTCCCAGACGTCGGCGCCGTCCCGGAAGACGTCGGTCTCGTCGGTGCTGCCGAACAGCGCGATGCGCTGGCGGGTCGCGCCGCCGTACCAGACCCGCAGGGTGTGGGCGCCCGAGAGCAGCGCGGCGAACGTGGTGCTGCTTTCGGCACCGGCCAGCGCCGGCACCTCCGGCAGGCCGAGCGAGACGTGGGTGACGACATCGCCCGAGAACCCCTGGACGGTGGGCTGCCGGACGGCGGCGATCAGGGCCGCCGGCGTGGTCGCCGGAAGTGACTCCGAGGCGGGGGAGGGCGCGGCGAAGGAGAAGAACCCCGTGGCGACCAGCCCCGCGACGCACGCGATCCCGGCCGGCGCGAGCCAGCGCAGCGCGGGGTGGCGCTGCAGGATCGGAAGGTTCACCGAGTCGAGGATGAGAGGCTCCCACTGTGATAGGGCTGAGCCATTCGGGCTAGTGCCAAGCTTGCGACTGGCAGTCTGACACGGCGGCGGAGGCGACTCGACCCGGTCTCGGGTGAGTCTCAATCTGGACGCTGACGGTGCGAAGGAGACAGCGTGCGTTTGCTCATCGTGGAGGACGAGATCCGCCTGGCCTCGGCCTTGCAGCGCGGGCTGACCGCCGAGGGGTTCACCGTCGACCTCGCGCACACCGGGCCGGACGGGCTACACCTGGCGCAGGAGACCGCGTACGACGCGGTCATCCTCGACATCATGCTGCCCGAGCTGTCGGGTTACCGCATCATCGAGCACCTGCGGGCGGCCGAGAACTGGGTGCCGATCCTCATGCTCACCGCGAAGGACGGCGAGTACGACGAGGCGGACGCCCTCGACCTCGGCGCCGACGACTACATCACCAAGCCGTTCTCGTTCGTCGTCCTGCTGGCCCGCATCCGGGCGCTGCTGCGGCGCGGCGTGCAACCGCGGCCGGCCGCCCTTTCGGTGGACGACCTGGTCCTCGACCCGGCCGCCCACACCGTCCGGCGCGCTGACACCACCATCGAGCTCACCCCGCGCGAGTTCTCGCTGCTGGAGTTCCTGATGCGCCGGGCCGGCGATGCGGTGAGCAAGGCCGACATCCTGCACCACGTGTGGGACGCGAACTACGACGGCGACGCCAACGTGGTCGAGGTGTACGTCGGCTACCTGCGGCGCAAGATCGACGTTCCGTTCGGGCGGCAGAGCCTGCAGACGGTTCGTGGAGCGGGTTACCGCCTGACCGCCGAGGGCTGAGATGCCCGCGTCCGCGCTGGTCCGCGGGCGGCAGTTCGTCACGCGGCTTTTCAGCTGGCCGACGCGCTGGTGGGCCCAGCAGTCGCTGCGCGCGCGCCTCACGCTGATCGCGACCGCGCTCTTCTCCTTCGCGGTCATCGCCGGCGTCATCCTCGTCCTCATCGTGCAGCGCTACGCGCTGACCCGCGTCCTCGACCAGTCGGCGAGCAAGACCGCGCGCGACATCGGTCGCAAGGTCGCCGCCGGCGTGGTGCCTCGACCGGTCGTGGCGACGACCGGCGGCATCACCGCGATCCAAGTGGTGGACGCCCACGACGTGCCCATCACGGTCACCGCCGGCACCGACCCGGTGAAGTCACTGGTCAACGAGGAGCAGCTGGACGCCATCCGGGGCGGCGCCCGGCTGACCTTCGAACGCCCGGACTACGGCGCCCGGCTGCGCGTGCTGGGCCGCAGGGTCGGGGACAAGACCGTCCTGGTCTTCACCGAGCTGAACCGGGTGGACGACAGCGTCCGCATCCTGACCCGGGCCGCGCTGATCGGCGGGCCGCTGGCCGTCCTGCTCATGGCGACCGCGACGTACGGCGCGGTGACGCTGTCGCTGCGCCCGGTCGCCGCGCTCCGCCACGGCGCCGCCGACATCACCGCCGCCGGCCTCGCCCGGCAGCGGCTGCCGGTGCCCGGTGCGCAGGACGAGATCCACCGCCTCGCCGTGACCCTGAACGCCATGCTCGACCGCATCGACTCGGCGACCAGCCGGCAGCGCACCTTCGTCGGCGACGCGGCCCACGAGCTGCGCTCACCCCTCGCCTCGCTGCGGGTGCAGCTGGAGGTCGCCCAGCGCCTCGGCCCGGCCGCCGACTGGGACGGCGTCATCGACGACGTGCTCGTCGACGTCGAGCGCCTCGACCGGTTGGTCGAGGACCTGCTCACCCTGGCCCGGTTGGACGAGTCGGGCAGCGTGGGGCGGCGCGAGCCGATCGAGCTGGACGAGCTGGTCGGTTCGGTCGCGGCCGGCTACGTGCACGCGCGGGTGCCGGTACGGGTCGACGCGGCGCCGGTGACGATCTCCGGTGACCCGGACGCGCTGCGGCGCGTGGTCATCAACCTCATCGACAACGCCGTGCGCTACGCGACGAGCGAAGTACTCGTAACAGTCAGTCAGACGACGCGCGACGGCGAACCGAGAGCACTGCTCACGGTCGAGGACGACGGCCCCGGCATCCCGCCGGCCGAGCGGTCGAAGGTGTTCGACCGCTTCTACCGGGTGCAGGAGTCGCGCTCCCGCGCCAGCGGCGGCACCGGCCTCGGGCTGTCGATCGTCCGCGACATCGTGCGTAACCACGACGGCCGCGTGCGCATGACCGAACGGGCCGGCAACGCCCGCGGCCTGCGGGCCGAGGTGCTGCTGCCGGCCGACGCCTGACTGGCGACAATCAGCAGGGCGGCAGGGTCGTCCCCGACGCTCCGCTGCTCGGTGCGCCGGACGGCGACGAGCTGGTGCTGCTGCTGCTGCTTCCGGTCGGCGGCGCGGTGCCACTCGGCGGAGTGCTCACGCAGGTCGGCCCGAGCGGCACGTACTGGTACAAGGTCAGCGTGATCTTCTGACCCGGGTCGTACGTCAGGCCCGGAGTCGGGCTCATGTCGTAGACCTTCCCGTTCAGCGTCTTGTCGTGGGTCTGCTGGGTGGTGGGCGACTGGACCACGTTGATGAAGCCGACGCCGTTGAGCTTGCTCTGCGCGGCGTCGAACGTCTTGCCCTTCACGTTCGGCAGCTTGAGCACGCCGGTCGACACGTCGAGGACGATCGTCATACCCGGCTTCACCTGCGTGTACGCCTCGGTCTCCTGCTTGAGCACCTCACCCTTGGGTGTCTTGTCGTTGACCGGCTTCTTCTTGGGGATGAGCTGCGCTTTCCGGAGGATCTCCGCCGCGTCGGCGTAGGTCTTGCCCTCCACGTACGGCACCTGCACCAAGCCCTGCTTGTAGGTGTAGAGCTTGACGACCGCGTCCTTCTTCCACGGCGTACCCGGCACCGGATCGGTCTTGCAGACGTACCCTTCGGGCACCTTCCGGTCCTGGTAGCAGGCCGCCGAGGTCGGGCCGGCGTCGACGACCTTGAAGTGCTCCTTCAACCGATCCGTCGCGGGGCCGACCTGCTGGTTCGTCACGTCCGGCACCTCATAGGTCTTGGTGCCGCTGTCCTTGCCGAGGAACACGATCGCGTACGCGGCGGCCCCGATGACCAGCAGCAGCGCGACGACGACGGCGGCCCAGATGAGGCCGGTGCGCCGGCCGCTGTCCTCCTCCGGGTACTCGTCGCGCCGCAGCGGGATCGGTGGCGGTGGCGTGCGGGCAATGAACTGCGTCCGCTCGGCGTCGGTCATCACCATCTCGGCGTTGACCGGCTGGTTGGCAATCGCGCGGAGCAGGTCCTGCCGCATGTCGCCGGCCGACTGGTACCGGTTGAGCGGGTTCTTCGCCAGCGCCTTCATCACGATCGAGTCGATGACTCGCGGGATGTCCGGGACGCGGGCCGAGGGCAGCACCGGGTTCTCGCGGACGTGCTGGTAGGCCACCGCCACGGGGGAGTCACCCTGGAAGGGCGGGACGCCGGTGACCAGCTCGTAGAGCAGGCAACCGGTCGAGTACACGTCCGAGCGGGCGTCCACCGACTCACCGCGCGCCTGCTCCGGCGATAGGTACTGCGCCGTGCCGATGACGTTGGCCGTCTGGGTAACCGTGGCGGCGTTGTCAGCGACCGCGCGGGCGATGCCGAAGTCCATCACTTTGATCGCGCCCTGCGGCGTGATCATGACGTTGGCCGGCTTGACGTCCCGGTGAATGATGCCGTTGCGGTGGCTGAAGTCCAGCGCCGAGCAGACCTCGGCGACGATCTCCATCGCCCGCCGGACCGGCAGCCGGCCCTCGCTCTTGACGATGTCGCGCAGGGTGCGGCCGGAGACGTACTCCATGACGATGAACGGCTGCGGCGTGCCGTCGGGCGTGATGTCCTCGCCGGTGTCGTAGACGGCCACGATCGACGGGTGGTTCAGCCCGGCGGCCGAGTGCGCCTCGCGGCGGAACCGGTTGAGGAAGGACGGGTCGCGGGCGAGGTCGGCCCGCAGCACCTTGATCGCGACCTCGCGGTTGAGGCGGCTGTCGCGGCCCCGGTGCACCTCGGCCATGCCGCCGTAGCCGACGAGCTCACCGAGCTCGTATCGTCCGCCGACCAGTCTCGGCTGGGTCATCCTCGAACCTTCCCGTTCCCTAATAGCGGCGTCACCGCGGGCGTCGTCATGCGCCAACCCGGATGGACTTCAGGTACGCGGTCATCACGCGCTTGGCGACCGGTCCGGCCGCCTTCCCGCCGGCCGACTCGTTGCCGGCCACGCCGCCGTTCTCGATGATCACCGCGATCGCGATCTTGGGCTGGCCGTTCACCAGCGCGAAGCCGGAGAACCAGGCGTCCGGCTCGACCTTGCTGGCACTGGTGGCGCCGACGTCGGCGGTACCGGTCTTGCCGCCGACGACCACGCCGGCGGCGGTCAGCGCCGGGTCATCGATCGCCGCCGGGCCACCGGTGCCCTGCGGGTCGCGCACGACGTTCTCCATCATCGTGACCAGCTGGCTGGCGACGCTCGGCTCCATCGGCTGGCTCAGCTTCTGCGGCGTCGTCTGGTTCAACACCGAAAGATTGGGCTTGAGCTCGGCGTTGACCAGGTAGGGCTTCATCAGGATGCCGTCGTTGGCCACGGCGGCCGAGATCATCGCGCCTTGCAGCGGGGTGATGCGGACGTCCCGCTGGCCGAACGCGGTCTGGGCGAGCGCGGCCTTGTCGTCCAGATCGGCCTGCGTGCCGATCGTCGAGCGGGCCACCGGCATCGGGACGTTCACGTCGTCGCCGTCGATGCCGAACGCCTGGGCCTGCTCCTTCACCTTGTCGGCGCCCAGGTGGTCGACGACCAGCGAGGCGAACGCGGTGTTGCACGACTTCACGAGCGCGAGGTTGAGCGTGGCCGTCTTGCCGTTGTCGCAGGTCTCGCCCGCGAAGTTCTCCACGCAAGCGGCGGCGAGATTCGCCGGGCAGGCGTCCTTCTTGGTGGGTTCGAACGGCCAGTAGTAGTTCGGCGCGTTGATGCGCTGGTCCGGGGTGACCCCGTCCTTCAGCGCGGCCGCGGCGTCGATGACCTTGAACACCGAGCCGGGCGGGTAGTTCTCGTCCAGCGCCCGGTTCAGCATCGGGTTCTGCTTGTCCTTGTTGTACCGGACATACGCGTCGCTGATCGTGCCGTAGTCGTGCGATGCGAGCAGATTCGGGTCGTAGGAAGGCGTCGACACCATCGCGAGGATTGCCCCGGTCGTCGGGTCGAGGGCGACGACCGCGCCCCGCCGCAGCTTGCCGTTGCCGCCCTTCATGGCGTTGTAGGCGGCCAACTGCGCGTCGAGGTTGATGCTGAGCTGCACGCTGCCACCGTGCGGGTTGCGGCCGGTGAGGATGTTGCCGAGCTTGTTGGTGAACAGCTGGGACGAGTCGCCGCTGAGGATGTCGTTCTCGTACTTCTCGATGCCCTCGGTGCCGTAGACCCAGGAGTAGTAGCCGGTGACGGGAGCCATCGCCTCGGCGTAATCCTTCGGCGCCTTGTTCGGGTACGCGCGCCGGTACTTCAGCTCGTCCTTGGTCGCGACCGAGTACGCAACGTTCTCCCCGCTCGCGACGATGACACCGCGCGGGCTGGCGTACTCGTTGAGCAGGACCCGCTTGTTCTCGGAGTTGCTGCGGTACTTGTCGCCCTGTACGAACTGGACGAAGTTGAGGTTCACGAACAGCGCGATGAACAGCACGGCGAGCGCGACGCCGAGCTTGCGCATGGGACCGTTCACGCCATCACCGCCGCAAATGATTCGGTCGATGCCTTCGGTGGCGGGGTCGTCGCCGGCCGCCGCGCGGCGTCGGAGACGCGCACCAGCAGCGCGAGCATCGCCCACGAGCCCAGCAGCGATGAGCCGCCGTAGGAGAGGAACGGCGTCGTCAGCCCCGTCTCGGGAAGCAGCCGGCTGACCCCGGCCACGACGACGAACAGCTGCAGCGCGATGAGGAACGACAGCCCGCAGGCGAGCAGCTTGCCGAACGAGTCGCGCACGGCCAGGCCGGCGGCCAGGCCCCGCGCCACGAGGACGCCGTAGATCACGAGCAGCGCCATCACCCCGGCCAATCCGATCTCCTCGCCGAACGAGGAGATGATGAAGTCCGTGGCCGGCAACGGCACCAGTTCGGGGTGACCGGAGCCGAGGCCGGTGCCGAACAGCCCGCCGGTGCCGAGGCCGAACAGCGACTGCTTCATCTGGTAGGCCTGCGCCGCGTACTTCGGGTCGAACAGGTGCAGCCACACGCTCACGCGGGTCTGCACCGTCCCGAACAGCTGGTAGGCGACGTACGCGCCACCGGCGAACAGCAGCCCGCCGACGATGACCCAGCTGACCCGTTCGGTGGCGACGTAGAGCAGCACGACGAACAGGCCGAAGAACAGCAGGGACGTCCCCAGGTCGTGCCCGCGCACCAGCACCCCGATGCACAGCAACCAGACCAGCAGCAGCGGCCCGAAGTCGCGCCCGCGCGGGAAGTCGATGCCGAGGAAGCGCCGTCCGGCGAGGGCGAGGACGTCCCGCTTCTGCACCAGATATGCCGCGCCGAAGATCGTCAGCAGGATCTTCGCGAACTCGCCCGGCTGGAGCGAGAAGCCGGCGAGCCGGATCCAGATACGGGCGCCGTTGACCTCGCTGAAGCGGGCCGGCAGCACGGCCGGCAGCATCAGGAGGAAGACGCCGACCAGCGCCAGCGTGTACGCGTACCGCTGCAGGGTGCGGTGATCGCGCACGATCAGGATGAGGGCGAGGAACAGCACGACGCCCAGGGCCGTCCACACGACCTGGGTCGGCGCCTGCCCGCCGTCGAACGTGTTGCCGATCTGCTGGGCCTGGGTCTTCAGCCCGAGGTCGAGGCGGTGGATCATCACCAGGCCCAGGCCGTTGAGCAGCACGACGATCGGCAGCAGCAGCGGATCGGCGTAGCGGGCGACCCGGCGGATCACGAGGTGGGTCACGACACCGACGACGATCGGCACCGCCGCGTAGGTGGCAAGGCGCGAGGAGAAGCGGCCGTCCCGGGCCGCCTCGACCGCCGCCTCGGCGGCCACGACGAGCAGCACCGCGAACACGAGCAGCACCAGCTCGGTGGTGCGGCGCGTCGGGATCCGCAGCGCCGGGTTGATCGGCGCGCTCATTGCGGCACCGGGCAGGGCGCGAGCGAGTGGGTCGGCGGCGCGGCGGTCGGCGTGGGCGAGGGCGTCGGCGTGACGGACGTGTGCGTCGGCGTGACGGACGTGTGCGTCGGCGCGGAGGACGTGTGCGTCGCCGGCCGCGAGGAGTGCGCCGTCGTCTTCGACGCCACGGGTGAGGACGAGGAACTCGACGGGGGCGCCGGCGTGGTCGTCGCCGCGCCGGGGAGGCACTGGGGCAGCTGCTGCTGGCGCAGGTTGCCGACGATCTTCTCGGCCTCCTTCTTGCTGTGCGCCGTGATGCCGTCCTCGACCTGGCCGCGGTAGGAGGGCTGCAGGTTGGCCAGCGGGAGCGAGGTGATCTTGTAGACGGTGAAGAACTTCAGCGGGCCGAACTCGGTGTTGACGCCGCGGTAGATCGCGACGTCCGCCCCGGCCTTGCCGACGAAGTACTGCGTCTGCGTCCACGCGTAGGTGCCGCCGAGGGCGGCGATCACGACCGCGATCGCGGCCAGCGTGATCAGCCAGGGCCGCCAGCGGAACCGGCGCCGCACCGCGTGGGTGGGCACCGTTTCGGGCGGGGCCGGGCGGGAGATCAGCGCGGCGCGTTCGGCGGCGCTGTCCGATCCGGGGACGTCGGCCGCGGCCGGGTCGACGAAGGCACCGGCGATGACCGGGACGTCGTCGATCGTGTCGCCCACCTTGGCGTTGACGACGTCGGCGACGATCACGGTCACGTTGTCCGGGCCGCCACCACGCAGCGCCAGCTCGACGAGCCGGTCGGCGCACTCCTGCGGATCCTCGATGTGCATGGTGTCGGCGATCGTCTCGGCCGACACCACGTCGGAGAGCCCGTCCGAGCAGAGCAGGTAGCGATCGCCGGGCCGCGCCTCGCGTATCGACACGTCCGGCTCGACATCGGTGCCCAGCAGCGCGCGCAGGATCACCGACTTGCGCGGGTGGTCCTTCGCCTCGTCCGGCGTGAGCTTGCCCGAGTCGACGAGGTACTGAACGTAGGTGTCGTCGTGGGTGATCTGGGTGAGCTGGTTGCCGCGCATCAGGTAGGCCCGCGAGTCACCGACGTGGACGAGCCCGACCTGCGAGCCGAGGAAGCGCAGGGCGGTGAGGGTCGTCCCCATGCCCTCGAGCTCGCCCTTCTGCTGCACGGCGTCGGCGATGCGGTGGTTCGCCTCGACGACCGCGTCGCGCAACGACCGCATCAGGTCGTCCATGCGGCGGTCCTCGTCGAGCGGCTCGAGCGTCGCAATGACGATCTTGCTGGCGACCTCGCCGGCCGCGTGGCCGCCCATGCCGTCGGCGATGGCCAGCAGGCGCGGACCGGCGTACACCGAGTCCTCGTTGTTGTTGCGCACGAGACCGAGGTCGGAGCGCACCGCGTACCGGAGATACAACGCCATGGCTAGCGGAGCTCCAGCACCGTCTTGCCGATCCGGACCGGCACCCCGAGCTCCAGCGGCATCGGGCCGTCCACCTTGCGGCTGCCCACGTACGTGCCGTTGGTGGAGCCGAGGTCCTCGACCATCCAGATGCCGTTCTGGAGGCTGATGCGGGCGTGCCGGGTGCTCGCGTAGTCGTCCTCGAGCACGAGCGTCGAGTCGTTGGCCCGGCCGATGAGGACGGGCGCGCCGGTGAGCCCGATGCGGGTGCCGGTGAGACCGCCCTCGGTGACCATCAGGTGCGTCGGCGCGCCGGGGGCGGGCCGGGGCGCGGTGGCGGCCGAGCCCTTGCCCCGGCGCCGCGGCG
>Ga0207667_10007545_pt1 | contig 13051 bp, 10 predicted proteins | sample KBSCornC52_FD_184301 | JGI IMG/M metagenome (GOLD analysis project Ga0207667, IMG submission 184301) | Corn rhizosphere microbial communities from Kellogg Biological Station, Michigan, USA - KBS Corn C5-2 (SPAdes) (version 2) | ecosystem: Host-associated > Plants > Roots > Rhizosphere > Soil ...
GTTGTAGTTCGCGATGCGTGTTATAGGCAGGGAAATAGTCCGGCACCGCGCCGGAATCCGCGCCGAAACCGATATAAGCGCCCGCCGCGTTGAGCTTCGCCAGGTTTCTCTGCATGATGCGATACGTTTTTTGCGCCGCCGCGATGGCCGCCGGCGTGGTTTTGCTATAGGAGGCGCGGACGCGATTCACCAGCGCAGCCGGCGTAACATCGCGGTACAGCGGATCGTCGAGCCATTCCGGTGGCTCGGCGTGCGTACGGGTCTCGGCCAGGCCCAGATTGGGCATCATGAAAATATGGTGTTGCTTCACCAGCGCAATGGATTCGTCGTCCATTTCCTGGTCGCGTACCAGATGTGCGAATGCGTCGATGCCCGCGCGCGCCAGACCCTTGGCGTCCTCCAGATAATACACGTGCGCGACCACGCGTGTGTGCAGTTTATGCGCTTCATCGATGATGGCGCGATAGATGGCCGGCGGAGTCTTTTGAACCGTGCCGTTACGATCGTCCACCCAGACCTTGATGAAGTCTACTTTCTTCGCCACTTGCTCGCGAACCGCCTGACGCGCTTCATCCGGAGTAGTAACTGCATACGCCGAGGGTTTGAGTTCCGCATTGCCGGGACCGGCATTCGGCGTCGCCATACCTTTGCCGGCGGTGAACAGCAGCGTACCGCCGAGTTGGCCCGAAGCCTGTTCGGCCCGCAATTGAAACGGCAGTTCTCCGAGATCGGTTCCCATGGAAAGTACCGCGGCGACGCCCGCGTAAGCATATCGATTGAGCTGGTCAATCACATTCTCGCGAGTGAAGTTCGCCGCCGAATAGACCAGGTCTTTCTGATAACCGAGATGCACGTGCGGATCGATCAGCGCCGGGATCACGGTCTTCCCGGTGAGATCGACGCGCACCGCTCCCGCCGGAACTTTCAGAACGCCCTTCTTGCCCACGCTGACGATGCGGCCGTTCTCAACCACAAACGCGGCGTTCTCGACCGCCGGCTTGCGCGCGTCCACGATCACGCGCGCACCTTCGAAAACTACGGCGCTTGAGGCGGCGGATGCTGCACTCGCGCAGCAGATCAGAAATATGCATTTGCGTAGCACCTTATCAGCTTACATCCTGCGCCGTTCCGCCCAACGCGAGGGTGGCCTCCTCCAGCATTTTGAACGCCAGAGATCGCAAGTCCAGCCCATACATATTGCGAAGCGCGAGGCTCGTGGCCTTCGCAAACGGTTTCACGCCTTGCATGCGGTGAGCCGTGCCCAGGTCGATCACGGCGTTCACCACCGCCGCTTCATCCCCGAGTAGGCCCACCAGTCGTCTGGGCCGCTTCCCGACAGCGCGGAGCACGTCCTGATACCACAGCGGCGCATACCGCCTTGCCAGTTCCGCACGGCCGCACGCATATAGACGCCGCTCCACTTTTTCCAATACGATCTGCAACGGCGCTCCGATCAAGTGCAACGCACTCGGCAGGGCTTCCGAATCGACCACGTCGTAGGTGAATTCGGTGCGCGGCCGTCCGTGGCACAGGCGGCTGGCGGCATACACCAGCAACGGAAAAGCTGATTCGCGATTTTCGAAGCGTGCCGGATCGCGGAAGTAAATCCGCGGAATCCAGGTGCGAAGCGCCGTCTGCAGAGCCAGAGAAACTCCCTGCCATATCTGAAAATAACGCGGCTGGAGTTCGTCTGGAGCGCGGATCCAGGCCGGATGCGTTGCCAGGAGCATAGCCGCTCGGTCGCGCAGCGCGGCCGCTGGAGTCGGCGGAACACTGCGGATGGCGTCGCCCTCGCGCACCAGGGTTACCCGGCGCAAGGCTTCCGCACGGCGCCGCGATTCCCTGGCATCCAGAAACGGAAGATAGAGATTGAGCGGGCGATTGTCGCCGCCGGCTAACTCGAGCACGCGCCCACGAATGACGGCGTCCACCTCGTCCGCGGTTACCGGCGTCCCCAAGTCGCACCCGGATTCCCTCAGCCAGTACAGTTGAAAACGTTTCGTCATACGGATCGATTGTACGGGGTGTCGCCAACAACCACATGCACCGGATTTGTTAACTCCCGTGGCTGTCGTTACATAGGCCTTTGGGGTCTGCTGTGACTCGCGATTTGCTACCCTCAAGACAGTGATGCCAGCCGCTGGAATACAAAATTCGCTCAGAGAACGCGGCGTGAGGCTCACGCGCCAGCGCCGGATCCTGCTCGACCTGCTGGACCGCTCCGGTAAACATCTGAATGCGGAAGCGCTATATCAGTTGGCTAAGGAAAAGGACCCGAAGCTGAACCGTGTCACGGTCTACCGGACACTCAAACTCCTGAAACTCGGCGGCCTGATCGATGAGCTGGATTTACTGCATTTTGAGGGCGACCAGCATTACTACGAGAGCCGCCTCAAGCAGGAGCACGCTCACCTCATCTGCCTGCGCTGCGGCAAGATCGAAGAATTTTTTGGGGAGCCGTTGCAGAAGATGCGCCGGCAAATGGAAAGCAGCCTGGGCTTCAAAATCGTTACGGCGCGCACGGAAATGGGCGGGTATTGTCCCGATTGCCAGTCGCAGCTCGCTCAGGACTCGGCCGAAAAGACCCGCGCTGATCAAGTTGGGTAATGGCTGACCGTCCTGCCGCAGTACTTCTGGTTCTCGCGCCTTCGGGCCAGCGCAGCCGCGTGGTGCTCGATACCGTGCCCTTTGGCATCGGACGGCAGTCCGGCAACGGCCTGGTGCTGCGCGATAACCGCACTTCGCGGAATCATAGCCGCATTGTTTTTGAGGACGGCAACTATGTAATCGAGGATCTGAACAGCCGCCACGGGACCTGGGTCAATGGCCAGCAGATCGCCCGTCACATCCTGCGCAATTCGGACCGGATCGAATTCGGCGTGCGCGATTCCTACCAACTTACGTTTTCCGTCGAAAAGCACGACATTCAACGGCTGCTCGAACAGTTTGGATCTTCCAGTCGCTCCATCGCCGATGACCGCGGGACCGACAATCTAGTCAAGCTGCGTTCGCTCGTGGAGGTGGCACGCGCGCTGCAGAACTCGCTTTCGACCAAGGAGGTGCTCACGGCGGTGGTGGATGCGGCCCTGGCCGTCACCGGTTGCGAGCGTGGCTTCCTGCTGCTGCGCCCGGAAGGCGATAAGGACGCCGACCTAGACATGTCCGTGGCCCGCGACAATACCGGTCGTGAGCTCCAAGCGGATGACTTGCGAGTTCCCCGGCATCTGATTCGCCGCGCGCTGGCTTCGCGCCGTGATCTGCTCTCGATGACTTTCGACCCCTTCGAAGAACAGGGCGTGCGTCCGGAGATGACGGTGGCGCAACTGGAGCTGCGAAGCGTGGTATGCCTGCCGCTGATCCGGCTCCGTAGCGGGAATCCCGATGACACGCGCGCCGTGGGCGCCATCGAAGACACCGTTGGCCTGATCTACATGGATTCGCGGGTGGCGCCGGCCGACCTCTCCTCCGGCAACCGCGAACTGCTGCAGACCCTGGCGATTGAAGCTTCGACCATTCTCGAAAACGCACGTCTCCTCGAAGAGGAGCGCGGTAAGCTCCGCATGGAAGACGAACTGCGCCTCGCACGCGTGATTCAGGAAGGATTGCAGCCCTCGTCCATGCCCCAGGCCGGCTGGTTCCGGGCCGCTGGCTCGAGTACCCCTTCGACGCAGGTGGGCGGCGATTACTTCGACGTGCACCAGAATTCGCCGACCTCGTGGACCGCGGTGGTGGCGGATGTTTCGGGCAAGGGCGTGGGGTCCGCGCTGCTGGCCAGCCTGCTCCAGGGTACTTTTCTGATGGCGTCCGGCGATCCGGCGCATATTGCACCACGGATGGCTCGTCTCAATGAGTTCCTGCTCGAGCGCACTCGGGGCGAGAAATATGCGACGGTGTTCTACTGCATTCTCGAAGCATCCGGCCGTCTGAGCTATAGCAATGCGGGTCATTGTGCGCCTTTTCTGGTTAGCCGGGAAGGGCGCCTGCGCACTCTCAACACCACTTCGATGCCGGTGGGAATGCTGGAGGATGCACCGTTCCAAATGTTGCAGAGGGAACTGGCCGCCGGCGACAAACTGGTGATCTACAGCGACGGACTCACGGAAGCCGAAGGCGCGGACGGCGCATTTTTCGATACCGAGCGCCTGCGCGGCTGCCTCCGTGCAAACGCCGCTCTGGACGCCACCGGGTTGCACGCTGCTTTACTCGAGGCTGTCAACCAGTTCACCGAGGGTGGCATTGTACGCGACGACATCACCGCGCTGGTGATCGAATACGCGCCCGCCTAGCGGAACCTTCAACGCCGGATCAAACGCGGTCCGCGATTTTCTGGTTCGCCAAGCCCAGTAGCGTGTCGCAGCATCCGCTCATCTGGACGGTGACCTCGCGGAGTGTGGCGCCGTGGAACCGCAGGCGCGGCGACTGGCCGTGCAGCGGGCAGCGCAGGCCGCGAAGCTTGCGGGCAGTGCGTTCCCTGAAATCCTCAACTTGCTCCAGCGAACTGCGTTCAGTGGCGGCCAGAATCACAAAATCATTTTAGCATGGATTTGTTTTTTCCCTGGCGCACTAGAAAGCGCTACCCTGGAACTCTGCGATGGACTTTGTCGAGCAATTGAAATCTTCGATCGACATCGTCAAGGTGGTCGGCGAGTACGTGCGCCTGCGCCGCGTTGGCTCGACCGGCCGGTATCTGGGGCTGTGTCCTTTTCATCAGGAAAAGACTCCCTCCTTCAACGTCAATCAGACGCGTCAATTTTACAAATGCTTCGGCTGCGGCGCCGGTGGTGATGTTCTTAAGTTCGTAATGGAAGTGGACGGCCTCACCTTTCCGGAAACTCTGAAGCTGCTTTCCGAGCGCAACGGTATCCCCATGCCGCAGCGCCCCGAATATTCCGACGCCGACTCGAAGCTGCGCGGAGCGCTGCATGACATGCACACCATTGCAGCCAAGCAGTATAGAGAGGCGCTGCGCGGGCCGCTGGGCGCAGAAGCGCGCGCCTACCTGGCCGCCCGTGGCGTGAACGCCCAGCTGATCGATACTTTTGAACTGGGTTATTCCGATCCGCAAGGCCAGGCGTTAACGCGGAAGCTGACGGAGGAGCGTTTCTCGCCGGAACAGATGGAAGCCTCGGGCCTGGTGCGGCGTCGCAATGAAGGGTCCGGATCCTATGATGCATTTCGCGGCCGCCTGATGTTTCCCATTCATAACGAATCCGGGAAGGTGATTGCTTTTGGCGCGCGGGCGCTGTCATCCACAAGTGGGCGTGAGGACGGTCAGCCCAAATATTTGAATTCTCCCGAAACGCCAATCTATCGCAAGACATCCACCTTGTATAACCTGCATCATGCGCGCGACGCTATGCGGAAAAATAATCGCGCCGTGCTGGTCGAAGGCTACATGGACGTGATCGGTGTGTATGCTGCGGGAGTGAAAGAGGTGGTAGCGAGTTGCGGCACCGCCTTGACCAACAGCCAAGTCCGAGCCCTGCACCGGCACGCCGATAAGGTGGTGGTCAACTTCGATCCTGACGACGCTGGCGCGAATGCCGCCGAGCGGGCCATCCAGTTACTGCTCGACGAAGGGCTCCACGTCAAGGTGCTCGCGTTTGGGGGGGGCTCGGGTGACGCGACGCACGCCAAGCTCGATCCGTATGAATATGTACAGCAGTTTGGCGCGGAAGCGTACCGCGCGCAGCTCGATGCCGCCAGCGGTTACTTTCATTGGCTCGCCGATCGGGCGCGCTCGAAATTCGACATGCGCGGGGCCGATGGCCGCATGGACGCATTTAAGTTTTTGCTGCCCGCGGTTCAGAAGATATCCGATAAGCTCGAACGCGCCGCCGTTGCTAGCGATCTGGCCGGCTATCTCGGCGTCGAACCTGGATTGGTGCTGGAACAATTCAAGAAGGCGGCGACCGACCGGCACACGCCCGGACAAGTCGCGGCGCGTTCGGCTGCGGGAACCAAGCTGGCGGTCCAGGTTCCGGCGCTGGAACGGATCTTATTGAATACGCTGCTGTCGAGCGAAGAGACGCGGCTGCAGATTCTGCCCCGGCTTCCCGAACAGTTGACCGCGGGCTTTCTAAGTCAGGAAGTGTTCGATACGTTGCGGCAGATGGCGGAGTCCGGGCCGGTCAGCTTCGCAGGGCTTGACGCCCGCCTGAGTGAGGCCGGGCGCACCCTACTGCACGACCTTGCCGCAGCCGATGAGATAGGAGATGACACAGAGTGTTTGGCGCAGGCTGAAGCCTGCCTGCGGCGGTTGAAGGCGAATTCTCAGCGCGGGCAGCTCGATGAATTACGCGCCCGGGTGAAGACCGCGGGCCGCGAAGGCCGCATCGAGGAAGCACTCCACTGGACCGCGGAGTTACAACGGCTGGAAGAAGAAGTCAAGCTCGATGGGTAGCTGCGGCGAGTAATGGGTAAGGTATGGCGTGTTGTACACTAGGGGCGATCGTGACGCGAATTATGCTAACGAATTCGCGGGTGAGAAGGGGTTGTTGAGGTAGCGTGGCAGGTAGCGATAAATTCGGACGGATCAAGCAGCTCATGAGCGCGGGCAAGCAGAAGGGCTACGTGCTGTATGACGAAGTCAACGACCTGCTGGCCGAAGACTATCCGGGCGGCCGCGAACTCGACGACTTGCTTACCGAGCTCGACACCGCCGGTGTCGAGATTCTCGAAGAACCGAAACTAGAATTCGACAAGAAGACGGAAGAAGCCGAGGAACCCGGTGAGCTCGATCTGGTACAGGAGCTCAACGATAAGACCAACGATCCGGTGCGCATGTACCTGCGCGAAATGGGATCGGTCCCGCTGCTCACCAGGGAAGGCGAAATTGAGCTCGCCAAGCGCATAGAACGAGGCCAGGCCGCCGTACGCAAAGCCATCTCCCGTTCGGCTCTGGTGATTCGCGAAATTCTGGCGATGCCGGATCTGCTGGTTGAGGATCCCTCTGTGATCCGCGATGTGCTGGTAATGCCCGATTTGGTGGTTGCCGACGAAAGTCTTCCGGAGCGCGTCGAGGAACTGCTCGCCATCATCGCTGAAATCGATAAGAACTACCGTAAGGCCCAGCAATTTCGCCAGAAGCTGCAAGCGATCTCGCGCGGCATGAAGCCCAAGATGCACCGCACGCTGCGCTGGGGTCTGGCGCGTACCATGGTCGTCATTTCGCGGCTGATCCGGGGAATTCAATTCACTTCCGGCACGCGGCGCGCGCTGGCCGGCAATCTGCGGGCCGTGGTCGAACAGTTGCGGCCGATTGAGCGCGAAATCGCACGCCTGCAGCGGAAATTGGAGGCGCCCGCCAACGGTTCATCCGGTGTCCTGCGCAAGGAGCTCAAGCAGCTCAGCCAGCGCATTCAGCAACTGGAGGAAGAATCCGGCGCTACCGCCACGGAACTCCGCCGCACTCTGCAAATCGTGGAACGGGGCGAACAGGAAGCGGAGATCGCGAAGAAACAGCTGATCGAGGCCAACCTTCGCCTGGTGGTCTCCATTGCCAAGCGCTATACCAATCGGGGACTCCAGTTTCTGGATCTCATTCAAGAAGGCAATATCGGCCTGATGAAGGCTGTCGATAAGTTCGATTACCTGCGCGGATACAAATTCTCAACCTACGCCACCTGGTGGGTGCGCCAAGCCATCACGCGCGCCATCGCCGATCAGGCTCGCACCATTCGCATTCCGGTGCACATGATCGAGACCATCAACAAGCTGGTGCGCATGCAGCGGCAGCTGCAGCAGGACCTGGGACGCGAACCTACCACCGAAGAGCTGGCTCTCAAGATGGATTTGCCGGTGGGCAAAGTGCGCAAGGTGCTGCGGATCGCTCAGGAACCGATTTCACTGGAGACGCCGGTGGGCGAGGAAGAAGAATCGCATCTAGGCGATTTCATCATCGACCGCCGCGTGGTGTCGCCCTCGGAAGCCGTCATTAACCTGAACCTGCGCGAGCAGACCGCCGAGGTGCTCAAGACCCTGAGTCCGCGCGAAGAAAAAATCGTGAAGATGCGCTTCGGTTTACAGGACGGCAGCGAGCATACGCTCGAAGAAGTCGGCCAGCATTTCGCGGTCACGCGCGAGCGTATTCGCCAGATCGAAGCCAAGGCGCTGCGCAAGCTGCGCCACCCGTCCCGCAGCCATCGCCTGCGGGCTTTTCTCGATACTTCAGTTCACGAATAAGGTTGGCGCCTACGGTCCCCAATCGATATTCTTCTGGCTGACCACGTTGTCGCGAATTTGCGCCGTGAACTCCTGCTTTTCGATGCCGCGCAGCACCTGCACGCGATGCTCGCCTACCGGGAGCGGGAAATTCGCCGGCGTCTTGCGTGCCTGGATCTGGCCGTCGATGACCACGGTAAGCCCCGCCGGGTTGGTCACCAGGCTCAACGTTCCCGCGGTGGCTTCCAGGTTCACGATTAGCCCGGGGTCGTTGGGTAACGAGAACACCCGTTGCGCCTCGCGGTAGCCTGCGCTCGTCACCGCCAGCGTATGGCGCCCCATTGTCAGATTCAAAGTGCACGGAGTGGTGCAGCGCTGGTCCGCGTTCCCATCGAAAACCGCCTGCGCGCCGGGAGGCGCGGTGGTCAGCTCGAAGGAAGCTTCGGTTGGACTCTGTGGCGTTTTCGGCGGCGCTGTGGTTGTGGTTGCTGCCTGCACCGGCGAACTGGGTGCGGCCTGCGCCGGCGCCGTGGTGGGCTGCGCCGGCGCGGGATCTGGGGGCGCCGTGGACGGAACGGCGGAGTCGACCACCAAGGGTGCCACGGGCGCGGCGGGTGGCGTCTTCGGCCACAGCAGTAAGATCGTTACGCCTACTAGCGCTGCCGCCAACACCGCGATGATAATGTTCGCACGAGTGTTGCTATTCCCGGACTGCGGCTCTGGATCGAGCGAGAGAGATGCGGGCGCGAGGGGCGCGGCTTCCAGCAGCGCCGGAGGAGCCGGCAGACTCGCGAGCGGGCTCGTGGGTTTTGCGGAAACCGGAGTCGCAGGTGCGGGCGTCGGCTCTGATTTCTGCGGCACCGGCTGGCGAATCGGCGCCGGCTCATACTTAGGCAGGCGCATTTCTTCGGTCGGCGGCAAGGGACGCTTTTCTGCCGCACCCGGCGTCGGAACCGCACTCGGAGCGGCTATGGTCTCCGCCAGATTCTCAGCGACAGTCGCGGCCAGCGTGCCGCTGAGTCCTTCTCCCGATCCTGCCGTCGGCATATTGTGGCTGGCTCCCCGCGGAAGCGGAACCCAGTTGCCACAAGCGTTGCAGGCTATCGCCAGAGCATTCACGAAATCCACGCAATTCTCGTAGCGGTTCGCCGGATTTTTCGATAGCGCCCGCCGCATCACAGTTTCGACCTCCGTCGACAATGTGCCATTCAGCCGCTGCGGCGGTGCCGGTTCCTCGCGCACGATCTTGAACAGCAGCGTTGGCAGGTAATCCGCCGTAAACGGTTTTTCTCCGGTCAGCACCTCGTAGGCGATTACGGCCAGCGAAAACTGATCCGCGCGTCCGGAGATGGTTCCGCCCTGCACCTGCTCGGGAGACATATAGCTGGGAGTGCCCATGATAGTCCCGGCCTGCGTCATTTGTTGGGAAACGATCTTGGCGACGCCGAAGTCGGTGACCTTGGCGGTGCCATCCTCGTGCACCATGATGTTGGCGGGCTTGATATCCCGGTGGACGATCCCTTTCTTGTGGGCGTAATCCAGGGCGGCAGCCACCTGGCGCAGAATACTCAGCAGCGTTTCTTTGTCGGGGGTCTGCTCCGCCTTCAGCATTTTGTCGAGCGCCGGGCCGTTCACCAGCTCCATGAAGATGTACGCCAGTCCGCCTTCTTCGGCAATGTCGTAGATCGTCACGATTCCGGGATGCGACAGGATGCCGGCGGATTGGGCTTCGCGGAAAAGGCGCTCGCGCAAACGTTCGCGCTCGCTCTCTTCGGTGAGGTCGCCCAGACGGATGGTCTTGACCGCGATCAGACGGCCAATCGCGGGATCCTGGGCCTTGTACACCACGCCCATGGCGCCGCGGCCCAATTCGCCGATGACCCGGTAGCGTCCTATGTTCTCCACGGCTGGGTCCATTTTAGCGCAGTGTTCTATTCGCCGCCCCCGCGGGGTACAATATGCCGTATATGAAAATCAGCGACGCTCTTCTCCCCGAGTTCGATCACGAAGTAAGCACGACCCGCAAGCTATTGGAGCGAGTTCCCGAAGATCAATGGGATTGGGCGCCGCACGAAAAGTCGATGAAACTCGGGCGTTTGGCTTGCCACGTCGCGGAGCTGCCGAATTTCGCGACGTCCAGCGCCCAGACCGACAGCATGGATTTCGCCAAGGGCGAATACAAAACAGTGGACGCCGCAAACCGCCAGCAATTGCTCGCTGCCTTCGACAAGAATAGCGCCGACGCGCGCGCCGCCATCGCTGGATTGAGCAACGAAGACCTCATGAAGCCCTGGTCGCTGCTGATGGACGGCAAGGCTTTGATGACCATGCCTAAGGCCGGGGTTCTGCGCACCATCATGATGAATCACTTGATCCATCACCGCGGGCAATTGTCGGTCTATTTGCGCCTCACCAATACGCCGGTGCCGTCGATTTATGGGCCTTCGGCCGACGAGGGCAGCATGTAAGAGGGTTTCGCGAACAATTGAGTTAGAAGCAATTTGAAAGGGAGATTTATGGCAATTAGAGATGCATTGCTGCCGGAATTCGATCACGAAATGGCGACGGCCCGGAAGGTGATTGAGCGTGTTCCCGAAGATAAGTTCGCCTACAAGCCGCACGATAAGTCGATGACCATGGGCGCCCTGGCATCGCACATTGCCGACATGCCGTCCTGGGCCACCGTCAGCATCGCTCAGGATTCCCTGGACATGGCCAGCGGCTTCAAACCCTTTCAGGCTGCATCGAGCGCTGAATTGCTGGCGGTCTTCGACCAGAATGTCGCCGCCGCGCGCGCGGCCATCGCGGGTGTCAACGATGAAACTCTCATGAAGAATTGGTCGCTCAAACGCGGCGAGCAAACGCTGATGACGATGCCGAAGATCGCGGTGGTCCGCAGCTTCATGTTGAACCATGTGATCCACCACCGCGGCCAGTTATCGGTGTACCTGCGGCTCAATAACGTGCCCGTGCCTTCAATCTACGGCCCCTCGGCCGACGAAGGCAGCATGGGCTAACAGCCCGCGGTGTCGCGGACCTAGAACCGTCCGCGGCGGCGAGCGGAGGTGCTTGCTGCCGGCCGCGCGCAGGAGTAACCTCACAGCAGGAGGTGCTCGATCCATGAGACTCCGGCACGCAGTTTTCTTCCTCGCTCTCTCTCCCATTCTTTTGGCTCCCGCTTACGCCCAGCGCGGCGGCGGGCATGGAGGCGGTGGCGGCGGACACGGTGGAGGCGGCGCTCACATCGCTGGCTTCTCCGGTGGCGGCGGCTTCCGTGGCGGCTTTGCCGGCGGCGGTTTTCGCGGCGGCAGTGGTGGATTCCGCGGCGGCTTTGCTGGTGGCAGTTTCCGGAATGGATTTTCTGGCGGCGGCTTCCGTGGCAGAGTTGGTGGATTCAGGGGTGGTTTTAGGGGCGGCCGCTTCCGCGGCGGTTTCGGATCCGCCACCTTTATCGGTTTCGGCGGGTACTGGGGCTATCCGTATTGGGGTTGGGGCTACCCGTATTACGGCTATGCGGATTATCCATATTACGGATACTCGCCTTACTATAATGATCCCTATTATTACGACTACGGCTACGTGAGCCAGCCGTATTACACTGCACCCCCATCCCCGCAGCCCATCTATTCACAGCCGGCAGCGCCTGCGAATCCGTCCTTCTCCTCGGCGCCCGATTTCTACCTGATTGCGTTCACCGATGGCACGATTCAGGCCGCAGTGTCGTTTTCTGTCGACGGCAGCACGCTCCATTGGACTACGCGCGAGCACGTCGAAAAGCAAGCTCCGCTTTCGACTGTGGATCGCTCCTTCAGCGAACAGTTGAACCGCGAGCGCAGAGTGGAATTCCGGCTGCCCTGACCTTATGTGCCGGGCCGAGGTCGACGTGGCCGCGCCCAAAGGGCGCATATTCCAGTAACCGGTCTGGCCAACGCTAAAAACTCCGGGCAGCTACCCAATCCGATTCCGCGCGAGTTTCGCACTCTGCGTCTTCATGCCGGGTGAGAGTGACTATCGATGCGCTGCTAAACTGGAATTTCAGCCCCTCATGGCCATTCAAACCCTTTTCGGCACGCCTCCCTCCGGCTCCCCGCCGCCAGATGGTACAAGTCTCCTCGACCGCCTCAAGGCGGGTATCCAGAAGACCCGCTCCGGGTTGATTGAGAAACTTGAGGACGCCGTCAGTGGGCGCAAGGAAATTGACTCCGAGGTCCTCGAAGAAGTCGAATACGCGCTGATCACCGCCGATATAGGCGCAAATACCACCGCCGAGATCCTGGAGCGCATCCGCCAGCGCGTCGAACGTCATCAACTGGGCGACGTGGCCGAAATCAAGAGCCTCATTCGCGAGCACTTGCTCGAAATCCTGGAGGCAACCGAGCGCCCTCTCCGCCAAGTCGCCCAACCGCCCGCGGTCATTTTTGTGGTGGGAGTGAACGGGGCGGGGAAGACCACCTCCATCGGAAAGCTCACGCGCCGTTTGCAATCGGAGGGTCGCAGTGTGTTGCTCTGCGCCGCTGACACCTTTCGCGCCGCCGCCATCGAGCAACTCGAAGTCTGGGCCCAGCGCACCGGCGCCGACCTCATTAAACAGCAGACCGGCGCCGATCCCAGCGCCGTCGCCTTCGACGCCGTGCAAGCCGCTAAAGCGCGCAAAGTCGACTACGTCATCATCGACACCGCCGGCCGCCTCCACACCAAAGCGAACCTGATGGCCGAGCTCGAAAAGATGCGCCGTACCGTATCGCGCGTCATTCCCGAGGCCCCGCACGAAGTGCTGCTGGTCATCGAAGCCACTACTGGCCAGAACGGCTTGGAACAGGCGCGTAAGTTCACTGAGACCAGTGCCGTTACCGGCATCATTCTCACCAAGCTCGACGGCACCGCCAAG